>WNFB01005606.1_pt1 | contig 11231 bp, 10 predicted proteins | sample 5400501 | NCBI WGS metagenome assembly WNFB01 (sample SAMN13153341, study PRJNA577476) | soil metagenome | isolation source: 200 cm saprolite under Douglas fir tree site 2 hole 1 | place: USA:California | collected 2015-04-18 | reverse complement strand
ATCGTCTTGACGGGAGCAGGCAGTGCTGACTTGGAAAACCAGGCTCGACAGATGGGAGTCACTGATTTTCTCAGCAAAGGACTCTCGCTGGAAGTTCTGGTAGGCACGATGGAGCGGGTCATGCAGCAGCCGGTCAAGCCTCCCGCGTCTCCATCGCAATCAACAGATGCCCAGAAAGTTCCGTCTCATTCGCAGAAAGCAGGTTCGATCCTAGTGGTGGACGACGAGCCGCAGATCAGGGAGTTGCTCAGGAGATTCTTGTCTGCACGCGACTATGAGGTGCGGGTGGCTTCTGACGGCCAACAGGCGCTGGCCTTGGTTGATCAGAAGAGCCCCGATATCATCGTGCTGGACGTGAACATGCCGGGCATGAATGGGATTGAGGTGCTGAAAAGATTGCGGGCGAAGAACTACGCGGGTGGAGTGATGTTCCTGACGTCCAGCCAGGATGAGGCGTTGCTGCAAGAGGGCCTTGAGCTGGGATCTGTGGATATCCTCGGCAAGCCTGTTGACCTGGAGCGGCTGGAGTTGACGATCCAATTGGGGTGCATCCTTTCCACGCCCTGAAGCACGCGTCGGAAGGTTACGATGGCGACGATTCTGGTCGTGGATGATGAGCGGATGCTGTGCGATCTCCTGCAGGAAATGCTGCGGCGGCACGGCCACGAAATCCTCACGGCTTACAGCGGCCAGGAAGCCATCGAGTTGCACAGGCAGCGACGGCCGCACTTCACGCTCCTGGACCTCCACCTGCCGGACATGAACGGCATCGAGGTGCTCACGCGGATACGTGAGAGCGATCCCAAGGCGGCCGTCATGATCCTGACCGGGGCGGCGTCCGACGAACTGGAGCGGCAGGCTCAGCAACTGGGAGTGACGGATTTTCTCATCAAGGGACTTCCACCGGAAGCCCTGATGGGGGCCGTGACGAGAGCGGTCCAGCCACAAAGCCCACCCACGGCGTGCGCGGACATGACTCCGGAAATGCACCGCGGCGATTCCATCCTGGTGGTGGATGACGAGCGACAGGTCTGCGGGATGCTCACCAAGTTCTTGACTTCTCGAGGCTATCGAGTCCAATCAGCACAGGACGGCCCGGCGGCCCTCGCGCTGGCCGAAAGTGAGCGGCCGCAGTTCATCGTCCTGGACATCAATATGCCGGGCATGAACGGGATCGAGGTGCTGCGCAAGTTGCGGGCAAGACAGTACACCGGCGGAGTCATGATGCTGACCGGCAGCCAGGACCAATCACTGCTGAAGGAGGCGCTGGACCTCGAGTCCGTCGATATCCTGGGCAAGCCCTTCGATCTCGAGCGGGTTGCACTGGCTATCCAGGTAGGACTCATCCTGACCAGGCGCTCACGCGAAAGCACGAGCACCCCCTGGGCCCCGCGCGCGCCCGCCCCGTAGAGCCAACCGCTCTAACCCCCTGCCAAACATGCGTAATATTTGCTCCGGCACGGGGTTTTCTGTCGGGGCTTACTTAGAGAGGCTACTTGTTCTTGTCCTTCAGATTCTTCTCGAAGAACTTCAGGTAGATAAACAGGGCTCCTAACAAAATGCCGATGATGATGTAGGCGAACAACACCGGGTTCATGGCGGAACCTCCAACCCGTCGAGATAGAAGGCCATGCAGAAACTTGCGATGGCGACGACCAAGCCGGCGGTCACGGTGGCATACGAGAACGCTGACAAGTTCACCACTGGGGCCAATACGGAGGTCGCCACTACGATCTTGGCCATATCATACAAGAATCGTGCAAGATTGTCTCGTTGCTTCTGTGTTCTGATCAACGCACCACACCGTTGGACACCCTGCCTGAGGTGAAAGTTACACGACGTGGTATAAACTCTACTAACCCTGCGTAAAGTTTGCTCCTACATCGGGATTTCTGTATTATCCTAGGTTTACGCTGGGGGATCGTCTAGTGGTAGGACTGCGGACTTTGGATCCGCATACCCAGGTTCGAATCCTGGTCCCCCAGCCAACCCTCCTCGTACGATCCTCGGCGCCCATGGCGTGGACGCGAAAGGAAGAGGGAGACGACCGTGCCTAGAGAAGAGAGCCGCCAGCTGTACGCGTGGTTGCCGGTCATCATACTCGTGCTCGTGCTGGTGACCTTGGCGGTAGGGGGTGTCGCCCTCCATTACGTCGAGCACTACCTGATCGCCGCGACCGGGGACAGCCTGGCCCTGGCAGCCGCCGACATCGCCGACAAATTGGACACTATCTTGTTTGAGCGGTACGCCGATACCCAGGTCCTTGCTCACTCACCTGTCTTCCGCACGCGCGACGTTAAGGCCATGACCCGGTACCTCAACCTTCACAAAGGAGTCTACGGCTATTATCTCTGGCTGGGCGTGACGGATGCTCGCGGCCGGATTGTGGCGGCTACGGACCCGGCAAGCGTGGGCCAGAACCGAAGCAAGCGCGGATGGTTCCGGGCAGTGCGGCAGCGGGGCGGCATCTACGTGGAGGACGCCGAACCTTCGGAAGATGCGGGCGGCGCCTTTGCGGTGACCTTTACGGCGCCGATCAAGGGATCCCGGGGGGAGTTCCTCGGCACCGTCTCGACGCGAGTGAGGATGACGGAACTGGAGCAGGTCTTCGAGCGGACAGTTCGCGCATTCCAGGCCCAGAGGGGACCGGCTGGCAGGATTGAATGGCAGTTCATGAACCGCGACGGCGATCTGATCGTGGATTCGTTCCTGCGGCAGGAGGGCATGGTCAACCTAAAAGTCATGGGGCTTCCCTCGGCTCTGTTTGTCGGCACGACGCAGCCAGGCTACGTTGAAGAGATGCATTTGCGACGGCATGTGCCCGTCGTCACGGGCTATGCCCAGACCGAACAGCGCGGAAACTTTTTAGGCCTGCATTGGGGGATCCTGATCCGCATGGACCGGAGCGACATCCTGGCGCCCATTCAGGCGGTCCTGTGGAAACTGGGTCTGGCGGGAGCCGCGGTGTTCGTGCCAATGGTCGGCTTCCTCCTGTGGATCACCACACGGTTGCGGAAAGAATGGGCGACCGCGCAGGAGGAATCCTCCCGCGCGTCGGCGGCTGAGGCAGCGATGCGCCAGAGCGAGCAACGGTACAGGCACATCGTGGACCATGCCCACGACATCATTTACAGCGCCGATGCCGAGGGCCGATTCACCTTTTGCAATCCCACCGCGGTCCGCCTGCTGAAGTATTCCCCGGAGGAATTCCTCGGCCGGCGGTACATGGAACTGATCCGCCCGGACTACCGGCAGGCTGTCGAACGATTTTACGGGCGGCAGTTCGTCAGGCAAACCCCAAGCACGTACTTTGAAATGCCCGTCCTGACCAGGGATGGGAGCGAAATGTGGATCGGCCAGAACGTGCAGGTCATCATCGAGGACGGCCGCGTCGAGGGCTTCCGTGCGGTGGCCCGCGACATCACCGAGCGCAAACACGCGGAGGCGGAGCGGCAGAAAGCCAAGGAGATGGCCGAAGCCGCGAACCGGGCCAAGTCCGAGTTTCTGGCCAACATGAGCCATGAGATTCGCACGCCGATGAACGCCATCATCGGCATGGCCGATCTGCTCTTGGAGAGCCCTCTGACGAAGGAGCAACAGGAATACGTGCGGATTTTCAGGCGAGCCGGTGATAATCTCCTGACTCTAGTCAACGATATTCTCGATTTGTCCAAAGTGGAGGCGCGCAGCCTGACGCTAGAGCACGTCGAATTTGATCTGGTTGAGCTCATCGAAAAGACCTCCGAGATGGTGGCCATGACCGCCCATGACAAAGGGCTTGAGCTGGCCTGCCAGGTCATGGCGGATGTGCCGCGCGATCTGGTCGGCGACCCACACCGCCTGCGGCAGATCCTCCTGAATCTGATAGGCAACGCGATCAAGTTCACGATGTCCGGTGAAGTCGTCCTGCGGGTTGCCGTGGGAAATGGGGTCAGAGTCGATTTAGAAGAGGGCGTAGATGGATCAACTTCCGGGACTAAATCGACTCTGACCCCATTTTCCTCCAACGTGGCGCTGCTGTTCTCCGTCTCCGACACCGGCATCGGCATTCCGGCGGACAAACTGGACGTCATCTTCGAGAGTTTCACGCAGGCGGACTCCTCGACCACCCGCCAATACGGGGGGACCGGCCTGGGCCTGACCATCTCCAAGCGACTGGTGGAACTCATGGGCGGCCACATCTGGGTGGTCAGTACTGTTGGTCAAGGCAGCACGTTTTCCTTCACCGCGATGTTTGGGGTGCAAGAGAGCCCCAAGCCTCGCGCGCTCATCCCGCCGGCGGAATTACAAGGGATGAAGGCGCTGGTGGTGGATGACAGTGCCACCAACCGGCTGATCCTGAAGGAGCTCCTCACCGCATGGGACATGCAGGTTGCCGAGGCTCCCAACGGCAAGGAGGGGCTGGCGGAACTTGTGCATGCCCAGGAGTCCGGCGATCCGTATCGCCTAGTGCTGCTCGACTGCCGCATGCCCGAAATGGATGGGTTCCAGGTCGCGGAGCGTCTTCGCGCCATCTCCAACCTCGCCGGCGTCACCGTCATGATGCTCGCCTCCGACGCGCGTGTGGGCGACAAGGCGCGGTCTCGAGAGCTGGGCGTGGCCGGGTATCTCGTGAAGCCGGTCAAGCGCGCTGACTTGTTCCAAGCCATCGCCGCCGCCGTGGGCAAGAGTCAAGTGTTGGCTGCTGGACCGGCGCTGGAAGCCGCGCCGGCGCCGGGGAAGGATCAGCGTGCATTGCGGATTCTCCTGGCGGAAGATTCTCCCGACAACCGGCTGCTCATACAGTCCTACCTCAAGCGCACGCCCCATCACCTCGATCTCGCCGACAACGGCGCCATCGCGGTGGCGAAATTCAGGGCCCGCGGGTTCGACCTTGTCTTGATGGACATGCAGATGCCGGTTCTGGACGGCTACGCCGCCACCAGAAAGATCAGGCAATGGGAGAAGGAGATCGGGCGTCCGCCGACGCCGATCATCGCGCTCACGGCGTTTGCCTTGCAGGAAGAAATCCGAAAGAGCCTCGACGCAGGATGCACGGCCCACCTGACCAAGCCGATCAAGAAGGCGATCCTGCTGAACGCGATCCAGGAATACACCATGAGCGTGACGAATTGACGACGAAAGGAGACATGCCCCGGGAGGAAAGGATCCTCGTCCGTGTGGCCTCCGAGATCGCGGAGCTGATCCCCGGCTTCCTACAGAACCGGCGGAAGGACATTGCCGCGATGCTGGACGCCGTGCAGGGGGGCGATTTTGAGACGGTGCGGCTTCTGGGGCACAGCATGAAAGGGGCCGGCGGCGGTTATGGCTTCAACGCCATCACCGAGATCGGCGCTGCGCTCGAGGAGGCCGCCAAACAGCGCAATGGCGCCGAGATTCGGGGTCGCGTGAATGAATTGTCTCGCTATCTGGATCGGGTGGAGGTGATCAGTGAGTAGCGCTTCGCCCAAGCCGCCATCCCGTCGGTCATTGAAAGCAGTCCGGGACGTCCGCCGCGTGCGCGACGAGGCGATCGCCTCGGCCGGTGTCGGCATCCTCATCACCGACCCGCGCCAGCCTGACAATCCCATCATCTACCTCAACCCTGCATTCGAGCGCCTGACAGGGTATGGCGCCGCCGAATCGCTCGGGCGCAACTGCCGCTTCCTGCAGGGGGCTGACACCGATCCGAGCGCGGTGGCCGAAATCCGCCAGGCGCTCAAAGAGGAACGCGGCCTGCGGATCGAGTTGCTGAACTACCGGAAGGACGGCCGCTCCTTCTGGAACGACTTGACGATCTCTCCGTTGCGGGACGCGAAGGGGCGGGTGACCCATTACGTCGGAATCATCAGCGATAGGACCGAGCGCAAGCGGGTCGAGCAGCACCTCCAGCAGGTGGAGAAGCTCGCCGCGTTGGGCACCCTTCTGGGCGGGGTCGCGCATGAGCTGAACAACCCGCTCTTTATCATCAGCGGGTATACCCAACTGGCCAGGGAGAAGATCAACCAGGGTCGCTACGACGACCTCAAAGCCGATCTGGAGACGATCCGCGAGGCCGCCCAGCGGGCCTCGGCCACTGTCAACCGGTTTCTGGGAATCGCGCCACACGCCGAAGCCCGCCGCGACCGCTGCCGTGTAGAGGATCCGGTCAAGCAGGCCCTCGACCTGATGTCCCATGACTTCGTCATGCGTCAGGTGACGTTACGGACCCGGTTCGACCCGGCGCTGCCCTCGATCCTGGCCGATTACCAGGACCTGTGCCAGGCGTTCCTGAACCTCTTCACCAATGCCAGCCGGGCGATGGCGGAGGCGCATGGGCGCGGCACGCTTTCCGTCAGCACCACCCTAGTCCAGCAGGATCCGGGCAGGCCATGGGTGGAGGTCCGGGTCAGTGACGATGGGCCCGGGATCGCCCCGGAGCACCTGCCTCGGATCTTCGACCCGTTTTACACCACCAAGCCGTTGGGAAAACGGACCGGCCTGGGGCTGACCATCAGCCACCGCATCGTCACGGAGCATGGAGGCACCCTGACCTGCGAGAGCGTCGTGGGGCAGGGTGCGACCTTCATCGTTCGCCTGCCGATACCAGATGGCCCATCGAGCGTGTCACAGCAAGGAGAAGGGTAATGTCGACGATCCTAGTGGTGGACGATGAGCGGCTGATCTGCGATCTACTGCGGTCGGTGCTTGCCGGCCACGGCCACGAAGTCCTCATGGCCATGAACGGTCGCGAGGGCCTCGAGTTGTTCAAGAAGCACCGCCCCCGTTTTACGCTGCTGGACCTCCGCATGCCGGAGATGAACGGCATCGAGGTGCTCAAGCAGATTCGCGCGATCGATCCGCAAGCCGCCGTGTTGATCCTGACGGCGTGGGGGTCGGATGCGTTGGAGCAGCAGGCCCGGCAACTGGGCGTCGTGGATTTTCTGAGCAAGGGGCTGTCGCTGGATGTCCTGGTCGCTGCGATGGAGCGGACGCTCCAGCAAACGGCCCAAGCGGCCTCGCCCGCTCAAGCCGCTGCGCCCGGTGGAGCCCCGCAGGCGGCGCCGGTCGCCGCGGGCGATGGGGATTTCATCCTGGTGGTGGATGACGAGCCGCAGATCCGCGATCTGCTCAAGCGTTTCCTGTCTCTGCGGGGGTATAAGGTCCGGGTGGCCTCCGACGGCCAGCAAGCGCTGACGATGGTGGAACAGGAGGCCCCCCAGCTGATCGTCCTCGACGTGTACATGCCGGGCATAAATGGCGTCGAAGTGCTGCGGCAGTTACGGAGGAGGAAGTTTACCGGCGGGGTCATTCTGCTGACCGGCAGCCAGGACGACAAGTTGCTTCAGGAGGCGCTGGACCTGGGGTCTGTCGATGTCATGGGGAAGCCGGTGGACCTCGAGCGGCTGGCGCTGGCGATTCAGGTCGGCTGCATCCTGACCGAGCAGCAGGGCCTCGGATCGTGGAGCACGTGAACGTGGCAACCGACGCACGAGTGTTGATTGTGGACTCCGACGCCCACGGCGCGCAGGACCTCGCGCGCCTAGTGGAGCAGCACGGCTATCCTGCGCCCGAGGTTGCCTTGTCCGTGTGGAAGGCGATGGAGAGCGTGGAAGATTCGCTCCCTGACGTGGTGGTGTTCAGCCTGTATTACCCGAACGTGGACCCGCTCCTGTTTTGCCGCGCGCTCAAGCAAGCGCACCCGCGCTTGCCCATCATGGTGATCACCTCGTCCGGCGCTTCCTTGAGGGAAATCGAAACCCTGGGGGTCCTGGCCGGGGGCCTCGACGCCGTTTTGGAACGTCCGCTGGACGAGGCCCGATTTCTCGCCGTGCTGCAGGAGGTGCTCGCCAGGCGCAAGTTGCTTACCGCCTCTTCCATCAGGGACGTAGCACAGACGATCTCAAACCGCGAGCCTTCCGTGGAACTGGCCGCGCGGACCATTCTCTTCACCGACGTGCGGGGCTCGACCCAGCTGCTTGAGACAACGACCACCCAGCTGTTCTTCAAGGAGCTGAATTACAAGCTGACACAGCAAGGCGCGGTGGTGCGGCAATTTTCGGGCGATGTGGTAAAGTTCACCGGCGACGGCTTGATGGCATCGTTTCAGGGGTTCGAGCGGCTGACCCAGGCGTTCCGGTGCGCGTTGAAGATCCTGGAACTGGAAAAGGAGCACGCCTTCCAGCATCTACCCATGCCCTTCGGGCTGGGCCTGTGCGACGGGCTGGTGGTGTGCGGCTTCGTCGGGGAGGAGAAACAAGAGCGTCCCGACATCTTCGGCTGGCCGGTCCATTTGGCGTCGCGGCTGTGCGGGCACGCGCCCGCCGGGACCATCCTCATGAAGAAAAAGGACTTCGACCGGATTGACACGAACGGGATACCGCACACGCACGCCGGGTTTCTGGAGCTTCGGGGCATGAAGGAGCCCGTCGAATGTATGCAGATCTGCCTGCCCACCCCCACCGAGCCCCTGCACCATGGCTGAACGCATGAGCGACACCCGCTGGAAGGCCCTCTTCGAGACCGAGCCCGACGCCCTGCTGGTCGTGGCCGGCGACGGCGCGCTGCGAGAGGTCAATCCGGCCGGCCTGCTCCTGTTTGAAGCGGAACGGCCAGCGGAGGTGGTTGGCCGCACGCTGTCAGAGTTCCTTGCTCCGCCGCACCGGGAGGGTTTCCAGAGCTACGTCAAGCGCGTGCGCGGGGGTCACAAGGGCTCGCTCGAAGTGGAGATGGCGGGGCTCAAGGGAGGAGCGCGGACGGTGATGGTGTGGGCGGTGCCGCTCGATAAGAAGCCCGGCAGTGGTGCGTCCCTTCTGGTGCTGGCGCGGGATGTCACTGAGCAGCGGGAGCTGGAGGCCGACCTGCGCGAGTCTCGGAAGATGGCGGCGGTCGGCCAGTTGGCCGCGTCGTTCGCGCACGATTTCAACAATCTGCTGAACGGCCTCATGGGGAGCCTGTGGCTGGTGGCGACGAAACTGGGCGCGGACCATCCAGCTGCCCCGCTGGTGGCGACGGCCGGGCAGGCGGGCCGAAAAGCCGCCGAGATAGTCCGGCAGTTGTTGGCCATCGGACGGAAATCGAAGGGCGAGCTCTATCCCGTGGCCCTGCAGCCCATCGCGGAAGAGGTGGTCCGGCGATTGTGCCGGACACTCGATCCTCGGATCGAAGTGGTGCTGGAGGCCGACCCGGATCTGGGGACCGTGCAGTCCCACCCCGGTCTGATCCGCACGATCCTACTGAATCTCTGCACCAACGCCCGCGATGCGATGCCGCAGGGAGGCAGGTTAAGGGTCGAACTGAAGAATGTGAAGAAAGAGGACATCGGCGAGTGCGTCCGATTGACCGTCAGTGATACCGGGGCGGGGATGGATGCCGAGCTCTCGCGGCGCATCTTCGAGCCGTTCTTCACGACCAAGGAGGAAAGACGAGGGATCGGCTTGGGCCTGACGGTGGTCCAGTCGCTCGTGAACCGTCTGGCGGGTACCATCACCGTCGAGAGCGAGCCCGGACGGGGCTCCCGGATTGTCATTGACGTGCCGCGCATGGTCGCGAAGGACGCGCCGGTGGAGCTGTCGCCTGCCGAGCCGCCCGCGCACGCGGTGCTGGCCGGTACCGGCCAGGCCATTCTTGTGGTGGACGATGAGGAGATCCTCCGGGTGGTCGCGCGCGCAGCTTTGGAGCAGGCCGGCTTCGCGGTCCTGGAGGCCGAAGACAGCGCCAGCGCCCTGGAAGTCTTTCAGCGGGAGCGTGAGCGCATCGCGGTGGTCCTGCTCGATGTGAACATGCCGGGGCGAACGGGGGATGAGTTCTTTCAGGACCTGCGCGGGCTTGATCCGAACGTGTCGGTGATCTTTTGCAGCGGCTCGATCTCGGAAAAGAAAGGCGCGTTACTGATTCGGGCTGGCGCGAAGGCCTTTCTACACAAGCCCTATTCCGCGCGCCAACTCACTGAGGCCGTTCGACAGGTCCTCCAGCCGCAACCCAAGCGCTGAACCTCAGCGGCTCGCCCCATTCAGCGTCCTTCCGTACTCACTCCGAAGCTTCCTGGCGAATGGTGCCCTGCTCCTTTTCCAATTGGCGGTAATAGCGCCACAGGTAATTGTGATAGTCGTCGAGGGTGGCGAGCAGGTAGTGTAATTCGACCGCGTCATTGCCCTCGATCGTCTTGACCATGCGGGTCTGGAGAAATGCGGCGATCTGCTTGGTCTTTTCGATCGCGGTGAACTGCTTGAGTGGTCCGCCGAGCTTGTAGTCAGACATCGTGCGTACTCCTTCTACAGCTTGTAGAGCTCGCCATACTTGTTCTCCAGGTACGTCAGGAAGTGATCGGGGGTCAGCGGCTCGCCGGTGAGGCGACTCACGAGCTCGTCGGCCTCATAGCGGCGCCCCCACCGGTGGATGCGCTCGTTGAGCCAGGCCTTCAGTGACAACAGGTCGCCCCGGGCGATTCGGTCTGGCAGATCGGGAATGTCCCGCCCAGCCTGGTTGAAGAACTGCACCGAGTACAGGTTCCCGAGCGTATACGTGGGGAAGTAGCCGATGGCGCCGAGCGACCAGTGGACGTCCTGCAGGACCCCCTCGCGGTCCGTCGGCGGGACGATCCCGAGGTAGCCCTTCATCTTGTCGCGCCAGAGCTGGGGCAGTTCCTCGACCCGGACCCGGTCCTCTAGGAGGTCCCGCTCAATCTCGAAGCGGAGCATGATGTGGAGGTTGTAGGTCAGTTCGTCGGCGTCCACCCGGATGAACGAAGGCTTCACAATGTTCAGGGACGCATAGAAATCGTCGAGGGCGACCGCCCGCAACTGGTCGGGGAAGGTGTGCTGCAGGAGCGGGTAAAAGTGCTGCCAGAAGGGGCGCGAGAGCCCGACGCAGTTTTCCCACAAGCGGGACTGGCTCTCGTGAAGGCCCAACGACACCGACTCGCCCAGCGGGGTGCCGTAGTGGGTGGCGGGCAGCCCCTGGTCGTACAGGCCGTGGCCCCCTTCGTGGATGCAGCTGAAGAGCGAGCCCGTGAAGTCCTGTTCGGTCACGCGGGTGGTGACCCGGACGTCGGAGGGATGGAACGATGTGGTGAAGGGATGAGCCGAGATGTCCAGGCGTCCCCGTTCGAAGTCGTAACCCATCGCCTCCAGCACCATCCTCCCGAAGGCGAGCTGCCGGTCCCGATCGTACCCGCGCGTCAGGAGGTCCTCCCGCGGCTTCACGGGCGAGTGGACGATGCGGTCGAGCAGGGGGAGCAGGCGGCTCTTCAGCGCCGCGAACAGCGGCAGGAG
>WNFB01005604.1_pt1 | contig 11231 bp, 14 predicted proteins | sample 5400501 | NCBI WGS metagenome assembly WNFB01 (sample SAMN13153341, study PRJNA577476) | soil metagenome | isolation source: 200 cm saprolite under Douglas fir tree site 2 hole 1 | place: USA:California | collected 2015-04-18 | reverse complement strand
CGATGCCCTCGAACCCGGCCTCCGCCGCCGCGGCGGCCACCGAGGCGAGCCACCCGCCCGGGTCGTCATCCCAGGGGAACCGGGAGATCTGCAGCACGAAGCCCAGCTGGGCGGGCTGCCGCCGCTGGTCCTCGCCGGCCTGGCCGGCGCCCGGGCTGTGCGCGGGCTCGACCCGGACGCCAGCGCCGGAGCCGTCCTGCTGGCCGGCGCCGGCGTGCAGCACCACATCCCAGCCCTCGACGGCGACCTCGCCGGTGACCGCGCGCATCCGCCGCAGCTGCGCGTCGAGCGCCGCGGCCGGCACGGGCTGATCGCGGGCCCGGTTGCGCCGGCGGCAGATGGCAGGGCTGGTGTCCAGCAGCACAGCGACGGCGGGCAGGCCGGCCTGCCGGGCGAGTTCCAGCTGGCCGCGCCGCCGTGCGGCGTCCTGGCCGAGCGTGTCGACCACGGTGGTCAGGCCACGGCGCAGGCGGGCGGCGACGATCTGGTCGAGCAGGGCGAACGCGTCGGCCGATGCCTCAAGATCGTGCTCGCCGCTGCCGACTACGCTCCGCAGCCGGTCGGCGGAGACCACCTCCTGGGCCCGGTACCGCTCCGCTGCCCAGACGGACTTGCCCGCGCCGGCCGGGCCGATCAGCACCACGAGCGCGGGATCGGGGATGGCGGCGCTCACCATGGCGGGCCGGGCGCTGGCGCCGCGCGCGTCGGCTGTCACGGCTGCCGGCCCGGATCCAGGCTGGGGCCGAGCAGCCCGCGCAGCCGCTTGCGGGCCCGCGCCGGTGGCCAGCCGTGCCGTCCGCGCAGATGGACGTATGGCCAGCAGACCGTGTTGAAAAGCAGGTCGGCGGCTTCCGCCGGGTCGTCGGCGATGGCGGCGACCGAGCGGTCGATGCGGCCGTCCTCGAACAGTCGGGTGAACGGCTCGTTAAAGTTGATTTTCGTGGCAGTGGCCCGGTGGAAGACCGTGTCGGAGGCCAGCAGCAGCGGCAGGTGGGCGTCGATGACATCGAAGAGGGCGCCGATGGCCAGGTCCAGCCGCTCGCGTGCCGTGCCGGTGCCGACGATCGCCGGCCACATCGCCTGCCGGTAGTCCTGGCCGAGCTGGCTCAGCAGCGAGGCGATCAGCGTCTCGCGGGATGCGCCCAGGCGCCAGGCGGTAACCCGGGACAGCCCGGCGGCCTCCGCCACTGCCTCGATGGTCAGTCCCTCCCAGCCGGCGTCCTGCAGGACGCGCGCCGCGGCGGCCAGCAGCCGCTCATCATGGACGGGCCCGCCGTCCGCCTGCGGCCCTGAGGACCCCGGTTGCCTGGCCGCCTGCGGCCCCGGCCCTGGCATGTCGCCCATCCGCCGATGGTAGCCGCTCCGCTCCGGCCGGGAAACAATGCCAGCGCGGTTGACGAAACATTGATGTTACATAATACTTAGCATGAAAGCACAGATCGAGACCGGTCAGGCCAGGAGGAACGGGCGTTGAACAGGTACCACCGGCGGCTCTGCCGCTCACCGGAGTGGGCGGCCTTCGTGGCGGACATCGTCGTGCCGCGCGTGCTCGACGGGGTGCCGCTGGGCGGCAATGTGCTCGAGCTCGGTCCCGGTTACGGCGCAAGCACCCGGCCGCTGGCCAGGCGCACGGCATCGCTGACGGCGCTGGAGTCCGACCCGGCCCTGGCTGACCGGCTGCGCGGTGAGCTCGGCCCGTCGGTAGCCGTGCTCGACGGCGACGCGACGCGCATGACCTTCGCCGCCGGGACGTTCAGCGCGGTTGTCTGCTTCACGATGCTGCACCACCTGCCGTCCAGCGCCGCCCAGGACCGGCTGTTCGCCGAGGCGGCCAGGGTGCTCGTGCCCGGCGGCGTCTTCGCTGGCACCGACAGCCAGCCGAGCTGGCGATTCCGCCTCATCCACCTGGCCGACACGTGTAACCCGGTGGACCCGGAGACGCTGGCCACTCGCCTGACCTCGGCCGGCTTCAGCCAGGCCACGATCGACACCAGCCACGGCGCCGTCAGTTTCGTCGCGCACGCGGCTGCCGGCTAGCCAGACCGCAAGGAGACTACGCCCATGACCAGCCAGCCAGGCTGCTACTACTGCGATAGGCAAAACAACGGGCAGGACCCGCCGCCCGGCGGCTGGCTGATCGAGAACGCTGACTGGCTGGTCGGCCACGGCCCGGCGCAGATGTGCCTGGCCGGGAGCCTGCGCATCGAGTCCAGGCGGCACTTCACCGATTTCGCCGAGATGACAGACCCGGAGGCGGCATCGTTCGGCCGGCTGCTCGCCACCCTGTACCGCGCCGCGCGGCCGGGGACGGGGGCGGAGCGCGTCCACCTGGTGTCGACGATGGACTTCCAGCCGCACTTCCACGCCTGGCTCTACCCGCGGGCCGCTGACGAGCCGCGTCGCGGCACCACGTTCCTGAACCAGGACATGTCCTGCACGCAGGCTGCCGCCGAGGCAGCCGCCGGCCGCATCCGCTCCTGCCTGGCCGGCGGTGCCCGATGACCGACTGCAACCGGCTGCGCGCCGCCATCAGCGGCCTGGTCAGCTTCGCTGCCAAGGAAGGTTAGCGTGGGGCCATGCCCGCGCAGCTTGAGGTCACGTCCAGGGTGCTGGTTGAAGCGGCACCTGAGCGGGTGTGGCAGGTCGCGATGGACTGGTCCCGGCAGCGCGAGTGGATGTGGGGGACGAAGGTCAGCGGCGGCACCGGCACCGGCGCCGAGGTGGTGGCCAGGACGGGCGTCGGCCCGGTCGGCTTCGCGGACACCATGGTGATCACCGAATGGAATCCGCCGATCCGGTGCGTCGTCCGGCACACGGGCCGGATCGTGCGCGGTCTCGGCATCTTCGAGGTGGCGCCCAGCGGTCAGCAGACCGAGTTCCGGTGGACCGAGCAGCTGCAGCTGCCCTGGCCGCTGGCCGGCCGTCTCGGGCGGCGGGCGGTGGCCACGCTGGCGCGCTGGGGCCTGGCCGCCTCGCTGCGCCGGCTCGCCCGGCTGGTCTGAACCGGCGGCCGCGGCCGAGCGTTCATCAGGTTGGGCTACCGCGGTCGCGCCATCGGGACGGGCGGCCACAGGAGGACCCATGCGGGACGCGCCTACCGCAGGCAAGACGCCGGCCCAGGCGGATTTCCGGCCACCCGCGGCTCAGCCGGATCCGGCCGCCGCGAACCCGGCCGGCCTGCTGCGCCGTGCCGCGCCGGGGGGCGGCCCCGGCCGGCTCGCCCGGATCCTGGCGAACGTGACCGGGGCGGCTGGCGCGGCCTTCTTCGCGCACGCCACCCTGCAGTTCTACCTGCGCACACATCAGATCATCGGGGCCGGCTTCTTCGCCGAGCAGCTCTGGTTCGTGATTGCCTTCCTGATCCGCCGGCCCCCGAAGGCGGCCAGCAGGCACCCGGGCGGCTGGCTGCTTGCCTTCGGCGGGACATTCGCCGGCGTGCTCTTCCGTCCCGTTGGCCTGCACCTGCAGTGGGGTATCGATGCTGGCCTCGGCCTCCAGGTTCTCGGTCTCGCCATCTGCGGGCTATCCCTGGCGGCGCTGGGCCGCTCGTTCGGATTCGTCCCGGCCGACCGGGGCCTGGCGGCCCGCGGCCCCTACTCCGTCGTCCGCCATCCGCTGTACGCGTCCTACGTCGTGCTGCAGGCCGGGTACCTGCTGCAGAGCATGGCGCTGTGGAACATCGCGGTCATGGTCGTGGCGACCGCCTGCAATATCGGCCGGATCCTGGCCGAGGAGCGGCTGCTGGGAGCGTCGGCCGCCTACGCCGCCTACCGGCAGCGGGTCCGCTGGAGGCTGCTGCCCGGCCTGTGGTAGCCGGGCGCGGAGCAGCCGTTCACTCAGCCGCCCCGGCTGCCGCCCCGGTCAGCACCGCCACCACGAGCCCGCCGAGCGAAGTGAGGTCATAGCCGCCTTCCTGGATCAGGACGGCAGGCCCGAGCCTGCCGAGGCGCTCCCCGGCGCCGCGGTACCCCGCGCTTGTCACCTGCAGCGGGCTCTCCGGATCGGCCGCGGCGGCGTCGAGCCCGAGCGAAACGACGGTCGCGTCGATGCCGCGGCGCCCGGCCTCGGCGCATAGCACGTCGAGTGCGGCCAGCCATCCGGCGTCGCCGGTTCCCGGGGCCAGCGGCAGGTTGCGGTTGGCTCCCTCGCCTGCGCCGCTGCCCCGCTCGGCTGCGTAGCCGGCATAATGCGGGAACCAGCCAGCGCCGGGATCGATGTGCAGGCTGCCGTAGTAGACGTCGGCGCGGTGGTAGAAAATCGCCTGCGTGCCGTTGCCGTGGTGCGCGTCGACGTCGATATGGCCACCCGCTGCGCTCCCGTCCGGCGCAGCGCCTCGGCCGCGACGGCCGCGTTGTTCAGGTAGCACCAGCCGCCGTAGGCGCCAGGGCCAGCATGATGGCCGGGCGGCCGGCACAGCGCATAGGCCGCCCTCGCGCCGACCGCCACCAGATCGGCCGCGGTCTGCGCCGCGTCGGCTGCCGCCCGGATCGCCTCCCGGCTGCCCGGCCCGACCAGGGTCATGGTGTCGTAGCAGAACCGCCCGACCCGGGCATGCGTCGCGGCAGGCGACCGCAGCGGCAGCCCGGCCAGCATCCCGGCGGTGGGGAACACGTACGGCAGCACCCGATCGCGCCCGTGCCCGGACACGTAGCCGCGGGCCTCCCACTCCGCCCACACGGTGCGCAGGTGCTCGATCAGCGCATCGTCGTGCACGGCCCTGAGCACCTCATCGTCGTGCGCGACGGCGGGCACGACTGCCGCTCCCGCCGTGCGCAGGGCGGCAAGGATGGCCTCGGCGCGCTCCGGCAGCTCGGTGCCCCGCTCGCGGACGCCCAGCCATACCTCGCCGCCCGGCTCGTGCCGCAGGCACTCCTCGCTCCAGACGACCGGGATGGTCAGGCCGGCTGCGGATGGCATCAGCGAACCGCCGGCCGGCCACGATCGCGCGGCTGAGGCATGATCGCTGGATGACGCGAACAGCTGACCTTGGCATCCGGATCGGCGTGCTGCCGTCCGGCCCGACCGCATCGATCGCCGACGTGCCAGGGACCGGCGTCGGTCACGCCACGGTATGGCGGCAGGAACCGGAGCCGCCGGCGGGCCGCGGAATCGCCAGGACCGGGGTGACCGTCCTGGATCCCGGCGGCAATCTCTTCCGCAGCCCGGTCCCGGCCGGCGGGGCAGTGCTGAACGGCGCCGGCGAATGCACCGGCTTCCTGGCCGCCGGCGAATGGGGGCTGGCCGAGACGCCGGTCTTCCTTACCTCCACCATGCAGGTCGGCCGGGTTTACGACGCAGCCTGCGAGCTGCTGATGGCCGAGGATCCTGGCATCGGCGCCGACGACGTGATCATCCCGATCGTCGCCGAGTGCGATGACAGTTACCTGTCCGATGCCCGGCGGATGCAGGTGAGTGCCGCTGACGTCAAGGCCGCGCTCGACGCGGCCCGCGCATCGGCCGGCGGCCCGGCGCCGGCCGAGGGAGCGGTCGGCTCGGGCACCGGGATGAGCTGCCTCGGCTTCAAGGGCGGGATCGGGACCGCGTCGAGGGTGGTGCCCACCGGCTATACGGTGGGCGTGCTGGTCATGTCGAACTTCGGCAACCGCGAGCGGCTGACCGTCGACGGGGTGCCGGTCGGCCGCCTGCTTCCAGGGCCACCCGGCCTGGCCAGCTCGCCGCCGCCGGCCGGATCGTGCATCACGGTCGTGGTGACCGACGCCCCGCTCGACTCGGCGGCGTGCGTCCGGCTCGCCCGCCGGGCGGGGCTCGGGCTGGCCAGGACCGGGTCGACCGCGCATCACGGCAGCGGCGAGATCTTTCTTGCCATGGCCACCGGGCTGCGTGCGCCCTACGGCCAGACAGCTGCCGGCGTCGTTCCCGTTCAGGCTAATGATCTTGATCCGTACTTCGACGCCGTCGTCGAGGCTACCGAGGAGGCGGTGCTCAACAGCCTGCTCGCCGCGCCGACGGTGACCGGGCGGGATGGGAACACCAGCTACGGCCTGCCCGCCGGGCAGGTCAGGGAGCTGCTCGCGGCGGCCGGGCGGATCTGAGCGGAAGCCGGCGAGCATCAGGCTTGCCCGGCGCGCGCGGCGGCGAGATGGCAGGACACCATGCCGCCGCCGGCCGGCAGCGCAGCCGGCAGGACGGGCAGCGCGACACCAGTGCAGCTGTCCGACACTGCTGCTGGACGAGAACATCGTGGCGAGCGCCACGGGTTTCGCCGACATCGGAGTCCGCGAGCCAAGCCCGGATGGCGCGCTGCTCGCCTGGTCGGCGGATACCACCGGGGGTGAGGCCTACGCGCTGCGGATCACCGATCTGGCGACCGGGGAGACCTTGCCCGACCTGCCCGGGCAGCGCATGGAGCGCGGACTCGCGTTACCTCTTCTATGTCGTGCCCGATCAGCTGCATCGCCCATACCAGGTCTGGCGGCACCGGGTTGGCACGGAGGCCAGCGCTGACGTGCTGGTGCTGGCCGAGGACGATGCCCGGTTCGAGCTCGAGCTGCGCGCATCGCGCAGCGGCGAGGTTGCCATCATCACCTCGGCGTTGCGGGACACGACCGAAGTCCGGCTGATCCCGATGACCGATCCGGAGCGCGGGCCGGCCGTTGTCGCGCCGCCGAGTCCTGTGCGGACCCCGAATTCGACATCAGTCTGCCCACGCTGCTCGACCGCGGGGTCGTCTACGCGATCGCGCACGTGCGCGGCGGCGGCGAGTGCGGCCGAGGCTGGTGGCAGCAGGGCAGGCTGCGGGCGAAGGCAACGACGTTCGACGATTTCGTCGCCGTCGCCGACTGGCTGGCCGGGGACGCGCCGGGCTCGCGCGCCCTGGTCGACGGCAGCAGGATCGTATCCCGCGGCCTGTCCGCTGGCGGGCTGCTGCAGGCCGCTGTCTACTCCCGGGCACCGGGCCGCTGGCGCGGCGTGGTGGCCGAGGTGCCGTTCGTCGACTGCGTCAACACGATGCTGGACGCGGGAATCCCGCTGACAGTCAGCGAGTGGGACGAGTGGGGCGACCCGCGCGACGCCGGCGACTTCGCGTGCCTGCGCGCCTATTCGCCGTACGAGAACCCGCCGCCAGGGCCGCGCCCCGACCTGCTGGTGACCGGCGCAGTAAACGATCCGCGGGTGCTCATCCGCGAGCCGGCCAAGTGGGTCGCGCGGCTGCGGGAGACCGACACGGCCGGCTCCACAGTGCTATTCCGGGCCGAGCTCGGGGTCGGCGCGCACACTGGGCCGTCCGGAGGCTTCGCCCGGCTGGCCCATGAGGCTGAGGTGCAGGCGTTCATCCTGGACACGATGGGGCTGGCCGGATAGCACGGCTCTGCGCCGGAACCGCTCTGCGCTGGAACCGCTCTGCGCTGGAACCGCCCTGCGCCGGAACCGCCCTGCGCTGTAATACCCAGGAGGGGTTTATCAGATTACCCCGCCGGGGTTTATCAATTGCCCTTTGCCACTGGCTGGCCGACTGTCTCAGCTATTCGAATATAATATTGATTTATCTAGTATGAACAGTTATTGTCTAGCCGGACCTTGTCATCGCTAGACGGTAACCAATACCATTCTGCTGGCATGAGTTTCTTTAGCGGCTATGCCGGGTGGGCGGTCTGCTGCGGCGGTTAGATACGCCGCGTCGACGCCAGCATTCCGGGGCATCGAATGGCCCGCGCGGAAGCCATGCCGGGCCGGGCGGAACGCGGTGCCTCCGGGGGAGAGCCGCACCAGGAAGGGATGCCGCGATGAGCGACACGATCGCCGCTCACGGCCGGGCCGACCTCGGTAGTGCCGACCTCGGTAGTGCCGACCTCGGTAGTGCCGTCGGCAACAGGGCCGCGCGGGAGAGCCGCGATGCGCGGCAGGACGGAACCGCCGCTGCCGCGGTGGCAGCCTGGGATGCCCCGGACGGACGCCGGCTCCTGCAACTCGCCCTCGGCGCTAGCTGGCTGCTCGATGCGGTGCTGCAGGGCCAGTCGTCCATGTTCACCAGGGCATTCGCCCGGATGCTCGCGGATTCGGCCAGCGGCAATCCTGCGTTCGTCGCTAGCCCTATCACCTGGTCAGCGCACATCATCGGGCACCATGTCGCGGCGGCGAACCTCGTCTTCGCGACCGTTCAGCTACTGCTGGCACTCGGGATCGCCCTCCGGCCGACGGTCAAGATCGCGCTCGCGGCATCGGTTGCCTGGTCGCTGGCCGTGTGGTGGCTCGGGGAAGGGCTCGGGTCCGTACTGACAGGGAACGCGAGCCCGGTCAGCGGTGCGCCCGGCGCGGTGATCATCTACGCGCTGCTCGGGGTCCTGCTGTGGCCGGCCCGGACGGATCGTCCTGCGGCGTTCGCCGCCGGGCGCTCGGTCGGCGCGCCGACCGCCCGGGTCCTGTGGCTCGTCTTGTGGGGCAGCCTGAGCTTCCTTTCGCTTCAGCAGGCGGTCAGGTCCCCGCGCGGGCTGAGCAGCATGATCTCCGGGATGGCGGCCGGCGAGCCCGGCTGGCTCGCGGTCACTGACACCCGCGTCGGCGCGCTGCTTGCCCGCCACGGCCTGGCCGCATCGATCGTGCTGGCGGTCACGCTGGGCGTGATCGCGGCAGGCGTCTACCTGCCGACGCGGGCCGCCCGGGCGGCGATCGTCCTTGCCGTCTTCGTTGCGCTGGCCATCTGGGTGGCCGAGGCGCTTGGCGGTGTCCTCACCGGGTCGGGCACCGATCCGGGCTCCGGCCCGCTGCTCGCCTTGCTGGCCGTGGCCTACTGGCCGTCGGGTGCCGTGGCCGGGCCAGCGGCAGCCGGCCGGGACGTTAGGAGGGCGGTACGGTGACCCGACCTACCTTGCTCGGGTACCTGCTGGCGGCCATCATGATTGTTACGGCCGCTTACTGCCTGGGCAGGTTGGCAGTCGCGCGCCTGCGGCGGCGGCCAGCCGAGCCCGATGCGGACACTGCCCACTTCGTGATGGGCGTGGCCATGGCGGGAATGCTGGTACCTCGCCTGGATTGGCTGCCGGATGGCGCCTGGGTAGTGGTGTTCGCCGCCGCCTTCGCGTGGTTCGGGTGGCGACTCGTCGGCGCATGCCGTGGCCACGACGCCGGCCGCAGGGCCACCCAGCACGCACCGCATCTGCTGGCCAGCAGCGCGATGCTGTACATGTTCCTCGCCGTCTCGCCGGCCGGGGCCCGCCAGGCCGGGGCCGGCTCCGGCAGGGCCGGACCGGCCATGCCGGGCCTGGTCATGGGCGGGCAGCCGGCTATCGCCCGGTTTCCAGTCCTGGCGTTCGCGCTTGCGCTCGCCCTGCTCGGCTACGTCGTCTGGGTCATGGACCGGCTTCCGTCGCTGGCGCCCGTCTCGATATTGCGGCTTGCGGCGGCCGGCGAGCCGATCCCGGCGGAGATCAACTGGCCAGCGGGGATGACCGCAGCGGACGCCGGGGATGCCGCCGGGCGACCTGCCCGTGCGCCCGCCGGCTGCGGTAGTGCGGTCCGGCCGCGCCCGCCGCGGCAACCTCCGCTGTCTCCGCAGCAAGCCCCGTTGTCTCCGCGGCAACCCCCGTTGTCTCCGCGGCAACCCCCGTTGTCTCCGCGGCTTGCCGCGTGCTGCGAGATCGTGATGGGAATAGCGATGGGCTACATGCTGATCGCGATGCTGTGACCAGGCAGATCCTCGAACTGGCCCCAACTAGCTGATGACTAGCCTGGCGTCCTTGCCGCGTGCAGCCGGACGCAGCAGTGACCAGCCCGCGGCCTCAGCTGTGCGTCAAGCACGTTGGCGCCAAGACCGTCAAGCAATCCGGACACGAACGCGTGATTGATGCCGCAGACCAGGGCGGCAACGCGGTCATCTCGATGCGTTTCGACTCTTCCGAGATGGGCCAGCAACTCACCGAGATCGTGGCATATGGGACCGCCGTTGTTGCCCGTCCCTCGGCTGCCGCCTAACCATGCCGGAAGGCCCGCGGGGCAGGCCGGCTTCCCGCCTCGGCGACGCCGACCGGGACCGGCTGACCGCCGTCCTGCGTGAGCACTATGCCCTGGGCCGGCTGGAACATGACGAGCTGAGCCGCCGGGTCGAGATCGTGCTGGCGGCCGACTACGCGGACCAGGCTGCCGCCGCGCTGCAGGACCTCCCGCCGCTCGACGTGCCCGGTCTCGGCACCGCCCCCGGCGCCGTGCCCGGCACGGGAAGGAGGGCACGGCGACGCCGGCACGCCCAGTCCGCCGCGCCCGGCCCGGGCTGGTTGCCGACCTCCGAACGATTCCGGGATCCGACGTCAGGGACGGTCATGCGCGTCTGGCTCGATCCGGCCGACCAGAGCAGGCACTACGTGCCAGACACCGGGGACGGGTACTGACCCGGACCGCCTGGACCCTGCTTCCGGCGTTCAGGGCGAATCACAGGCCGCCAGCAGAGTCGCGTCGAACGCGTAAATGTTGCCGTCTGAGAAGCCGAAGTAGACAACCCCGTTCGCCACCGCCGGCGAGTCGGGCACCGCCGTGTTGGTGTTGGTGAGCGAAAAGCTCCACAGTTGCTTGCCGGTGCTGGCGTTAAGCGCGAAAAGAACGGGGCCGCCTCCTTCGGTGCCCGCGCACACCACCCTGTGAGCCACGGCCGGGGAGGAATATATCGGGCGGGGAGTGTGCAGCGTCCACATCGGCTTCCCGGTTGTTGCCTGCACCGCGTACAGGGTGCCGTCGTTCGACGCGATGTAGACGGCACCGTCGGCCACCACGGGTGACGAGTCCACCCCGGCCCCGGTGACGAGGGTCCACTTGTTCTGCAGGCTGGCGACATTGCTGACGCCCAGGACGTTCTCGAACGGGTTGACGCCGCTGCCGGCTGCAAACCAGCAAGGAGTCCCGTGTAAGGAACCTCACGATCGCCCTCCGCCGCCTGATCACGGCTCGCCATTGTGGATCACGCGGCCCGCCGCCTGAGTATGTCGCGGACGCTGGCTCCCGGCGAGCCGCAGCAGACCTCGGGTACCGAGGAGGCGCAGCACGTTGGCGGGTGCGAAGTACCTGTTGGCCGGTATGACGCCGGAGAACGCGCCGAGGAACCGGTCGATTTCGGCAGGCCGGCCGGCCAGGGAGGCGAGCAGCAGCCGGTCCGCCGACTGGGGCGCGAACCCGGCGAGCCGGACGGTGAAGTCGTACATGGGCCGGATCGCCCGATCCCGGCGGCGCCAGTGCTCGGCGAGCGCGGCGCGCAGTGGCCGGGCGCCGCCCAGCCCGGCGACGAT
>WNFB01010716.1_pt1 | contig 11232 bp, 10 predicted proteins | sample 5400501 | NCBI WGS metagenome assembly WNFB01 (sample SAMN13153341, study PRJNA577476) | soil metagenome | isolation source: 200 cm saprolite under Douglas fir tree site 2 hole 1 | place: USA:California | collected 2015-04-18 | reverse complement strand
CGCGATGGGCGGCGAGCAGGATCGTGCCGCCCGGCGTCTCGTACATGCCGCGCGACTTCATGCCGACGTAGCGGTTCTCCACGAGATCGAGCCGGCCGATGCCGTGCTCGCGCCCGAGCTCGTTGAGATGCGCCAGCAGATTAGCCGGCGAGCGTTTCTCGTCGTCGACCGCGGTCGCATCGCCGCGCTCGAACGCAATCGTCACATAGGCGGGCCGGTCCGGCGCCTGCTCCGGATCCTGGGTCCGCGAATAGACGTAGTCCGGCGCCTCGACCGAAGGGTCCTCCAGCACCTTGCCCTCCGAGGAGGTGTGCAACAGATTGGCGTCGACCGAGAACGGCGCCTCGCCGCGCTTGTCCTTGGGTATGGGGATCTGATGCTGCTCGGCGAACTCGATCAGCTTGGTCCGCGAAGTCAGGTCCCATTCGCGCCACGGCGCGATCACCTTGACGTCGGGGTTGAGCGCGTAATAGCCGAGCTCGAACCGGACCTGGTCGTTACCCTTGCCGGTGGCGCCGTGCGCCACCGCGTCGGCGCCGACTTTTTCGGCGATCTCGATCTGTTTCTTGGCGATGAGCGGCCGCGCGATCGAGGTGCCGAGCAGGTATTGGCCCTCATAGAGGGCGTTGGCGCGGAACATCGGGAACACGTAGTCGCGCACGAATTCCTCGCGCAGGTCCTCGATGAAGATGTTGTGCGGCTTGATGCCGAGCAGCAGCGCCTTCTGTCGCGCCGGCTCGAGCTCCTCGCCCTGGCCGAGGTCGGCCGTGAATGTCACGACCTCGCAGCCGTAGGCGGTCTGCAGCCACTTGAGAATGATGGACGTGTCGAGCCCGCCCGAATAGGCGAGCACCACCTTGTTGACGCTGCCGCGCTTCATGACGAGGTCCGTGACGAAAAAACTTGGCTTGAGCCGCGCGGACTATAGGCGCAACGCCTTGCCGCGCAAGTTGGGTATCAGGTGCCGCCGGGACGCGGGCCGGCGCGCCGCGCGCGGGTGGAAACCCGCGCTACGAACCGCAGCAGCGCCGCATGCGGCGGCATGAAGACGCGCTCGATCGCGCGCTCGAACGCGGGGTCGGAGATCGCCGTTCTTCGCCAGCGATACAGCGCGCCATGAACGATCCAGACGATCAGGAACGTGAACACGCCCGCGAACACCACGTCGGTGAAGAAATGCGCCCCGAACGCCATGCGCAGGACGCCGACGCCGGCCCCGAAGGCGATCGCCGCCGCATAGGCGAAGATCCGCACGGGCGCCGGCGCCAGCGCCGCCGGGGCGAGCGTCCAGAACGCGCCCGATGCCTCGCCGGCGATGAAGGAGCAATTGTGCCGGCACTCGCCGCGCGGATCCCACCACGGCACGAAACGGTCGGGGCCGTTGAACTCGCGCACGGCGATCGGCCGCGGGCGATTCCAATGCTCCTTCAGGGCGACATTGACCAGCAGTCCGGGGGCAAGCGCGAGGCTTGCGAGCAGCAACACGATGGCACGGCCTCCCATCCGCAGGCGCGCGGTCGGCAGCACGCATTTGGCCGCGAGCGCCACGCCGGCCGGTACCGCCAGCGCCGCAACGATCCACATGCTCGCGTCGCGCAGATGCGCCGGCCAAGACAACTGGCCGAGCAGGACCTGATACAGGAGCGTGAATTGCCGAGTTTCGGGATCGAAGAACAGGCCGGAAATTTTCAGATCGAGCCGCGGAAAACATCCGAACACGAGGCCGGTCATTGCGCCGACAACGAGCGCGATCACGAGGCCGGTGCGGTTCATGCAGGTTTCCCTAGCGGAGGAGGTGCGGGATGGGCTATCGCACCAGCGCCTTGGAATGCGCCCGGTCGGCGCGCCAAGCCCCGGCCTTGCGGCCGGCCAGCGCCCAATAGACCAACCCGGCCGCGATGCCGGCCGCGGCGAAAACCTCCTGCTCGCGCCCGACCAACGGGTAGGCCGGCGAGCCGTCCACGGAGAAGTTCCATCCGTGAGCGGTCAACAAAGCCATCGCCGCCCCGAACCCCGCATAGAAGAGGAACGAGCGCAGCCGAAACCCCTCGGCAATGGCGATGAACAGCATGGCAGGGATCAGCGCATAGCCGGAGATCAGCACGGCGGAAAACGCCACCGCGAGGTCGAACCCGGCATGCGCGCCGGGCATCGGCGCCAGCTCGTCGAATTCCGGCGGCAGCAGGCCGAGCGTGAGCACGAGCCCCGCGACGATGCTCGCGGCAAAGAACGCGAACAGGACCACGAACATGCGTGCAATCAGCGCCACGTCAGTCCGTCATCGCCATGGCGCGAAGCGCGAGCCGCTCGCGCGCCGAAAGCTTCTCGGTCGCGCTCTTGAGCTGCCCGCAGGCCGCCAGGATGTCGCGCCCGCGCGGCGTGCGCACCGGAGAAGCGTAGCCGGCATTGAACACGACCTCGGAGAAGCGCTCGATGCGATCCCAGTCGGAGCATTCGTAGCGGCTGCCGGGCCACGGGTTGAACGGGATCAGGTTGATCTTCGCCGGGATTCCGGCCAGCAGCCGGACCAGCGCCTTGGCATCGGCAAGCGAATCGTTCACGTCCTCGAGCATGACGTATTCGAACGTGATGCGCCTGGCGTTCGACAGGCCCGGATAGGCGCGGCAGGCGGCGAGCAGATCCCGGATCGGATATTTGCGATTGAGCGGCACCAGCACGTCGCGCAGCTCGTCGCGCACCGCATGCAGCGAGACCGCGAGCATCACGCCGATCTCGGTGCCGCATCGCGCGATGTTCGGCACCACGCCGGAGGTCGACAGCGTGATCCTGCGCTTGGAGATCGAGATCCCGTCGCCGTCGGCGACGATCAGCAGCGCATCGCGCACCGCCTCGAAATTGTACAGCGGCTCGCCCATTCCCATCATCACCACATTGGAAACGAGCCGGCCGCCGTCGCTCGGCACCGACGCGCCTTCCGACGATCTCGCCCGCGGTGAGATTGCGCACGAGGCGTTGCGTTCCGGTGTGGCAGAACGAGCAATTCAGCGTGCAGCCGACCTGGGTCGATAGGCACAAGGTGCCGCGGTCCGCCTCCGGGATGTAGACGCACTCGACCTCGTGGGGATTTTCGCCCGCGTGCTCGCCGGGAAGCCGCAACAGCCACTTGCGCGTACCGTCGACCGAGATCTGCTCAGCGGCGATCTGCGGCCGCGCCAGCGTGAAATTCGCGGCAAGCTCCGCGCGCAGATCCTTCGAGACGCTGGACATCGCCTCGAAATGCCGCGCGCCGCGGACGTAGAGCCAATGCCAGATCTGGGAGACCCGCATGTCGAGCTGGCGCTCCGGCACCCCGATCGAGCCGAGCGCTTGCGCGAGCGCCGGACGCGAGAGTCCGACCAGCGACGGCTTGGCGGGCGGTACATAACGCTCGAGCGGCGTCTTCTCCAAGAGAACGTCCGCCGCCGCTCGGCGCGCGGCAGGATCGGGAGCAAGCCGGGTAAGTGTCATCGCATGAATCTGGGTGCGCACGGGCGTTGGCGCGCGTCTTAGCACAAATGGCGCGCCCAGGCGCGCGAAGCAACATCCTTGCCTCCTCGTCCCGGGGCCCGAGCCACGCGAGGGAACCCGGAACGACGGCGAGGCGTGCCCTACCTGCACTCCTGCGCGGTGCGGTCGAGGGCCTGGGACAATCCCTTGAGCGAATAGCGGTCGACCGATTCCGTGCCGCGGCTGGAGGCGCCGCTCACGACGAGGTCGGTGCCCTTGCGCATGGTATCGACCAGCCGCGCCTCCTCGGCCGCATTCTTGATCCAGGCGCCGTCGCTCTGGGTGTACAGGGCGAACTTGGCGGGGCCGATCTCGATGGTCGCGTCGGTCGCGGGCTTGAACGCATAGCCGATGATGACCGAGACCTCGTTCCTGACGTTCTCGGCGGGCCGGGATGCGACGAAGAAAAACACCGGATCACGCGGCTTGTTGGGCGGCTTGGTCTGCGCGCTGGCGGGCTTGGCGAGCGCGAAGCAAACCTTGCTGTTGCCGCTCTGGGCCGCATAGGCCCCCCATTGGCCGTATTGACCGAGCAGCGCCGGCTGCGCGCCCGCAACGGCGGCGGCCTCCGGCGCTCCTTTGGGCGTGGCGTGCCTGGCGGCAGGCTTCGCGGGCTTAGGCTTGGCAGGGGCAGTGGCCGGGTTCGGGGCGGCCGTCTGCTGGGCGCCGGCCACCGAGCTCAGTACCAGCATGGCGGCGAGCGGCAGCGCGATCCGGTTCAGAGCCAAGGTGATCATCAGCCCTCGCAGTTCCCAAGAGGAATAGATGAGGTCCGCGCCGTCCGAACATCCTGCGAAACTTGGCCGAATCACGGCGGCACCCCGGCAAATGGGACGCATTCTTGCATTTCCGCGTCAACACGCTCGCGCGCGCCGCCTTCGCGCCGCGAGGGGCGCACCCTGGATCGCCGGCCGAGATGCTGCGATAAATCGCGCCGCAATCCTGCAGGCCAGTAAGGCGCACCCGATGAAAGCCATCCTGTGTACCCGCTTCGGCGGCCCCGACGATCTCGAGCTCAAGGACCTGCCCGATCCGGTCGCCGGACCCGGCGAGGTTTTGGTCGAGGTCAAGGCCGCGGCCCTCAATTTCTTCGATACGCTGATCATCGCCGGCAAATACCAGCACAAGCCGCCGTTCCCGTTCTCGCCGGCGGCGGAATTCGCCGGCGTCGTCGAGAGCGTCGGGCCGGGCGTGACCGCGCTCAGCCGCGGGGATCGCGTGCTCGGCCACATCGGCGCGGGCGCGGCGCGCGAGCGCCTCGTCGCCAATCCCGAGCGGCTGATCAAGCTGCCGGACGGCCTCGATTTCGACCATGCCGCCGGACTGACCGTGACCTACGGCACGACGCTCCATGCGCTCAAGGATCGCGCGCAGCTCAAGCCCGGCGAAACGCTTGCCGTGCTCGGCGCCGCGGGCGGCACCGGGCTGGCCACGATCGAGCTCGGCAAGCTGATGGGCGCCCGGGTCATTGCCTGCGCGTCCTCGCCCGAGAAGCTTGCCTTCGCGCGCGAGCACGGGGCCGACGAAGCGATCAATTATACCCAGGAGGATCTGAAGGATGCGTTGCGCCGCGTCACGGACGGCAAGGGCGTCGACGTCGTCTACGATCCGGTCGGCGGACCTTATGCGGAGCCGGCGGTTCGCGCGTTGGCCTGGGGCGGGCGGTTCCTGGTCATCGGTTTCGCGGCCGGCGAGATCCCGAAGATCCCGACCAATCTCGTGCTGCTCCGCAGCTCGGCGATCGTCGGGGTGTTCTGGGGCGCCTGGGCCGAGCGCAATCCGCAGGCCCACCGCGCCAACATGGCCGACATCGCCCGCTGGTGCGCCGAGGGCAAGCTCTCCGCGCATATCCATGCGGTCTATCCGCTGGAGAAGACCGCGGAGGCCATCAAGGCGCTCTCGAATCGCAAGGTGATGGGCAAGCTGCTGCTGCGGCCGTGAGACGGAGGTTCAAAGCGCTCGGGCTTGTGAATCGCGGCGCGTCACTGCGTGAGGAGAACAAGCTTCCCGCATCCCTTTCTCTAGCCGCGTTCGCCTTTCCGTGGGCGCCGCGACGTGTGACGGATGTGAAGTATCTGAATTGTATCCCCTGCCATCGTATAGAAAATCTTGTAGGGATATCGAACCAGCGGAACCACACGCACGGATGGTCGCCGGACGAGCCGCCGCGCACTCTCCGGAGCTTGCGCTATTCGCGCCACGACCTCTCGGATGCGAGCCTCGACGGCCGCTGATACGGCCTCCCCAAATGCGCGACTCTCGAGAGAGATTTTCCGAAGATCGGCAACTGAGCGGGGCGAATACTCAACTTTCATGTGCGGCGGAATGTCCGGAACGCCGCTTCCACTTCCGCCTCGGTCGCCACCTCGCCGCGCGCGATCTGTTCGAGCGCTTCGTCGATCGCCGCCAGCTCCTCCGGCGTGGCCTGATAGTCGCCGGCCTGCAGCTCTCTCTCGATCTCCGCGCCCAATTGCACAAGTTCGTGCTGCGCGGCCTCCGGCCAAGCTTCCGCGCGCTCCAGCAGCTCTTTGAGCTTCGTCGTCATGCTGCCCATGATACCAGAATGCCTCTCTGCCTGGCAGCGCAGCGTATCATGAGATCACCTGGCGCGCTCTTGGTCGTGGGCCTGATTGCCGCTTCAGGCGGCCAGCGGATAGGCGGCCTCGACCACGTAGGGGCCGCCGCCGACCGAGTTTTTCGACGAGAACAGCACGAACCGCGACACCGGGAACGGCGAGACCGGAACCGGTCCGCGCGCCGAGAGATAATCCGCCACCTGGTGACTCGAGGAATCGCGCAGCCGCGCCAAGGTGACGTGCGGCGTGAACTTGCGGCCTTCCGGCTCGAGCCCCATGCGTTGCATCAGCCGCTCGAGCTCGGCCTGGAGCTCGATCAAGGGCGCGACCGGCGCGGCGGCGGCGATTACCGCGCGCGGCCGGCGGCCGCCGAACGACGCTAGGCGGTCGAAGCGCAGCTCGAACGCCGGCCGATCGACCTGATCGAGCAGCGACGCGATCTCGTGGGCGAGCACGTCGTCGACGTCGCCGATGAAGCGCAGCGTCAGGTGATAGTTCTCCGGGTCGATCCAGCGCGCGCCCGGCAGGCCGCCGCGCAGCATGGAGAGCGAAAACGCAATCTCGCGGGGAATCTCCAGCGCGGTGAAAAGGCGGGGCATGTTCTCCTCCGAACCCAGGAGCTGGGTCGGGCGACCGGAGGCGGCGCAATGTGCAAAGATTTGCGGACGCGAGGCAAGGCTTCAAGAGCCGCGCGCCGTGCGTACCCGGGCGACCAGCTCCTCGACCTTGGGCAGCATCCTCGCGACGATCACGTCGACCCCGGCCGCGGTCGGATGCAGCCCGTCGGGCTGATTGAGCCCGCGCTCCGTCGCCACGCCGTCGAGGAAGAACGGATAAAAGACGACGCCGTATGTTGCAGCAAGCTCGGGAAATCCGGCGTCGAACGCCTCCACATAGGCCGTGCCCAGGTTGCGGGGCGCGCGCATGCCGGCAAGCAGCACGGCGATGTGGCGTTCGTTGAGCCGCCGCAGGATTTTTTCGAGCGCGGCGCGCGTGAGCTTCGGATCGATGCCGCGCAGCGCGTCATTGGCGCCGAGCTCCAGGATCACCGCATCGGTGCCGTCCGGTACCGACCAGTCCAGCCGGGAAGCGCCATCGGACGCCGTATCGCCGGACACGCCGGCATTGACCATTTCCACGGCAATGCCCTTTTGCCGTAAGGCTTGCGCGAGCTTGGCCGGAAACGTCTGTTCGGGTGCAAGGCCGAGGCCGGCGGTGAGCGAGTCGCCCAAGGCGACGATCTTGACCGGGCGCTCGGAGGCGCCGAGCGGCAGCGCGGCGATGAACGCTGCGCCGAGAATTGCCGCGGCCCAAGCGATCGTGAAGAGGGATGCCCCAGCAAATGTCTGGACCGCCCCGGGCCGTTTCCCATATGTGCGGGATCGGACGGGTTCCTTGAGCCGCTCAACTCGCGCACGGAAAGACCACATGGACGACACCTCGACGGGGGCGATGCCGGCGATCGCGCTTGCCGGCGTCAACCTCTCGCTCGGCCGGGGCGCGGCGCGCGTTCATATCCTCAAAGACCTCGACCTGGATATAGCAACGGGCGAAGCGGTCGGCCTCGTCGGCCCTTCGGGGTCGGGCAAATCGACGCTGCTCATGGTCATGGCCGGGCTGGAGCGACCGGATACGGGGCGTATTCTCGTCAACGGCCGCGATCTCGGCACGCTTGGCGAGGACGCGCTCGCGCGATACCGCGGCCGTCACATCGGCATCGTGTTCCAGTCCTTTCACCTGATTCCGACCATGACGGCGGTCGAGAACGTCGCGGTGGCGCTGGAACTCGCCGGCGTCGCCGACGCGTTCGATATCGCGGCACGCGAGCTCGACGCCGTCGGCCTGCGGGATCGCGCCTCCCATTACCCGGCCGAGCTTTCCGGGGGCGAGCAGCAGCGCGTTGCGCTCGCCCGCGCGCTGGCGCCCAACCCGGCCATCCTCGTCGCCGACGAACCGACCGGCAATCTCGACGAAGCGACCGGCGCGCAGATCATCGATTTGTTGTTCAAGGGGCAGAAGGAGCGCGGCTCGACCCTCGTTTTGGTGACCCACGATCAAGCGCTGGCCGAGCGCTGCGGGCGCGTCGTGCATTTGCGCTCGGGGCGGATCGTCGCGGCCGACGCGCTGCAGCGGCTGCGCGCATGAGCCGCGCTCTCTCGCTTGCCTCCGGCCGGCGGCGCGGGACGGCGCTGGCATGGCGGCTCGCGTTGCGCGAGCTGCGCGGCGGCCTGCGCGGCTTCTATGTGTTCATCGCCTGCATTGCGCTCGGCGTCGCGGCGATCGCCGGCGTGGGATCCCTGGCGCGAAGCCTGGCCGATGGGCTGGCGCGCGAGGGCCGGGTCATCCTGGGCGGGGACGCCGTGTTCTCGCTGATCCATCGCGAAGCCGATCCGCAGGAGCGCGCATTCCTGGAGAGCAAAGGCCACGTATCGGTCGCCGCCATCATGCGGGCCATGGCGCGCGTTGACGACGGGCGCGCCGCGCTCATCGAGATCAAGGCGGTCGACGATCGATATCCGCTTTACGGCGCCGTCCGCTCGAACCCGCTTCGACCGCTGCCGGAACTGCTCGCGGCGCGCGACGGCATCTTCGGCGCGGCCGCGGATCCGGCGTTGCTTGCCCGCCTCGATCTCGTTCCCGGATCACGCATTCGCGTCGGCGAGAGCACGGTCGAAATCCGGGCGAGCCTGGAGGCGGAACCCGACAAGCTCGCCGCCGGGATCGCATTCGGGCCGCGGCTGCTGATGAGCCAAGCCGGGCTGCGCGCGACCGGATTGCTGCAGCCCGGGAGCCTGGTGCGTTGGACTTACCGGCTGCGCCTGCCCGACACCGATGCCGGCGACCGCGCGACCGACGCGGCCGTGAGCGAGGCGCGCAACGCCTTTCCGGATGCGGGCTGGGAGATCCGAACCCGCGACAATGCCTCTCCCGGGCTGGGCCGCAACATCGCGCGCTTCACGCAATTCCTGACCTTGGTCGGCCTGACTTCGTTGCTGGTCGGCGGCGTCGGCGTCGCCAACGCGGTGAAGAGCTACCTCGATCGCAAGCGCGACGTGATCGCGACCCTGAAGGCGCTCGGCGCCACCGGCCGGGAGATCTTCTCGATCTATCTCGGCCAGGTGCTGGTGCTGGCCTTGCTCGGCATCGGCATCGGGCTAGCGGCCGGCGCGACGGTCCCGTTCCTGCTGGCCACCGCATTCGGGGCGATCATTCCCGTGCCGATCGCGCCCGCGCTCTATCCGGACCAGCTGGCGGTGGGGCTGCTCTATGGGGTGCTGACCGCGCTCGCATTTGCGCTGTGGCCGCTCGGGCGCGCCCATGACGTCCCGGTATCCGCATTGTTCCGCGACGAAGTGGCGCCGCAACGTCGCTTTCCCCGGGCCCGCTACATGCTCGGGGCGGCCGCCGCCGTCGCGGTGCTCGCCGCGGCGGCGATCGTGCTCGCCTATGACCGGCGCCTCGCGGCGATCTTCGTCGCTGCTGCCGCCGCCGTGTTCGTCGCGCTGCGTTTGATCGCGCTTGCGCTCATGGCGGCCGCGAGACGCGCGCCGCGGCCGCGCTCCAGTCTGTTTCGGCTGATCCTCGCCGATTTGCACCGGCCGGGCGCGGTGACGTCCGTCGTCGTGTTGTCCTTGGGGCTCGGATTGGCGCTGCTGGTGACCTTGACCCTGATCGACGGCAATTTGCGCCGGCAGTTCACGGCGGGATTGCCGGAGCGGGCACCGTCGTTCTATTTCCTCGACGTGCAAGCGAGCGACGCCGCCCGGTTCGATCGCTTCATCGAGCAGCACGCGCCCGGCGCCAAGCTCGAGCGCGTGCCCATGCTGCGCGGGCGCATCGTCAGCGTCCGCGGGGTCGCGGCGGAAAACCTGCGCCCGTCCCAGAGCGCCGCGTGGGTCCTCAACAGCGACCGCGGCATCACCTTCGCGCGGGAGCTCCCGCCCGGATCCCGGGTCGTTGCCGGGCAATGGTGGGACGAGAATTACGACGGCCCCCCGCTCGTCTCGATCGAGCGCAAGATCGCCGAAGGGTTGGGCCTCGAGCTCGGCGATCCGATCGTGGTCAACGTGCTGGGACGAAACATCGCCGCCACGGTCGCGAACCTGCGCTCGGTCGACTGGGAAACGCTGGGGATCAATTTCGTCCTGGTGTTCTCGCCGGGAAGCTTCCGTGGGGCTCCCTATGCCGATATCGCCACGCTGACCTATCCGGCGGGCGGCACGGCGGAGCAGGAGATCGGGCTGCTCAAGGCCGCGGCCGAGGCATTTCCCACCGTCACCTTGGTGCGCGTCAAGGAGGTGCTGCAGGCGATCGCCAAGCTGGTGCTCGACCTCACCCTGGCCATTCGCGGCGCCAGCGCCTTGACGCTGGTATCGGCGGTTCTGGTGCTGGCGGGGGCGCTCGCGACCGGGCATCGCAGCCGGGTCTACGACGCCGTGGTGCTGCGCATGCTGGGGGCGACCCGCGGCCGGCTGCTCGGCTTCTACGCGCTCGAATATCTGCTGCTCGGGCTTGCCACCGCCCTGTTCGGCCTGGCGGCGGGCTCGATCGCCGCCTTTCTGGTCGTGACCAAAGTCATGGAGATCGCCTTCGTGTGGCTGCCCGGGCCCGCGATCCTGGTCGCGCTCGCCGCCCTGGCGCTCACCGTGGCGCTCGGGCTGGTCGGGACCTTCACGGCGCTCAGCCACAAGCCCGGGCCGGTGCTGCGCAACCTGTAAAGTCGCGGGGCGGACGGACGTGTCAGTTTGGCACTGGACCCGGCACCGGGAATGGCCCATCTAGCGCCCGCCATGATCTAGCACTAGATTTGGCGCATCGGGTGCCGGCGGCTCGCGGCCGCGGCGTCTTGCCCTTGCCGGATCGGGTGCATCCCCGCGGCGGGGCGATAGAAAGGATACTTCGATGTCGGACTTCGACCGGAATTACGCAGCTACGCGGCGCTTCGGCGCCGACCGGGCGCTCGCGATCGATGCCGGCCTGCGGGCGCATATGATTCGCGTCTACAACTATATGGCGGCCGGCGTCGCGTTGACCGGGGTCGTCGCCTGGCTGACGTTCCAGTTCGCCGTGACCACCACTGCGGCCGGGGCCTTGACCCTGACCCCGTTCGGACAGGCGATCTACGGCACGCCGTTGACCTGGGTCCTGA
>WNFB01005601.1_pt1 | contig 11234 bp, 7 predicted proteins | sample 5400501 | NCBI WGS metagenome assembly WNFB01 (sample SAMN13153341, study PRJNA577476) | soil metagenome | isolation source: 200 cm saprolite under Douglas fir tree site 2 hole 1 | place: USA:California | collected 2015-04-18 | reverse complement strand
CGGCATCGTCGGCGCCGTCGCGGCGCGGGCTCGCGCGATGACGCCCGAGTTCGATCCTGGCGGGTTCCTCGAGGGTCTCTCTCGGCAGCTCCAGGGATTGATCCCCCACGACCGGGTGACGGTCCTCTACCTCGATGAGGGAGGACGTACCGTCTCGGTCTTCGCGGAGTATGCTCCCGGTGATGCGCCGCGCCACGACGGCCGTTACACCCTGTCTCTGGCTCGCGCCAACCGGTATCCCATTGCCGAAGCCGTCTCGTCCTGTGTCTTTGCGGGGCAGGCCGAGTTCGTCCGGGACGCACAGAGCGATGCCCGCTGCATGGCGGGAACCGTCGTCCCCGGCCTCCCACAGGTGGGGCTGCGTGCATGGATGGCGCTGCCGCTCATGGGCGTCGAGCGGGTTATCGGCGCACTCATCGTTGGCGACACGGTCCCGGATGTCTACACCGAGGCTCACCTCGCGACCGGCCGCCAGATCGCGGACGTCATCGGTCCCGTCATCGAGAGCATCGTGCTCGTGCACACGGAGCGCCGGTTGCGCCAGCGGCTGCGGGTCGTGCCGGAGGTGGCGCGCGTCCTCGGCACGAGCCTGAACGTGGCTGAGATCTTCGACCGGCTCGCTGCCGCGGTCCGGCCCGTCCTCGACTTCGACATCATGGCCAACTACCTCCTGGAATCCGACGGCATGAAGCGATGGCTGCTCGTCGCCGAGGGCCGGCCGGTGCGAGGCGACGAGCGGTTCGAGGACTTCTCGTTCGCTGCCCGCCTGCTGGCCGGCGAGCCGGTGCTGATGCGGGAATGCGAGCGCGAGCTCGACCTCGTGAATCCGACCGACAGGACAATCCTCGAGGACGGGATCCGCTCGTTCATCGCCGTGCCCTTGATCTTCGGCGACAAGGTGGGTGCGCTCCTCGCCTTCGCCAAGCGGCAGCCCGACTGGTTTGACTTGAGCGATCTCGAGGTCGTCGAGGAGATTGGCCGACACGTGGTCGTGGCAATCCAGCACCAGCGGCTGGCCGAGGAGCAGCGCCGGCTCGCGATTGCCGAAGAGCGGGCGCAGCAGCTCGAGCGACGAGTCCGGCAGCTGCATGGCGCCCTCAGCGAGCCGTACGGGTTCGGCCGGATCCTCGGCCAAGCCCCCAGCCTGCGCGAGGCCCTCGAGCGGGCCGCGCGGGTCGCTCCGGGGGAGACCCCCGTGCTCCTGACCGGCGAGAGCGGCACGGGCAAGGAGCTGGTGGCCCAGGCGATCCACTATGCCAGCCGTCGCGCCGACGGCCCCTGCGTCGCCATCAACTGCGCGGCGCTGCCAGAAGCGCTCATCGAGTCGGAGCTCTTCGGCCATGAACGGGGCGCCTTCACCGGAGCGGACAGGCAGAAGCCGGGCCGCTTCGAGCTCGCTGCCGGGGGCACGCTCTTTCTCGACGAGGTCGGCGAGCTCGCGGCCGCCGTCCAGGCCAAACTTCTCCGTGTCCTCCAGGAGCGCGAGTTCCAGCGCGTCGGCGGCACCGCGACGCTCAAGGCCGACTTTCGCCTCATCGTCGCCACCAACCGGAACCTCACCGACGCCATGGCGCGCGGCCAGTTCCGCGAGGATCTCTACTACCGGCTTAGCGTCTTTCCCATTCACTTGCCGCCGCTGCGCGAGCGCGGCGAGGACGTGGTGCTCCTCGCCCAGGAGTTCGTCCGCCGCCTGGGCGAGCGGATGGGCAAAGGGGAACCGGGGCTGAGTCGCGACGCCCGGGAGCTGCTGGTGACGTATCCGTGGCCCGGTAACATCCGGGAGCTCCAGAACGCGATCGAGCGAGCGCTGATCGTTTCGGACGGCGGGCTCATCACCGCCGCACAGCTCGGGCTCACCCGGCCGCGGCTCCCGTCCGGCGAGGCGTCCCTTCCTGGTGTCCCCGCGCCGTCAGACATCGCGAATCAGGATGTTGCGGACGCGACCCTTCAGGAGCTCGAACGACACGCGATCGCGGGTGCCCTCGCGAAGGCCAAGGGCAACAAGACGGCCGCGGCGGCCACGCTTGGGATCACCCGGATGCAGCTCTATTCGAAGCTGAAGCGGCTCGGGCACTCTGAGTAACCGTGTCGTCCGAAACAGTCTGTCATTGCCCCGGCGGAAGCTGATCCCACGATACTTCGTGCCGTCGGCGGCGGCAACGCAGCTTGTCGTAGGCTGCATTGGCGATGATGCGATAGATCCAGGTCCCGAGCGCTGAGTCGCCCCTGAACATTCGACTCTGCGTACGACACTCCACAACGCGTCCTGCACGACCTCTTCGGCGTCCGCCTCGTTGCCGGGCATGTGCAGCGCGAGCCGATGCGCTCGAGCGCCGTATGTGTTGATGAGCGTCTCCGTTGCGTCGGCCTCCGCCACGCGCAGCCGCTCCACCAATTCGGTGTTCGAGAGCTTCCGCCCGTTTATGCCCAGCATTCTCACTCGCTTTACAGGCGCCGCCCTGACCTCACATCTCATCGCGCCATCTACTGCGATACTCGTTCGGCGCGAGTCCAGTCATGCGTCGGAACGCCCTCGTGAAGTGGCTAGGCGTCCGAAAGCCAACCAGCCGAGCGACCTCTCCGATCGAGAGTCGCGCGTCGCGAAGCAATACCGATGCCCGCGCGATCCGCTGTCCCAGCACGAAACGGTGCGGAGATACGCCGGTGCTCTGCTTGAAGAGTCGCGCGAAATGGTACGGGCTCATGTGGACCACGGTGCTGAGATCCAGGATCGTCAGTTTCTGAGTCATGTTGTTCTGGATGAAACCAATGACGCTATAAAGCCGAGACAGGTGCAGGCCTCGCGTCGAACCCTGCTCGACAGGCAAGGCCGGATCACGGGAGAGTGCTGCGTCTGTAGCTCCGCATGATTCGCCCCCTCCGACTCGATGACGGACCCGGCGCGAAGCGATTTCATCGGTCACGGGTGTTCTAGTTGCTGTTTCGGCATCGCCCAATTTTCGAGCGGCGTCGATCGTTGCTCGGTACGTGTTGATGAAGGCCACGCAGGGTGGGCAGCGGTCGATGTGGAAGTCGATCAGCTCTCGCGTGTGGCGGGGCATGCTGCTGTCAAGATAATCGCCGAGCAGGTCGGCGATCCACGGGCACTCGATTTCGGATGATCCCCCAGAGCTCTCGACGGCTCGATGACACACGGCTCTTGCCCTCCAAGCCGCGCGCTGCATCAGGCCTGCCAGACGGCACCCTGAGCGTTTGACGCACGAAGACTCACGACGTTACCTGAGGTGCCGGAGCCGCGCCGCTCGGTAGCGTGTCGTTCGATACAGGTCGTACAGGGTCACACGCCCGTCCGCGTCCTACGACACACTGGCTTCGCTGTCGAGCACGCGTCCCTTCGCAGCCTCCAGTGATTCCCTCCCTTAGATCTACGCGCACGCTCGGCCTGCCCTTTGCACAGACCTGCACGAGGCAGGAGACGTCGATGTGCGCACCGAGATAACGCACTGGGAGGAGGGCGAGATGAGGCTCGAGCCGCATCTGTGGGGCGTCGTATTGTCCGGAGGCGAAGGGGTGAGGCTGAAGGCTCTGGCCCGTCGGATCTGCGGTGACGAGCGACCGAAGCAGTATGTTCCCATCTTCGGCAACCGTACCCTGTTGCGCCAGACCCTGGATCGCGTGGCGCTCAGGATCCGTTCCTTCCAGACCGCTGTGGTTACGCTGCGCAGCCATTCCCGTTTCTTCGTCGAGCCATGGGCCGGTCCGGAGCCTCCGCGTGTGCTCATCCAGCCAACGGACCGTGGGACCGCCGCCGGGATCCTCTTCCCGATCCACTGGGTCGCACGCCAGGATCCCGATGCAATCGTCGCGGTCTTTCCTTCGGATCACTTCGTGTCGGAGCCGGCGACCTTCATGGCGCTCGTTGCGCGAATCGCCGCCTGGGTCCGCGAGCACCCCGCCCGGTTGGTGCTCCTCGGTGCTCACCCAACCGGCCCCGAGGTCGAGTACGGCTGGATCGAGCTCGGAAGTCCGCTGGACTCGACCGATGATCCACAGATGTGGGAAGTCCGCCGGTTCTGGGAGAAGCCATCGGTGGAGCGGGCACGCCTATGTCTGGAAGCGGGCTGTCTCTGGAACACGTTCGTCTTGGTGGGTACGGCCACCATGTTCCTCCGCGCCGCTCGGGAGGCGGTTCCAGAAGTCTGCGAGTGCCTGGCCCGGGCAGTGCCCTTCTTCGATACCGATGCGGAAGCCTGGGCCCAGGCGTATGCCTTGATCCCAAGGGCCGATTTCTCCCGCGCGATCCTCGAGCCCTGCCCACCTTTCCTGGCCGTGGCGCCGGTTCCGCGTCTGATGTGGTCCGACCTCGGAAGCCCTCGGCGAGTGTTCGAGATCCTCAGGGTCGATCGGAGTTTGCCCGCGTGGGTGGTCGCACCCGACCGCTCCGCGTCCTGACATCCACGCGATCCGGATCGAGCACCCAACGGACATCCGATCAGGCCTTAGCGATGCGCTCAACCATCCTGGCCCCGCCCTCGTCGACCTCGTTACCAACCCCCAACGCACTCTCGATCCTGCAGTCTCTCGAGCACTGAGACCGCGCCTACGTTACTCCGTATACACGGGAGACGCTGCTGATGGGCCGGAACGGGGTCATGCAGCCGCGAAGTTGTCGAGGGCCCTCCTGTTAGTCACCGTATCGTTCGATACAGTCTGTGGGTAGTGATACAGCCGATCGTTTAGCGCCACACAAGTCTGCAATCCTTGGCGCTGCCCGCGTTCCCCACGAACGCCCTCACATCGCCCAGTTACGTCGAATCGGCAGGGCGGCCTGCCGTTTGCACAGTCGGTCTGTAGGGGATGCGAGATGGGCCAACAGGCAGTGGAGCGAACGCTCGGCAAGCTACTCACGGATGAGTCCTTTCGCGAGCGATTTCTCACCGCCCCGCGAGTGGCGGCCCGGCAGGCTGGCCTTCGGCTGTCGGACATCGAACTAGTGGCGCTCTCCGGACTGTCTCGCTCGGCGCTTTGCTCGTTCAGCACGAGCCTCGATCCCCGGATCTGCCGCCTCTGCCTGGGGAGCGAGGCCTCACCTGAGGAGGGGCGACCGTGACCCCGTCGGTCATCGCGCCACACGCGCAATGAAGGAGGAACCAGCTCGCCGGGACCCGGGCCGGAACCTTTGGGTTCCCCGGCACCTCATCATCGGACGAGGGCAGGTGAGCCGTTCAGGTTATGGGAGACGATACGTTCAACAGCGACTCGCGGACCCAATGGTGGTGCGGACAACGTCGCGACGTGGTCCCTCGCGGAAACCGCGTCACGCGACGGAACAAAGCGCTGCCGAAGTTTGAGTATGCCAGATGATCGTGAGAGCTGTGGCATGAACGCCGCCGAAACCCTGCAGGTGCTGGATCAGTACGCCTTCGTCATCCTACCCGCTTTGCTCGTCGCCGAGCAGTTCGGGATTCCTCTCCCGGCGGTGCCGGCGCTGTTGGGGTTCGGCGCCCTGGCGGCGCGCGGGCGGGGCAACATTCCATTGATGTTGAGCACGATGGCGGCCGTCGCCCTGATCGTGGATTTCGCGTGGTACGAATTCGGACGGCGCCGTAGCGCGCGGGTCCTGAGGGTTCTCGGCCGCCTGTCGCCGGAGCCCGATTTCTGTGTGCGACGCGCCGACGAGGTATTCAGCCGCTACGGCGCCCGCGGGATGCTGGTCGCGAAGTTCATCCCCGGTTTGACGATGATTCTGCCGCCGCTGGCCGGCGTCTTCGCCGTCGGACGAGCCCGGTTCGCTGCTTATGAGGTCGCGGGCGTGCTGCTCTGGGCGGGAACGTGGATCGGCGTCGGATACGCGTTCAGCGATGCGGTGACCGTGATCGCGGCCCGTGTCGAGAAGCTGGGACTCTGGCTTGTCGTCGTCGCAGCCCTGCTCGGAGCCTACATCGTCGGCAAGTTCGTACGTCGCCGGCTGTACTTTCGGCGACTCCGCATGGCGACTATTTCACCGGAAGCGCTCGAGGGGCGCTCCGACGCCGGCGAGGACGTCACCATCGTTGATCTTCGCACGCCGCTCGAGGCCAGCCGCCATGCGGGAGGAGCCGGGACGAAGGCGGCATGAAGACGACTGGGCGACGGGAAACCGAAGCGCGTGCAACTCACTACACACGACGAGGGGTGCACCCTGAATTTGTCCGGTGGGTCGGTCGCAGCCGGGATTGGGTACAGCTGGGGCAACGGGACGCTGAGCTACAACGGAAAGACGTACCCCGTGAAGGTCGAGGGTCTGTCCGTGGGGGCAGCGAGAGTGACCCGTGTCACCGCGAAGGCGGAAGTGTTCAACCTCGCCAAGATCGAGGACTTCGCGGGCAACTACGTGGCGATCGGCATCGGTGCCACGGTTGGCGGCGGCGCCGGTGCGGGTGCTGCGGAATCAACACGGGGTTGAAATCGCCCTGCTGAGCACGACCCAGGGCGCGAATCTCAGCGTGGGATTTGAGGGAGTTCGGGCCACGCTCGTGAACTGATCGGTGAACCACCGCGCCCGATGGGGATGTACGCATCCCGTCGGGCAGCGTTTGCCATGGGCCTTCGCCCAGAGGGAGTGAGCATGCTGACGCCTCGACGAGAGACAGCTTCGACTCGTATCGATCGCGATGGTCTTCTCGCGAAGGCGCTGCAGCGCCGGGAGCCGGCCGCGGCGGAACTTCTCGTCACCACCTACGGCGACCGCGCGTATCGCCTCGCGAAAGGGGTCGCGGGAAGCGCGCAGGACGCTGAGGAAGTCGTGCAGGACGCATTCTGGACCGTGGTCCGGAAGATCGACACCTTCAGGGGTGAGTCGTCCTTCGGCTCCTGGTTCCACCGGATCGTCGCCAATGCCGCCTACCAGAAGCTTCGCCACAGGCCGGGTCGGCGTAGCGAAATCTCGCTCGATGAGGTGCTGCCGCTGTTCCACGAGAACGGGCAGTATGCGGCGCCGATCGCCGACTGGTCTCGGAGCGTGGAGGACCCATCTCACCAGACCGACCTGCGCATGGCGCTAACCACGGCGATCGACGAGTTGCCGCTGGACTACCGCACCGCCCTGATCCTTCACGATGTTGAAGGTCTGTCCTACGTCGAGGTGGCGGAGTCGCTGGGCATCACCGTCGCCAATGCGAAGAGTCGCGGGCACGCAGCGCCTGTTGATCTTCGAGCAAGCCGTTTAGGTCCACACACACCAGGTGTATCGGTCCATGCAGGTCCCGCGACGGGAGACGCTAACGTGCTAATTCCTGTGATCCCTGCGGCCATCACAAGATTCGGCAAGGCTCATGCACAGGAGAGGTGTCGAGAGGAATAATGATGAATCCACAAGCGTCGCGTGCTGTGAGTCTTTCCGGAGTCCTCGTGGGCGGTCTGATGGCCGTGGTGATCACGGCGCTTTCTGCTGGCTGTCGCGAGGCGACCAAGGCGGCGGCGGAACCGCCCCCCACCGTCGAAATCGAGCCGGCGGCCGAGGAGGACGTGCCCATTTACGGCGAATGGGTCGGTACCACGGTGGGCTACGTCACCGCTCAGATCCGAGCCCGCGTGTCCGGGTACCTGATGCGCCAGAACTACAAGGAAGGGACGCTCGTCAAGGCCGGCGATGTCCTCTTCGAGATCGATCCCCGGACATATGAGTTCGCCGAGCATCAGGCCCGGGCCGCGCTCCTGTTGGCGGAGTCTCAGCTCGAGCAGTCCAGGGCCCAGGTCGCGCAGGCCGAGGCCGACCTCGCCAGGGCCGAGGCGACCCAGAAGAGGTCGGAGCTCGACGTCGCCCGCTACGCGCCGCTCGCCGGCAGCGGTGCGGTCACCCAGCAAGAGGTCGACAACGCCGTGCAAACCGATTCGGCCAACGTGGCCATGGTGAAGGCGGCCGCCGCGAACGTGGCGAACGCCAGAGCGGGAGTGTCGAGGACACAGGCGGACATCGAGCGGCTGCGTGCCGCGCTAGGCGATGCCCAGCTCAACACCGGCTGGACGAAGGTCCTCTCCCCGATCACCGGCATCGCGGGAATCAAGAACGCAAACATCGGCGACCTGATCGAGGCCAGCACCCCGCTCACCACGATCTCCCAGCTCGACCCGATCTACGTCCAGATCGCCATCAGCGAGCAAGAGTATTTGCGATGGAGCCGGGGTGGGGCCACGGAGCGACTGCGGGACCTCGGGATCGTCCTGGCCGACGGGACGACGTATCCGCACCGCGGCACGGCCGAGATCCTCGACCGCGATGTCGGTCGGACGACCGGCACCATCAATCTCAGAGGAGTGTTCCCGAACCCGGGGGAGCTTCTACGGCCCGGCCAGTTCGTGAAGGTCCGCGCCGTGGTCGATCTCAGGAAGGACGCGCTCCTTGTTCCGCAGCGAGCCGTCCAGGATCTGCAGGGGATCCATCAGGTCGCCGTGGTCGGCGCCGACGACACGGTGGACGTGCGAAAGGTTCAGCTCGGCCAGCGAGTCGGCTCCTTCTGGATCGTCGAGCAGGGGTTGAAGCCGGGCGAGCGGGTCGTCGTCGAGGGACTCGACAAGGTCAGGGCCGGTGCGAGGGTCAAGCTGACCGTGGCCGAGACCAGGTAGGAGCGCGTCATGGCCAAGTTCTTCATCGACCGGCCGATCGTGGCGATGGTCATCTCCATCCTCGTGGTGATCGTTGGTCTCGTCGCCATGGCCCAGCTGCCCATCGCGCAGTACCCAAACATAGCCCCGCCCGAGATGCTTTTGACCGCGAACTACCCGGGAGCCGACGCGGTGACGCTCGAGCAGTCAGTGGCCACGCCCATCGAGCAGCAGATGAGCGGCGTGGACAACATGCTGTACATGTACTCGACCAGCCAGACCAGCGGCAACGAGATGAATCTCAGAGTGAGCTTCGACATCACCACCGATCCGAGCATCGACCAGGTGCTCGTGAACATGCGGTACTCGCAGGCCTCCTCCCAGCTGCCTCAAGATGTCGTCAACCAGGGCGTTTCGGTCAGGAAGTCCGTGTTGAGCCCGCTGGCGCTGTTCGTCCTGCACTCGCCCAAGGGCACCTACGACGAGCTCTTCCTCAGCAACTACGCCTACGTCAATCTCAACGACCCGATGACGCGCGTCCCCGGGGTTGGTCAGGTGCTGGTCTTCGGGGCGAACAAGTACGCCATCCGATTCTGGGTCAATCCCGACACCCTGGCCAAGCTCGACATCACCGTGAATGAGATCGTGAGGGCGCTTCAGGCCCAGAACACCGTGAATCCGGCCGGCCAGCTCGGCGGCAAGCCCGTGCCCCGGGGCCAGGAGTTCACCTACACGGTGTTGGCGCAGGGCCGGCTGGCGAGCGTCGAGGACTTCGAGAACGTCGTGGTCAGGGCGACTCCCGACGGATCCATCGTGCGGGTGCGAGACGTGGCGCGCGTCGAGCTGGGCGAGCAGTCCTACTACCGCGACGCCCGCCTCAACGGGCGCCCCGCGGCGGGCATCGCCATCTACCAGCTGCCCGGCTCCAACGCCGTCGAGACCATGAAGGCTGCGACGAAGCTGATGCAGGAGGCCAAGGCGCGATTCCCGCACGATCTTGACTACGTGACGGCGCTCGACACGACCCTGGCGGTGAGCGCCGGTATCCATGAGATCGTCAAGACGCTGGTCGAGGCGCTCGTGCTGGTGGTCATCGTCGTATTCATCTTCCTCCAGGGCTTCCGGGCGACCCTGATCCCGCTGCTGGCGGTGCCGGTCTCGCTGGTCGGCACGTTCATGGTCTTCCCGCTCCTGGGCTTCTCGATCAACACGCTGTCACTCTTCGGCCTGGTGCTGGCCATCGGCCTCGTGGTGGACGACGCCATCGTGGTGGTCGAGGCGGTCGAGCACCACATCGAGCGAGGCTTGTCGCCGCGTGACGCCGCCCTCAAGGCGATGCACGAGGTTTCGGCCCCGGTGGTGGCGATCGCCCTGGTCCTGGCCGCCGTGTTCGTGCCGACGGCGTTCGTCCCGGGTATCACCGGGCGGATGTACCAGCAGTTCGCGCTCACCATCGCCGTCTCCGTCCTCATCTCGGCCTTCAACGCGCTCACCTTGAGCCCCGCGCTCTCGGCGCTGCTCCTGCGGCCGAAGCGCGAGATGCGCGGCCCGCTCGGGTGGTTCTTCCGTGGCTTCAACCGCGTCTTCGAGCAGGTGATGGGCGGGTATCTAGACGGGAGTCACTTCCTGATCCGCAAGGCCGCCTTCGCGATACTCCTACTGCTCGTCGTGGCGGCCGTGTCGGGCCTCATCGGCATCCGGCTTCCAGGTGGTTTCGTCCCCGAGGAGGACCAGGGCTACTTCTACGTTAACGCGCAGCTCCCGCTTGCCGCCTCCCTCGAGCGTACGGCGGGCGTCATGGACAAGCTCGACGCCATCCTCAAGGACACGCCGGGCGTCAAGTACTACACGGGCGTGGGCGGCTTCAGCCTGCTGAGCGCCGTGTCCACGACGTACAACGGGTTCTACTTCGTCAGCCTGGAGCCCTGGGATCAGCGGAACGAGAAGGGGCTCACCGCCGACGTCATCATCCGGGACCTGAACCGGCGGCTGGCGGGCGTTCCCGCCGCACAGGCCTTCGCGTTCGCGCCGCCGGCCGTCCCGGGCATCGGCACTGCCGGCGGCGTGACGTTCATGCTGGAGGACCGCGCGGGCAAGGACCCCGCGTTCCTGGCCGAGAGCACCGCCAAGTTCCTCGAGGCCGCGCGCAAGCGGCCCGAGTTCTCCCTGGTCTTCACGACGCTGCTGCCGAGCGTGCCGCAGCTCTTTGCTGAGGTGGACAGGGACAAGGTGCTCAAGCAGGGGATCGAACTCTCCTCCGTGTACCAGACCCTCCAGGCGTTCCTGGGCGGCACCTTCGTGAACTACTTCAATCGATTCGGTCGGGTCTGGCAGGTGTACGTCCAGGCCGAGGGCGACTTCCGCACCAGGGCCGAGAACGTCGGCCAGTTCTATGTTCGCAACGCCAGGGGAGAGTCGGTGCCGCTCTCCACGCTGGTCTCGATCAAGCCGGTGAGCGGCCCGGAGTTCACGACCCGGTTCAACGAGTACCGCGCGGCGCAGATCAATGGGCTTCTCGCGCCCGGGTTCACCACCCGGCAGGGGATGCAGGCACTCGAAGAGGTATTCGCGCAAACCATGTCGCGCGACATGGGCTTCGACTACTCGGGGATGTCGTTCCAGGAGCAGGTGGCGTCCCAGGGGGTGCCGGCCAGTGCGGTGATCGGCTTCTCGGTGCTGGTGGTGTTCTT
>WNFB01008146.1_pt1 | contig 11237 bp, 15 predicted proteins | sample 5400501 | NCBI WGS metagenome assembly WNFB01 (sample SAMN13153341, study PRJNA577476) | soil metagenome | isolation source: 200 cm saprolite under Douglas fir tree site 2 hole 1 | place: USA:California | collected 2015-04-18 | reverse complement strand
TCCTAGGAGGCAGGCTCGACGCCGGGCGCCGGCTCGAGTCGGCCGTCGTCGCAAGCATCCTCGCCTTCTCGCTCGGCCTGGGCTTGCTCTTCTTCCATCTCTATGCCGGCAGCGCGCAGACGGTCTACTCCTTCCTCTTCGGCACGATCCTCGGCATCTCTGATCGAGACGTCGCCGTCACCGCGATCACCACGGTGATTTGCCTCGGCGTATTGGCAGCCATCGCGCGGCCGCTCGTTTTTGCCTCCGTCGATCCGGATGTCGCCGAGGCGCGCGGAGTGCGAGTGCGCGCGATCTCGATCGCCTTCCTTCTGCTGGTCGCCCTGGCGGTCGCCGTGACGGTGCAGATCGTCGGCACTCTTTTGATATTCGCCCTGCTGGTCGCGCCCGGCGCCTGCGCCCTGCAGCTCACCGCGCGGCCGGTCCGCGGGCTGGCATTGACAGTCGCGTTATCGCTGCTCTTCACTTGGCTCGGCCTTGCGGTCGCGTATTTCACCGTTTATCCCGTCGGCTTTTTCATCACGTCGCTGGCGTTTGCGGCCTATGTCCTGATCCGGGTCGCGAAAGCGATCTCTGTCGGACGCGCGGGACACCTGGCACTCGAAGGCGGACCTTTGTGATGCTGGCCGCAGCTACCTTCTCGCTCAACCCCATCCAGGATCTGCAAGCGATGCTCGCCTACGACTTCATGCGCAACGCGTTTGTCGCCGGCGGCTGCGTCGCCGTCGCCGCTGGTCTCGTCGGGTACTTCGTCGTGCTGCGCAACCAGGTGTTCACAACGGACGCGCTTGGCCACGTCGCTTTCACTGGTGGCCTCGGTGGCTTGCTCATCGGTCTCAACCTGCTGGTAGGTGTTTTCACCAGCTGCATCGCAGCGGCGCTCGCGATCGGGTCGTTCGGCGGTAGGGGCCGTGGCCGCGATGTCGCCGTCGGCGTGGTGTTCGCGTGGGTGCTCGGGTTGGGCGTGCTCTTCCTGAGCATCTTCACGTCCTCGCGCAGCGGGGTCATCGGCAGCGCCGGCAATGTCGGCATCAGCGTGCTGTTCGGCTCGATCCTGGGAATTCAACCGGCCCAGGCGTTGATCGCTTCGGTGACGGGGATTCTCACGAGCGTCGCAGCGGTTGCGCTCGCGCGTCCTCTGCTGTTCGTGAGCCTCGATCCGGATGTCGCGACATCGCGCGGTGTGCCAATCCGCGTCGTGACCGCTTTCTTCCTCATCCTGGTCGCGATCACAGTCGCCGAGTCGGTCCAGGCTGTGGGTGCCCTGCTCGTGTTCGGCCTGATGGTGACACCCGCGGCGGTGGCCCAGAACCTGACGACGCGTCCGTATGCGGGCATGGCGCTGTCGGCCGCGGTGGCCCTCCTCGCCGTCTGGCTCGGATTGACCCTGGCCTTCTTCATCTCGTATCCGGCGAGCTTCTTCATCACCGCGCTGGCGTTTGGAGCATTCATCGTCAGCATCGGCGTGACACTTTTTCGGCGCGCAGGTCGTTAAATCACTTGGTGACTCGGATCAAGGTCGTACAGGAGTCGGAGGCCGAGGGCCCGCTGGCCGAGCTGTACGCGACGGCCAAGGCGCAGAGCGCGATCGGCGTCGTGGCGGAAATCCTCAAGACGATGAGCCTGCGGCCTGATTTCCTGGCGGCCATCCAGGCTGCCTCGCGCATGCATTTCACCGATGGGGCGCTCACGCGAGCACAGCACGAGATGATCGCGTCGTACGTCTCAGCTCTGAACCGCTGCAGGTATTGACTCAGCGCACACACGTGGTTCCTGCAGTTGCAGGGCGAGGCGTTCGAGCAGACGGCGGAAGCGCTCCGCAACAGTGACCTCGATGCTGCCGCCCTGGCGCCACCGGAGCGCCTGCTGCTGGAATTCGCCGGCACCATCGCGCAGGGTGCCTATCGCGTCACCGACGAGCAAGTCCAGGGCTTGCGCGACGCCGGCTGGACCGAGGAGCAGATAGCCGAGGCGGCCTATGTGGCGGCCCTGTTCAGCCTCTACGTTCGACTTGCCGACACCTTCGACATCAAGCCTCCGGCGGTCTACGAACCGAACGGCGTACCCGCAGCAGTCACTCGGGAAGGCTGAAGTAGCGCCCGAAGCCGGTCATCAGGGGGCGGGGGCCAGGCCCGTGTAGTCGACGAAGATGCGCTGGTAGGCATTGTTGTCCTTCGAACCTGCCAGTCCCCAGCTCTTGGCGTACGCCGAGCTTGTCTGAGAGGACACATTGCCGGAGGCGTCTCTAGTGATGAGGGTGGCCGTGCCGTGCATGGTGACCCCGACCAACCGGGCGGCCTGGGTGGCGAACCTGGGGAGGAAGAGCTGCAGGCTGATCCCATCAAAACTGTAGGTCTTCTGGATGCTCTTCCCGTCGGCAATGTCCTGGTTGATGACGTCTACAAATTCCTTGAGGCCGTCATCTGTCGCGCCACTCTCCGCCAGCTTCAAGTCGTGGGAGCGACGCGCCTCGGACTCGATGATGAGGTCGAGGACCGCGTCATGCGCCATTTTGGCGGCGACCTGTTGATTTATGGACGGGTCGAAGCCGGTCACGTTTGACGCGATGCCAACCGTCGGAATCGAGGGCAGCATCCACACACGCGCCGACGCGGAAACGGGCACCGAATCACCCCCCGGCGGCAGGGCGGAGCCCGCCGTGCTGGAGACCCAGTCCCCGATGGCGGGCCCGCCGGTGCCCACGGTGAGCGTGACGGTCGGCGTCGAGCCGTCGGCGAGCCCTGCGACCGGCGAGGGGCTGTGGGTGGAGAGATCCGCGGACACGGGGAGGACTCCGGCGAACACGACGGCGACGGCGAGGGCGGTCGCCACACGCCATCGCGGGCTCGAAAACGCATCCCGATGTGCTCCGGCTTCCAACGGGGCCAGGAAGCGGACGAGCGCAAATCGCATCGCGCAGGCGATGACCAGGCTTGCGAGGATAGCGGTCTTGGTCCAGAACTCAAGCGCAGTCGGGCCGAGCAGCAGCACCGCCAGCAACGCGACCAGGACTCCGAAGACGACTCTTGCCACCGGACCTTCGGGCACAGTCCTGGGGTCCGGGACCATGAACAGCGCGAAGATCAGGATCTCGGGTGAGGTGACGAGGATCTGCCACAGGTCCCGTCCGCACATTGGAGTCACGTGCCAGCTGGCGACCATGCAGTGGTCGGGCACCGGCGCCAGCGCGAGGGCCACGAATACCGCGAACCCGATCATGAAACCAAGGATCAAGCCCACCAGCCGCAGCTCCCAGGCGATCAACAGACCGCCGACGATCAGGATCGCGTAGGTCAGGATCATCCACGGGCCGAACGGTATCCACCAGAGGTCGAGCGGTTCTGTGTGCTGTGGTCCAAGGACGACGAAGGCGGCGACCAGGGCCACGTTGGACGGGTTGAAGATGTGACGGCCCCGCCACCGGATCAGGTACTTCGACGCCATCCCAAGCGCCACCACGCCGATGAAGATCTCGATCCCGTGGGTGCTCCACCACTGGCCGTGTAATGTGCCCGGGACTCTGAGGATGAAAGCCGTGCTGTTGCCGGTCAGCAGTCCGCTGGCCGGCCACAAGATTGCCTTGTCCTTGAAGAAGGAGACGACGAACTCGATCAGGGCGCCGGCCAGGAGGCAAGCCAGAATCTGGGCCACTGACAGCCGGAATCCGAGGACGGTCTGACCCAGGACCTGCAGCGTCAGCAGCACCGCGGCCACGTGCAGGCGGGGGTCGCGGATGCTCGGCAGGATGACCCGGTAGTCGCGACCGAATAAGTGGGCCGTCCTGCCTTTTGGCTTACCCGCGGGGGGGCGCCGGGAATCGCCGGGTAGGCTCAGCCCCTGAGGAGGCGTCGCGTCGGTGCTCGCCACGGTCGGGTAACGGTCATAGTATGCAACCCGTTACAGAGCCGAGCGCCGTGACAACATCTCGTTCACTTTCGCAGGCGGGGCACCGCGCGTTGGCCGCGGTGGCGGGAGCCGCCGTCCTCGCCGCGCTCTCGGCGTGTGACTTTCCCTTCAACCTTGGACAGCCGACGACCCGAGCGTTGGAGAACGGAGCCGCCGATGGACTGACCTTGGCCAACAGCTTCGAGATCACCGGCTCGTACACCGAAAAGTTCGCCGGCGCATCGAGCGGCGGCGTGGTCGCCGCCTCGGGGGCTCGGCGCCCGACGGCGCCCATCAGCCGCTGGACGATCGATCTGGTCGTGGTCAAGCCGAACACGGAACACGTGTTGTTGAGTGGCGGGGGCGTCAAGCTCGAGGCGATCATCATCGGCGCTGACGCGTATTTCCGAGGCCAGGAATACCTCTCTCAGAACATGGGCAGCGATCCACTGTCCAGGAACCTGGTCAAGGCGGCCGGCAACGCGTGGTGGAAAGGATCGGCCGGCAACGCACCTCGCCTGCCGGACCTGACTGATGGCAACACCTTCAGGACGACCTTCCTCGGGTCGGCCGTGACGCAGCGAAGTGACCACGTATCGGTGGACGGGCTCGATGCGGTCGAGCTGTCCGGCACCAGAGCAGATGTCTTCATCGCTGCCAGCCCCCCTTACCGCCTGCTTCGTGTGCACCTCAAGAGCAGTGTCGTTGTCGATGGCATCACCGACGGCGACCTCCGGTTCGACAAGTTCGACCAGGACTTTGGGATCGCTGCGCCCACGGACGTGATCGATTTCTCCAACCTCTCCACGCTGCCGCCGATCTACACAGTGGTTTCCGTCGACACGTCGGGTTGCAGCTCGCCATGCGTCGTCTCGGCCCTGGTGAAGAACCTGGGCGGGACGCACCAGGCTGTGGCGCCGTCGACCATAACCTTCTCCATGACCGACACGGCCTCGGGTCGGGCTCTCGGCAGCTGCCAGGGGCAGGTCAAGCCCGACGTCGGGTACAACGCCACGACCACGGTCTCGTGCACGATCGCCGGCTCGAGCGGTCAGCCTGCGAACGCTGCAACAGTCACCGCCACCGCCGACAATCCCGGCCACGCCTGAGCCTGGCCTCCCCACCACGTGGGGAGGTCCGCCCGGCCCGCGCCGCGGGCCCGGCGGGGAGGGGAGGTCCAAGCTTCTAACGGTTGTGGGGACCTTCGGGGGCAGCCCAGGCGGTAGCTACGCCGAGCCGACAGTCAGGGACTACGTCTCGATCGGTCATTTCCCGATCGTGGTCGTGACCGGATACCTCGCGTTGTTCGGGATTCTCGGCCTTATCTGTCTACTCGCGTCTTTTCCGACGCCAGCCTCAATGTCCTCTTCGGCTCCGGTGGAATCCTGCTTGGTTTCGCCATGATCGTCCTGATGCTGATCTCGGGCGGGCAGCTACCCAATTGGGTGCGCTGGCTGACCCTGGCCGCCGGGGTTCTGGCCACCGGCGCGCCTTTTTTCTTTCCGGCTTTTGCAATTCCCATCTGGGGCGTCGTCATCGGGGTCTGGCTGATTGCTCGCGGCCGCCCAATCGGGCAACCAGGCCTCCAATGACGCGATGCATTGTTGAAGTCCTACCGTCCGGGGCTTTAGGGTTTTGCAGCACGGCCGCGTTTGCGGCCTTAGTCGGGGATAGGTGCGGGCGCGTGTCCCGCGATGTGAACAGGAGGAGGAGCCATGGAGGTTGGCAAGACTCTACCCGCGCAAAAGGCGCCACCAGCTGAGGAGGCGCCGCCCGAGCTCGCCGCTGAAGCCGCCCACTGGGAAGGCCTCGAGGAGACCACCGAGTTCAAGGAGCTGGTCCGCGCGCGCTGGCGCTTTGTCGCCCCCGCCACCGTTTTCTTCCTGGCTTATTACTTCGCGCTCCCTCTGAGCAACGGCCTGTTCCCAAACGTGATGCGCACAGAGGTTATCGGCCACATCAATCTGGCCTACTTGTTTGCGCTGTCGGAGTTCATCGTGGCCTGTGTGCTGGCCTACTTCTACATCCGGCAGGCCACCCGGATCTTCGACCCCCTTTCTGAGAAGGTCCGCCGGCGGGCAGGCAAGGGGAAGTAGGGATGAGCATCACCCTCACTCTCTTCCTGATCGTCGTCGGGATCACTCTCGTCATCACCGCGTGGGCTGCGCGCCGGACAAGAACGACGGTGCAGTTCTGGGCCGCCGGCCGCACGATCAAGGGCTGGCAGAACGGGCTCGCCATTGCCGGCGACTACATGAGCGCGGCCTCATTCCTGGGCATCGCCGGTCTGATCGCCTTCAATGGATACGACGGCTTCATGTACTCCGTCGGTTGGCTGGTCGCCTACCTGACAGTGCTCTTCCTGATCGCTGAGCCGATGCGCAACACCGGCAAGTACACGATGGCCGACGTTCTTTCTTATCGCATGTCGCCGGTGCCGGTGCGTTCGGCGGCTGCGTTCTCCACCGTCGCCGTCAGCGCGTCGTACATGATGGCTCAGATGATCGGGGCCGGAAGCCTCATCAAGATCCTGCTGCCCGATCTGGATAAGAACCTGAGGCCTTATTTCGACTGGGCCGTCTTCGGGACCAAGCTGGACCCGTCAATCGCGCTGGTCGGCGCGCTGATGATGGTCTACGTCATTGCGGGCGGAATGGTGGCGACCACATGGGTTCAGATCGTGAAGGCCGTCCTTCTGATGGGTGGCGCCATCCTCCTCAGCCTGCTGGTGCTGTTCTACTTCAACTTCAACTTCATCCACTTCTTCGACAAGATCTACGGAGTCAAGGACGCGGCCACCAAGCTTCCTTTCACCAGCCCGGGCATCCTCTATCCGTACGGCAAGACGACGGTTTGGGGAATCGACAAAGCCCTGGTCGAAAATGTGTCGCTGGGCCTGGCCTTGATCCTCGGCACTGCCGGCCTGCCGCACATTCTCATGCGCTTCTTCACAGTGCCCAACGCAAAGGCAGCGCGCAGCTCGGTGGCCTGGGCGATGGGGCTGATCGGTTCTACGTGATGACGACCTTCCTCGGCTTCGGTGCAGCGGCGCTAATCGGTAAGGCCAACATCTGCGCCAAGGTCGTGACGGGCTTCAAGTGCGCGCCCGGGCTGAAGCCGAACAACAACATGTCGATGCCCCGGCTCGCCGACTTCCTCGGCACCTACTTCTTCGGCACCACGGGCGGCGAGTTCCTGCTCGCCTTCATCGCGGCGGTCGCGTTTGCGACCATCCTGGCCGTGGTCGCCGGTCTCACGTTGGCAGCGTCAGGCGCGTTCTCCCACGACTTCTACGTCAATGTGATCAGGACTCACCTGTTCCACGGGAAGGTGAGCGAGGGCGAGCAGGTGCTGGTGGCGCGCATTACGGCCGCCCTGGTCGGCCTGCTCTCGATCTGGCTTGCTGCGAAGGTCGGAGCAACCGCCAACGTGGCGGCGCTGGTCGCCGGCGTTGCCTTCGTGATCGCCGCGTCCGCAAACCTGCCGGCCATCCTCTTCACCCTGTACTGGAAACGGTTCAACACCTGGGGCGCCGTGGCCTCGCTGGTAGGAGGCACCGTCGTCACCATCTGGTTGGTCGCAGCCGGGCCTGGCTGGACGCTTCCGGCCGTGGCGCACCCTGCGTTCCCGCTGCAGAACGTCGGCATAGTCGCGATCCCGCTCGGCTTCGTCCTCGCGGTCGTCGGCACGTATGTCGGCGAACTTTTCAAGGCCGACAAGCTGGCCGAGCTGAAGTTCCACGAGATCGATGTGCGGGCCCAGACCGGGGTTGGCGCCGAGGCCAGCCCGGTGCCCGCCTGAGCCTCGAATCCCGTAGCAGGGGGCGGCTTGGTCCGCCCCCTGCACGTTCCGCATTCGTGTGAGCAACAACGAGCTGGCCTCGCTCGGTGCGCTTGCCGTCGCGTGCTTGTTCGCGGCGGCGATCCTCTTTCGCTCGTGGCTGCGCCGCCGGACCCTACCGCCGCTGATCGCCGCCATCGTGGTCGTTATGGTGGGCGCCGGCGCCATCGTGCTCGCCCTGCTGGGCGTGCCCTACCGGCAAGTCGTCGGGCCGGCCTTCATCGTCGCGATCCTCGCGATCCTGGCGTCATCCCGGATGGAACGCCGCAGCCGGTAGGGTTTGTCCATGAGTTCCCAACAACGCGACGCTTCGCGCAGGCCGGCGATCCCGCCGGACATGAAGGCTTTCAACCGGGCTCTCATCGAGGAGTGGCGGGCCAATGGCGGCCGGCTCAGCGGTCGTCTGGCGCAATCGCAGCTCATCCTGCTGACTACCATCGGCGCCAGGTCGGGCGAGCCCCACACCGTGGTGATCGGCTATCGACCGCACGGCGAAGAGCTGATCAGCATCGCCTCCGACAACGGTGCGCAAAACGATCCGGCGTGGTACGGGAACCTGCTCGCAAACCCCATCGCCACGGTCGAGCTGGGCCCGGACAAGTTCGAGGTGCGGGCCAGGACAGCTGGGCCGGAGGAGCGCGCGGAGTACGGGAGATTGGTTGAGTATCTCGAGCGCCAGCAGAAGTTGACAGAACGCGAGATACCCATCGTCATCCTGGAGCGGATCGCCAGCTAGTCGACTAACCTCCGCGGCATGAGGTCACGGCTGATCCGAATCGCCGCCGCGATGGCGATGTTCGAGCTGGCCGTTTTCGTCGCGGGCTATCTCGTCTACTGGATCGCGTACCGGCCCGGTGACCGCGACTTCGGGGTGCAGTACGCCGCGGCATGGGTTGGAGTTAACGTCGGCTGGAGCCACATCTACGACATGCGGTTCCTTCAGCCGGTGGAGGCGGCAATCCACCTGGACGGGTTTGGGGTGTTCGAGCACCCGCCGCCGGTCGCGCTGCTGGCCGTTCCGGTCGTGGTCCTGCCTTTTCAATGGGCGGCGCTGGTCTGGCAGGCCCTCTTGCTAGTAGCGCTGGTAGCGGCGGCCCTCCTCATGTCGCCGCCGAAGCGTTGGGATCGCGCTCTCATCCTGCTTTCGGTCGCCGCATTCCAGCCGGTTCTGTTCGCTCTCGGCTACGCAACCATGAGCCCGCTGATATTCCTGCTCCTCGTCGGGACACTGCTCGCGTTGGAGGCGGGGAAGCCGGTGGTCGCCGGAGTGTTGCTCGGCCTGACGGCTCTAAAACCCCAGCTCACTCTCCTGGTCGTCCCGGTTCTGCTGGCTGCTGGTTATTGGAAGACTGCGTTGACGGCCGTTGGGGTTGTGGTCGTGCTCGCCGCGGGGTCAGTAGCGATGATCGGCGTGAGCGGAACGCGCGACTACCTGTCGTTCGTGACCGCTCCGGAAACGCTGAACCATCAAATGCCATGGACAGTCAAAGGCGTGGTCGGCGCCGGCGTGCCATCGTTCGTCGCCACAGCGGTTGTCGTCATTGCGCTGGCCGCGGTCGGCTACCGGCTTCGACCGCCGCCGGACGTGGCGCTGGCTGTTGGGATCCTTGCGTCGCTGTTCGGATGTGGCTGCGTGCGGTTGCGGCAGTGACGTGGATGACCGGTTGGTTCATGGTCGCGATACCGATCGTGAGCGTGGCCGGGGAGGTCGCCTTGGCGATTGCCTTTCTCGTTGCAGCGACTCAGACCCGGGCGGTCGCCGAGGGGCGTCAGCTCGCATCGTCGGCGGTTAGTCCTCGCTAGCCGATCAGGGCCACCAGCTCCGGCTCGCTGCGGATGCGATCGAGGTCGGTATCTTTCTGGGCAACCTTTTTCAGCGACGGATCCAGCTCGAACGCCTGTCTTAAACGGAACAGCGCCTCGTCCACACGTCCGACGCGTGCATAGAAGCAGCCGAGGTTGTAAGTGGATGCAGCAAGCGACTTCGGCTCGGGAAACTCGGCCCGGTCCAGGTCGTAGACCCACTGCTGCGCCGCCTCGGCGGCCTCCTCGTCACCCTGCTCGAGATGCCAGAACATGATGTGCTGACCAAGGTGGTTGTGGCCGTTACCGGGGACCACCTGCCACAGCAATGCACCGGGCGCTCGAGGGTGGGGTTTGGTCAGGTCCTCATCTGAGCAGGCCGACAAGGCAGCTTCGAGCGTGTGGTATGACGACCGGGCCTCCTCTTTGACATCGTCAGCAAGCTTCTCGTGAGTCGCCGCATAAATCTCAGCGTTCTGCTCGTCATCGTCGTCCCCCACGTGCGGGAGCTCTGACCCGGTGCGCACGGCGTCCAGCACTCGCGCCGCGTAGATCCGCCATGCGGTGAGGTGGGCGAGGTGATCTTTGACCGTCCACACGCCCTGCTCAGGGGGCGGTGAATCATCACACATCGCGAGCAGCTCATGCTCGCGTTCGCGCGATGCCGCGATCGTCGACAGAAGCCGCTGTTTGAGACTCTGCGATTGCACCAAGACCCAAGCCTAGCGCGCCGCGAACTCCATCGCCTCTTTGGCCAGCGGCAGCCATCGGTCTTCGAGTCCCGGGCCCACGACCAGCCATTCCTTCATGAGCCGGCCGTTGCGGCGCGGGTCGAAGCGCTTGCCTTCGCCTGCGTCAACAAGGGCGTCGACGCGCTGCTTGGGCAGCTTGACAACGAACTCATCGCCCGAGGCGAGCATGGCGAAGATCCTGTTGTCGAATTTCAGGGCCGAGGCGCCGAAACCGCGCTTCGATCCGCTTTGGTCCGCGTGCGTCACACCGCGTTTGTTGATCAACGTTTCCACGATCCGCCCATATCGCTCAACCGGCTTCACATTCATCAAAGCAAAGATAGCGACGTAGAGTGATGGGATCGCCGCCAATCACAGACCAAGCGACCCAGGCAAGATCGCGCAACTGCGAACCATCTGTTTGGCGCTGCCGGGCGTTTCTGAAAAGCTCAGCCACGGCGAACCCTCATGGTTCGTCGCTGGAAAGCAATTTGCAACGACGGCCGACCATCACCACGACGACCGCTTGAGCGTGTGGCTCGCGGCGCCCGACGGCGCGCAGCAGATGTTGGTGAAGGCCGACCCCAAGCGCTTCTTCCGGCCGCCGTACGTTGGGATGCGTGGCTGGCTCGGGATTTATCTCGACGTCGAGGTCGACTGGGTAGAGGTCGGCATCATGGTCGAGCGCGCTTACAGGCAGGTAGCCCCTAAGCGTCTTCTGCGCGAACAGCCGAGCTAGCCGACGCCCGCGCTCGGTCCTGAGCTGGTGTGATGTGGTAGTGGAGGCGGAGCACCGGCAGGCCCCACCAGCGCAGGAAGTGGTCGGTGCGAACCGAGCCGTCGCTGTCGGGATAGACGTGGAACAACTCTGAGAACCCACGCACGTACCAGACGCGAATGCGCCCCTTTCCGGCTTCGGTGATCCGGTAGAAGCCGGGGTCCCCGAACCGCCGGCCCGACGAGATCAGCTTGAGCGAG
>WNFB01005598.1_pt1 | contig 11238 bp, 5 predicted proteins | sample 5400501 | NCBI WGS metagenome assembly WNFB01 (sample SAMN13153341, study PRJNA577476) | soil metagenome | isolation source: 200 cm saprolite under Douglas fir tree site 2 hole 1 | place: USA:California | collected 2015-04-18 | reverse complement strand
GCGCTCAATCTGCCCAAACAGGAGCAGAAAGCTCAGTTTGGTATCAAAGCCAGGCGGCTCAAAGCTGATTGGAGTGAAGGCCATCTCTGCAAAATGTTCGCCATGTAAGGTGCGATTGCCCTGGAATTCCAAGTGCTCCTTTAATTATTAAGTGGATTTTTACTGAATGAGGCATTCAACTTTAATGGACTAGAAAAAGGATTGACGGATATCCAATGCTAAGCTATAATGCCATTAATTAATATTGTACTATTTCTCTGATCTATAGGGGGGGGTAACGGGGAAAAGCTGCTCATAAAGAACGATATTTACATATGCGACATGTTATTCCCCATAGATTCTAAGCATTTCTTACAAGCTAGGACTACGATCGTAAAGACAGTTCAGTGGCACCAACAAAACCTCTGTGAGATACCTGAGGTGGTTAAAATTCTTGCTTCACAGAAACTGAATATTTTTTGTCCTTACTGCTCGACACGAACTCTACCCGAGGAGAACTAAGAAAAGATGGATATTCTTGGTCAGCAAACAGAGCCAGCGTCTCCCATACAAGTATTTTTTAGTTATGCTCATGAAGACGAAAATTTGAAGATCGAGTTAGAAAAACACTTGAGCTTTCTGGAACAACAGGGATACATTGCTGGTTGGAATGATCGTGACATCCAAGCGGGACAGGAATGGCAGGAGGAGATTGATAGCCACCTGAATGCCGCTCAAATCATTTTGTTGCTCATCAGCTCAGATTTTATGGCATCAAAGTATTGCTCTAGCATTGAGATGACAAAAGCCATGGAAAGGCATCAGGCAGGAGAAGCCCGTGTCATCCCTATCATTCTGCGTCCCACGGATTGGCAGGGAGCTCCATTCAGCAAACTCCAGGCACTCCCCACAAATGCTAAGCCTATCACAAGGTGGACAGACCGTGATGAAGCGTTTTTAGACGTTGAGCAAGGTATTCGAAAAGTTGTTCAAAAATTCCGTACACAGCATGATCATCTAGCTTTCAGCAAACTCCCTCGTCTTAGTGAACTCCCCGATCTTAAAGAAGACTGGGGGGAAGCTCCCGATCCCGGGCAGTTTTATGGACGTGAAAAGGAACTGAACGATTTAAAGCAGTGGATTGTGGATGAGCACTGTCGTATGGTGGCAGTAGTAGGTATCGGTGGTATTGGCAAGTCAAGCCTGGTAGCAACCCTTGCAAAGCCGCTGAGAGAAAGCTTTGAGTATGTCTTTGGACGTTCATTGCAAAATACGCCATCTTTACAAAGCATTTTACAAGACTGTATCCCATTTATTTCTGATCAGCGACAAATAAGGTTGCCAGAGGATGTAGACGAGCAACTAGACCTCCTCATTCAGTATTTGCGTGATTATCGTTGTTTGATAGTATTGGATAATTTCGAGTCCATATTGCAAGCAGGTAGCCATAATAGTCAGTACAGAGAGGGCTATAAGGAGTACGGAAAGCTCTTGCAGCATGTAGGACAAAGTCGCCATCAGAGCTGTCTCCTGCTGACCAGTCGAGAGAAGCCAAAAGAGGTGGCAGACTTAGAAGGGGTAGTGGGGCCTGTCCGTTCGATGCCACTTGCTGGCTTGAGCCCAGTAGAAGGACAAGAGATTCTCAATAGCAAGGGCTTGTTTGGGGCGGATAATACGGTGGCAGAATTGGTTCATCGCTAGTCAGGCAATCCCCTCGCTTTGAGGTTAGTCGCTGAGCCGATTCAAGAGCTGTTTGAAGGTGATATCGCCGGGTTTCTGAAAGAAGGTCAGGCCGTTGTAAGTGACATCAACGATCTCCTGGACCAACAGTTTCACCGCCTCTCAGAAGCAGAACATGGCATTATGTATTGGCTTGCGATCGAGCGCGAACCCGTTTCGCTTGATACCTTGCTTGAAGATATTGTGGATCCAAGCTCAAAGAAAGAACTGTTAGTAGTTTTGCAATCCCTGCGTCGTCGCTCTATGATTGAGACAAGTCGGACCGCGAACTTCACATTACAACCTGTGATTATGGAGTATGTCACCGAGAGCCTCGTGAAACACGTCTATCAGGAGATTGCTAACGAGACAATAGGGTTCATTGGCAGCCATGCGCTGATGAAAGCGCAATCTAAAGACTATATCCGAGATAGTCAAGTGCTCCTCATCCTCATGCCTGTAGCGAATCGGCTAATCTACGTTTTAGGAAGAAAAGGCCTTGAAGAGAAATGTAAAAAGATGCTATCTCATCTAAGAACAGCACAACTTGAGCATCTCGGTTACATAGTCGGAAATGTATTGAATTTGTTGATTCAATCACAATATGATCTGCATAGGTACGACTTCTCGCATTTCACAGTGCGACAAGCCTATCTGCAAGGAGCAATGCTGTCTGATGTGAATTTCGCAAATGCCACGTTTGCAAACTCTACCTTTACCGATACCTTTGGAGGTATCCTATCTATAGCGTTTAGCCCTAACAAACACTTATTAGCAGCGGGTACAGCTAACGGTGAGATTCGACTCTGGTATGCTAATGGCGCACCAGCCCTAATTTGCAAAGGCCACACAGATTGGGTGAGATCTGTCGCCTTTAGTCCTGATGAAAAGATCCTGGTTAGTGGGAGTGAGGATCAGACTGTACGCTTGTGGGAAGTCGAGACTGGCAAATGTCTGCAAACGCTCAAAGGCCACACCTCTACAGTCACCTCCGTAGTTTTCAGCCCCGATGGAAGTATGTGCGCTAGCGGCTGCCAGGATAAAACGATTAGACTCTGGAATAGCAATACAGGCGAACATCTTAGAACTATGCAGGGTCATAACGATTTGATCTGGTCTATCGCTTTCAGTCCTGACGGCAAGACACTTGCTAGTGGAAGTGAAGATAAGACGATACGTCTTTGGAGAGTCAGTAGCGGCAAGTGTCTGAAAATACTAAAAGGACATTCAAAGAGTGTTTACTCAGTCGCTTTCAGTCCTGACGGCAAGACGCTTGCCAGTGGAAGTGAAGATAAGACGATACGTCTTTGGAGAGTCAGTAGCGGCAAGTATCTGAAAATACTAGAAGGACACACTGATTGGATCTGGTCTGTTGCTTTCAGTCCTGACGGCAAGACACTTGTCAGCGGAAGCGATTACGAGGATGGAACGATACGACTCTGGGATGTTGAAAGTGGTGCTTGCTTCAAGACCATGACAGGTCACACGAATACCATATGGTCCGTGGCCTTCATCTTTGATGGCGAGAGCATTGCCAGTGGCAGTAGTGATCAGACGATACGCCTTTGGGAAGTCAGTAGTGGCCGCTGCACCAAAACTCTGCAAGGCTACAGAAACACAGTTCACTCAGTAACCTTCAGCCCTGATGGTAAGAAGCTTGCTTGTGGAAGTGAGGATCACGTAGTACGCCTCTGGGATATTGAGAAGAGGCAATTCAAAGTGCTCGTAGCACCTGGATCTGATGCAGATCGCGTTTGGTCTGTGACCTTTAACAAAGAAGGTAGCATGCTTGCTAGCAGTAGCATGATGGTGTATTTGTGGGATATGACCAACTATCAATATCTGAAGACCTTACCTCATCCCACCTGGGTTTATTCTGTCGCTTTCAGTGCAGATGGAAGGACTCTTGTTAGTGGAGATGACAATTTTGCAATACGATTATGGGACGTCAAAAGTGGTCAGTGTAGCAGAAATTTGCCAGAACAAGGGGACGCAGTGTGGTCCATGGCCCTCAATTCCGGCAAAGATATACTTGCTGGTGGAACTGATGATGAGTACGGAATCAATTTATGGAAGTTTAGGAGTGGTCAATATCTCAAGACCTTATCTGGCCATGAAAATTCAGTCCGATCTCTGGCCCTCGCTCCTGCTGGCAAAATCCTAGCTAGTGGGAGTGACGAGCTGACGGTGCGCCTGTGGAATGTTGATACCGGTGAATGTCTCAATATATTACAAGAACATACCTCTCCTGTGTACTCGGTAGCTTTCAGTCCCAATGGGAGAACGCTCGCTAGTGGAAGTCGAGATTCAACCATCAAACTCTGGAATGTTCGGACAGGGAAGTGTCTTAGAACTTTACGAGAGCATGATGATGTTGTTTGGTCCGTAGCTTTTCATCCTGATGGGAAAACTCTGGCAAGCGGAAGTGAGGATGGAACGATCAAGCTCTGGGATACCCTCACAGGGGAATGTCTACAAACATTCAGGAGCGATAGACCTTACGAGCGTATGAACATTACAGGAATAAAAGGCCTCACTACAGCTCGATTAGCCACTCTGAGAGCACTCGGTGCGATTGAGAGTGACAATGAGGATTTGGACGAATGACGGTGCATTGAGTATGGAATAGTATAACACAATACATGCTATCTCGATTTCCACATGTTAGGATATCGCCTATCCGCTTTCTGTTGAAGCCTTTGCTCCCAGTCATATGATCAGAGAAAGCAAAAATTGGTAGTTCGTCTTACATCCCCACCCGTGGCCTATACTGCACGGCCTCGGCGACGTGATTGGCCATGATCATGTCGCTGCCCGCCAGGTCTGCGATTGTGCGGGCTAGCTTCAAGACACGATGATAGGCACGGATGGTTTTTGAATCCTCGACTTTGCGCTTGTCGGCCAGCTTCTCGTAATCGACGCGGGGGACTTCGACGTGGATGTCGATGCGGTCCAACAGTGGCCCGCTGACTTCTGGTAGCGGGAGATGGTCATGGCGGTACAACTGCACTCTTTGATGGGGGCACCCGTGCGAGTAGCTGTTGTAAACCAAATCATAAGGGCCACGCAGAAGTATTTTCTATCGTTCGCTACCTGATAACTTGAGATGAATATCCACCAGATTTTTCTGGAACAGAGACTCTAAATCAAGCATCAAGGTATGAAGATCCACAGTTCCTTCTCTCTGGTCTATAAGTCGCATGATGAGTTCGCGTAGATCAACATCCTGACCCAAACTACTGGATTGTACTAACTTCATCAATTTTAGCTCGTTACCTGCTGCTGGCCTTTGTTGAATAGCTTGTTGAACTTCGTCCTCGAGTTTTTTCTCCTCTTCCGCTAAATGCACGAGAGGCCCGAGTATGCTACCTCGAAAGCTGTTCTGATCACTTATAACCTCAATACGTATCTGCTCCCTTAGTTTTGTAGCGACTTGTAATGCTTTATGCGTTCGAGCTTCAGTGTGCGATAACTCGGAGCCCTGTACTTGAATGCTATAACGAATAATTTGTAAGGAGTTCCTCAAATTGGAATAAAGCAAGCTGGATTGTCTTTCCAGACTATCTTTGACTAAAGCCATCAGCGCCGCTTGCGATTCAGCGGGTTTTTCCCTATCAAATGGCACTCTTAATTCTGCCTGTATACCAACATCAGTTAATAATTTTTGATAGGATTGGCGTTGTGCATCAAATTCTTCACGTCTATTCTCCAACCATTGCGCAATACGCCGTCCTTGTGCCTCGACTTCCTTACCCACTGCTTTATGGCTACTAAGGAACGTCAAAGGATGAGCCTCAAAACGTCCATGCAATGAAACCCACAATTGATCTACCAACGTCTTGAATTCTGTATGACCATAAATATGATAAGCATTGTGTGCAGCGGCATCTACCTCGGCTACAGTTTTGGATACTTGACGCCATGCTTCAAAATCTTCTTGTCTATCTCTGTAGCTTTCCCTGCGCGTAGTCAGCTTCTTGCTCTGCCTGGTTAAATCGCGTAGAGCATCATAGGTTAAGATGAGTATTTCTACTGCTGACCCTTGTATTGAATGAGTTGTGCTGAGCGAACTTTGGTGCAACTGGCTAATCTCTTCAAGTAAGACTTGATACTCCGAAGCCAAATCTTGTCGCTGCTTCTCCAGCAAGTCTTGCAAGGGACCATCATCAAACGCATTTTTTAGCCAGAGCGGGATACCTTGCCTTACCAACTGGTGAAGTTTTTCCTGTTCCTCACGTATACTTTCCTTTAGTTTCGCTGTACGGCTAGCCGCGTAACTATTGATAGTGCTGTTATACTGACGTATCTCTGCTTTGACAGCCTCGATCTGGTCGCGTTCTTTGGTTTCCGCCAGTTCCGAGTGAAGTTTCCGAATAGGGAAAGGGCTGGTATCAAAGTCCGGCAAAGCGTCTGTCAGTGCTTTTATCTGCGCCTCCAGGTTTTTTAGATGTTCCTGGACGGCATCGCGCAAGTCGTCAACTGCATCTATTGTTCGGGTAAGCAGGTTGTATTTTTGATCAAGGTCGATAAATCCCCGTTCTTTCAAAAGACGAAGCACTTGCATTGTTTCAAGATCGGTGTATCCCTCCTTTTTTGCCTCGAGTAATAACAATTCGGCGGGAATACTGGGAACGTCTAACCCATTGCGTTTCACTGTTTCCTGTGAATTATCTAACTGCTTTAACCATTCTTCCTCAAGAGGATGCAAGCGAAATCGAAGGGTCACTTCGCTGGACGCCGTGCGCCCACCAAACTCCTCTTTATGGACTAAATCACGAAGGCTATCCAGAAGAGGTTCAATGTTTGTTAGACGCCGTCCTGGAATCGCAAATGTTTCCGCGACCTCTTCCTTAGTCGCTTTCCAGGAACGACGTCCTCTGATGATCGAGAGTTCACCCTGGGACATAAACCGCTGAAGAGCAAATGTATACTGCTGAAGATTGCTTTGCCACTTGGAACTGGTTACCAACGTCTTGTAACTGGGATAGAGTTGTTGACATTGTTTCTTTATGAGGTCCTTAATTCGGTCCAAACCGACCATGCGACTTTCAAATTCTGACGAGACGGTCTCAAGCTGCTCACCTAACAAAGCCAGCAAGGTGTATTGACGGAGAGGTAAAATAACGGCATTGATACGGTTCTGTTCTTCTGGCAGGTCACCCCTATTAGTATAGAGATGATCCATAAGTGATAGTGTGAGCAATGAGTTCCATCTCTCGGGAGTGTAGTACTCGAAGAGAAACTTGGGTAATATTTTAGTAGCTTCGTCATGATTAACCGCCATCAGGTTCAACTGGAAAATGGCGATATCAGGGTGATCTGGAGAAACGATCAGACGACTTGGTTCTGTATTCAAGACGTTATAATTCAACTCAAAGCGCAGCTCAATCTCAGCCTTATCAGAGCTTTTCTTCCATAGAGGAACAGGAGACTGTGGTATCGCTGTCACCAGAACTGATATCATTCGATCTGGATAGTTACTCTCGAAACTACCCTGGAGCCGAACAGATTGATATTTTATTCCATTTACATCAACCTCTTTAGGGCTATCAGCCTTCCAACCTGAAAATGCTGGAGTGATAATTACCTGCGACAAAATTCCTTCTACAGCACGCGAAGCATATAATTTCCCGGGTGAAAAGCGGCTGGCAAACTCATTTGTCAGCCGCTGTGCAATATTCTCACTAACAACGATCTCCTCTGTGAGATAGCGAAGAGTAGGCCCTCCGGCTAATTGTAAAATGAGTTCCTTACGTGCAAGTGACGGAAACGCTTGAAAAGCCTCCAAAATTTCAAATTCAGCCAGGACTGTCTCGGAACAGCCCATTGGGTAGGCGGCCAGCAATTTAACCACCTGTTTATTGGTTTCAGATGACCGTACCAGATCGTTATCCAGAGCCATTTTGACAGCAGTGGGAAATTTACCCTGCTGATCGAAAAGTACCAATCCCGTCAAGAAATCATCAACAAACTGCAAGGGTGTATAGGCTTGCTCTGTTTTTTCGTAGTTCTTGATGGCCAGTGCTAAAGCCTGGGTGACCATGCGTGGGCCAGCTCCAAGATCGCTACGAGCTGCTACCTGCCCAATTGAGTCCAATGTGTAAGGACTAATGACAGATTTGCCATCGAAGCCAAAGTGTTGCTCAAAAGCTGACCATAGTTCAGTAGGATATTCGCGGCGATTGTAAACGTCCTTCACGCGAAAATACAGGGCCGAATGTTGTAGACATGCCAGTATATCCGAACGTCGCAGTGTAATCACACCCTCCGTATCATCATCCATAGTAATAATCAAGGCCCATTTCCCTTCCAAACCCTGGATTTCTTTCACTATTTGGAAGAGATGGGCAAAAAATTCATCTCGTGAAGGCTTATATTGTGCCAATGTCGCCTGTAATTCGTCTGTAAAGATCGCCAGCCCTTTATAGCCAGCCTGCTCAGAAAGTTCGCTTGCGCCTCGGAAAAATGCCACAATGTCCTCAGGCCTGACCTCTAGCAGTAGTGACCCTCTATCCACGAGTTCTTGAGCAACTTCATAACCTATTTTCCGAAAGATTTCTTCCTTGCGGTTCTGACGATAGCCCTCATAGAGTTCCTCCAGTGGTTCAATAAAGGCTTTCGGTCCTTGCGAAAACTCGAACCTGAGCCAGTGATACACTGCGTCCATCAGTTCCGAGAGGTTGACCCACAGGAAAGGAGGAATGGCTAATATCTTCTGCTCCCTCAACTCGTTCCAAAGATGGACAGCAGTGCTAGTCTTACCATACCCATAGGGGCCAACGATAGCTCCAATAGCGCAATGCTTGTTCTCAACAATCACCCGTTCAAGATTTTTCAATTGTTTAGTGGTATCGCCAAGCGGTACATGTGTTAATGCATAGTATTGATATCGTTCCAATACATCCTGGGGAGCTTGACTAAGTTCACGCGCGTTAGCTGTCTTCAGGATTGACTCTTTGTTGAGAATGTAGTTGAGATTCTTAATATCCATTTTCGAGTGAGGACCTCCTATGATAGCCTGTCCAGGGCTACTTTATAGTTTCTATAGTCTTCGTCTGGAATAGTTAACTGCAAGTGCCTGTATAGATTGGCGCGAAAACTTGCAAGATCATCTTCTGTTATGCGCAACTCAAACGTCGGCATAGCGCGTTCATCCACTTGGATACGCGTAAGTAAAATTATCTGTTGCAGGCCATACTTATCGACCATAGGTCGTAGATCTCTGGTAGTAGTGCGATCGGGAGAAACATCATCAAGCGTTAGACGTGATAATAATGGCTTGTACATGTCAGGCCATATAGAGTAGGCAGAATAATTCATACGTTCTAGAAACCAACCCATAAAGGTCTTGCCGGTTCCTTCAGTACCATAAATGTTGATAACACGATGGGGCATGCCATCGAATCGCTGGAGGGCCACCCACACAGATTTCTGGGAAGGTGTCAGCCACTTGTCATCTAGCCTATCGCGAATGCGGATTTCCACGGCGTTGCTCATTCTTCGACTCCATCTTCAAACTCACTAATTTCTTCCTGAGCTTTTTCATTCGAGAAATCTGGTAATGTGATCCAGGTTGGTGGCCCGTCAAGCGCAATGGAAGTTCCCCATTGCCCCCGTCGTAGTTCAAAACCGCTTATAGTCATCTGAGTAAGATCAGCCATATCCCAAAATTGTTCGGTATCCAGAAGACACGTTTTGCAGATAGCTTCTATATGTCGCTCGTTAATTGCTAGAGAAGATCTGTACTGCATGCCTTCTACTGCCGTATAGACCAGGTCGGTAGCCAGATGGAAAAGCTGAGGAGTGCAATGGCTACGGCGTTTCGAGTATAATTGACTCTTAGTCCCTTGCTTTCGGAGAAATGGGGGTACCAAAGTTTGGAGCCAGGAGAAGATTCCCCCTACTGATTGCTCACTGAAAGAAGGGTCATAATGGGGAAATACAGCTCTACTATCCACCTGCAGCCGATTAGTTAGTGCTGACTTATCAATCTGTGCTGGCGCTTCCTGCCAAAGTCCATCGCATACGCTTGCATACAACCAGAAACGCCCTCTTTGTATATTGCCTGAACGTAGGTAGGTTGAGTAAAAAAGAAAATGCATCAGATCATAGAAAAGTTCTGTGTTTGTGCTATATGTATCAACCAACTGCTTCCCTAGCTTAGTAAGCCGAAATATATTCTTTTTCATATTAATATTATGTGTACCGCTCTTTTCTACCTCACCTAACCCAACAAGAGACCAGATTAACATGTTACTTGAAGCTATCCCGTTTCCCTTAACATCAAGTCCACTTGAGTGTAATAAACCAATGAATTGAGCAGTACTATACCAATGTCCATATTGAAGTTGGAGGAACAGGGGTTCAACATATCTGGGCGCCACCTGATTATTAAATTCAAACGAAGGATTTTCGTTTTGCACCATTGAGATTCTCCCAATATTGTATTTACATAGGTTCACAACAACTTGACGAACCACAAGATATCTTTGATGGCTTCATTTACAACTAACATTTCATCTTGAATCATGCTCGGCACTAGCGGTAGGGCACCAATCTCTGCTTCGCCTGGATCGTGCTCCAGGTAAGTACCGGGATAGATGATATAGGCACTGGAAACAACTTTTTGCGGCCTTTGATTAGGTCTCCTGGGATCGTACGTTCTATAACAGATCTTATCCCGGTACTTACGCATCTTGTTTAAATCGTCGTCTTTAGGGTAATAAGAGCCATCAATCTCTTGATACCTGTATTTAGCATCGAAGATGAGTACATTTTTCAGTTGCCCTCCGCTATAGATTTCGACTGACATGTCTGGAGTGAGTTGGGCATGGTCAGTTGAAACCAACCCGGGCATATTCCCAATTGGCTTGGGGTACTGAGGCTCATACTTCATTTCAATTTTGAGATCATCTTTTGCTAATGTGACTGTGGACGCATTCTTCTGCACATCTATCTGAAAACTGTCCCTCTCTACCTCATAGAAAATGCTATTGGATGTTACCTGATAGCCTGTGTCGGTGAGTATGTCTACAATCATCTTTGTAAGATGAAATACCGACCAAATTTGATATAAGTCCCACATTTTGCGCAAAGACAAGATGGTGAGATACTGGTCCATATCCAGACTAATTTTTAATTCCTGCTGAAATTGCAAATAGAGCCGATAGAAACGGCTGTAGGAGGGATGTTTCAGAAATACCTGGGTAGCTCTGCCAGATGCTGCTAACGACTTCACTGATATGAGAAATGGTTCGCTTCCCCAAGCGATGCACCTTTTAGTCATCTGTTGGCACTTACCCAGTACCCGCTCAAGTTCTTCAATCAGGGGTGTCTCATCATCCTTCCATCCTTTGAAGAGTTTTGTCGTTCGCTCCTTCTCACGCCGTTTTATTTCATTTAGGCATGGTTCAAATGAACTTGACAGGTCCTCACCAACAGAAAGGTCCGGCCCTGTCATCCTGAGCGAAGCGAAGGATCTCTGTGCCTATCGAGACAGACCCTCCGCGGAGTTTACCCTGAGCGAAGCGAATGGGCTCA
>WNFB01005596.1_pt1 | contig 11240 bp, 7 predicted proteins | sample 5400501 | NCBI WGS metagenome assembly WNFB01 (sample SAMN13153341, study PRJNA577476) | soil metagenome | isolation source: 200 cm saprolite under Douglas fir tree site 2 hole 1 | place: USA:California | collected 2015-04-18 | reverse complement strand
TCGGACGGCAAGCTTCTTATTTATGTGGCAACGATTTGTACGGTGTCAGAATCGAGGAAAGTGGCTTCACGGTCCATCCCGCCAAAGTTTTCCACACAAATGGTCGCCGTTACCATGTTGAGATATCACAGAAGTGTACGAGTGCGGTCCTTTAGACTCCGGCAATGGTTCCCAAAATGATTTCCCAAATTGGAATGGACCATTCCATCTCACGCCACGAGGATCTATGGGATCTATATGCGTCACCGCTTCGAATGCCATTGGCGTCCTGGTTGCTGACTCCAATCAGATGCAATGCCAGCTTTTGGTCAGCGCGCTCCGCCGCCGGCCGGAATTCAGAGTGACCTCTTGCGGCGTGGAGATGGAGGCGATCTTGAGCGCGATTCTAGCTTCACCGGTGCAGGTTGCGATCATGAACGCCGATCATCCCAAGGAGGGCTGGCCAGAAATGACCATTGTTCGCCGGCTTCACCTGGCTCATCCCGAAATAGCCAAGATCCTACTGCTCGATTCCTACGACCGCGGTGTGGTTGTCACTGCTTTCCGCTCTGGAGTCAAGGGGCTATTTTGCTTTTCCGAGTCTCCTTTCCGGCTTCTGTGCAAGTGTATTCAGAGCGTTCACCAGGGACAGGTCTGGGCCAACAGTGAGCAACTGCAGTACCTTATTGAAGTCGTAACTCAGGTGCCGTCGCTACGAGTGGTGAACGCCCGCGGACTCAAGTTGCTGACGCCGCGCGAGGAGCAGGTGGTGGCCCTGGTGGCCGACGGACTCAGCAATCGCGCGGTAGCCCATGAACTCAGTCTCAGCGAACATACGATAAAGAAATACCTTTTCCGCATCTTCGACAAGCTGGGCATTAGCAGCCGCGTGGAACTGGTGCTCTACGCCGTCAGCCACGGCGGCTCTCGCCAAGCTGAATGGGTGGCCGGCGCCGGAGCCTAGCGGCGACAGTTAGTAATCAGAAGGTTGACTGCCGTAGGAATCCTTAGCAAACCTAGAAGGTTTGTCATTCCGAGCGGATTTACCCCCAGAGTCTGCCCTGAGCGCAGTCGAAGGGAATCTGCTTTTGCCTTTGAAGGTCGAATCGCCCCCAAACCTAGGATCCGGGCTGTTTCTCGGGCAGGGATTGGTATCGTGAATTTGCTGGGTCCACCAGGCGGCCGGTCCGGCGCATGGTGGTGCAGTCAAATTCGTATACGGCGCCACAGATCAGACATACCTGGTAGTCCTGGCCATTAACGCCGGTATGCGGCCAGGAGAAACGGTGCAGGCAGCAGCTTTCCAAGAGCCGCTTTAGTAATGTTGTCATGCCAGTTTGGCCTTCGCGCTATGAAATCTGCGGGACGCACCGCCCGCCACATTAACACTCGGTTGGCCAGAGGTTCGACGAGTGGTGGGTTTCTCTGTGGTCTCAAGGTACTCCACAAGTCACAAACCCGCCTCACACCTTGGTTCTATCCGGCGTGGGTTGATGGCCACTGTCTGGTCTCATTACCCGGTAGCCCGCCGCCCAGCAGACCCGTCGAAGGTCGGTGCCCCGCCATAGATTGAGTTACCCGGTTGGTTACCGATGGGCAGTGCCCGGTTGAACATCCAGCAAGGACACCACCGGGTCAGAGCGGATGGTTAAATCTGGTTTAACTTACTGGTGTACGGCTCAAGCCGTGCATGGGCCTGGCGGCCCGTATTCCTCGCAACAGGGCATAACTATGCAACGTCCAAATACACCCGACATATCACGGCGCAGTTCGAGAGTGCCGGTCACCGTCCCGATACTCGTCACCAGCTCGGAGCCAGACGCCCACTTCTCCGAAATCTGTGAGACGTTGGTCGTCAACGCGCACGGTTGCTCCATGCGTTCTCCCATGAAGCTGGAAGCCGGCGTTCCGGTGCACTTTCAAAGCAAGCAAGGCCACTGGACGATGGCTCACATTGTGGACTGCCAGCCCATGGGGTCTGGTCAACAGGGTTGGAAGCTGGGCGCACGGCTGGATCAGCCGGAAAATTTCTGGGGATTAGAAGCTTGTCCTGAAGATTGGGCAAGGTTACCGGATCAGCTGCCAAATCACGTTGCGACCTCGTCGAAACGCGTCCTCGACAAAATCCCGGGACAACTCCCGGACGACCACTTCAGGGCCATGGTTGCTGAACTTCTTCAGCCCTTGCAGGCGGAGGTCAGGGACCTCCGGGAAAAGCTTCCCCGAGGAGAACAAAAGCGCAGTCAACTTGATATATCGCTTTCGCATATTCCTCCAGAGGTCGAAGAGAAGTTGTGGATACGCCTGCGAGATGACCTTGGCGCACAAGTCCTGCGCCAAACCCGCCAGCAGTCAGACGAAGTGTTTGAGGCGGCGAAACAGGCCATCGGGAAGAAGATCACTGCCGCCCACAACGAGTTTCGGCAGCAGGCCACACAAGAACTGCAGGCTGTGGCGCAACGTGCCCAGGGTCTCTCGGAGAAGATCACGGATACGGTGCAACAGCATCTCTCTTCGGGAGAAGAGCGCTTTCAGCAGCGGGTGTTGGAAGCCGGAACCGACCTGGAGCGGCAAAGCGAGGAGTTCCTGCAAACTCTGCAGCAGCGCCTCAGTGAGGAGCACGATGCCTACCGCCGGGAAATGCAGAAAACCCAGGCTGAGGTTGCGGCTGAATCGTCGCAACTGCAGGCGCAAACCGCCGATCTTGGAAGCCGCATAGCGGAACTGAACGAATCGGTACGCAAGCTTGAGTCAGAACTGGACACTCGTCTCTCGCGCATGGCCAGCGACATCATATCCGGTGCGCACACCCAACTCGATCGCGCTGTAGACGTGGTTCTCAAAGAGCTGGGCACACGCAACGCCAAGGAGCTCGCCAATCAACTCGATGAGGCCTGCGGAAGGTTGAAGACGGTCCAGAAGGGAATCGAAACCTCCATATCCGCCCTGCTCAGGGCCGAGGTCAGTGAGAGCCTCGTATCCTTCGGGCAGACCATGGAAGCGCTGGCCCAGGAATCCGTAGGACGGTGGCGGCTTGCACTCTCCCGGGATTTGAGTTCCCTGGCAAACACTCTGGGCGAGCAATTCCGCTTGGAAGCCGCATCCGACAGCGACGAAAGTCAAGACCCGTCCGCCGAGTGACATTCCCGAAGATGAGTGGCGCGGGCGCCCCCGCCCGCGTTTTTGTCGATGTAGCGCCGGCGTCCCCGCCGGCTGTGGCGAGGGCATCTTGCCCTCGCTTTTCTGTTTTTAGCTTCTCGGAATGTGTGGCGCGGGCGCTTCCGCCGCGTTTTTGTCGATGTAGCGACGGGCGTCCCTTCGACTTCGCTCAGGGCAGGCTCTCGCCCGTCCCAGCCCCGTGCGGCGCGAGCACATACCACCCGAGAATCCCGGGAGGGCTCCTCTTCAGAGTTATACTTCTGTCGGAAAGTGGGCCACCCGCCGGAGAAGTGAATATGAACCTGACGGCAAATCAGCAGGTGTTGCATCATCGCGGAAATTACCTGGTCCGGCGACAACGGCTGGCCCCGGGGGAGGCAACACCTTGGCATCGCGATCCCTTTCATCGCATGACCGTGGTCCTGAGCGGGGATCTGCTCAACATCGAATTCCGCGATGGCGGAGAAACTCAGCCCTGGAAGATTACTGTTGGCGAAGTGGATTGGGTGGAGCCCACTGATCGCGTTCACCGCGCCGTGAACGTCGGCAAGGAAGTCTTCGAGGAGGTCGTCACTTTTTTCCTTGATCGTCCTGACGCGGTGCCCCAGCCGGAGGACGACTCTAAGTAGCAATTGCTGAGTGGCTGGCCCGGGCTATCTACTCCTGTCCTACTCTCGAGGGTGGGCCCGTCCAAGCTTCGTGCGGCGCGGGCGTCCCGCCCGTGCATTCATCGATGGAGCGACGGGCGTCCCTTCGACTTCGCTCAGGGCAGGCTCTCGCCCGCGTATTGATCGATGGAGCGACGGGCGTCCTCGCCCGTCCAAGTCCCGTGCGGCGGCGGGGGATCCAGGTTTTGGAGGTTAAAAGTTGGAACCAATAACCGAGGGTGCCCCACCCTTCGCGGTTTTCGAAGGGTGGGATTTCCAGAGTTGGATCCGTCGTACGTTTCCCCCGTCCGCCAACGGCTGCTGCTTCGTTGAGATGCCGATTTCCTTGCCACCCACCCTTAGCTCCGCCAGAGGGGGCAACCCAGTTGTGGAAGATCATCCCTGGAGAGATACACTTCTACACAAAACCTGGGTCACCCGCCATAGGTGTTAAGATTGGTGCTGAGGTGCTAACGCGATGAGGCTAATGATTCTTCTGCGGATCTCACCTTCTTACTTGCATTGCCGGAGGATGATCTGTGGGAAACCTGCTCCTTAAACCTTCTCTGTAAACGCTCCGTAAAAAAACGCGTAGCAGAATTACGCTCTTCACCGGGAACTTTGGGCTCAGCCTTAAAGGAGAAGAGCCCACCCGCATAGCTTATCCAGTCAGTTTTCATAACCGAACAGGATACCACATTTGAGAACAAAATACTTGCAAATATCGCCTTATTTATCAATCACTTATGTGGCCTTTTACTGATAAACCACTGGTACAGTCCCGAACAGAAATTGTGGCAACGCTCTTGGAGTTTCCCAATCAACTCTTCTCTCAATTCCTCTCTCAATAAGGCTTCTGGCATATATGACTTCGAAACGATATCCACCACGCCAATGGACTGCCGACTGGGTTCCCGACGGAATTTTACCGAGAGGTTGCTATACGCACGCATGAAACGCTGAAACTCGTTGTCTTTGCGCGATCGTTCAAATTGAACTGAAGAGTTGCTTTCGGCTTCGGATGGCCGGTCCATCATAATCCGAAAATGTGGGAGGTGCAGCGGGATGTCGATCAAAAATCTCGGCCGTCTCCTGCCGGGGACAGATAAATAATAACTGGTGTCAAGCATTTTCTCTTTCCCATGTTCCAGTTTTTCTCCCCTCCTGAAGACAAATCCACGACCGAGTCTGAAACAGGAACCTGCCAATCCCAAGCCGAATGGGAGCCAAAAATCCCACAGTGTAGGATTTGGGTCTTTGTCGCTGCAATTCTTTATTCCATCTGCGACGACTAGCCGCCTCTGGCGTTCGTTATAACCATCAGCGAGACAGCAAAATCATTCTTGGCAGCACCAACGGCGTCGCGTAACTGGTCATACAACTTGTCGAGATAGCCTCTTACAACTTGAACATCATCTTGTGTGATTTGCTTCGGCCCTTCGCCTCTTCTCGCTGCCCGATAGTGCAAAAGCATCTTTCGGAATTGACGAACATCTCTGAGGATGACCTGTTCCAAGGACTCAGCGTCGTCCCAATCCTGTCCTTGTCCCCGATCCGTTCCTGGTAGCTGCCATTCAAGAGAATAGCAGGACCCCACCATCGGAGTGGGGACTGAAAGCTCCCAGGTTTGTGGCGACACACTTCTAAAGAAATTCTTGTCCAAGGGGGGACACACCCGCCGATGGAATTCCTTGACGCGTTCTTCTCTCCACCTAGAATGGGGTGCCGGATAGTATCGCAGAATTCTCCGAGAACGCTTTGAAATATGAATCGTGTTAAGCACGCTTGACCTCTTAATCTTGTCGCAGTTGCGATACTTGAATATTCCGGGTAATGGTGAATCCTTGATTGCTGTTGGCAGCGTCATACGCATCCTCAGAGTCTTCACTGGAAACCACACTGTCCGAGTGAGGTATTCGACAGCTCGGTTCAAAGGCTTGTCATCGATGTGCCTCCGCTCTTCCTTGGAGTACATTTGGCTGAAATCCCACTCAGAGATGGCCTCACCATTCACGAGTCTAAAGCTTAGGCTAAAATCCAATTGCTGATCCGGCTTCAGAGAAGGCCTGAACTGCACGATGCCCGACAATATTCGCGCACGTCGTCGCGCATTCTCAACGCTGTGGGAAATGTCGGTCTGCCGCGAGGATGACAATTCTTGACTCCGCTTCCAGCTCAAACGGACACCAGGGGTTGAAGAGCTGCAGACCACATGGTCGACTATTCCCGTAGCAGATTTGTAATAAAAATACACTCCATCCAGAGGCTTCCTTTCTACGCAAAGGCCTTCCACCGTATACGTGATATTCGAGCTTCCATCGCTTCTCACAACCTTATGAATGGAGAGGGTTTTGGCCCACACCCCGAACCGCCTTCTGCTGGCAGCAAATTCAGGGGCAACTGTTTCGGCGATGTCCGGGGGCATGCTTTTCGCTTCAGGATCAAAGAACTTGGACGGCCATTGAGGTTCGCGTGTCTCGTCCAGCTGTGTTGAGAGCTCCTGCTTGGATATCTCTTTCCAACGCGAGCGCAGTTCCTTAGCATCCCGCCAAATATCATAGAATTTGTGCTTCAATACTGATTTGGTACCATGCCGTCTCAGAACTCTGTCGAACTGTCTCGAGGGGTTGTGCTTGCCCGATTTCAAATCCACGATAAACTTGTCGGGCCGTAAAGGGTCTCGCTTGGGTCTTCCTGTTTGGCCAACTATATGCTGGAATATCTTTCGCGGTTGTCCCTCTCCTAGCTTTTCTAGCACCAAGACCCCTAGCCGGTTCAATACCGACGTTTGGGGACCGTAGAGATGCTTGCCTTTTGTAACCAAAAGGATGTTAGGCATGTGGGGCTCGATGCGTAACTTGCCTGCCGCCGTTCTTAATAATTCCTCGTCGATCGGGAGGTTCTTGAAGCTGTTGGACAGCATTGCTTCCAAACTCTCTCTCTTCCCAGCTCGCGATTCGAACTTTTTCTCGTATTCCAAATTGCGATTGCGTAATTCTGTGTTCATGTCCCGAAGCGCCCGGATTACACCGTCTATACCTTGGGCGCCCGTCAGCAGGTTGAGAATTTCATCTTGCCGGTATCGGCTGAAGCAAAGTCTCATCAAATCAGTAAACGCTCCATCCCCCCTGCCAGAAACCAACCATTCTGCTTGCGAACTCGGCTTGCGCAATGCTGCATCCAAGTTATCTTCAATCCAGTAGCTGTCACAGTCTTCACCACGCGGCTCAAGCCCGAAGCCAACCGCCAAGATGACAAGATCGAATCTTTCTGTCTCCTTTTTCGATCGCCCAGGTTCTTCCGGCCTCGGCTCCCAATTCTTCCACTCGACAGTCAACATTTTCCCCGCGCTTCTGTGGATCTTTACATACTCCACATTCCACCTTGTCTTGATGTCATACAGACGCCTGAAGTAGTCCCATTGGGATACAATTTCTTGGGCTACATTGGCGGCGTAGTCCGCACTCCAGGTGAGCAATGGAAGATTGGCGTCGTCACCTTTATGCGGCGGAATTGTTACTGCCGTATTGCCGGCGAACTCGTGCAAGTACGGCCAGTCGTAGATGAAGGGATGAATCCAGCGTTGTCGATTGTTCTGTTGCAGCTCCATAGGGCCTTGAAGCTCGTCGAAGACCCACACTGTTGCACCAGTGCGGACGACTGCTGCCACCGCCGCAGTGATGCCAGCTGCTCCGGCACCTATCACCGCAACCTTAGTGCTTTTCTTAAGTCGGTTCGCTCGTTGCAGCGCAAAAACCAAATTAAGCGCACGGACCTGTTGGGAATACAGTGTTACTCGCCGCGCGAATGAACCGAGAATGTACACACTGGAACTCGGGGACTTTGTAATATCGAGCTAGGAATTTGCCAGGATCCTTCACTTCAGCCCTACCTCTATGCGTGACAAACTTGAGCTGCCGCTAGGCTGCAACACGCAGTACGCAGCAGAGAGAATCACGAATCTTTTCGGAAAAGATTCATAGACACTCATTCAATCGTGTTGGAAGTTACAGCAGGGGAAGAATGGCATCGTAAGCCTGACCCCAGGGAAAGTCAATAGGGCCTATCGCTGGGCGCGGGCCGCCGCACCGTGCTCGCCACAAGAAAAGCAGGTTCCCTTCGACTGCCCCCTCGACTATGCTCGGGGCCCCGGCAAAATCAGGGCAGGGGCGGGTGCCCCACCCTCCGCGGGTTTCGAAGCAGCCTGCCCTGAGCGCAGTCGAAGGGTGGGGAGGGCTGCTCTCCCAAAGCCGCGAGCTTTTCGCTCTAACTCTAAGAGGCAGAACGAGTTCTCTCTCTTATCCATATATTATTGTACGTACAATATAGTAATCACAAAATGTTCCACGTGGAACACTACGCAGTTCCCCCAATGTTCCACGTGGAACACTTCTGCGTTTTGCGGGGGCAACGACGCCCCGCCGCCCTAGCAGATTTAGCTGATGGCGGACGGCTGATGCCTGACAGTAATGTTCCACGTGGAACATTTCTCCGCTTTTCCACCTGCCCCCGCCCCGCCCCCACCCCTCCCTTGTCATCCCTGCCCTCCTTTTGTTATTGTGGGCCGCCTTAAGCAATCCTGCCTAACCCTTACCTATGCCGTGGGGACATTATGAAGAAGAATGTAACGATTACCGTCAATGGAGTGGACCACCGCGCGCCGGTTGAGCCGCGCCTGCTGCTCGTACACTTCCTGCGCGAGAACGCCGGGCTCACGGGCACCCATGTGGGCTGCGAGACTTCGCTCTGCGGCGCCTGTACTGTCCTGATGGACGCATGCGCGGTCAAATCCTGCACCGTGCTGGCCGTGCAAGCTGACGGCGGCAAGGTCACCACCGTCGAGGGCCTGGCCAACGGGAACAAGCTGCATCCCATCCAGGAGGGATTCTGGGAGGAGCACGGCCTGCAATGCGGATTCTGCACGCCCGGCATGATCATGTGTGCTCACGATCTGCTCGAGCACCATCCCAGCCCTTCGGACTCCGAGATACGCGAAGCCATCAGCGGCAATCTCTGTCGCTGCACGGGCTACCAGCATATTGTCGCCGCGGTGAAGACGGCGTCCCGAAAGATGTCCAGGCGCGTTGCAGCACGCGCGGGAGCGAGGTGAGCCATGGCACGCACCGGAAAAGCTAAGCCCGCTCCCAAGAACAGCGCCAAGGCCCACTGGGTGGGCAAGAAACTGAAGCGCAAGGAAGACCCGCGCCTCATCCAGGGCATCAGCCACTATACCGACGACCTGAAGCTTGCAGGTATGCTCTGCTGCGCCTTCGCCCGTTCCCCGCACGCGCACGCCGAAATCACGGCCATCCGCACCGACGCCGCCCGCGCCCTGCCCGGAGTTATTGCCGTCTTCACGGCAGCGGACACGTCCGGCCTCGGCCCGGTTCCCTGTGCCATCCAGATGCCTGACCTCAAAATTCCGAAGCATCCCGTGCTGGCCAGCGGCCGAGTGCGTTACGTTGGCGAGCCGGTAGCAGTGGTCGTCGCCGAGGACCTCTACACGGCCCGCGATGCCGCCGAGCTGGTCGAAGTGGATTACGACCCCCTGCCCGTGGTCACCGACATGGAGAAGGCCCTCAGCAAGGACACTCCGTTCGTCCACGATGAATTCAAAAGCAACCAGGCCTTCACTCACACGCTGAAAAATGGCGACATCGACGCGGCTTTCAAGAAGGCCGACCGCATAGTCAAGCAGCGCGTGATCAATCAGAGGCTCGCGCCCATCGCCATGGAGCCGCGTGCGGTGCTGGCGGAATATCTGCCCGGAGAAAACCGGCTCACCGTGTGGTCCTCCACCCAGATTCCGCACCTGCTGAAAACCCAGATTTCCGTCATGGTCGGGCTACCAGAGACCGCGGTGCGCGTGATCGCTCCCGAAGTCGGGGGAGGATTCGGCAGCAAGCTCAACGTTTATGGCGAAGAAGGCGTCGTTCCCTGGCTGGCCATGAAGCTGGGCCGCCCGGTGAAATGGGCCGAAACTCGCCGCGAGAACTTCCTCGCCACCATCCACGGCCGCGACACCATCAACGACCTCGAACTGGCGCTGAAGAAAGACGGAACGATTCTCGGTATGTGCTCTCGCATCCTGGCTGACATGGGCGCTTACCATCAGCTCCTGACGCCGCTCATCCCGCAACTCACCGCGCTCATGCACGCCGGCTGCTACAAGATTCCCGCCATTGAGATTGAAATCGTGGGCGTCTTCACCAACAAAATGTCCACCGACGCTTACCGCGGTGCGGGCCGCCCCGAGGCCACTTATAACGTCGAGCGCATTATGGACGTCGCCGCTCGCGAGCTAGGCATGGATCCTGCCGAGTTTCGCCGCAAGAATTTCCCGCAGCCCAAAGAATTTCCGTTCACCACCATTACCGGCCTCACCTACGACTCCGCCAAGTACCAGGAGAGCCTGAAGAGAGCGCTGAAGCTCGCCGGCTATGACGCCCTGCGCCGCCGTCAAAAGAGCGGCTGGAAAGCGGGAAAGTATTACGGCATCGGCGTGTCGACCTATGTCGAAATTTGCGCCATCGGACCCTCGGCCGCCACGCCCGCGGGAGGTTGGGAGAGCGGCACGGTGCGCATCGAGCCCACTGGGAAAGTTACGTTGCTCACGGGCGCATCGCCGCACGGCCAGGGGGAAGAAACCACCTTCGCCCAGCTCATTGCCGACGAACTCGGCATTGATCCCGACGACGTTAACGTGGTCCACGGCGATACCATGGCCGTGCCTTACGGCATCGGAACTTTTGGCAGCCGTGCCACTGCGGTCGGCGGAACCGCTGCCTACCTGGCGACACAAAAACTAAAAGCCAAGATGGCCACGCTTGCGGCTCATCTGCTCGGCGCGAAGCCCGCGGACATCACTATTGGCCGCGGCCGCCTGAGCGCCAAGGGCGGCAAGAAGTCCATTTCTTTCGGCGAACTCGTGATGGCCGCATACACGGCGCGCAATATTCCGCCTGGCTTTGAGCCGGGCATGGAAGCCACTCATTTCTTCGAGCCTTCAAACTTCACTTTCCCCTTCGGCTGTCACATTTGCTCGGTGGAAGTGGACGCCGAAACCGGCGAGGTAAAGATCGAGAAATACATTGCGGTGGACGACTGCGGCAACGTTATCAATCCGCTGCTAGTGGACGGACAGATTCAGGGTGGCATCGCCCAGGGCCTGGGCCAAGCCATGTGGGAAGAGCTGATCTACAACGAAGATGGCCAGCTCGTCACCGGCACGCTCATGGACTATGCTTTGCCCAAGGCCCACCTGCTCCCCGAGTTCATCCTCGACCGCACCGTGACGCCTTCGCCGGTGAATCCCATGGGCGTGAAAGGCGTGGGCGAAGCCGGCACCATCGCTTCGACCCCGTGCCTGGTAAACGCCGTCTGCGACGCGCTCTCCCCGCTGGGCGTCCGCCACATCGATATGCCGCTCAAGCCGGAGCGGGTATGGACCGCCAT
>WNFB01005595.1_pt1 | contig 11241 bp, 9 predicted proteins | sample 5400501 | NCBI WGS metagenome assembly WNFB01 (sample SAMN13153341, study PRJNA577476) | soil metagenome | isolation source: 200 cm saprolite under Douglas fir tree site 2 hole 1 | place: USA:California | collected 2015-04-18 | reverse complement strand
TCCTCACCGCTAAACAGCACAAAGCGTATCGTCCGCCGGGGCACCAGCCCCGTGGCCTTGATGGCTCGCGCCGCTTCGATCGTGAGCGCTGCGTTGCACCCGTTGTCCAGCGCTCCGGTCCCGAACTCCCACGAATCGAGGTGCGCGCCGAGAATCACCGCCTCATCCGGTTTTTCCCGGCCGCGAATCTCTCCCACCACGTTTTCCTGCCTGACGGGTCCGCCCACCTCATTCGGCATTTCAAAATGCACGCGAACTTTCCCGGAATACGCCTTCACGGTGCGCGCCAGCCGCATGGCATCTTCTCGCGCCACCACAGCTTGCGGTATACGGTCGATCTCCCCCACCAGCGAATTTGTGTGCCGATAGAGCAGCAGCCGCTCTCTCGCGCCCATCCACAAAATCGCCCTCGCGCCACCCTGCAAAGCGCGGGAAATAATCTCCGGCGGCCGGAGATATTCGTTGAAGAGATCCGTCCAAGTCGAACCAATATCGCTGTGCACCAGCAGGATCGCGCCCTTGACCTGTTCGCCCAATCGCGCAAACTCGTCCGCCCCGCCGTGCCCCACATCCACCACATTCGCTTCTATCCCGCCCGCAGGCGTCGGCGGTGACCATCCGGTGGACACGAGTCGCACCGGGAATTTCACCGGGCCAAGAAGCTCCAGCCGCGTTTCTCCCTCGCTCCATGTCACCGGAAGCAAGTACTTCTCCGTGTGTACTTCCACGCCCGCCGCACGAAACGCAGCTACTCCCCACTCGATGGCCTTGGCCATTTGTGGCGAGCCTGTCACGCGGCCTCCCACCTCATCGGTCAGCCGCCGCAGATTTTCTTCCATTGGCGATGGCCCCATCACCTGCGGCAGGATTTTCGCCGCCGCCTCCGCGCAGGACGACGTTTCCGTCGCCGAGCAGGCGCCTGCCCCTTGAATCCTCTGCAACGGTTTTCCCAGCGGATCCGTTTTCGCCGCCGGCGGTTGCGCGAAGCTTGGCGACGACGAACCTACGAAGCAAACAAAGAAGGAAATAGCAACCATCAAGCGGCACCGCATAAAGTCACACTCCCAAAAGAAATTCTCTGGTTTCAACACCTCGGAAACCTGAGCGCGCGGATTATATCTTAGGAAGAAGTTTAGTGTGGGCGCTCTAGTTACAATACTAAATCTGCCGCCGCTTCCAGCGGCCGCGCCGGAAAAGGAGAATGCTGACGCCGGCGATGAACCCTTCGGCCACCACGATCGAAACGTACGCTCCATTCGCCCGCATGCGCATGGGGATCGCCAGGAAATACGCCAATGGAATTTCCAACAGCCAGAAGCCAAAGAAATTCACGATCGTCGGCGTCACCGTATCGCCCGCGCCGTTGAATGCCTGGAGCATCACCATGCCGTACGCGTATCCGATGTTTCCGTAGCTGATTATCCGGAGGCAGGACGCCGCCAGCGGCACTACCGCGGGATCGTGTGTGAACAGGCACACCACCGGCTCGGCAAAGAACACGAAGAACAGGCCGACTGCGCCGAGAAACAGCATGTTATAAAAGCCGGTGCGCCATACAGACGTGGCTGCGCGCTCGGGTTGCTTCGCGCCGAGGTTCTGCCCTACCAGTGTCGCAGCGGCGTTGCTGAGCCCCCATGACGGCAGCAGGATAAAAATCACGATGCGGATAGCGATGGTATACCCCGCAAGCGCTGCCGAGCCAAAAATGCTCACAATTCGTACCAGCCCGATCCAACTGGTGTGCGCGATGGCAAATTGCAGGATTCCCGTTGCCGAAACGCGCAGCAAACGCCACAGCACGCTGAAGTTCAGGTGAACCTGGCGCCGCAAGATGCGGATACGTTCCGTCCCTCGCAAAAGCCGGTAGAACTGGTACAGCACGCCGATGCTCCGCCCGGTGAGCGTCGCCGCCGCCGCGCCCGTGACTCCGAGCTTGGGAAAAGGTCCCAAGCCGAAGATCAGGCACGGGTCCAGAATGAGGTTGATGATGTTCGAAACCCACAGCAGCCGCATGGCGATCGCGGCGTCGCCAGCGCCGCGAAAAATGGCATTGTTCAGGAAGAGCATCAAAATGACGCCCCCGCCCCCCAGCGTAATGCGCGCGTAATTCGAGCCCACAGCCACGATTTGCGGAGAGGCGCCCATGACGTGCAGCAGGTTCGGCGCGAAAAATAAACATGGAATTCCCATGAGCACCGCAACCCCCAGCCCAAGAGCGATGGCCTGAACTCCAGCCACCGCCGCGCCAGCGGGATCTTTTTCGCCAATACGGCGCGCCACCATCGCCGTGGTGGAAAGGCTCAAGCCCAACCCCACCGCGAAAACGAGGCTCAACAGCGACTCGGTGATGCCCACGGTGGCGACTGCGTCCGCACCCAACCGGCCGACCCAGAAAACGTCTACCACCCCGAACAGCGATTCCAGCACCATTTCCAACACCATGGGAATCGCCAGCAAGAGAATTGCGCGATTCAGGCTGCCCGCGGTGAAGTCCCGATGCGTCCCGCGAAGCGATTCGCGAATCGAACTCCACAAAGTGGGGGGCGGTGAGGCGATAACGGCTTGTTCTACAGCCACAAAATCCTGCGCCTTCTGCGCGAGCGCGAAGCGAAAATACGGGCGCGCTGACGCTGCCGAAAGAAAATTGAAGTAGAGGTAAAAGAAAAATTATCCGCTCAAGCGGCGGATGTAACGAGATGGGGAACTACAGCCGGTCAAACATCATCTTTGTCCTTGACGCGCCGCACACCGCGGTCACGCCGGAAGCGCGGCGCGCCCCGCGCGAAACGCCGATTCTACCGCACAGGAATTGGCCATGGCTAGCGAAATCGAAACAGCTCCACAATATCCGCATAACCTAGGATCTCAAGGCTCATTCCACCACGGCTGGACATCTTTGCCGTTCACTGTTAGAGGCTTGCCTTCCGCGTTTTCCTTCGCCGCCGCGTCGTCCAGAATCGTTGCGTGCTCGATAGCACGGCGGGCATAAGCCGCCACGGTTTTCACGCCAGCGGCATACGCGGGGTTGGGGCTGCGAACTCCGCCATTGTAGGCGCCGATGGCTTTGTCCACGTCGCCAGCGAAGTGGTCCAGCAAATCCCGCAGCAGCAGACCCGCGTAAGTGGTCAGCACTTCGTCATTCATTGAATTCAGATCGAGTTCCTGAGACGGGCGAAGCCGCGCGGGAAGCAACTCGTAGTTGCGCGTATCCTTGCGATAAAGCTGGTGCGCGTAACGCAGTGTCTCGCGCGAAATTTGCCACGTGCCGATCGAGTAGTCGCTCACCAACACGCTCTTGCGCTTGCGCCGGAGAACAATATCGTCGCGTTGCGCCCGTTTCTTCCAGACTGCGTGTGCAAGATCCCCGTTCGCGTCCATGTAATTGTTTTCCATGGCCCCCACGCCGAGGAAATAGTCCAGCGGCAGCGAATAAAAATACGCGACTTCGAGAATGTCGGCGGCCAGGCGCTTCGCTTGTTCGCGAGTCAGCGGCCGCGCCGCGGATTCGCCTCCTCCAAGCACGCGGTTGTCGGTTTGCGATTTGAAGATCAGGAAATCGGCCAGGGCCGGAAAAAGCTGGAACGAGGGAAGACTCTCCAGCTTCTGTGTTGTGGGGACGTCATAGGCGGTCTCGAACATATTGGTCTGTTGCGTGTAGTAGTCCGCTTCTTTCTTCGTCCACGCATGGAGTTCGTAGCGCGCGATCAATCCTCGGCCCTCCATGTCCATCAGCCTTGGAATCGCTGTAAGCAAATCGTTTTCGACCAGCACAAAAATTCGGTAAATCGGTTTTCCATTTACATGCGAAGCAGCCAATAGTATCTCCGAGCCCCGGTCTCCTTCGCGCCCTCGCACATATTCAAAACGGAGAAAAGCCTCGAGTTGGTCGTCGAAAGTGGCCACTTCCGCGCCCGCCACCTCGGGAGAAAACGGCAGAACGATCCGATGGTCTTGGAGTACGACCGCAGGGAAGCGGGGCTGAAGCGAGACTTGCAGTTTCCGGGGCCAAACGCGATAGCCAATCACGGCGCAAGCAATCAAGCCGATCGCCAAAACTGCCTTGCCGAAAGCCAGGAATTTCTTGAGACGCCTTTTCGCTGGCATGGCCCCTCCATTTCTGTTGGATGATCGCGCTTGCCTTCTGGATATCCATGGCATGCAATGTGCCAAAGATAGATCGCAACAGCGTCTGCTATGTGCTTGTAACTACAGGTGTTAGTAAACGCTCTTGCAAAGCCCTCAAATTGAATCAATGGAGATTCTGCGTCCCCCACGCCACAGTGTGGTCCTACGACGGCCTCGTCCTTCGGCGAATCTTCGCTGTCGTGGTAGGCTGGGCCTCCATATAGCTACCTGGAGTTTTCACCGATGACAAGCGACGCCCACCCATTTCCTATCCTGCGCTGGGTCGCGCTCGCTTGGATGCTCGTGTGGCTGCCTGCCTACATCCTGTTTTGGGGCTGGTCGAATCTTCTCCACCTCTGCGACATCGCGGTAATCTTCGCGTGTGCAGGCCTCTGGCTGGGGAATTCTCTCTTGCTCTCAAGTCAGGCAGTTAGCCTGCTTGCGGCCGGAGTGCTCTGGAGTGCGGACGCTGGCTGGCGGCTCCTCACAGGGCGGTATCTTGTCGGGGGAACCGAATATATGTGGGATGTCCATTACCCCCTCTGGGTGCGGCTCCTTTCCCTCTTTCACATTGGATTGCCCATCGTTCTTCTTTATGCGCTGGCGAAAACGGGCTACGACCGCCGCGCGCTGGCCACGCAATCGGCGATCGCTGCGATACTTTTGGCAATTTCGAGGTTTTGGCCGCCGCAACTCAACTTGAACTACGCCTACCAGGATCCGTTGTTTCACCGCACCTGGGGCATTGCGCCATTGCACCTTGGCATAACGCTGGCCGTTTTGATTGCCGTTTTGTATTTACCGGCTCATCTTTTGCTGAAAAAATGCTTTGGGGCCCCGGCCGCAAAGCAATAGCACCCATCTGTCTGTCAATCCCGCGGGCGGTTCCGGCGATCAAGGAGGCAATCGGCCACCCCAGCCACTTGGACCATCTCGGCCACATCGTGGACGCGCACAATGTGGGCCCCACCCAGGATACTTGCTGTAACCGTAGCGGCGGTGCCCCAGATGCGCTCTTCGGGAGGAGCCGGCTTGCCATCCCGCGCCAGCGTGGCGCCGAGGAAGCCTTTGCGCGAAGTGCCAACTACTATAGGGAAGCCCCATTTTGCCAGTTCCGGCAGCTTTTGCAGCAGTTCGTAATTCTGGGAAAAACTCTTGCCGAACCCGATGCCTGGATCGAGGATGATCTGCGATTTCCGCACCCCGGCTTTGCGCGCTCTTCCGATGGATTGGCGAAGCCCTTGCGTCACATCCCGCAGGACATCGCGCGCAAACGGGCCCTTTTGCATGTCGCGCGGTTTTCCCCGCATGTGCATGAGGATGATCGGGACGCCATGACGTGCGGCCACTTCGCCAAGTTGCGGATCGCTTCTCAACCCGGAAATGTCGTTAATCATTTCCGCTCCCGCTGCGACAGCAGCTTCCGCGACTTCCGGTTTCTGCGTGTCCACAGAAAGGGGGATTTTCACACGGCCGCGCAGGCCGTTTAGCACGGGTAAGACGCGCGCCAATTCTTCCTCAGCCGCGGTTCCCAGGGAGCCGGGTCGCGTCGATTCGCCGCCGATATCGAGCAGATCGGCGCCATCCCGTTCCATCTTGAGGGCGCGTTCGATTGCCCGTTCCGCGCTCAGGAACTCCCCGCCATCGGAAAAACTATCCGGCGTGACATTCAGCACGCCCATCACCAGCGTGCGCTTGCCCAAGATCAGCGTCTGAGAGCGCAATTTCAATGTGAATTTTTTTCGGGAATTCATTCTAAAAATGCTTCAACGATGGAAAAAACTGTCGGCAGGCGGCTGGTCACCAGTCACTCTTAATCCAAGTCGAAATCGCGTATCGGCTTCTCCGCCGGCGCGTCTTTAGCCTTCTTCATGGCTTCTTCGAATTTCTTCGCCAGGATATCTTCCTTGTTCGTTTCCTGGAACCACGAATCGCGGAACTTGTCTTCGCGCTGCCGGTTTTGTTCCGCCAGTACGCCTGCCGCATCCGTCAGATCGATATTCGGTCCGGCCTTGGGGGGCGCCTCGTGCGACAGGACCGCGCCAAAAACCGGATCCACCGTCAGTTTGGCCTGACAGCACGGGCAGGTCACGTGGAGGTTTTCGCCTTCCTTCTTTGCCATGCCCGTATTCTACGCCTCTTTCGCTACAGACGGGCGCGGTCGCTCACCAAACTCACCACGGGCCCGCTGATGCGCCGCCTGTCTCCGTTCAAAAAAACAGGGGCACGATCTATCGTGCCCCTCCGGGAAAATTCTCAGTGAAAGTAAACCTTTAGGCTTTGGCGGGACTGTCCCCTCGAGTGAATCCCGGGGCAGGACGCAATTCCGGCCGCACAACCTTTGGATCGGTGCCCGGCGCTGCCTGCGGCAGCGGCGTGGGAGGCGTGCGCGGCTTTTCCGGCAGCGGCTTGCCTTCCATAAGCAGCTTTACTTCGTTGGCGTCGATGACCTCGCGTTCGAGAAGCGCCAGCGCGACGCGCTCCAACGTTTCCCGATTCTTTACCAGCAATGCCTTGGCCGCCTCGTAGCCCCCGTTAACGATCCGTTTCACTTCCTTGTCGATCTGGATGGCCGTGTCTTCCGAGTAGTCGCGGTGCTGTGCAATCTCACGCCCGAGGAAGATTGCTTCATCTTTCTTTCCGTACGCTAGGGGACCCAGCTCGCTCATGCCCCACTCACAGACCATGTTGCGCGCAATCTCGGTCGCGCGTTCGATGTCATTGCCGGCTCCTGTAGTGATATGGCCAAGGAAAATCTCCTCCGCCGAGCGCCCGCCCATGAGTACCGCAAGCATGCCCTCCAAATATTCGCGCGTGTAAGTATGCTTGTCTGCTTCTGGTAACTGCATCGTTAAGCCCAGCGCCATGCCGCGCGGAATAATCGTGACCTTGTGGACCGGATCAGCGCCCGGCGTCATCGCCGCGACCAGCGCGTGGCCCGCTTCGTGATACGCCGTGTTCCTCTTCTCCTCGTCCGACAGGATCATGGACTTGCGCTCCACTCCCATCAGCACCTTGTCCTTGGCCATCTCGAAGTCGACCATCAGCACGGACTTGCGGTTTTGCCGCGCCGCCCACAGCGCCGCCTCGTTTACCAGATTGGCCAGGTCCGCTCCAGAAAAGCCCGGTGTGCCGCGCCCGATCACGGACAAATCCACGTCATCGGCGATGGGCACTTTGCGCGTATGCACTCGCAGAATCTCCTCGCGGCCCTTCACGTCTGGACGCGCAACAACAACTCGCCGGTCAAAGCGCCCGGGCCGGAGCAGTGCCGGGTCGAGCACGTCGGGCCGGTTCGTGGCGGCGATCAGAATCACACCTTCGTTCGATTCGAAGCCGTCCATTTCAACCAGCAGCGCGTTCAATGTCTGTTCGCGCTCGTCGTGACCTCCGCCGAGGCCCGCGCCTCGGTGGCGCCCAACGGCGTCAATTTCATCTATGAAGATGATGCACGGCGCGTTCTTTTTGCCCTGCTCGAAGAGATCGCGCACACGGCTCGCGCCCACGCCTACAAACATCTCCACAAAGTCCGATCCCGAGATGGAGAAGAAAGGAACGTTTGCTTCGCCCGCAATCGCCCGCGCCAGCAACGTTTTGCCGGTCCCCGGAGGCCCCACGAGGAGCACGCCCTTCGGAATACGCCCGCCGAGCTTCTGGAATTTTTGCGGATCCTTCAGGAACTCGATAATTTCCTGCAGCTCTTCTTTGGCCTCGTCCGTTCCGGCAACATCCTTAAAAGTTGCCTTCTTTTGCTGCGCCGAAAGCAGCCGCGCGCGCGACTTCCCGAAACTCAACGCTTTGTTTCCCCCGGCCTGCATCTGGCGCATCAGGAAAAACACAAAGCCCGCGAGCAGAATCAGCGGCAGGGCGTTCAGCAGAATCAGAAGCCAGTCTCCGCTGTGTACTTCCTTGACCTTGATCTGCACTGCTTTGTCGCGCAGGTTCTTGGCCAGGTCGGGTGCGGCTTCCTTGAATACCGTTACATGAAACTTGCGGTTCGGCGGGCGGACATACTCACCCTGAAGTTCGTAGCTGTTTGGAGAAAGGTAGAGCGTGACTTCCTTGACGTCGCCCTGGTCCACCTTGCCCATGAACTCGCTGTAGCTGGGCTCGTCTTCGCGCGCCTGCGCTCCGTTCTTGGACACCAGTTGCCAGAGCATTACGCCCAGGAAAACTATGCAGATCCAAAACAGTATTGTTTTCACCGTCGAACTCGAATTCACGTTGTCCTCACTTATAGCCTAAACGAAGTGCTGCTCGCCGCGCTTACTTTTTTTGGCGTTTGCCGCCCTTGGTAAAAGCTCCCCTGCTCCCGGTTGTAAGCTGCCGGAGATTGCACCCTGTCCCGTTGCCCGCTGCCAGGCCGTAGCCGACCCATACTTCCTTAGATGCCGTCCGGAAGCCAAAGTAATCGGGCTCCAGGCTCACCCGGCGGCTCGCTGGCTTGTCGAGCAGCACAGCCATGCGAATCGACCGCGGCTGGCTGTCTCCGAGGCGGCGCAATAGAAAATCCTGGGTGACGCCGCTCTCCAGCACCGCATCCACAAGCAAAACGTCGCGCCCTTTCAGTGCCGGCCGCGAACCGAAAAATACTTCGCGCCGCGCATGGCCCGCTTGCTCAACGTCCCGGACATCTTCGCGCACAAAGTGGCAAACGATCGGCGCTCCGATATGGCGGATCAGGTCAGCCGCAAAAACGAAGCCGCGATCCAGCGTAATGACTACGTCTACACGCCGCCCTCGGTATTCCCGGTCTATCTCGCGCCCCAGCGCGGCCACGCGAGAGGCAATCCGGGCAGCGGAAATGGCCGCTCCCTTTCGGGCGCCCGCGCGCAACGCTGCGCGCTCCCGCACCACCTTGACCGCCAGGCGTCCGCTCATCAAAAAGATTCCTCGGCGATCACGATTCCGGCTCGCGTCCTTTCATTTGCCGCAAACTCGGAAGCAACCGGAAAGCCGCGGGCCCAAACGAGAACTCCATCGCTTGTCAGCACAGGCCAGCACTCGCGTTCCCATCGGCTGACGCGCTTTTCGCTCAATAAGCGTTTCAGCTTGTGCGCGTGTTGCCGCCCAAGCGGATGCAGCGTGTCTCCGGCGCGCCAGCTTCGCAACACCAACGATGAACTCAACCGGTCGCGATCCAGGACCGCGCCCCTTTCAATAGTTTCCCCCCTCTGTTGGGGCCAGTCAATCACCCTGAGGCGGAATACGCACCCCAGTTCTGGAATTTGCACTGACGTTTGGTCGGCGGAAAGAACAATGTTGTGAACGAATTCGCGTGGCGCACTACCTGATTTTCTGTTTTTGCTCCCGGTGGAGAGAAATACCAGCTCTTCCCGCTCGCGCCGCACCTCCACACCGCCGGGAAGTTGCACCGTCTTCCCGCTTTGCCCGCGCCGCGCCAATTCCAGCACTGCTTCCACATGCCTCGCGCCGAGTTCCCCCCCCCGGGCCTTCAGGCTTCCCACGAGGCGGCGAACAATCCGTTTGCTGAGCGCAAGCGCCTCACGATTCTTCTCCCCATTCCTCCTGTCGTCTTCGCCGCTCTTGTGGTCTGCCCTAAATTCATTCTTCTTCCAGGGATCAAGGAAATCGCTGATTCCAATTCGCACTCCCCCGGCGCTTTTCTGCGTGAGCTCCGCCATCCGTTCCTCGAGGATCGCTTCGAAAAATGCTTCGTCCTCTTGGGCCAGCTCCGCGAGCGTTGTCAGATGATTGACGACGCCCGGCTGAAATTGTTTCTCAAGAAGAGGCAGCAGCTTCTTTCGAATGCGCGCGCGCGTTCTGGTCATGTCGAGGTTTGTCGCATCCTCGCGCCAGCTTTGCTTGCGCGATTTCAGATAGGCGCGCAGCTCCTCACGCCGCGCCCCAAGCAACGGACGAATCACATGTCCCGCAACCGGATGGATCCCTCCCAGCCCGGCAATCCCTGTCCCGCGCAAAATATGCGCGAGAACGGTTTCCGCCTGATCGTCCGCCGTGTGCGCCACGGCTACATAATCCACATGGCATTCTTTCACCAGCCGTTCGAAAAACGCGTACCGCGCCCGCCGCGCCGCATCCTCCAGATTCATCTTTTCCTGCTTCGCCATTCCCGCTACGTCGCGGCGATCTGCGTGATACGCAAGTCCCAGCTTCTCTGCCAGTGCAGCCGCAAATTTTTCGTCCGAGTTGGACGCCTTGCCCCGTAATTGGTGGTTAAAATGAACCACGCTTAATACAATCCCGAGCTTCTCTCGAATCTCCATCAGCAGGAGCAGCAGCGCCACCGAATCCGCTCCGCCCGACACCGCCACACCCACGCGATCTCCCGCCCTCGCCGTCCTCTGCATAAAATCCTGGACGCTCTTCTTCAGCTCTCCTGTTCTCTCCACTCGAGGCGCGCTATTTGCTTTCTCACGGCTCACTAGTAACCAACCTCTCCAGCCCTTTGGCAACCTGCAAGTCAGCCTTTCATTGCTGTCCGTGCCAAATCGTAGCATGCAGAAGCATCGCTGGGTGCCCTGAAGGAAGCTGTGGATATCCTCAATCCATCGCTTGACATTCCCTCCCGCCCTTGCCATACTCACTGCGCTGTAGAAGTGCCTTTCTGCTGGACAGGGGGGCTTATTGCTCTTTGACAACCGATACGATGTGCCAGAATCCGTTCGAAATCCATTCGGCTTTCGAGCCCGAATGGTTTGAGTAAATCGAGCGACAATAATTCGCTTGGCAGGCTGGCTCCGATGCAAATCGGAGCATTTTTTTTCGCCAAGCAACAGGCTTCAAACGAGAGTTTGATCCTGGCTCAGAACGAACGCTGGCGGCGTGCTTAACACATGCAAGTCGAGTGCGCGGTTGTAGCAATACAACTGGCGCACGGCGCACGGGTGCGTAACACGTGGGCAATCTGCCCTCCGATGGGGAATAACCCCGCGAAAGCGGGGCTAATACCGCATAACATTCCGGGGACCTCGGTTCCTGGACTCAAAGGCGTAAGTCGTCGGAGGTGGAGCCCGCGCCCGATTAGCTAGTTGGTGAGGTAACGGCTCACCAAGGCAATGATCGGTAGCTGGTCTGAGAGGATGGCCAGCCACACTGGAACTGAGACACGGTCCAGACTCCTACGGGAGGCAG
>WNFB01016561.1_pt1 | contig 11242 bp, 10 predicted proteins | sample 5400501 | NCBI WGS metagenome assembly WNFB01 (sample SAMN13153341, study PRJNA577476) | soil metagenome | isolation source: 200 cm saprolite under Douglas fir tree site 2 hole 1 | place: USA:California | collected 2015-04-18 | reverse complement strand
CTCCCTTGCTCAACGCGACGACTCCAGACATCTCCTCGCCCGACCCGAGCTGGCGGGTCGACGAGAAGCTGACCAGGTCAGCCCCGTCGACGTGATGGCAGGTTTCCCTCGAGCCTGGCGGGCCCTGGTAGCAGGCGGCCTTCTGAAAGGCGGCACTGGGAAGGTGAACAGTCGCGCCGACTCCAAGCTTTGGCACCGGCCACAATGCGCCGTCGACGTTCCAGAAGAGCTCATCATGGTCTGAGAACGAATTCATCGCGCCGGCCACGGTGTAGGTGATCACGTAGCGCTGCTTGCCCGTGACAAGCACACTCGGGTTGCCGATCTTGATCACCTCGTTGTCGATGGCACTCGTAACAGCAAAGTCGATGGGCCTCGAGCCGTCGGTCACCGACAACACTCGGAGGTCGTAATACCGGTCGTGGCTGTCGTCATAGCGATAGCGCAGAGGAATCGTCCTGAAGATCCCATGCTTCTGCAGAGTGCCGAAGTCGACGCGGATGTCTTCTTTGACGGTCAGCGTGGAATCGGGCGCGATGTTGAGGTCGGATTGGAAGGACGTGATGACCCAGCCCTCGTCAGCCTGCGCGGCCGCACTTGACCCGGCCACGGCCCAGGCTGCCGCGAGGGCGGCGATAGCGAGTCGGGCGGCGCGCATCTTCATTGGGGTATTAACCCAGATTCGGCACCAGTGTTATGCCACTTATTACGCCGCTATCCGCTACGTTGTCGCTGCCAGTGGCAACCCAACTCGCTGCGATATCGGACTCGAGCGGCCAGATCGACCTCAACAACGAGCCCGAGTACGCAATCCTCAAGCGCCGCATCCAGGACGCCGGGTTGCTCAAGAAGCGGCCCGCCTACTACGCCCTGAGCATCACCACCAACTCGGTCCTGTTGATCCTCTGCCTGGTCGCCGTGTTCACGGTCGGATCGGTGTGGTGGCTGGCCCTCGCGGCTGCCGGACTTGGCATCGTCTCCGGCCAGCTTGGCTTCCAGCTGCACGACTCGGGACACCGCCAGATGTTCGTGTCGGGATGGAAGAACGCTCTCGTCGGCCTGGTCACCGCCGACCTGCTGCTCGGCATGAGCTACGGCTGGTGGGTACAGAAGCACAACCGCCACCACGGCAACCCCAACGACGTCGACCTCGACCCCGACATCAAGGTCGGCGCCATCGCATACACGGACGCGCAGGCCAGAGCGCGGCGCGGCGCGGGCCGGCTGGCCGCCATGTACCAGGCGTACCTGTTCTTCCCGCTGACGACCTTCCTGGCCTGGAGCATGCACGTCACAGGGCTGACGTACCTGATCAAAGAACGGTCGCGGTACCGCCGTCTCGAGTTCGGCCTCCTGGCCGTTCACGCCGTCGTTTACCTGACGGCGCTGGTGTTTTTCCTCGGCCCCTGGTCGGCGCTGCTCGTCGTGGTCATCCACAAGGGCGTAGGCGGCGCCTATCTGGCATCCGTATTCGCTCCGAATCACAAGGGCATGCCCCAGACCGACAGCACCACTCGGATGGACTTCGTGCGCACCCAGGTCCTGACCGCTCGCAACGTTCGGGGTCATCCGCTCACCGATCTCTGGTACGGCTCGCTCAACTACCAGATCGAACATCACCTGTTCCCCGGCATGCCCCGGCTGAACATGCGGCGGGCGCAGCCGATCATCCGGCAGTTCTGCCGGGAGCATGGGATCGAGTACTACGAGACGTCGTTCGTCGAGTCGTACCGCGAGCTGCTCGGTTTCCTGAACGAGATCGGCGCTCCGCTTCGAGCCGAGCGAATCAGGGTATAGGTTTCCTCAGCAGCCACCAACAGAGTTCGCACCGACCCAAGCGGCCTCTCCGTATAGTGCCTGCTGCCATCCAATGACTCTGACCAACCTGAGACATGACATACGCAACGTGGCGATCATCGCCCACGTCGACCATGGCAAGACGACGCTCGTCGATGCCCTTCTGAAACAGAGCCACACGTTCCGCGACAACCAGGACGTGGGCACCTTGATCATGGACTCCAACGACCTCGAGCGAGAGAAGGGCATCACGATCCTCGCCAAGAACACGTCCGTGCGCCACAGCGACGTGACCATCAACATCATCGACACGCCAGGGCACGCGGATTTCGGCGGCGAGGTCGAGCGTGTTCTCAACATGGCCGACGGCTGCCTGCTGCTGGTGGACGCCGCGGAGGGGCCCATGCCGCAGACGCGTTTCGTCCTCCGCAAAGCCTTCGAGGTAGGGCTCCGGATCGTCGTCGTGATCAACAAGGTCGATCGCAAGAACGCCGACCCGAAGGCCGCGCTCGAAAAAGTCCACGACCTCTTCCTCGAGCTCGCCGAGGACGCCGATCAGCTCGAGGCGCCAGTGATCTACGCGGTGGCCAAGGAGGGCCGAGCCGGCGCCAACGCCGACGACCTGGCGCCGGACCTCGAGCCTCTCTTCAAGACCATCATTGAGCACATCCCGGCTCCGGTCATCGAGCCAGGGGGCTTCCAGATGCTGGTCGCCAACCGTGCTTACGACGATTACACGGGTCCGATGGCCATCGGGCGCATCTCGCGAGGCAGCATCGCTCCGGGCGACGCAGTCGCGGTGCTCACGGCCGACGGGCAGGCCCGGCGGGTCAAGGTGGTACAGGCGCTCCTGTATCGGGGCCTCGACCGCGTCCCGGTGCCGGCCGCGAGCGCCGGCGACATTGTGGTGCTCACGGGGCTCGACGAGGTAGCGATCGGCGACACCCTCGCCGACCCCGAATCGCCGGACCCGCTTCCGCGCATCGAGATCGACGAACCAACCGTTCGGATGACGTTCGGCGTCAACACGTCCCCGTTCACGGGTCGCGAGGGCAAGTTCTCGACCACCCGGCAGCTGCGTGCGAGGCTGTACAAGGAGCTCGACACCAACCTCGGCCTGCATGTGGAAGACACCGACGCGGCCGAGCGTTTCCTCGTGAGCGGCCGCGGCGAGCTCCACCTGGCTGTGCTCATCGAAACGATGCGCCGGGAAGGATATGAGTTCGAGGTCTCGCGCCCGGAGGCGATCGTCAAGAAGATCAACGGCCAGCGCATGGAGCCTGTCGAGCGGCTCACGGTCGATGTCCGCGAGGAGCACCTCGGGGCCGTGACCGAGTCACTCGGAAAGCGGCGCGGGGAGATGATCGAGATCAGCTACGACTCCAAGGGCGGCGTGCGCCTCGAGTACCTCATCCCGACGCGCGGCCTGATCGGCTTCCGCAACAACTTCCTGACCCTGACCGCCGGCACGGGTCTCATGGGATCGATCGGCATCGGGTACCGGCCCTGGGCGGGCGACTTCCGGGAGCAGCGCAACGGCGCTCTCACGGCTTCGTCAGCCGGGACGACCCTGGCCTTCGGGCTGGCTGGAGCGCAGGAGCGCGGCACCACCTTCATCGAGGCGGGCGAGGCGGTGTACGAGGGGATGATCGTCGGCATCCAGAAGCGGCCGGGCGACATCCGGGTCAACGTCTGCCGCGAGAAGAAGCAGTCCAACATCCGGTCGTCCACCTCTGACATCTCGGTGCGGCTGACTCCGGCCAGCAAGTTGAGCCTCGAGCAGTCGCTTGACTTCCTCGCTGAGGACGAGCTCCTGGAGGTGACGCCGCAGCACCTGCGCCTGCGCAAGCGCCACCTGACGGAGGTCGACCAGTCCCGTGCCCGACGCCTGGCCGAGACCCCAGGGATTAGGCGGTAGCGGGAAGGGGTATACTCCAGGTAGCCGGTGCAGTACCGGCGCTCACCGCAGGCTCCGTTCTCGAACAGGCCCGCCGAGTTGAGTTGGCCTTGAGTTCGAGAGATAGGAGATGGAAATGCCTACAGGCACCATCAAGAAGCTGGTCGCAGACCGTGGCTTTGGCTTTATCGCAGCCGAAGACGGTAAGGAATTCTTTTTCCACAGGAGTGGCACCGAAGGTGACTTCGACAGCCTCCGCGGTGGCGAGAAGGTGACCTTCGAGATCGAGGCGAGCCCCAAGGGCCCGCGCGCTCGCAGCGTCCGCACCGTCTAACCAGACGAAACAGCGAAAGGAGCCCTGGGTCGCAAGACCCGGGGCTTTTTTTGTGCGCCACATCGGACGCTACGGTCGTCAGCTTGCCTTGATCTCATGGATCAGGTTGAAGCCGCCACGGCCGTCCATCTTGATGATCCAGACGGTCTGCTTGACGTCGTGTGTAGAGGTGAACTGAAACGGACCCAACGGGGACTGAATGTTCACGGTCTCCATCGCGGTCCGCAGCCTGTCGCGGTCGCCTGTCAGGTCAGAGAACGTGAGGTTGGCGCGCCTGGCGGCGTCCGCGAGGATCTTGATGGCCGTATAGCCCTGCGCGGCGAACTGGTCTGGGTTCTTTGGCGTTCCGTCCTGATTGGCGTACTTCGCCTTGTATGCGGTCACGAAGTCGCTGTTGGACTGGAACGAATTTCCCAGGTACCAGGCGCTGGCGCTGCGCGCATCCGTGCCGGCGGCGCCGGCGTGCTTCGAGACGGACGCGGTATTGAAGCCGTTGCCGCCGAGGAACTGACCCTGCCAGCGCTGCTTGCGGGCCTCGATCATGATCTCGGCCGCGATGCCGCCCAAAGATGAGATGAAAATCACGTCGGGGTTCAGCTGCACCGCCTGGGTCACGTACGGCGACGGGTCGAGCTCGGTCTTGTTGAACCCGATCGTTTTCAGCAGGTTGATGCCGTAGCGGCCGACCGTGGCCTCGACGATCTTGCCGCCGTCGCTGGACAACTTGTCGTCGCGGGCGACGAGCAGAACGCCGGTGGCGGGGTGTGCGTCGGCGGTGTAGGACTTGATGTTGGCGGGGATCGCGGTCTCCTCGCCGAGGCTGTCACGGAAGACATAGCGGCAGACGACCGTGCTCGGGAAGTTGCAGTTGGGGACGATGTTGAGGCCGGTCGTGCTCACAGCGAGGATCGGTATGTGCTGCCTTTCGGCGAGCGGGTGGACGGCCACCGCCGAGTTGGAAAGTGTGGGCCCGAGGAGCGCCAGGTCCTGGTCCGACTGGATCATGGTCTGGGCGACCTGGGCTGACTGCGACTGGGTCGAATTGTCGTCCCTCACCGTGAGTTTGATCGTGGCGCTGTTGACCCCGCCGGACTGGTTGATCTGCTCGACCGCGAGCTCCATGCCCTCTCGGCTCGATGGTCCGTACGCGTTGCCCGCGCCGGTGATCGACAGGATCGCCCCGAGCTTGATGGTCTTGCCTGCGTAGGAGTTGGCGGGCGTGCCACCCCCGCCCGTAGGCCCGCAAGCCAGGGCAATGATGGCGGCCACCAACACGGAAAAGAGGCGTAGTTGTCTCATATCAAGGGATCCCGATAACGTCTCTTCGTATTGACGCCTGGACCTGCCGGTTATGCCCGCAGCCGTTTCAAAAGCCTCGGCACGGCCGAAAGTCTATCGGCCTAGGCGAGCTCCACCGGGACGACCTCGAGCGTCACCAGCTTGTCAGAGCGCAGGATGGTCAGCCCCAGCCTGGACCCGATCTGCGCCTCGACCATCAGCCGCTGAAGGTCGCCCGCCTTGGCCACAGACACCTCGCCGACCGACACGATGATGTCGCCCCCGCGCAGGGAGGCTGCTGCGGCGGGACTGCCGGCGACCACCTCCTGCACCTCCACGCCGGCCTTCCGGCCGAGGCGCTGGGCCACCGCCGGCGGCAGTGGCCTGGTTCCGCCCGCAATGCCGAGGAAGGCTCGGCGGACGCGGCCGTTTCTCATCAGGGCGGAGAGGATCGCCTGCGTGGTCTTGTTGATGGGCACCGCCAGCCCGAGCCCCATGCCGGCGACAGCGGTGTTGACCCCGACCAGCCGCGCCTGCCAGTCGGCGAGCGCGCCACCGGAGTTGCCCGGGTTGAGGGCGGCATCGGTCTGGATGACGTCCTCGATGAAGCGCCGGTGCCCGTTGCCGTCGGCGGTCGCCAGCGAGCGGCCTAACCCGCTGACGACCCCCGACGTCACGGAGCCCGAAAAGCCCAGCGGGTTCCCGATCGCGACCACGAGCTGGCCCACCTTCAGGTCGTCGGCATTCCCGATCTGGATGGGCTGGAGCACAGCGGCCCGCGCTCTCGCGATGGCGAGGTCGGACAGGGCGTCGGCGCCGACGACGTCAAGCTCGTACTCGGACCCGTCGAGGAATGAGGCCGTGGCCGCGCCCGCCTGCGCGACGACGTGGGCCGAGGTGACGAGAAACCCATCGACTGTGATGACGACGCCGGAGCCGGTTCCGCCGTCGAACGAGCGGCTGCTGCGCCGCACCCGGAGGCTGGCGACCGAGGGCAGGACCTTCTGCGCCACTGTCGTCACCGTTGTCGAGTAGGCGTCGAGCGCCTCGCGCTCGGTCGCCACCGCCCCAGCCTCGTCCGCCATCGTGCTTACAACATTACGACGCTGGCCTCCCCACCGTGTGGGGAGGTCGGCCCGGCCGCTTTGCGGCCCGGCCGGGTGGGGAGGCAAGGTTGCCCGGACGCTTCACATGATGCGTCGCCGCGGCTTTCCGCAAGGCCTCCGGCCAGCCATGTAAAGAGGCTCGCGGGGCCCCGGCACGTTGGTCAGCACGACCGTCGCCTTGCTGCCGAAGAAGCGCAGGCCCAGCTGCTCGACTTCGACGGGGGCCATCCCCATCAGGCTCAGTACCCCGAACGAGACCAGCGCCTCGGGCGAAACCTTGAGCTCGTCCATCTCCTTCTTGATCGCGCGCAGCCGCCGCGCCGGGTCGGCGATCCCGATCGGGAGGGTGAGGAATACGAGGCCGAAGGCGTTGCCGAGCTTGTGGGCGTCATCCAGCGGCCGGAGGTTGACGGGCACCGAGGCTCGAATCGCAATCCCGGCGGTGCTCTCGCCGCGCTTTTCCATGTAGCGGCGGAGCGCGCCGGTCGCGGTGGCGACGAGCACGTCGTTGACCGTCGCGCCGAAAGCCTTGCCTATGGCCTTGAAGTCGTCGAGCGGAACCGGCTCCGACCAGGCGGCCCGTTTGCTGCGGCCGAGCTCGCCCTTGAAGACCGTCGGCGGGTCGGGCGGCAGCAGGACCAACCGCCCGAGGCGGTAGGCGCCCTGCGCTCCGGTGCGCGCGATGTTCATGGCCCGATCTGGGTTCGCGATCAGCTTCCGGCCGCCTGCCAGGCCCCGGCCGATTGCGGCCGGGAGCCTATCCAGCGGCAGCCTGAACCCGGGATCAACTTGCTTCTTGGTGGCGCGCGTGGGCTTCGGGTTCGCAGACTCGTCCGTGAGCGACAGCATCACGCGCACGAGCGCGATGCCGTCGGCGAGACAGTGATGCACGCGTGCCAGGACCACGGAGCCTCCGTGGTAACCATGGATCACGTGCATGTGCCACAGCGGCTTGCTGAAATCGAGCGGCACGCTCATCAAGTCGCTGATCACGTCGCGCAGCTCGGCGTCGCCACGGGGGGCACGCAACGCAACGTGGCTGAGGTGGTTTTCGATCTCGAAATGCTCGTCGACCTCCCAGTGCGGCAGGTTGCCGCGGGAGCGGGGGCGTACCACGCGCTGGTGAAAGCGGCCGAAGGGTTTGAGGCGGCGGTCGAGAAGCAAACGCAGCCGCTTGCGGTCCACCGGTCCGGCGAGGGCCAGCACCCCGGTGACCATCATCAGGTTGGTGGGGTCTTCCATCCCCAACCAGGCGGCGTCGATGCTCGCCATCGGAACGCGTTTGGCCATCGACCGCAATGCTAGGCCGGGTAGACGGAAACCTCCGTCGCCTTGACGACCATCCACACATCCGCACCCGCCGCGAGCCCCAGCTCCTGCACCGCGGCGCGCGTGACCTCGGCGATCAGCGGCACGGGGCCTTTGACCCGCACCCGAACGCGGTCGCCATAGAGGTCGACGCTGTCGACCCGCCCGTGCCACACGTTGCGCGGCGTCCCGTCCGGCCGCGTCTTGTAGAGGGCGACGGCCCGCGGATGGATGACCGCGAACACGTCACCGCTGCCCGCATCCGCGGCCGCCACGAGTTCATCGCCGGCTAAAGACACATGGTCGCCATGCGCATGGCCGCGAAGCAGGTTGACGCCCGCGAGGTCGGCGACGAAGCGGGATCGCGGCCGGGCGGTCACCTCGTCGGGCGCGCCGGACTGCACCACCGAGCCCTGCTCGAGGACCACCAGCCGGTCCGCCAGCGCCATCGCCTCGAGCGGGTCATGCGTGACCAGCAATCGCACGCCACGGAACGACGCGAGCTGTCTGGTCAGCTCACGGCGAACGTCGGCGCGGATCGAGACGTCCAGGGCCGAGAGGGGCTCATCGAGCAGCAGAAGCTTCGGCTCGGTCGCGAGCGCGCGCAGTAACGCGACGCGCTGCGCTTGCCCGCCCGAAAGAGCGCGCGGCATCGCCTCCGCGCGATCGCCCAACCCCGCCTCATCGAGCCATTTGCGCGCGAGGGCTGTGGGTTGAGGGCGTCGTTGTGCACGCAGCCCGAAGGCGACGTTCTCCAGCACTGTCAGGTGTGGGAACAGGACGTGGTCCTGGAAAACGAGGCCCGCATGCCTTCGCTCTGCCGGCACGTGCACGCCTCGGCCGGTGTCTTCGAGCACCTCGCCGTCGAGGACCACGCGTCCCTCCATGTCGTCGAGACCGGCCAGCGCCCGCAGCAGCGTGGTCTTGCCCGCGCCGTTGGGACCGAGCACGGCGACCGTCTCACCGGCGGCGGCGTTGAGCGTGACGTCGAGCGTGAAGCCATCGCGCCTCACGCGCACCGCAGCCTCGAGTGTCACAGCGCCCCCAGCCACCGGTCGCGCATGCCGACCAGGATGGCCACCGAGACCACGAGCAGGATGAGGCTCAACGTGATCGCCGCCTCCGGTTTCGTCTCGAGCGCGAGGTAGACCGCGATGGGTACGGTCTGGGTGCGGCCCGGGAAGTTGCCGGCGAAGGTGATGGTGGCGCCGAATTCGCCCAACGCCCGGGCCCAGCAGAGCACGGCGCCCGAAAAGATGGCAGGGCGCAGGAGCGGCAGCGTCACGCGTGTGAAGACTCGCCAGTAGCCGGCGCCCAGCGACCGCGCCGCCTCCTCGTAGCGGTGGTCGAGCGATCGCAGGCCCGCCTCAACGGCAATGACGAGAAACGGCATCGCCACGAAGGTCTCGGCCATGACCGCCGCCGCGGTCGTGAACGGGATCTGGATGCCGAAGGCCTGGTAGAGGAGCGAGCCCACGAGGCCTCGGCGGCCAAACGCAAGCCAGAGCGCGACGCCGCCGACGACCGGCGGCAGCACCATCGGCAGCGTCGTGAGCGCGCGCAGGACGTTCCTCAAAGTCCCGCGCGTGCGGGCCAGGATCATCGCGAGCGGGATGCCGAGGACGAGCGCAATCCCGGTCGCGGTCAGCGAGCAGAAGATGGAGAGTCCGAGCGCGGTCGTCGTGGTCGGATCGGCGAGCTCGCCGAACGCCTGGCTCCACGGCGCGCGAATGACCAGGCCGGCCAGAGGAAGAAGGAAGAGCAGCAATCCCAGCGCGGCCAGGATTCCGATGGCCGCGGGGGTGTTAGCCCGCCTCAAACCCCCTCGAAACCGGCCGCTTCGAGAATCGCCTGGCCGTCTGTAGACAGCACGAAATTAACGAACATCCGCGCGCCTTGATGGGCGCTCTTGAGCGATGCAATGGGGTAGTCGGCGATGACATTCTGGTCATCGGGAATCTGGACTCCATCGACCTTGCCGCTCGACAGGATGTCGCTCACGTAAACGATCCCGGCGTCCGCTTCGCCGAGCGCGACCTTGCTCAGGACGCCTGTCACCTGAAGCTCGAGGCTCGCGGGACGGACTGTGACGCCGGCTTTCTGGAGCGCCTGCTGAGCATATTTCCCGGCCGGAACGGACGGATCGGCAAGCACGACTACGAGTCCGGATCTCGCGAGATCGGTGAGCGTGTGGATGCCCTTCGGGTTGCCTTTGGCGACCGCGATCTCGAGCTTGTTGTGCGCGAAGACTTGAGGGGTGCCGGCAACAAGTCCAGCGTCTTCGAGCGTCTTCATGTGCGCAGTGTCGGCAGAGGCAAAGACATCGGCCTGTGCGCCTTGCGTCAGCTGAGCGGTCAGCGCCTGAGTCCCTGAGTAGTTGAACGTGGCGGTGGTGCCCAGAGCTCGCATCCGCGCAGCGATCGTGTCGAACGGCGGTTGTAACGACGCAGCGGCGAACACGGTGATGTTGAATTGTTGGTGGCAACCGTCGCCGCATGGGTTACCGCTGCCGCAAGCAAGCAACGCCAGCGACCCAGAGATCGCGACGATGCCTTTAATCACGAGGCAGCTCAACGCCGACGTTGGTGGCCTTGACCACCGCGACGGCCGGCATCCCGGGCTTCAGGTCGAGCTCGTCCACGGCCTCCCTTGTCAGCAGCGAGACCAATCTGTGCGGGCCGGCCTGGATCTCGACCTGGGCCGCGACGCGATCCTTGACCACGCGGGTGACGATGCCGGGGAAGCGATTGCGGGCCGATTGCGCGACAAAGACCTCTGCCTGCTTCTTGCGAGCCGGCTTCGCGAACCGCGCCAGCGAAGCCCCGTCCACCAGCCGCTGCCCGCCTGTGCTCCGCGCCGCGAGCAGCCGCCCGTCGTCCACCATCCGGCGCACGGTGTCAGAGCTGACCCCGAGCATCTTGGCCGCCTGGCTCAGGCGATAGCTAGGCATTTCTCTGGAAATCCTAGCAGTTGCTAGTTATTGAACGGGAAAAGCGAGCTCCGATCGTGCCGCCCGATAAAACCAGTAGGTGATGATGACGATGGCGCCGTCCACCACGAAGTTGGCCAGGAACGGGTACGCGAAGCCACCGAGCAGGAACAGAGCCAGCGAGGTAAGCGAGCTGGAGGCCTTCGCGAGCATGAGGAACTGCACCGGCTGGGCCTGGATGCGCGTGCCTCGCTGCGCGATCCAGGAGAGCGCCGCCACCAGGATCATGTAAGGGACGGCCAGCGTCAGCCAGAAATCCTGGCCGCCGTTGAGCGCTGCGACCTCGTGCATCCCCAACGACTTCGCGGTGGAGTTGAGGATCCTGACACTAAGGTAGGGGAACACGAAGAAGTCGACTGCGCCCAGCAAGAAGATCACCGTCCAGATCCGGAGCAGCAGCCGCAAGCGCGCCGTAGGCATGGCGAGGCCATAATCGCACGGCATGTCCTTGACCGCCGCCCGGCGGGCGACTCTGGCGGCGCTGGCCGATTCAATCCTCCCGCATGGCGGGACGCTCGAGCCGGGCGCGAGCG
>WNFB01005590.1_pt1 | contig 11244 bp, 6 predicted proteins | sample 5400501 | NCBI WGS metagenome assembly WNFB01 (sample SAMN13153341, study PRJNA577476) | soil metagenome | isolation source: 200 cm saprolite under Douglas fir tree site 2 hole 1 | place: USA:California | collected 2015-04-18 | reverse complement strand
CGCGCGCGTCGAAGTGCGACTTCATGCCCGCCGCCGCCTCGGCCGCGACGTGGCCCTCGTGCACCGCCTTGTGCGCGAGCATCGGGTCGCGCGCGATGTCGCCGATGGCAAAAATGTTCGCGACATTGGTCCGCATCTGAGAGTCCGTTTCAATGAAGCCTTTCTCGCTGACGGCAATGCCTGCCTTCTCGGCACCGATCCGCTTGCCGTTGGGCGTGCGGCCCACCGAGACCAGCAGCATGTCGTAGCGCTGCGGCTCGGCGGAGTCGAACCATACCCGGACGCCGTCCTTCGTTGCCTCCGCCTTGCTGGTCCTGGTCCCGAGCATCACCTTGTCGAAGCGCCCGGCGTTCGCCTTCTGCCATACCGCGACCAGATCGCGGTCGGCGCCGAGCATCAGGCCGTCCATCATCTCGACCACGTCGAGCCGCGTGCCGAGCGTCGAGTAGACCGTGCCCATCTCGAGGCCGATGATGCCGCCGCCGATCACCAGCATCTTCTTCGGCAGGCTCCTCAGCTCGAGCGCGCCGGTCGAATCGACGATGCGCGGATCCTCCGGCAGGAACGGCAGCTTCGCCGCCTGCGACCCGGCAGCGATGATGGCGTTGGCGAAGCGCAGCTTCTTCTTGCCCTCCTTGGTGTCCACCGCGAGCACGTTTCTGCCTTCAAAGCTCCCGGTCCCCTGCAGCACCGTCACTTTGCGCAGCTTCGCCATCGCGGCAAGGCCGCCGGTGAGCTTGCCGACCACCTTGTCCTTGAACGAGCGCAGCTTCGCGAGGTCGAGCTTCGGCTCGCCGAAGGCGATGCCGTGCGCCGAGAGGCTGCGCGCGGCGTCCACCACCGCGGCGGTATGCAGCAGCGCCTTGGACGGGATGCAGCCGACATTGAGGCATACGCCGCCGAGCGTCGGATAGCGCTCGACGAGCACCGTCTTGAGCCCGAGATCGGCGGCGCGAAAGGCGGCCGAGTAGCCGCCCGGCCCGGCGCCGAGCACCACCACGTCGCAGTCGACCTCCGAGGCGGTTTGCGCGGGGGGCGACGCTGGTCTTGCTGCCTCGGCCTTCACCGTCGGTTGCGAATCGAGGACCAGGATCGGCGTTCCCTGCGACACCTTGTCCCCGACCTTGACCTTGAGCTCCCTCACCACGCCCGCGTCCGGCGAGGGGATCTCCATCGTCGCCTTGTCCGATTCCAGCGTGATGAGCGACTGCTCGTTCGCGACGGCGTCGCCCGGCTTGACCAGGACCTCGATCACCTCGACCTGCTTGAAGTCCCCGATGTCGGGGACTAATACCTCGCGCATCACTTCCTTACCTTGGCCATCTCAGAGGATCAGCTTCCGGATGTCCGAGAGGACCGAGGCGAGATAGCTGGAAAAGCGCGCCGCCGTGGCGCCGTCGATCACGCGGTGGTCGTACGACAGCGCGAGCGGCAGCATGAGGCGCGGCGCGAACTCCTTGCCGTTCCACGATGGCCGGATCGCCGAGCGCGCGACACCGAGGATCGCCACTTCCGGCGCGTTGATGATCGGCGTGAAGGCGCTGCCGCCGATGCCGCCGAGGCTGGAAATGGAGAACGTGCCGCCCTGCATGTCGCCGGGCCTGAGCCTCTTGTCGCGCGCCAGCTTCGAGATATCGGCGAGCTCGTGCGCGAGCTCGAACACGCCCTTGCGGTCGGCATCGCGCACCACCGGCACCACCAGTCCTTCCGGCGTGTCGACGGCGACCCCGATGTGGTAGTACTTCTTCACGATCAGGCTCTCGCCCGTGTTGTCGAGCGAGGCATTGAACTGCGGGAATTGCTTGAGCGCGGTGACGCAGGCCTTGATCATGAAGGCGAGCATGGTGAGCTTGAAGCCCTTCTTCTCGGTCTCGACCGTCTGCGCCTTGCGGAACGCCTCGAGCTCGGTGATATCCGCCTCGTCGAAGTGCGTGACGTGCGGAATCGAGATCCAGTTGCGGTGCAGGTACGGCCCCGAGAGCTTCTGGATGCGCGACAGCGGCTGCGACTCCACCGGGCCGAATTTGGCGAAGTCGACCTCGGGCCAGGCCGGCAGGTTGAAGGGCACCCCCCCCTGCCCCCCCTTGTCAGGGGGGCGAACCCCTTTGGCCAGCGCGCCCTTGACGAAGCCTTGCACGTCAGCGTGCAGGATGCGTCCCTTCGGGCCGCTGCCCTGCAGCCGCGCGAGATCGACGCCGAGCTCGCGCGCGAACTTGCGCACCGAGGGACTGGCGTGCGGCTTGGGCGCCAGCTCGTCGTGCGGCTCGCGCGGCACCGGCCGCGGGGCGGTATCGAGAGCAGGAGTCTGAGATGCGGCTTTAGGAGGCGGCGCCGCCGCCTGCTTCGGTGCTTCGGCCTTGATCTCGCCTTTCGCCTCTCTGGATTCGAGCAGCAGGATCGGCGAGTCCTTTGCCACCTTGTCGCCGACTTTCACCTTCAGCGACTTGACTACGCCTGCTGCGGGCGACGGAATCTCCATCGTCGCCTTGTCCGACTCGAGCGTGATGAGCGACTGCTCCTTCGCCACGCTGTCGCCCGGCTTCACCAGCACCTCGATGACTTCGACCTCCTTGAAGTCGCCGATGTCGGGAACGGGAACTGTGATAACCCCCCCCGTCCCGCCCTTGTCAGGGGGGGCTGCAGCAGCTTTTTCAGGCTTCTCTTGCTTTCTCGGTTTTTCGGGCGCCTGGGCTGCTTTCTCCTCGGAGTCGAGCAGCAGGATGGGCGTGCCCTGCGACACCTTGTCGCCCATCTTCACCTTCAGCTCCTTCACCACGCCGGCCGCGGGCGACGGGATCTCCATCGTCGCCTTGTCCGATTCCAGGGTGATGAGCGATTGTTCCTTGGCGACCGCGTCGCCCGGCTTCACCAGGACCTCGATGACTTCGACTTCCTTGAAGTCGCCGATATCCGGAACGACCACTTGAGTCATGACTGCGGCGTCATACCGTGGTCGGGTCGGCCTTCTCGGGATCGATGCCGTACTTCCTGATGGCGTCGGCCACGTTCTTCGGCTTCGCTTCGCCCTGGTCGGCGAGCGCCTTGAGCGCTGCGATCGTCACGAAGGCGCGGTTCACCTCGAAGAAATGACGCAGCTTGGCGCGGGAATCGGAGCGGCCGAAGCCGTCGGTGCCGAGCACGCGGTAGACGCGGCCCTGAGGAATGAACGGCCGGATCTGGTCGGCGAAGGTCTTCATGTAATCGCTTGCGGCGACCACCGGTCCGGAAGGGCGTTTCTGCAAAACCTCGCTTACATACGGCGTGCGCGGCTTCGCTTCCGGGTGCAACAGGTTCCAGCGGTCGGCGGCCAGGCCATCGCGCCGCAGCTCGGTAAAGCTGGTCGCGCTCCATACGTCGGCGCCGATGCCCCAGTCGGCTTCCAGCAGCTCGGCTGCCGCGAGTACCTCGCGCAGGATGGTTCCGGAACCGAGCAGCTGGACCCGGGTCTTGTGTTTTGCTTTCGATTCCCTGAGCAGGTACATCCCTTTAAGGATGCCCTGCTCGCTTCCCTGGGGAAGCGCAGGGTGCTCGTAGTTCTCGTTCATCAGGGTGAGGTAGTAGTAGACATCCTCCTGGTTCGTCACCATGCGGCGCAGGCCGTCATGGATGATCACCGCCACCTCGTAGCCGTAGGTCGGGTCGTACGACACGCAGTTCGGAATCACCGAGGACAGGACGTGCGAATGGCCGTCCTCGTGCTGCAGGCCTTCGCCGTTGAGCGTGGTGCGCCCGGCGGTCGCGCCGAGCAGGAAGCCGCGTGCGCGCTGGTCGGCGGCGGCCCACGCCAGATCGCCGATGCGCTGCATGCCGAACATCGAGTAGAAGATGTAGAACGGAACCGTCACTTCGTTCGAATGGCTGTAAGAGGTCGCCGCCGCGATCCACGAGGAGAACGCGCCGGCCTCGTTGATGCCTTCCTCGAGGATCTGGCCCTGCTTGTCCTCGCGGTAGAACATCACCTGGTCCTTGTCGACCGGCTCGTACTTCTGGCCCTCGACGGCGAAGATGCCGAGCTGCCGGAACATGCCCTCCATGCCGAAGGTGCGCGCCTCGTCGGGAACGATCGGCACGATGCGCTTGCCGATCTCCTTGTCGCGTACCAACGCGGTCAACGCGCGCACGAAGGCCATGGTGGTCGAGATCTCGCGGCCTTCGCCCGAGCCCTTCAGCACCGCGTCGAAAGCCGAAAGCGGCGGCACCGCCGGCACGGCATCGGCCTTGCGGCGCCGCTGCGGCAGGTAGCCGCCGAGCGCCTGCCTGCGCTCGTGCAGGTACTTCATCTCCGGCGAGTCCGCCGGCGGGAAATAGAACGGCAGCTCCTCGAGCTTGTCGTCGGGAATCGGGATGCGCAGCTGGTCGCGAACTTCCTTGAGCGTCTCCGTGTCGACCTTCTTCAGCTGGTGGGTGGGGTTCTTCGCCTGCCCCGCCTTGCCCAGGCCGAAGCCCTTGATGGTCTTGGCGAGGATCACGGTCGGCTGCCCCTTGTGCTTCACCGCCGCGGCATAGGCGGCATAGACCTTGTGCGGATCGTGGCCGCCGCGGTTCAGGCGCCAGATGTCCTCGTCGCTCATGCGCGCGACCATCTCGAGCAGCTTCGGATGCTTGCCGAAGAAGTGCTTGCGCACGAACGCGCCGTCGTTCGCCTTGTAGTTCTGGTATTCGCCGTCGACCGTCTCCTCCATCACGCGCAGCAGGATGCCGTCCTTGTCGCGCGCGAGCAGCGGGTCCCAGTACGAGCCCCAGATCACCTTGATCACGTTCCAGCCCGCGCCTCTGAAGTCGCCCTCGAGCTCCTGGATGATCTTGCCGTTGCCGCGCACCGGGCCATCGAGCCGCTGCAGGTTGCAGTTGACGACGAAAACCAGGTTGTCGAGCTTCTCGCGGGCGGCGAGCCCGATCGCGCCCAGCGATTCCGGCTCGTCCATCTCGCCGTCGCCGCAGAACACCCACACCTTGCGGTTCGCGGTCTGTGCGAGACCGCGCGCTTCCAGGTACTTGAGGTAGCGCGCCATGTAGATGGCCTGGATCGGCCCCAGGCCCATCGACACGGTCGGGAACTGCCAGTAGTCCGGCATCAGCCAAGGATGCGGATACGACGACACGCCCTTGCGGTCCACTTCACGCCGGAAATTGAGCAGCTGGTCCTCGGTCATACGGCCTTCGAGCAGCGAGCGCGCGTACACGCCCGGCGAGGAATGGCCCTGGAAATACACCAAGTCACCGCCGTGGCCTTCGTGCGGCGCCTGCCAGAAGTGCTGCTGGCCGGTGCCGAACAGCGTGCCGACCGAGGCGAAGCTGGCGATGTGACCGCCGAGCTCGTCGTCACTCTTGTTGGCGCGCACCACCATCACGATCGCGTTCCAGCGGCAAATGGAACGAATGCGCTCCTCGAGCGGCACATTGCCCGGCGTCCGCTCCTCCATGTGCGGCGGGATGGTGTTGATGTACGCCGTGTTCGGGGAAAACGGGATGTAGGCGCCCGAGCGGCGCGCCTGGTCGATCAAGCGCTCGAGCAGGAAATGCGCGCGCTCGGGGCCTTCGCGCTCGAGCACCGCCTCGAGCGCGTCGAGCCATTCCTGCGTCTCGAGCGCGTCGGGATCGTTGGCGGCCGGAAATTTGGGGACGGCTGACATGGGTTCTCCAGCTGGATTTCTGCTGCGGGGGGCCGGCCAAGCTTAATACGTCGAGCCCACTGGCTCAAGTGGCAGGCCTAGCAACCGGCCTCAAATGCAGTGGTAGACTCCCCGCCCCTCATGGCAGCGCGAATTCTGGACGGCAAGGCCCTTGCGGCCTCGATTCGAGCGGATCTGAAGCAGAAAGTTGCCGCGCTGGTGCGGCGCGGAGTCCGACCCGGGCTCGCCGTCATCCTGGCGGGCGACGACGCGGCATCGCGCGTCTACGTACGCAACAAAGTGCTCGCCAGCGAGCAGACCGGCGTGCGCTCCGAGCTTTGCGAATTTCCTTCCTCGGTGGCTGAAAGCGAGCTGCTCGATCGCGTCGCGGCGCTGAATGCGGATGCCGCCGTGCACGGCATCCTGGTGCAGCTGCCTTTGCCCAAGCAGGTGGACGCGGCGCGCATTCTCCAGGCGGTATCGCCGGCGAAGGACGTCGACGGCTTTCACGCCGCCAATCTCGGCGCGCTGCTTGCAGGCAACCCGGCCGTCGTGCCGTGCACGCCGGCGGGGGTGATGCGGCTCCTCGAGCACGCCGGCGTACCGCTTGCGGGACGGCAGGCCGTGGTGATCGGCCGCTCGAGCATCGTCGGCAAGCCGCTTGCGTTGCTTCTTTTACAGCGCGACGCGACCGTGACGATTTGTCATTCCAAGACAAAAAACATTGAATCGATAACGCGGCAAGCCGATATTCTCGTCGCCGCGGTGGGCAAGGCGAAACTCGTCGGGCGCGCGATGGTCAAACCCGGCGCCTGCGTCATCGACGTCGGCGTCAACCGCCTCGCCGACGGCAGCCTCGCCGGCGACGTCGACTTCGATGCCGTCAAGGAGGTAGCGGGATGGATCACGCCGGTGCCCGGCGGCGTCGGCCCGATGACGATTGCAATGCTTCTCGAAAACTGCGTGCGCGCTGCCTCACTATGAATCCGCTTTTGGACTTCTCAGGACTACCTCGTTTTTCGGAGCTGAAACCCGAACACGTCGCCCCGGCGCTCGACCAGCTGCTCGCCGAGGGCCGCGCCACGATCGCGGCGGTCACGCATGCGCGGCCGACCTGGGAGGCTTTCGTCGCGCCGCTCGAGGACGTGAACGAGCGCATCGGGCGCGCGTGGGGACAGGTGTCCCACCTGCACGCGGTGATGGACAGCCCGGAATTGCGCCAGGCCTACAACGCCAACCTGCCGAAGATCACGCAGTACTGGACCGAGCTCGGCCAGAACCTGGCATTGTTCGAGAAGTACCGCGAGCTGAGCCGGTCGGCGGAGTTCGGCGCGCTCTCCGCAGCGAGGAAGCGGATCGTCGAGAACGCGCTGCGCGACTTCCGTCTCGGCGGCGCGGAGCTGCCGGCGGAAAAGAAAGCGCGCTTTGCCGCGATCCAGGAGGAGCTCGCGCGTCTCGGCGCCAAGTTCTCCGAGAATCTGCTCGACGCGACCAACGCGTTCTCGATCGTCGTCGATGCGGCGAGAACCGCGGGCATTCCCGAGGACGTGCTCGCGGCCGCCCGCGAGGCGGCTGCGAAGGAAAAGAAAGCGGGCTTCAAGTTCACGCTGCACGCGCCTTCTTACATGCCGGTGATGCAGTACGCGGACGACCGCGCGCTGCGCGAGACCCTGTACCGCGAAAGCGTCACGCGCGCCTCCGAGTTCGGCAAGCCCGACTGGGACAACACGCCGCTCATCGCGCGCGTCGTGCTGCTGCGCCGCGAGCTGGCGCAGCTTCTCGGCTATCGCAACTTCGCCGAGGTCTCGCTGGTGCCGAAGATGGCCGAGTCCCCGGAGCAGGTGCTCGCGTTTCTCGACGACCTCGCGCGCCGCGCGCGGCCGTTCGCCGAGCACGACGCCGCCGAGCTGCGCGAATTCGCCGGCGCGGAATTGAAAGTCTCGCCGCTCGAGGCCTGGGACCTGGCGTACGCTTCGGAGAAGCTGCGCCTCCGGCGCTTCGCCTTCTCCGACCAGGAAGTGAAGCAGTATTTCCCAGAGGAGGTCGTGATCCAGGGCCTGTTCCGCGTCGCCGAGACGCTCTATGCGATCCGCATCCTTCCAGCCACCGCCCCGGTATGGCACGAGGATGTGCGTTTCTTCGAGATCCGCGACGCGGCCGGCGCGCTGGTGGGTCAGTTCTACATCGACCTGTACGCGCGCGAGACCAAGCGCGGCGGCGCGTGGATGGACGATGCGATCAGCCGGCGGCGCAAGGGCGAGCGCATCCAGACGCCGGTCGCGTACCTGAACTGCAACTTCTCGCGGCCCGTCGGCGGCAAGTCAGCGCTGTTCACGCACGACGAGGTGCTGACGCTGTTCCACGAGTTCGGCCACGGCCTGCATCACTTGCTGACGCGCGTCGAGGACCTCGGCGTCTCCGGCATCAACGGCGTGGAGTGGGACGCGGTCGAGCTTCCCAGCCAGTTCATGGAGAACTTCTGCTGGGAATGGCAGGTGCTCGAGCGCATGACGCGCCACGTAGATACGGGTTCTCCTATTCCCAGAACCTTGTTTGACCGCATGCTCGCCGCAAAGAACTTCCACAGCGGCCTGGCGATGCTGCGCCAGATCGAGTTCGCCGTGTTCGACATGCGGCTGCACACCGATTTCGACCCGGCCTCGGGCCGCACCGCGCTCGAGCTGCTCGAAGAGGTGCGCAGCCGTATCGCGGTGCTGCGCCCGCCGGCCTACAACCGGTTTCCGAACAACTTCTCGCACGTCTTCGCCGGCGGCTATGCCGCCGGCTATTACAGCTATAAATGGGCCGAGGTGCTGTCGGCGGATGCGTACGGCCTGTTCGAGGAAAGCGGCATCCTCGATGCGCGCGCGGGCGCGCGCTTCCGCGACGAGATTCTCGCCGTCGGCGGCAGCCGCCCCGCGGCCGAATCGTTCCGCGCCTTCCGCGGCCGCGAGCCGAGCGTCGAGGCGCTGCTCAGGCGCAGTGGTATGATTTCTGCATGACGCGCGCGGCCGTTCTTCTCGCAACTTTTTTTGCCGCAAGCATCGTTTCTGCGCAGCAGCTCTATCGCTGGACCGATGAAAAAGGGCGCGTGCACGTCACCGACACGCCGCCCCCGCCGAGCGCCAAGGACGTGAAGAAGCCCGCCGGCGCGCGCACGCCGGAAAGCACGGAGAGCGCGGGTCCCGAGCCCTACGCGCTGCAGGTCGCGCGCCAGAGTTTCCCGGTCACGCTCTACACCACGCCCGGCTGCGAGGCTTGCGGCGAAGCGCGAAAGCTGCTCAACGCGCGCGGCATCCCGTTCAAGGAAGTGAGCGTCAATGACGTGAAGGGGCTCGAGGAGCTGAAAAAAGCGGTCGGCAGCGACTCGGTGCCGGCACTGATCGTCGGCGATAGCGTGCAGAAGGGTTTCCAGGAAGCTGCGTATCACCAGCTCCTCGATGCTGCCGGCTATCCCAAGGCCGGGATCCTGCCGCCGCGCAAGCAGCAAGAACCCAAATCTCAGACTGACCTAAAGCCCGCGCCGGTCGAGGAAACCGCGCCGACCGGGCCGTACGCGCCCGGCGCTCCACCGCAGCGCCCGCAGAAGAAGTGACGCAGGAGAGGTGGCCTACAGGCTCGCGACCTGGAACGTCAATTCGCTCAAGGTCCGGCTGCCCCATCTTCTCGACTGGCTGGCGCAGGCGCAGCCGGACGTGATGTGCCTGCAGGAGACCAAGACCGAGGACGCGAATTTCCCGCTCGCCGCCATCCAGGCCGCCGGCTACCAGGCGGTCTTCTGCGGCCAGAAAACTTATAACGGCGTCGCGATCCTCGCGCGCTCGGCGCTGACCGGGGTCGGGCACGGCATCCCGGGTTTCCCCGACGATGCCAAGCGCGCCATCGCCGCGACCGTCGGCGAGCTCCGGGTAGTCTGCCTCTATGCGCCGAACGGCCAGTCGCTCGGGTCGGACAAGTATCTCTACAAGCTGCGCTGGTACGAAGCGCTCGCGGCATGGCTGAAAGACGAGCTTGCGCGCCGGCCGCGGCTCGCGGTGCTCGGTGATCTCAACGTCGCGCCGGAGGACCGCGACGTGCACAACCCGAAGCGCTGGGAGGGCCAGATCCATGTCTCGGAGCCCGAGCGCGCCGCCTTCCGGCGCCTGCTCGAGCTCGGCTTCGCGGACGCCTTCCGCCTGTTCGAGCAGCCGGAGAAGGAATTCTCGTGGTGGGACTATCGCCTGATGGCGTTCCAGCGTGGCTGGGGACTGCGCATCGACGAAATCCTGCTGTCGCCGGAACTTGCCGCGCAATGTGCAGCCTGTACGATAGACAAGACGCCGCGCGGCCGTGAACGGCCGTCGGATCACGCTCCGGTCATCGCGCAGCTCGGCTAGTCGATCTGCTGGTACGCGGGAAGCGTGAGGAACTCGATGTAGTCGCCGACGATGAGCTTCTCGAACAGCCTTGCGGCTTCCTCGTACTTGCCGGCGCCGTAGGCCATTTCTCCGAGGTAGGTCTTCACTTTCGGCAGCTCTTCCGCGAGCAGCTGCCTGAAGAGCTCGACCGTCACCTTGCGGCCGTCCTCGAGCACGCCCTTCGGCGAGCGGATCCATTGCCAGATCTGCGAGCGCGAGATCTCGGCGGTGGCGGCGTCTTCCATCAGGTTGAACACCGGCACGCAGCCATTGCCCACGAGCCACGCTCCGAGGTACTGGATGCCGACCGAGATGTTGTTGCGCAGCCCGGCCTCGGTGATCGGCTTCTCGGGCTGGAAGTCGAGGAGATCCTTCGCGCTCACGTTGACGTCGGGCCGCTGGCGGCCGTACTGGTTGGGCCCGCGCATGTGCTCATCGAACACCTGCCTGGCGATCGGCACCAGGCCGGGGTGCGCCACCCAGGTGCCGTCGCAGCCGTCGGTGACCTCGCGCAGCTTGTCCTGGCGCACCTTCTCCAGCGCCGCGTCGTTCGCCGCCGGATCGTTCTTGATCGGAATCTGCGCCGCCATGCCGCCCATCGCCGGCGCGCCGCGCCGGTGGCAGGTCTTGACGAGCAGCAGTGCGTAGGCGCGCATGAAGGGCGCCGTCATCGTCACCTGCGAGCGGTCGGCGAGGCAGAAATCCCGGTTGGCGCGGAATTTCTTGATGCAGGAAAAGATGTAGTCCCAGCGCCCGATATTGAGCCCGGCCGAATGCTCGCGCAGCTCGTACAGGATCTCGTCCATCTCGAAGGCCGCGAGCAGAGTCTCGATCAGCGCGGTCGCCTTGATGCTTCCCTGGGGAACCTGCAGTTCTCTCTGGGAAAACACGAAAATATCGTTCCACAGCCGCGCCTCAAGGTGCGATTCCATCTTCGGCAGGTAGAAATACGGCCCCGAGCCGCGCGCCAGCAGCTCTTTGGCGTTGTGGAAGAAGAACAGCGCGAAATCGAAGAGCGCGCCCGACACCGGCTTGCCGTCGACGCGGAGGTGCTTTTCGTCCAGGTGCCAGCCGCGCGGCCGCGGGATCAGCACCGCAGTTTTCTCGTTCAGCCGGTAGTGCTTGCCGTTCTGCTCGAAGCTGATGGTGCGGCGCACGGCGTCGCGCAGGTTCACCTGCCCGTCGATCATGTTGTGCCAGGTCGGGCAGTTCGCGTCCTCGAAATCGGCCATGAA
>WNFB01005589.1_pt1 | contig 11244 bp, 9 predicted proteins | sample 5400501 | NCBI WGS metagenome assembly WNFB01 (sample SAMN13153341, study PRJNA577476) | soil metagenome | isolation source: 200 cm saprolite under Douglas fir tree site 2 hole 1 | place: USA:California | collected 2015-04-18 | reverse complement strand
ACCCGATCAGACCCCGCGTGGGAATGAGGTATTCGAGGCGGACGCCGCCCTTGCGGTCGTAGTCGATCTCGATCATCTCGCCCCGGCGCTTGCCCAGTGCTTCGGTGACAGCTCCCAGATGCTCTTCGCGAACGTCGACTGTGAGCCTTTCGACTGGCTCCATACGCTGGCCGTTGATCACCTTGACGATCGCCTCGGGTCTGGAGACCTCGAACTCGTATCCCTCCCGGCGCATGGTCTCGATGAGCACCGCAAGGTGCAGCTCGCCACGGCCGCTCACCAGGAAGTGTTCCGCGGCATCTGCGTCCCCGACCCGCAGCCCGAGGTTGACGTCAAGCTCTCTGTACAGCCTCGCGCGCAGCTGGCGGGTAGTCGAGAACTTGCCCTCGCGGCCGGTGAACGGTGAGGTGTTGACGCCAAAGGTCATGCGCACGGTGGGCTCGTCGATCTCGATTCGCGGCAGGGGATCGGGCGATTCGGGATCGGCCAGCGTATCGCCGATGGCCACCTCCTCGAGCCCCGTCAGCAGCACGATGTCACCCGCGCTCGCGCGTGGCACCTCGACCCTGTCGAGTCCTCGATACAGCAGCACCTGCACGACCTTGACCCGGCGCACTTCGCCGGCCGCAGTGAGCACCGCTACGACCTGACCCGCCGCGACGCTCCCGCGCGAGATGCGGCCGATGGCCATGGTCCCGGTGTAGTCGTCATAAGCACGGTTGGCGACCAGCATTTGGAAGCCGCCCGGCTCGGCCACCGGGGGCGGCACATGCTCGAGGATCGTCGTGAACAGCGGCTCCAGGTCGGGCGCCAGCTCGTCCGCCTCGAGGCCGGAACGACCCTCCTTCGCCACCGCATACACGACGGGTGCCTCCAGCTGATCCGCGTCCTCCGCCAGCTCGAGGAAGAGGTCGTGGACCTTGTGCAGCGCGCCCTTCGGGTCGGCGTTCGTGCGGTCAACCTTGTTGATGACGACGATGGTGCGCAGCCCGACCTCGAAGGCCTTGCGGAGCACGAAGCGCGTCTGCGGCATCGGACCTTCGGCGGCGTCGACCAAGAGGAGGCAGCCGTCCGCCATGTTCAGCACTCGCTCGACCTCGCCCCCGAAGTCGGCATGGCCGGGAGTGTCGATGATGTTGATGGTCACGTCTCCATGGCGTATCGATGTGTTCTTGGCGAGGATGGTGATGCCCTTCTCGCGCTCGAGGTCGTTGGTGTCCATGATCAGCGTCCCTACCTCCTGGTTGTCGCGGAAGGTGTGGCTCTGCTTCAGGAGGGCGTCCACCAACGTCGTCTTCCCATGGTCGACGTGAGCGATGATCGCCACGTTGCGGATGTCGTGTCTGAGGTTGGTCACTTCTTCAGGCAGCACGAATCAAGGATTGGAGGCAGCGGGCCCCGACGCCCGCAACGCGAACTATACGTGGGCCGCAGTTCCGATTAACCCCCCCACTTGAGGGGAGGGGCAGGTGGGGTGTGGCTCAGTTCGTCGGGGCTGGCCGCACGCGCAGCGGAGCTCCGATCTCGTTCAGAAAGCTCAGCAGCTCGCGATAAGACTGCAGGAACGATGTCTCGTAGTACTCGATCCCGCGCTCGTCGCAGAACTGTTTCACGATCGCCTGGGCGCGCCTCATGTTGAGTCGCGGCATGCTTGGGAACAGATGGTGTTCGATCTGATAGTTGAGCGAGCCATACCAGAGATCGGTGAGGGGATGCCCGCGAACGTTGCGAGCGGTGAGCACCTGGGTGCGGACGAAGTCGAGCCGGTTGTTGCTGTCCGTCTGGAGCATTCCTTTATGGTTGGGCGCGAACACCGAGGCGAGGTAGGCGCCGCCGACGCCTTTGTGGATGAGCACCACCATGAGCGCTGACCAGGGGCCAAGGAAGTAAAGCAGCACGCTGATATAGACCAATGCGTGCACGGCGAGAAGGCCGAACTCCAGGCGCCGGTATCTCGACTGCTGCGTGACCAGGTAGGTCATGCCGGTCACGTGCATGCTGTAGCCAAGAAGCGTGGTGAGCGGGAAGAACAGGTAGGCCTGGTACATGGCGGCCCACCGGCCCGGGCCGCGCCGCGCCATCGCCTGCTCGCGTGTGTAAGCGACCGCCCCCACTTTGATATCCGGGTCGAGATCAACGTCGTTCGGGTTGCCGTGGTGGCGGTTGTGTTTCTGCACCCACCAGCCGTAGCTCATACCCAGCAGCGCGTCCCCGGTGACCAGACCGACGAGAGCGTTCTTCCACGCCGCTGAGAACATCTGGCGGTGGCCGGAATCGTGGAGCTGGAAGCCCAGCTGCCCGGAAACAAGCGCCAGGCCGACCGCCGCCAACGCCTGGGCCCAGACCGACCTCACCGTGAACAACGCTAGGAGGCAGGTCGCCAAGAGAAGCAGGTTGGTCGTGATGCTCAGCAGGTAGTAGGCCGGTCGCTTGTCGAGCAGGCCGGCGTCCTGGATCCGTCGCTTGAGAACCGCGTAGTCGCGTTGGGTGGAGTCAAGCGTCTCGCTGCGGGTCGGCGAGACGTCAGTTAACAAGGCGGGACAAGCTTATCCGGACAAGGGTGCGGACCCATAACAGTGTCCGTAACTTCCTGCGCACCAATACGCGCTCCCGACCCATCGATGCGGTGCGGAACCCAAGCGCTACCGACGACACTTGCGAAAACCGCCGGCATGGGATTTAATTTCACGGTTGCAGTAGCCCTTGTCGATGGGGGTAACGATGGGGATCCTGCTTACCTTTCAACAGACCTACCAGCCGGTGGCTGGAAGCATCCTGCTCTCGGCCCTGGTGGCCGGTCTTCCCCTCTACGTCCTCTTCGTCATGCTGGCGGTCCTGCGGCTGCCGGCGTGGCTGTGCGCCGTGGCGGCCATGCTCACCGCGGCCGTCCTGGCCTGGCTCGTGTGGGGCATGCCCCTAGGGATAACCGCCGGGACTGCGACCGAGGGCATGGCCTTCGGGCTCTGGCCGATCAGCTGGATCGTCCTCAGCGCCGTCTTCTTCCACAACCTGACCGTCGCCAGCGGCGACTTCGACGCGATCAAGCGCTCGCTCACCCGACTGACAGAGGACAGGCGCATCCAGACGCTGCTGGTCGCCTTCAGCTTTGGGGCATTGCTGGAGGGCATCGCGGGATTTGGCGCCCCGGTAGCCATCACTGCGTCGATCCTGGCCAGCCTCGGCTTCGAGCCGGTGACCGGTGCCGTCCTGGCGCTGCTGGCCAACACAGCGCCTGTCGCCTTTGGCTCGATCGGCATCCCGGTCGTGACCCTGGGCGCCCTGGTGGCGCCCATCTTGGGCCACAAGGACCCCACGTCGACCACGCTGGCTCTGTCAGCCATGGTCGGGCGGCAGCTGCCGCTGTTCTCGATCCTGATTCCCGCCTACCTGATCGTCGTCCTGGCCGGCTGGCGCAGGATGCGCGAGATCCTACCTGCGGTGCTCGTCTGCGGGGTCTCCTTCGCGGTTGTTCAGTTCCTCGTGTCCAACTTCGTTGGCCCTGAGCTGACAGACATCATCGCCGCGCTCGTCTCGCTGGGCTGTCTGGCCGTTCTGCTGCGGTTCTGGCGCCCTGCCCAGGTCTGGAAGTTCGCGCATGAGAGCGCCGCGGTCGGCCCGCGGCCCGTGGCCGGTGCGGCCGGCCCGCCCGGGTCGACGGCTGTCGCCGCTGATTCCCCGGCGCGCATCCTCCGCGCCTATTCGATGTACATCATCCTCGTTGTGGTCATCCTGGTCGGCCAGATGGGCAACCTGCCCTTCTTCTCAGGCCACCCGGTTGGCGATGTCAAGACCGCGCTCGCCGCACCGGCCAACGTGACGGCGGACCTCAAGTGCGGCACGCCCAATTTCAAGCTGTGCCCCCAGCCCTGGATCGGGCCCGACCCGGCGAAGGACCGGCAGGCTCCCAAGTTTCCAGACTGGAACTTCCTGGTCGCGGCGGGCTCTTTGGTCCTTTACGCGTGCCTGATCGCGTTCCTGCTGATGAGGCTGCTGGGGGCCAGGGTCAACTTCTTCACCGTATATGCGCGGACCGTCCGCCAGCTCGCGCTGCCCATCGTGACGATTGCATTCATCCTGGCGATCGCCCAGGTCATGAACTACTCAGGCATGACCTCCAGCCTGGCCATCGCCTTCTCCAAGACGGGGTACGTGTTCCCGTTCGTGGCCGCGTTCCTGGGCTGGCTGGGCGTCTTCCTGACCGGCAGCGACACCTCTTCCAACACGCTGTTCGGACCGCTTCAGGCGCAGACCGCCCAGCAGCTGGGCAATGTGAGCCCGATCCTAACCGCGGGCACCAACTCGTCCGGCGGGGTGATGGGCAAGATGATCAGCCCGCAGAACCTGTCGGTGGGAGCTGCCGGTGTGAACAAGGTGGGCTCCGAGGGCGAGATCTTCGCACGGGTGATCGGTTACAGCCTGATCCTCACGAGCCTGGTCGGCATCGTGGCGATGATCGAGGCCTACGTCATTCCTGGCATCATCCCGTCCCCCTAGTCCCTGCCGGCGCGCCGCGCAACCCTTTAGCGTTCGCTGACGTTCCACCATCGAGATGGGTCGCACCACCCCCTTCATTGGATGGGCGATGCTGGGGGTCCTGCTTGCGGCCTGCGGATCGAGAGGTGCCCAACATGCCGCTCAGGCCGACGTCCCCTGGCTGCCGCTCCCTGCTCGCCACCTCTACGTGTCGGCACCGGAAGTGACACCGAGGCCACCCATCCCTGTCCCGCCTGGCACCCCGGCTTGTCGCGCCGGCCAGCTTGAAGGCGCCTCGGCCGGCGAAGCGGCGGCCACAGGCAACGTCGACATGCCTGTCGTCCTGCGCAACAAAGACACGTCAAGCTGCTATCTCGAGGGGTTCGCGGACGTCACCGTCATCGGCCCCGCAAGCCAGGTGCTCGCAGTGGCTGCGAGCGCGGCGAATCGAGGGACTTTCTTCGCCGATGGACCCGTGGTCCCGATCATGATGGAACCGGAACACCGGAGCTGCCGGCGACCCCGGTGCACGGTCAACCGCTCAGCCGCGGCCAGGCGTTCATGAACATGTCCTGGTACGACTGCCGCCAGCCGCTGGCGGCGCAGCTGGCTGTGGACCTGCCCGCCGGCGGGGGTCGGCTGCTCGTTCCGTTCCCGCTCCAGGCGGCGTGGTCCGCAGCCTGGAGCGGCGGCCCGCCGATCACGCAACTCTCACGCGGCCCTCTCAGCCCGGCAGGATTCGAGTGGCCACCCCCACCCGACACATCACGGTCACGACCACCATCTCAGGCCCGCCTGCAGTACGCCGCGGCTCGACGCTCGTCTACTACGTCACGTTGAAGAACACGAGCCAGAACAGCTACCTCCTGGACCCATGTCCTGACTACAACGAGTTCTTGGGGGCGAAGCAAGTGTGGGCCAGCTTCCAGCTCAACTGCCGGCCGGTCAGAAAGATCTCGCCCGGCGCGAATGCGGTCTTCGAGATGCACCTCGTGATTCCGTCCACGTTCCCGATCGGCGCGAGCGAGCTCACATGGGCGCTCCTGGACGGACGGCTCACCATCCCGGTGGCCCATGCTTCGATCAGCGTCACGAATTGATTCCGTCCGCGGTCAGCGGCTGGTGACGATATGCCACCAGTAAAACAGCCCGGTGGGATCAATGGTTAGCCGGCCGTGGGTCACCTCGATTTTGACCCCGCCCACAATGAGTTGATAAATCAGAGTGGCGACGAGTACCAGGCCCAGGCCGGCCAAAGTAGGCCCAAACCAATAGCCCCGACGCTCTTCAAGGTCGACGCTCAGATCGATGTGACCGCGCTTTGTGCCCACCCTTTCTGCCGTCCCCGGCGCGCCACCAACTGTACAGGCTGGCTCTGCGCTTGCTTGACCTTTGGCCACGTGTGATCGAAGCCGCGGGTCTCCCACCCGCTGTGGTGCCGAGAGCGGGAGTCGAACCCGCACGTCCTTGCGGACATCGGTTTTTGAGACCGACGCGTCTGCCTGTTCCGCCACCTCGGCGCTGCGGCAACGGGGCTCGACAATATCATTCGAGACAGTGCGAGCTGCCGCTGCCCTCCTAATGTGCCTGCTGCTGGCATCGTGCGCACTGGCTCCGAGCCCTTCCGCATCCACCAACTCCTCGCCCGGCGCCACGGGCGCGGCCGGCGACGCCGCCTCCGGACCCAGGATCACACCCCCACCGGGAACGCCGCCGACGCCACCGGGCTCGCACCTTCCGCCCTTCGCCTGCGCCGACGCCAGTGGCGGTGCCGTGGCGGTGGCCAGCGTGACCGGGGTTCGGGTCGGCACGCAAACCGGTTATGACCGGTTCGTACTTCAGTTTGATTCGATCGTGCCCGCGTACACGATAAAGCGCCAGGCCAAGCCGGTATTCACGGCGGGGGCCAGCGGACAGACGCTCACGCTCAGCGGCGTGGCTGGGGTTTTGGTGAGGCTGCACTCCGCCAGCGAGGGCGGTACGTACAGCGGCCCCACCGACTTCACGAATCCCAGCTTTGCGGTTCTTAAGGAAGCGCGCCTCACAGAGGACTTCGAGGGCTACGTGTCCTGGGGGCTGGGCCTCGGCAGCCCCGCGTGCTTGCGGGCATTCACTCTTTCCGATCCGGCCCGTCTCGTGGTCGACTTCAACACCGCATCCAGCTGACTGCCATTAACCTACGTCGCGATGGCTGTTCTGCCACCGCCGGCCCCCGCCTACACGCCCCCCGTGCTTCCACCCCCGGCACGCAGGTCGGGCTGTGGCTGCGGCTGCGCCGGCTGCCTTCTCACTTTGCTGCTGGTCGTCGTGCTGGTCGTGGGCGCCGGTTACTTCTTCCTTGTCGTTCAGGCGCAGGCCGGTGTCGCCTCGCCAGCGGCCCTGCTCGTGGTCAAGACGCCGGTCGACGTCGGCCGCAACGACTCCGGCTATGTCCCCGGCGTCTCAGGCCGGCAGCTCACCGCGGGCGACTCGGTACGCACCGGAAACGGCGGGCACGCGCAAATCCAGTTCCCAGACGGTTCTCTGATTCGCCTGTCGCCCGGCACGACGGTGACCGTAACGACGGCCCAGCTTGCGAATGACGGCAACTTGAAGTCGGCGACTGTGCAGCAGAAGGTCGGGCGCACGTTGAGCACTGTCCAGCACCTGGTCGGCGGCGCGAACTTCCAGGTGGGCGGACATTCTGTCAGCGCGGGCGTGCGCGGGACCGAGTTCGAGGTGCTCGTGCGTCCGGACGGCACCAACTTGATCAAGGTCTACGACGGCACCGTCACGGTGAGCGGAGCCACCACGGCCACGCTCACCGCCAACCAGCAGATCGATGTCGACGCCAACGGGAGATTAGGCACCACGCGCTCGATCCAAAGCGAACCCCAGGATCCGTTCACGCCACAGGCACAGTGCGCGAAAGCGGCCTCGGCCGGCACCAATCCCGGCACGTCGCAGAGCTCCAGCGGCGACAACCTGACCACCGGACAAGACGCCCAGGTCGGATACGACTCGGCCGGCGGCAACCTGACCGTCGCCACCTGTTACGCGGGGAGCCTCATGCGCGCCACGGTCACGGATCCCAATGGCAGGTCGTACTCGGCCCAGGGCCCGCCACCACTGTTCGTCAAAGTTCCGAACGGGCCGCCCGGCCACTACACGCTCACCGTTCACGGCGTGAGCCTTCCGCCAGGCGGCGAGCCCTACTCGGTGACATTCGCAACCGATGCCGGGTGCTCGGACGCCACCATCGACACCGGCGGAGTCGTCCGCCACACCATCAGCAACGCCCAGCTGTCCCAGGCCCTGGTGCAGTCAGGCATCACGCTCCAGGTCCAGGGCACCTCGCCCAAGTCCGCGCGCCTCTACTATGCCTCCAACTTCGGTGGGTTCCCCATCACCTGGACGATCGACTTCTACGCCTCCACGCCCAACCTGGGATTCGTCTTGACCCAGATCACCGTCCGGGGCATCAATGTCACCGCCCAGGTGGTCTCCAGGCTCACCTCGGTGACGGGCCAGTCGGTGTCGGCGATTCCCACCGACTACATAGTCGACCGCGTGTATTCCTGTGTGGGGCCGGGCGGCAACGTGATGGTGATCGAGGGTCACCGGTAAGAGGCGGAAGTCGACGGCTGGGTAAATCCCGCTTATAGCTCCACTCTGGCTATTTGTTCAAGTATCTTTCGCAGGCAGCATGTCCGCGGTAGCAGCCGGGGTACCTAGACGGGGTCGGGCCGGAATCCGTTTCCTGATCGTTCTCGTGGTCCTCGTCCTGATCGTGGGCGGGGCCTTTTTCTGGCTCACCTCCGCCGCCCAGGCGGCTCCCAACGCAGCGGCCACCCTCACCGTCTTCAGGCCGATCGTGTCAGTCGCCCACACGGGCGCTGCGTATGCGGCCGCGACCACCGGGACGCGCGTCCAAGCCGGGGATTCGGTCAAGTCCGACGCCACCGGCCGGGGCGCGATCGGGCTGCCTGACGGGACGCTGACACGGCTCGCCAGTAACACGGAGATCACGCTCACTGCTGCCCACTTCAACAAGACAGGGACCCTCCATGACGCCTCCATCTCGCAGAAGGTGGGGCGCACCCTCACGAGCGTTCAACACCTGGTCAGCGGTGCCAGCTTCAAGGTCGTCGGACACTCCGCCAGCGCGTCCGTGCGCGGGACCAAGTTCGAAGTTCTGGTAAGACCCGACCAGTCGATGTTGGTGAAGCTGTTCGAAGGCGAACTCGACTTCGACGGTCAGAACCACGTCCACCTCACCGCGGGCCAAGAGGCGTCGTCAGACCCGCAGGGCCACGTGAGCAACCCCATCCCCATCCCTCACCCCGATCCGAACGACCCTGACGACCCGTTCGGTCCGGAGCTGCAGGCCTCCGATGCGACCAGCCTGGGCACCACTCCAGGCACCGAGCAGGACTTCATCGGATCGCCGATCCACAACGGTGAGCAGCAGCAGTACACGTACAGCTACGCAGCAGGAACGCTGCTCAGGGCCAGTGTTGGCTACGCAGGCAGTTTGATGTCGTTGGACGTCGTGGATCCCAACGGGAAGACCTACCACGGCTCCGGGCCGTCGCCAGTCCTGGTCTCCATCACCAATCCCGGGCCGGGGATCTACAAGATCATCGTCAAGGGCGACAGCGGAATTGGCCCCAATGGTGAGACTCCATTCGTGAGTGTGGCCGGGGAGGAGGACTGCGTCAGCGCCACCATCGAAACGAACGGAGCCGTCCGGCACGCGTACACGGGGCAGGACCTCTCCAGCACCGTCGTGGTTTCCGGCCTCAGCAACGTCAGCATCACAGTCAAGGGCGACTCGACATCCGGCGGCATCATCTCCGGGACGGCGACTTACAACGGAGTCGGGGTGAGCGGGGATGCGGTCATTTACGCGCACGGGGGCCTGGTAGGGGTCATCCCGGTTTCGGCATCAGCGCTTGGGGTGAACGTGCCTGCTGAGCAGGTTGCGTCGCAGATTGCCTCCGTAGCTGGCAGCGACCTCAGCAACATCAACCCGGGCTTCTACGTCGATCGCCTGTTCACCTGCCAGAGCGTCTTGATGATCGACGGCCGCGCACCGTAACACGGCTGACGCGACTCCGCGCGCCCCACGAACCCGAAGGATCTGGGGCTAGCGCAGACCGAACAAGCGGTGGGTGGCCTGCACGACCAAGGAAAGGCCTGCACCATCCAGCAGCCAAGTCAGCGACGCCGCCCCGACGACCAACGCAAGCAAAGCACTCAGGCCGATGCTGCTGCGATGCATCGCGGGCTGAAGCCAATGGATCGAGTCGCCGACGACCTCTCGGCCGTGAAGCGCCCCCCTCAGTCGTTCGAGCAGTTGGCCGGCCGTCTGAGGTCGTAACGCGGGGTCTCGGTCCATCCCCTGCTGCAGTGTTACCGCAAACTGCTCGGGCAGATCGGGGGCGAGGTCGCGGGCGTTCGGGGCGGGTTCGTAGAGGCGCCGGCTAAGGGTTTCGATCCAGCTCTTGGACGTGAAGGGGCGCCGGCCGCTTACGGCCTCGAAGATAACCGCGGCGAGCGAGTAGACGTCGGCCCTGCTGTCCACATCGCGGCCGATCAAGCGCTCCGGCGCAAGGTAGTCGGGCGCCATGTGGCGCGCTGCACCGGGCCCGACCGTGAACGACGTCACGGTGCCCAACCCAAAGCCTGTGAGCAGCGTGCGGCCGTCATCCGCAAGGAGGATGTGCGCCGGTTTGACGTCGCGATGCACAGCCCCGCGTGAGTGTGCGTAATCGAGTGCGCTGGCGATGGGCCGCAGGAGCCCGAGCACGCCGGCAGGATCACGCTGTACGCCGTCGTTGAGCACCTGGTCCAACGTCGTCCCGGGGATCAGGTCGGAGACCAGGTAGGGACGGTCGTCGTCGTAGGCCAGCTCGTACATGCGCGGGATTGCGGGGTGCTCGAGCGCGACGTAACAGCGCAGCTCGAGCAGGAACTTGCGCGAGAAGCTCACGTCTCGGGCCACATCGGCGCCGATCGTGCGTACCGCGACCTTGCGGTGGAGCCGAGGATGCTCAGCCTCGTAAACCACGCCGAGGCTGTCGTTCTCGAGCTCGCGCAGGACTCGGTATCCACCCACGACCAGCCCGTTCCTACTCACGAACAGCCTGCTCCGTGACGCTTCTGTCTCATTTCAGGTTTGCCCCTTTCGGCCAGCGGCCGCACTGGCTAGCTTGCCATACTGCATGACGGACCTACCCCACATGCCTGGTGAGAGCCAATCGGAGAGCCCCTTCACTTTACCCGAGCAGGCTCCGGCCGCCGACGGTGACGCCGCCGCGACTGAGGCGGTGGCGCCGCCGGTAGAAGCCCCGCCGCCGGCCCTGTTTGGCGTCGCGCCGGCAATTTCGGCCAACGGCCACCCTGCCGAGCGCACCACAATCCCAAGGGGCCGTCGCCCCTGGGTCGCGTCGCTCGCTCTTGCAGTGCTGGTCAGTGGTGGTGGCCTGGGACTCCTCTACAGCGACGATGTCACCTCGCAGCGAAACGCCAACGACCTACAGGCTCAGAGGCGGTCGCTGCTGAACCAGAACGAGTCGCTGCAGTCGCAGCTGACCTCGACGCAGACCACCTTGACCGCATCGCAAGCACAGGTCACCGCCCTGCAGAATGACCTGAAGCACCCCACGCTGGGGATCTGGAACGTGAAACAGAATCTCCATGGTGGGACCGACTACCTCGTCGGGGGCGTTCCGGACACATTCACCTACCACCTGAAAGTGACGTCAACCGGCCCGATGTCGGTCAGCA
>WNFB01006335.1_pt1 | contig 11246 bp, 11 predicted proteins | sample 5400501 | NCBI WGS metagenome assembly WNFB01 (sample SAMN13153341, study PRJNA577476) | soil metagenome | isolation source: 200 cm saprolite under Douglas fir tree site 2 hole 1 | place: USA:California | collected 2015-04-18 | reverse complement strand
CCAGCATGGGCCGTTTATAGCAGCAACCACGAGTCGCCGAACTCGTGCGACAGGTAGCCCTTCCGTTCCGAATGCGCATGGGCGCGGGCGAGCAGCTCGGCGGGAGCGAAGGCGTGCAGCAGCGCGTAGTGGCTGGCCGCCGGTTCGTGCACGCCGGTGAGGAGGCCGTCCACCACGCTCGGGCGGTACCCGGGACCGACCACCAGATCGGTTTCACCTGCCGACGCCACCAGACGGCCGCCGTGCTGCAGGGCGGCTCCCTCCAGCGCCCGCACGACGGTGGTGCCCACCGCGACCACCCGTCCGCGGCCCTCGCGCGCGCGTGCGACCGCCTCGGCGGTGGCCAGCGAAACCTCGAATCGCTCGGGCAAGGGCAGCGCGGCGTCGAGCGCCGGGTCGCCGGTGGAGGAGAGCCCCGCGGCGTGCGTCACGGAGGCGAGGCGGACCCCTCGCTGCCGCAGCGCGAGCAGGACCTCCCAGCGCAGCGGCCGCCCCGCGGAGGGCATCTCAGCCGCCCGGGGCTGCGAGGCGTACGGGACTTGCACGTGCCAGGCCTCCAGCGGCGCGCTGGCATACGAGTACTGGACCGGGCGGCCGAGGCGGTAGAGCAGGGGCCAGAGCGCGTCGCGGGGCTCCCCCTCGCGCAACGCCGCCGGCGGCGCGCGGTGCTCGGTCGGCGTCCGCCAGTCGCCCGGGCCAAAGAGCACCGCGCGGAACGCGCCTCCGGACAACTCGGCCATGAGTCGCGCCTCGACCGGCGCTCCGCCCGGAGCGCGGCCCTGCAGGGACGCCGGCAAGGTGGCCGCGTCGTTCACCACCAACAGGTCGCCAGGGCGCAGGAGCCCGGGCAGATCGCCGATGCGCGAGTCCCGGAGCGTGCCGGCGGACCGGTCGACGTGGAGCAGCCTCTCGGCGAGCGGGTCCTCCCGTGGCCAGCGAGCCGGCATCATGGGGTCGCCCCGATCACCAGTCGCGCTCCGTTCTCGATTCGTCCGGAGTCCGCGATCAGGCGCGCGATCCGCCCCGCCACCTGCTCCGGCCGTGCCAGCCCTTGCCGATCGGCTTCCGGCATCGCCGCCGCGTGCATCTCGGTGTCCATCTCCCCCGGATCGACCGACAGGAACCGCACTCCGGTCGATGCCAGCTCCGCTGCCCAGACCCGGTTCAGATGATCCAGCGCCGCCTTGGAGACCGAGTAGGCGCCCCAGCGCGGGTAGGCCGCCACCGCGGCGTCCGAGCTGACGTGCACCACCACGCCGGACCCTCGCAACGCCATCGCCCCGGCCACGATCTTCGTCAGGCGGAACGGTCCGACCAGGTTGGTCTGCAGGACGGCTTCCAGGTCCTCGCATTCGGTGTCGAGGAGCAGCCGCAAGGGAGTCGGGCCCAGCGTGCTCGCGCCGTGCACCAGCACCCCGATGGGCCCGACCAGCGCGGCCGCCGCTCCCGCGATGCCGTGCACCGCCCGCTTGTCGCCCACGTCGCCCGGCACAGCGTGCGCGTCGAAACCTGCCGCGCGGATCCGCGCCGCCACTCGCTCCAGCTCGTCCGCGCCGCGGGCGACGATCGCGACGCGCGCGCCGGCGCGCGCCAGCTCCTCCGCGAGCGCCGCGCCCAGCCCCTTGCTCCCACCGGTGATCAGCGCGCCTCTTCCTCTCAGGTCCATCCCGCACCTCCATCGACGCGCATTGGATGCCGCGCCCTGCTGCTGCGTTGTCGGCGGTGACAATGTATTGGCGGAAGGCTACTCTGCTGGCATGGACTCCCTGGCCGGGAATCTGGCCGCAAACGTCAAGCAGCTGCGCGGCGCCCGCGGATTCACGCAGCAGCAGATGGCGCGCATCTCAGGCCTGCCCCGCGCCACCTGGTCGAACCTGGAATCGGGCAGCGCCAACCCGACCCTGGCCGTCCTGCACCGGGTGGCCGGCGCGCTACAAGTAACGCTGGAGGAGCTGCTCGCCGCGCCGCGCGCGGCCTCGCGCTTCTACCCGCGCGGCTCGTTGCCGGTGCGCGCGCGGGGCCAGGTGCTGATCCGCCAGCTCCTGCCGGACCCGATCCCCGGCAGCGAGATCGGCCGGATGGAGTTCGCCCCGCTGGCGCGCCTCACCGGCATTCCGCACACGCCCGGAACGCGCGAGTACCTGACCTGCGAGTCCGGCCGGATCGCGCTGGTCGTCTCCGGGCAGGAGTGGCTGCTGGAGCCCGGAGACGTGATCTCGTTCCGGGCGGACCAGCGCCACTCGTACGCGAACCCGACCCGCGAGACCGCCGTGGGGTACTCGGTGGTGCTGCTGGCGCCGGTCGGCGCGCGTTGATACGAGACAGCCCATGCGGGCGCTGATCCTGGTCGACATCCAGAACGACTTCCTGCCGGGCGGAGCCCTGGGCGTCCCTCGTGGGAACGAGGTGGTGCCGGTCGCCAACCGGCTGCAGCCGCGCTTCGGCCTGGTGGTTGCCACGCAGGACTGGCACCCGCCGGGGCACGGCAGCTTCGCCTCCGCACGTCCGGGACGGAAGCCGGGTGAGCTCGCCGAGCTGGCCGGGCTGCCGCAGGTGCTCTGGCCCGACCACTGCGTGCAGGGGACCACGGGGGCGGCGTTCGCTCCGGGCCTGGAAATGAACCGGGTCGAGGCGATCGTCCGCAAGGGCACCGATCCCGCCATCGACAGCTACAGCGGGTTCTTCGACAACGGGCACCGGAAATCGACGGGCCTGGGGGACTACCTCCGGGGACGGGGTGCGACCGACGTGTACGTGCTGGGCCTGGCCACGGACTACTGCGTGAAGTTCACCGCCCTGGATGCGGTCCGGCTGGGCTTCCGCACCTTCCTGGTCCAGGACGGCAGCCGCGGCGTCGAGCTGCGCGCCGGGGACGTCGCGCGCGCGCTCGACGAGGCGAGAAACGGCGGGGTCGAGGTCGTGCAGAGCAGCGACGTGCGAAGCGACCGTTGACGCATTAGACAGGGAGCGAGGAGGTCCCGGATGTCTCTCCCGCGCGCGCTGTGCACCGTCGCTCTGCTGGCCGCCTGCAAGACCGGCGGCTCGAACACCATGGCAGGGGCCGCTACCGTGAGCGCGGTCGCGATCGGCGCCGCCGCGGTCGAGCGCGCCACCGGCGGCTGCATCGCGATCTGCACCGCAGGGACCACCTGCAATCCCGCCAAGGGGCTCTGCGAGCCGGTGCCGTGCAGGGGCGAGTGCGGGCCGAACGAGCACTGCGAGCAAACCTTCAGCGGCAACAAGTGCGTGAGCGGCGGCCCGACCAGCGTCGAGGCGCTGGTGAAGAGCAAGATGCCCGCTGCCCCCCAGATCGTGCCGGTCACCGCGCCGCCGACGGACGGCTCGCCCACGATCGTTCCGGCGGCCCAAAAGGAGCAGAACCTCCCGCCCTGACGGGCGCGCCGCTCACTGGACCCGCGCCGGCCGCGCGAAGATGCCGCGCCTTCCCGGAGCCTCGCCCGGCGGCCGCGTGACGATGGGCAGGATGGCGGCCACCAGCAGCACGACGCCGATGACCGGCAGGGCGCCGGTGAACGAGCCGGTGTGGTCCTTCACCACCGCGACGAAGATCGGTCCCACGATCCCGCCCACGCCCCAGGCGAGCAGGATCCAGCCGTAGATGAGGCCCATGTACTTCGTGCCGAAATAGTCGGCCACGAAGGACGGCATGGTTCCGAAGCCGCCGCCGTAGCAGAGCAGCACGATGGCGAAGAGGACCGACACGAGGAGGATGGAGTGGATGCCTCCCACCACGAAGAAGATCACCACCTGAAGGAGGAAGATCAGCAGGTAGGCCATGTTGCGGCCGATCCGATCGGACACCGCGCCCCAGAAGAAGCGCCCGAGCCCGTTGAACAGCGCGATGAACCCGTAGATGGAGAGCGCCGTCGCGGGAGGCACAGAGGTCAGCTCGCGCATGATCGGCACGGCGTTGGAGATGAAGAGGATGCCCGCCGTGACGTTGAGGAAGAGCATCAGCCACAGCGCGTAGAACTGCCACGTGCGCGCCGCCTCGGCTGGCGTGAAGTCGCGGAGTTTCGGGGCCGCAGTGGTCGCCGCCGCCGCGGCGGCCGCCGGGGCGAGCTGGTAATCCGGCGGCGGGTTGCGGATGTACGACGCGCAGAGGCCCCCCAGGACGAGGTAGACGATCCCGGAGACGAGGAACACGCGCATCACCGCTTGCACGCTTTCGGGGGAGAGCAGGGCAGCCGCTCCGCCCGCCTTGGCCGACAGCACCGCTGCCGCCTCGCGCGACGCCCTCGCGAACGAGGGGATCGCCTTGACGATGTTGTTGTAGAAGAACGCACCCAGGCCGAAGCCCATCACCACCATCCCGCTGCCCAGGCCGCGCTTGTCGGGGAACCACTTGGTCACCGCGGCGACCGGCGTGATGTAGCCGAGCCCGAGGCCGAGGCCGCCGATCACTCCGTACGTGAGGTAGATCCACCAGGCGCCGAGCTGCGCGGTGCCCAGCCCCGCCAGGATGTTGCCGAGGCCCCACACGACGACGCCGGTGATGGCGACGACGCGCGGGCCGGAGCGGTCTTGCCAGCGGCCGCCGATCACGGCGCCGATGCCCAGGAAGAAGATGGCGATGGCGAACGTCCAGGTGGTGGTCGTGTTGGACCATCCGAAGCTGGCGATGAGCGGCTGGGTGAAGATGCTCCACGAATAGACCGTGCCGAGGCAGGCCATCGCGACGGTGCCGGCGAGGGCGATGGCCCAGCGGTTCCTGGTCATGACGTTCTCCTCAGGCGTGCTGCCCGCGGTCAGTCAGCTGGAACCCGCGCTCGCCGCCGGCGGCGGCGCCGGAGCGCTCCGACTCGGGATGCCGGCGCGGCGATTCCAACTCGGGCACCTCGCGGGCCCCGCCGCCGGCGCGCTGTTGCACGAAGGTGGCGAGCGGGTCTCGGGCGGAGCGGCGCCCGCCCTCGATCAGCGCGAAGCGCAGCGCGACCGCCCCGGCCGTGCCGAGCAATGCACCGAAGAGGCGGAGGCGCCGGTGCCACCCGGGCACCAGCGTCGTCACCAGGCTGGCGGCGAACAGCCCCTGCGCCGCGCGCCACAGCCCTCCAGTGACGCCGGTGCGCAGAGGCTCGGCGACCCGGGGCACGGCGGCGACCTGCCGCTCGAGGGCGACCGTCATCGCCACCTCGGCCGCCTTCGCCGCAGCGCCGAAGCGGTGCACGGCCACTGACGCGCGACGGCGCGCCGGGAACAGATCGAGCAGCGACGCCGCGGAGGCCGCGGCCGAGCAGGCGAACAGGATCGGCAACGCGCGGCGCGCGCCCTGCCAGAGAGGCACCGCCGTCCCGGCGAGCAGGACGCCCGTGTAGGCCGTCAGAGGGAGCCCGATGACCCCTGCGGCGACCGAGGCGACATCCGCCATCCGGCGTACGGTCCTCGGGACAGGCACGATCGACGGCAGCGCGGCGAGCCCGGCGCAAGCGCCGAAAGCCGACAGGATCCAGGTGCCGACGTTCATGGGCGAGGAGGGGCGGAAGACGCGCAGCATGTTGAGGAAGCGCGCGGGCCGTCCGAGGTCCGCGATGAGCAGCGCCGCGCTGCCGACGCTGCCGCCCGCCGCGACGAGACGGCAGCGGCGCGACAGGGAAGCCATCGCGCGGCCGTCCATGAGCTCGGCCGCGGCTCCGAGCGCGGCGCACGCTCCGGACAATCCTCCGAGGTAGAAGTACCCGGGGATGTACCACTTCCACACTGGCTCCTTGAGCGTTGGGACTCCGTAGTAGGTGGGCACCGGCGTGTCCGGAACGTCCGAAGGCGGCGGTCCGATCCAGCTGGCCTCGCCGTGCGGGGGCGCGTTGACGTCGCGCACGCGCTGGAGCGCGCCTTCTCCCATCAGGGCGCCGATCTCCGGGTCGATGTTGCGGCCGTCCACCGGGGGGATGGTCTCGCGCACTTCCTCGCCCGGCCGCCGCACCTCCTCGGCCGACCCCGGCGCTTGCTCGTCCGGCCGCCGCATCATGGACCGCTCCGAGCGGAGAGCACCGAGCCCACCGCCAAAGCCGCCAGGCCGGCGATGCCCCACGCCATCGCGCGCCAGCTCTCGCCGAGCTTCTTGGTCGGGACGACCGGGTCCGGCGGCAGGTTGTACTTCTCGGGCACGTCGCAGAGCAGGAAGAAGGCGTGCAATCCCTCGGTGCCGGGCTGGTTCGCCGCGTCGGCTCCGTAGAGGTACGCCTCGCCCACGCCGCGCTCGTGCAGCTGCTCGACGCGCTGCCGGGCGCGCTCCTTCAGCTCGCCGATCTCGCCGAACTGGATGGACGCGGTCGGGCAGGCCTTGGCGCACGCCGGGACCAGATCCTCCTTGAGGCGGTCGTAGCAGAGGGTGCATTTCCAGGCGCGGCCGTCGTCCTCGCGGCGGTCGACGACGCCGAACGGACATGCGGAGACGCAGTACCCGCAGCCGTTGCAGACGTCGGGCTGGACGTAGACCGATCCGAACTCGGTGCGCAGGATGGCGCCGGTGGGGCACGCTTCCAGGCAGCCGGCGCGCTCGCAGTGCTTGCAGACGTCGCTCATCATCAGCCAGGAGAACGCGCCGTCCGCGAGCTTCGCGCCGTCGAGCGGAGAACCCTGGCCGGGCAGCGCCTCGGGGCGCTCGACGAAGGCCACGTGCCGCCAGGTGGAAGCGCCCAGCTGGCCGGTGTTGTCGAAGCTCATCCCGGTCAGGCGGAAGCCGTCGTCGGGGAGCTGGTTCCATTGCTTGCACGCGACCTCGCACGCCTTGCAGCCGATGCAGAGCGTGGTGTCGGTGAAGAATCCCATCTGTCCCGTGGTCATTTCGGCGGCTCCTGGGCGGGGAGGTACTTCGGGTCGCGGACGCCGGGCTTGTCGCGCGGAGGTGAGAACGGCGGCTCTGGCTGGCGCAGCTCGACCCCGTCGGTCGCCGCTCTGCGGCCGAAGGAGAGGCGGCCGGGGCGCAGGTTGCCGGTGAACGCCTTTGATTCTTGGATGGAGACGTTGGGGTCGGCGACGAACGGGATGAGCTCGTTGGCAGGATCGCCGGTGATGCGTCCGACGTAGCTCCAGTGATAGGGGAGCCCGATGGTGTGGATGACGCGGCCGCCGGCGCGCAGCGGTTTGAACCGATCCGTCACCAGTACTCGGCACTCGATCTCCGCGCGCGCCGTGGTGATGGTCACCCAGCCGGCGTTTTCCACGCCCTTCTCTCGCGCCAACTCCCGGGAGATCTCGCAGAACATCTCCGGCTGCAGCTCGCAAAGCCAGGACAGCCAGCGCGACATGCCGCCCGCGGTGTGGTGCTCCGTCAGGCGGTAGGTGGTGATCACGTACGGGAAGCGCGGATCGTCGTAGGGCAAGTGATACGGATTTTCCCTGCGGGGGTACTCGTCGCGCGCCGGATTGCACTGCTGCTCGGGGTAGATCGGATTGGGAATGACCGACTCGAGCGGCTCGTAGTGCGTCGGCAGCGGGCCGTCGAGCAGACCGGAAGGAGCAAAAAGCCAGCCCTTCCCGTCGGCCTGCATGATGAACGGATCGATCCCCGAGATGGCTGCCAGGCCGCGGGCGTCGGGCGGGGGCCGATAGGAGGGCGGCCGGTCGGCGACGAAGTCCGGCACGTCGTACCCGCTCCATCGCTTCTGCGCCTCGTCCCACCAGACGTACCGCTTGCGCTCCGACCAGGGCTTGCCCTCGGGGTCGGCGGAAGCGCGGTTGTACATGAGCCGCCGGTTCGCCGGCCACGCCCAGCCCCACTCTGGCGCGACCCAGCTCTGCTGCGAGCGCGGCTTGCGGCGCGCGGCCTGGTTGACTCCGTCAGCGTAGACTCCGGAGTAGATCCAGCAGCCGCACGCGGTCGAGCCGTCGTCGGCCAGCTTGGTGAAGCCGGGGACCGGCTTTCCGTCGGCGACGGTGAACCCGCTGATCTCCTTCACCACCGCCTGGACGTCCGGCTCGTCGTGCGGGCCGAGCACCGGATAATCCAAGGTGAGCGCCTGGATGCCCCGGTCCCGCTCGAGCGACGAGCCCGCGTACATCGCCTTCAGGCGCTTCCCCAGGTTGTACGCGAACCACAGTTCGCTGCGGCAGTCGCCCGGCGCCTCGATGGCCTTGTGGTGCCACTGCAGCATGCGCTGCGTGTTGGTGAACGAGCCGTCCTTCTCGGTGTGCGTCGCGGCGGGGAAGAAGAACACCTCGGTCTGGATGTCCTCGGTCCTCACCTCGCCGCGCGCGATCTCCGGCGCCGTGCGCCAGAACTCGGCGGTCTCGTTGAGCGGGAAGTCGCGCACCACCAGCCAGTCGAGCTTGCGCAGGCCCTTGCGGTGGAGCGCGCCGTTCATCGAGCCGGCGGCCGGGTTCTCCCCCATGACGAAGTAGCCTTTCAGCTTGCCGTCGGCCATGTCGGCGACGGTCGTCATGTGCGAATGGTTCCCGGTGAGCTGCGGCAGCCAGCCGAACCCGAAGTCGTTCTCCCTGGTCGCGGCCTCCCCGTACCAGGCCTTGAGCAGCGAGACGATGTACTTCGGCATCTCGCTCCACCAATGGGTGGCCGGCTGGTTGTTGCGCACGTAGTTCTCGAGCTTCGCGTCCTGCACCGCGTGCGGCATGGGCAGGTATCCCGGGAGCAGGTCGTACAGCGTCGCGCAGTCGGTCGAGCCCTGGATGGTGGTGTGGCCGCGCAGGGCCAGGATGCCGCCGCCAGTGCGGCCCATGTTGCCGAGCAAGAGCTGCAGGATGGAAGCGGTGCGGATGTACTGGACGCCCACCGTGTGCTGCGTCCAGCCGACTGCGTAGCAGAAGGCGCTGGTGCGGTCGCGGCCGGAATTCTGGCAGAGCGTCTCGGCGACGCGGAGGAAGAGCGCCTGCGGCACGCCGCACGTGTCCTCCACCATCTCCGGCGTGTAGCGGGAGAAGTGGCGGCGGAGGATCTGGAACACGGAGCGCGGATGCTGGAGGGTCGGGTCCTCCTTGCGGCTCAGGACCTTCACGCCGCGCAGGTCCACGCGGCCGGCCCCTTTCTCGGCGAACACCTCCTTGTGCCCCGTCGCAGGGACCACTCCACCGACGCCCTCGTACTGCCAGGTCTCGGGGTCGTACGCCTCCTTAGGGTCCCAGCCGCTGAACAGGCCGCCCAGGTCCTCGGTGTCGCGGAACCGCTCGTCGATGAGCGTCGCCGCGTTGGTGTAGTGGAGCACGTACTCCTTGAAGTACCGCTCGTTCTCGATCACGTAGCGGACCAGCCCGCCGAGGAATGCGATGTCGGAGCCCGGACGGATCCGCACGTACAGATCGGCGACCGAGCTGGTGCGGGAGAAGCGCGGGTCGACGTGGATGATGGTCGCGCCCCGGTTCTTCGCCTCCATCACCCAGCGGAACCCGACCGGGTGGGCCTCCGCCATGTTCGAGCCCTCGATGACGATGCAATCGGCGTTCTGCAGGTCTTGCTGGAACGTCGTCGCGCCCCCGCGGCCGAAGGAGATCCCCAGACCGGGGACCGTGGAGCTGTGTCAGATCCTCGCCTGGTTCTCCACCTGCACGATGCCCAGCGCGCAGTACAGCTTCTTGAGCAGGTAGTTCTCCTCGTTGTCGAGGGTGGCGCCGCCGAGGTGGGCGATGCCGAGCGTCCGCCGCACGGTCGCGCCTTCGTGCTTGGTCCCCGGAGCAGCCTGCTCCTCCCAGGTCGCCTCCCGGGCGCGCTTCACCCGCTCGGCGATCATGCCCATGGCCTGCTCGAGGGGGATCGTCTCCCAGCTCGTGCCGCCCGGCCGCCGGTAGAGCACGTGCTTCTGGCGGTGGTCGCCCGTCACGAGCTGGAAGGTGTCCGCTCCCTTGGGGCACAGGCAGCCGGCCGAGACGGGCGAGTCCGGATCGCCTTCGATGTCGATGATGCGCTCGTCCTTCACGTAGACGAGCTGCCCGCAGCCGACCGCGCAATAGGGACAGACGGAGCGAGCCACCCGGTCCGCCTTGGAGGTGCGAGGCGCGAGGGCGCGCGTCCGCTCGGAAGCGGCCGTGTCGCCGAGGCCGGCGAGGTCGCCGCGGATGAGCTGGCGGAGCAGCGGCCAGCGCGACAGGACAGCGAGCTTGCGGGTCATGCCGGGGTCTCCTGTGCACGGCAACTTGAGACGCGAGCGACGCGGGCGGATCCGCGCCGCTACGTCAGTCGGCCTTCGCGGACGGGCGGCTGAGCGCGGAGTTGCTACGCACCGGCAACCGGCGCTGGCACCCGTCAGACCACGGTGGGCGGGAAGAAATCGACGTCCACGCCTTCCGACCACTGGGAGAGAGGCGTCCCGCGCGGGGGCGGCACGCCGTCGGCCGCCGCCAGCGTCTGCGTGACCTCGAGGCCTTCGACGCGGCGGAGTGGCCAGGGCGCGTGGTGCACCTGGAGCCGGAAGAGCTTCCGCCCGAATGCGCGCGAGAAGAGCAAGTAGCGCTCGGTGAGGAAATGCTCCAGCGTTCCTGGGCGCGCGGGCGCCGCCTCTCCCGCGATCGTCCACGAGGCCGTCAGAGTCGCCGGCCCGGGCGGGAGGATGCGCGCCGCTTGGTAGGTCCGGCGGTCGCCGGCTCCGCTCCGGGCGATGCGAGCGTAGCAATACGGAAGGCGCAGCGACGCGCGGGCCATCGCGGCGGCCAGAGCGCTCGCCGCGTCCAAGCTGAAGAACCACACCGCCGGGTCCTCGCCGCCGAGGTGCACGTAGGTGCGGACGTTGACCTCGTGGAAGTCGCTCAGCCCGGGGAGAGGCGGAAGCCCGCGGAGGCTCGCTCCACGGACGGTGAACGGAGTGATGCTCACGAAGGCGCGTCCGTGGAACGTGTCCAGCTCGAGCCGGGGCGGGACCAGGGGCCTCAAGGCGTCCGGCGGCAGCTCCCAGTGGAGGAAGAGCAGGTCGTCCCAGCGCTGGAACCCGATCACCGGCGCGCGAGGTCGCATGCTGGGCTTCAGCCGATCCATCCCGCGCTCCGGAAGCAAGGGTAGACTGCAGGCGTGCGCATCCCGACCGAGCTGTACCGGCCGTCGCTCGCCCTGCTCACCGACCTGTACCAGCTCACCATGGCCTACGCATACTGGAAGTCCGGCATGGAACCGCTGGAGGCGGCGTTCCACGTCTCCTTCCGGCGGAACCCGTTCGGGGGAGGGTTCACGGTCGCCTGCGGGCTGGAGTACGCGATCGACCTGATCGAGTCGTTGCGCTTCGAGGAGGACGACCTCGCGTACCTCGCCGAGGTGCGCGGGAGCGACGGCGAGAAGCTGTTCGATC
>WNFB01005586.1_pt1 | contig 11246 bp, 9 predicted proteins | sample 5400501 | NCBI WGS metagenome assembly WNFB01 (sample SAMN13153341, study PRJNA577476) | soil metagenome | isolation source: 200 cm saprolite under Douglas fir tree site 2 hole 1 | place: USA:California | collected 2015-04-18 | reverse complement strand
CGGTGCTCGACAGCGAGGTGACCCGCGTGCCGCTGTGGAAAGGCAAGCCGGAGAACATCCTCGGCATCTTGCACGCCAAGGATCTGCTGCACGCGATGGAGGCCGCCGACGGCGACCTCGCCAAGGTCGACGTCGCCGCGATCGCGCGGCCGCCCTGGTTCGTGCCCGAGATCCGGCCGCTGTCCGAGCAGCTCAAGGCCTTTCGCCGCCGCAAGACGCCGTTCGCGCTGGTGGTCGACGAATACGGCGAGGTCATGGGGCTGGTCACGCTCGAGGATATCCTGGAGGAGATCGTCGGCGACATCACCGACGAGCACGACGTCGCCGTTCCCGGCGTGCGGCCGCAGCCCGACGGCTCGGTCAATGTCGACGGCGGCGTGCCGATCCGCGATCTCAACCGCGCCATGGAGTGGAGCCTGCCCGACGGCCAGGCGACCACCGTCGCCGGCCTGGTCATCCACGAGGCGCGCTCGATTCCGGAGCCCGGCCAGACCTTCACCTTCCACGGATTCCGCTTCCGGGTCTTGCGCCGCGAGCGCAATCGCATCACTGCGCTGCGCATCACGCCGCTCGTGCGCAAGCCGACGGCAAAGTCGGCCTGAGCCAGGGCCGAGCGCCGGTTGTCGCCGCGGTAAGGAGCTCGGCCGCGCGAGCCGCTTAGAGCGCATTCGGTTTCGTCGGAAACTGAATGCGCTCCGCTCTTTTTGCGTGGTCGCATTTTCGGACGGAAAACCGGCTCCCACCCCGGATCAAGTCCGGGGCAGGCTTTTTCCTGAAAATGCTCTGGCTAGGGCGCCCCTTCCCCCGGGGCGCTGGCATGGATCGCGAGCGCGTGCACGCCGCCTTCGAGCTCGCGCGACAGCGCCTCGTTTACCATTCGGTGGCGCTCGATCCGGCTCTTTCCTTTGAATGCCTTGGCCACGATATAGACCCTGAAATGGGTCTCGCCGCCCGGCCGATGCCCGGCATGCCCGAGGTGCTGGTTCGATTCATCGACCACCTCGAGACTTTCGGGGGCGAAAGCCAAGGTCAACTTCTCCGTGATCAGATCGCGCCTCGCCATGGCCTGCGCATATGGGGGAGCCGTGCCGGACGGTCAATGGCGGACCGAGAGAGTCGGAAAAAGGGGCCAATCGCACTTGTCAAGTCTTGAAGGTTGCGCCGCCCGGCGCGCATACTGAAAGGTCATGAAAAGCGACTCCCCCTTGTTCGACTGCATCCGGGTCAAGCCCGACAAGGATCGTCGGCTGCGCACCCAGTGCCCGGCGTGTGAGTGGCCGCGCTGCGAGGCTCCCGCCACCCACCGCGCGCCCAAGGGGCGGCTGCGCGAGCGGGAATATTGGCGGTTCTGCCTCGATCACGTCCGCGAGTACAACCGAACGTACAATTACTTCGCCGGCATGAGCATGGACGATATTGCCCGCTATCAGCGGGACGCCGTCGTTGGGCATCGTCCGACCTGGAAGATGGGCATGGTCGGCGGAGGGACGGCGGGGCGCTCGTCCCGGGTTCGTCCGGAATTCGGCGGCGCGCACGATCCGTTCGACGTGTTCCGCGAGCTCGGCGGGCCCGACGGCGCGCGACGCAACGGCGGCGCGGCCGAGGCCCGCCCGGTCCGCAATGCCGAGCGCAAGGCCCTCGACACGCTCGGCCTGGAGGCGGGGGCTTCCCTGAAAGAGGTCAAGTCCCGGTTCAAGGCGCTGGTGAAACGCCATCACCCCGATGCCAACGGCGGCGACCGCTCCTCGGAGGACCGGCTGCGCGAGATCATCCAGGCCTATAACTACTTGAAGTCAATCGGCTTTCGTTGATCGCGCGAGGCGGTGCGCGAGTTGCGCGCCGCGCGCATCATACCTATTTGAATTTGTGCGAGTTTTGGCGGCGCCGCCGGCTTTCGCGGCGCCCGGGCTTTCTGCTAGATTCGCGGCTCGAATCCGCACCCAGCTGCCGACCGAATCGGGTCTCGGTCGATCCGAGACCACGGAGGATGAATGACCGCCGCCACGCAAGAAGAGGTCGCCGGCCTTCCCGACATGAAGGTGTCGGTCCGCCAGGTGTTCGGCTTCGACAGCGACATGGAAGTGCCGGCCTATTCGGAGGCCGACCAGCACGTTCCCGACATCGATGCCGACTATCGCTTCGACAAGCCGACCACGCTCGCCATCCTCGCGGGCTTCGCCAAGAACCGGCGCATCATCGTCACCGGCTATCACGGCACCGGCAAGTCGACGCATATCGAGCAGGTCGCCGCCCGCCTCAATTGGCCGTGCGTGCGCGTGAACCTCGACAGCCACATCAGCCGCATCGATCTGATCGGCAAGGACGCGATCGTCATCCGCGACGGCATGCAGGTGACCGAGTTCCGCGACGGCATCCTGCCCTGGGCCTACCAGCACAACGTCGCGCTCTGCTTCGACGAGTACGACGCCGGCCGTCCGGACGTGATGTTCGTGATCCAGCGCGTGCTGGAATCGTCGGGGCGGCTCACTTTGCTCGACCAGAGCCGCGTGATCCGGCCGCATCCGGCGTTCCGGCTGTTCGCCACCGCCAATACCGTGGGGCTCGGCGACACGTCCGGTCTCTATCACGGCACTCAGCAGATCAACCAGGCGCAGATGGACCGCTGGTCGATCGTCACCACGCTCAACTACCTGCCGCACGACAACGAGGTCGAGATCGTGCTCGCCAAGGCCAAGCACTATCGCAACGAGCAGGGACGCGACACCGTCAACAGGATGGTGCGGGTCGCCGACCTCACCCGCAACGCCTTCATGAACGGCGATCTCTCGACCGTGATGAGCCCGCGCACCGTGATCACCTGGGCGGAGAACGCCGAAATCTTCAAGGACGTCGGCTTCGCCTTCCGGCTCACCTTCGTCAACAAGTGCGACGAGCTGGAGCGGCCGATCGTCGCCGAGTTCTATCAGCGCTGCTTTGGAACGGAGTTGCCGGAAAGCTCGGTGAACGTGGCGCTGAGCTGAGGCCGGGCCCGCTAACGGCGTTTCTCCAGTACCGAGATTCGCTTTTCTAGCGCCTCGAGTCTCTTGTCTACATCGGTGGCGGCGTAGCGCCGGCAAATACGCGGGCGAGATCGTCGATGCGGCTCTTGAGGTCTTCGTGATTTCTGTCCACCTTGTCGGAGAGTCCGTCGACCTTTTGATCGACCGATTGAAGCGAGCCGCGAATCTCCTGCAGCAGCCGCAAGGTGTGGTTCTCCGGGGCAGGCATGTCGGACCTCTTGCTTGATGTGCTTGAAGATATGCCCTGCCGGCCGTGAAATAAAGCACCGATCCGCATGAGCTCGAACATCAAAGGCAAGAGTCTCGCCAAGGAAAGCCCGACCGAGCCGTTCAAGCGCGCGGTCACCGGCTGCCTGCGCGCGATCGCGCGCAAGCCCGAGCTCGAGGTCTCCTTCGCGGCCGAGCGTCCCGGCATGGCCGGCGGCAAGGCGCGCCTGCCCGAGCCGCCGCGCAAGCTCACCGGGCGGGATGCCGCGATCGTGCGCGGCCACGCCGACTCGATCGCGCTCAAGCTCGCCTGCCACGATCCGATCGTGCATCGCAAGCTCGTTCCCGGCGGCCAGCAGGCGCGCGCGGTCTTCGATGCGGTCGAGCAGGCGCGCGTCGAGGCGATCGGCGCGCGGCGCATGTCCGGCGTCGCGAAGAATCTCACCGCCATGCTCGACGACCGCTTCCACCGCGGCAAGTTCGACGAGGTCACCGACCGGGCCGACGCGCCGCTCGAGGAAGCGGTCGCGCTGATGGTGCGCGAGCGGCTGACCGGCCAGGCGCCGCCGCCGGCGGCGCGCAAGATCGTCGAGCTGTGGCGCCCGCTGATCGAGGATCGCGCCGGACGCGATCTCGATCGCCTGGAGCGGCTGATCGACAATCAGGCGCGCTTCGGCGACGCCATCCATGATCTGCTCGACGCCCTCGACATGGGCGAGGACCGCAGCACCGAGTCCGACGAAGAGGAGGGCGAGGACGGCGAGCAGGACCGGCGCAAGGAGGAATCGGGCGAGGACGGCGAGGGCGCCGATTCCGAGGATTCCCAGAGCCGCGTCGACGAGGCCGACGTCGCGGGCGAGGACATGGCCGACTCCGCGGCGGAGGCCGAGGCGCTCGCCGCCGAGACGGCGGACGATGCCGAGATGGGCGACGCGGAAACGCCGGCCGAGCCGCGGCGCCCGCGCCGGTACCGCCAGAACGAGCCGCGCGGTCCGGATTATCGGCCTTTCGTCACCCGGCACGACGAGATGGTCGGGGCCGAGGAATTGTGCGAGCCGGAGGAGCTCGAGCGGCTGCGCGGCTATCTCGACAAGCAGCTCTCGCACCTGCAGGGCGTGGTCGCCCGCCTCGCCAACCGGCTGCAGCGCCGCCTGATGGCGCAGCAGAACCGCGCCTGGGAATTCGACCTCGAGGAGGGATTGCTCGATCCGGCGCGGCTGTCGCGCATCGTCATCGACCCATTGCACCCGCTGTCGTTCAAGCGCGAGAAGGAGACGACGTTCCGCGATACCGCGGTGACGCTCCTGCTCGACAATTCGGGCTCGATGCGCGGCCGCCCGATCACGGTGGCGGCGACTTGCGCCGACATCCTGGCGCGCACGCTGGAGCGCTGCGGCGTCAAGGTCGAGATCCTCGGCTTCACCACGCGCGCCTGGAAGGGCGGTCAATCGCGCGAGGCCTGGCTCGCCGCCGGCAAGCCCGCCAATCCCGGCCGCCTCAACGACCTGCGTCACATCATCTACAAGTCGGCGGACGCGCCGTGGCGGCGCGCGCGCAAGAATCTCGGGCTGATGATGCGCGAGGGCCTGCTCAAGGAGAATATCGACGGCGAGGCGCTCGACTGGGCGCACAAGCGGCTGCTTGCGCGCACCGAGCAGCGCCGGATCCTGATGATGATCTCCGACGGCGCGCCGGTCGACGATTCCACGCTCTCGGTCAATCCCGGCAACTACCTCGAGCGGCATCTGCGCTGGGTGATCGAGGACATCGAGACGCGCTCGCCGGTTGAATTGATCGCCATCGGCATCGGTCACGACGTGACCCGCTACTACCGCCGCGCGGTGACCATCGTCGACGCCGAGGAGCTCGGCGGCGCCATGACCGAGAAGCTCGCCGAGCTGTTCGACGAGGACATCCCGATCGAGCCGCGCCGGACGCGGAGGCTCGACGCGTGACCGACCGTGCGTCGTCTCGGCGTCCTCTTCCCACGCCGCCGAGCCGACGGACCGCCGCCGCCCTGCTTGCCGGCGCGCTCTTGGTTGCCGCCCTGCCCGGCGCGGCGCGGGCGCCACTGGTCGAGCCGCCGGTCGCGATCACGGTCGACGCCCAACCGTTTTCGGCCTTCGATATTCGCGACCGGACGCGCCGACAGTTCGGTCTGCTCGAGTTCCGCGGCGGCCTCGTGCTGCGCTCGGCCTACCAGCAATTCGGCGGCATCTCGGCGATACGAGTCGCGGCCGATGGCGCGCATTTCATCGCCTTGAGCGACCACGGCTGGTGGTTGCGCGGCCGCATCCTCTACGACGGGACGCGCCCCAGCGGCATCGCCGAGGCCGAGATGGCGCCGATCCTCGGCGCCGATGGCCGCCCGCTCGCCGAGCACGGCTGGTTCGACACCGAATCGATCGCCGAGGACGGCGGCACGCTCTATGTGGGGATCGAGCGCGTCCATCAGATCGTCCGGTTCGATTTCGGCAAGGACGGCCTGCTCGCGCGCGGCCGGCCGATCCCGCTGCCACCGGCGGTGCGCACGCTGCCCCGCAACAAGGGCCTCGAAGCCCTGGTCTTCGTTCCCATCGGTTTGCCGCTTGCCGGCACGCTGATCGCCTTCTCGGAGCGCGGCCTCGACAAGGCCGGCAACCTCCTCGCTTTTCTGATCGGGGGGCCGCAACCCGGCAGCTTCGCGGTCAAGCGCAGCGCCGATTACGACGTCAGCGACGCTGCCTTGTTGCCCGGCGGCGACGTCCTCGTGCTGGAACGCAGGTTCAGCTGGACCAGCGGGCTTGCCGTTCGCATTCGGCGCATCGCGCTCGGCGCGATCAAGCCGGGCGCGCTGGTCGACGGTCCGGTCCTGTTCGAGGCCGACCTCGGCTACGAGATCGACAACATGGAAGGCTTGAGCGTGCACCGCAGCGGCGGCGAGACCGTGCTCACGCTCATTTCCGACGACAATTTCTCGATGCTCCAGCGCACCCTGCTGCTGCAATTCACGCTGGCGGAACCGTGAGGTCGGGCGCCGATCGTCGCGTCTTGCGGTTATCCCGCGACCGACTGCTTCTTCTTCTTGATCTCGCGCTTGAGCCCGAGCGCCTGCGCGGATAGCCCGTCATCCTTCGCCTTCATGAGAAAGGCATCGAGGCCGCCGCGATGATCGACCGTCTTGAGCGCGTTCGCCGACACGCGCAGCTTGACCGAGCGGCCGAGCGCGTCCGAGATCAAGGTCACGTTGAGCAGGTTGGGCAGGAAGCGCCGCTTGGTCTTGATGTTCGAGTGGCTCACCTTGTGCCCGACCTGTGCAGCCTTGCCGGTCAGATCGCACCGTCGCGACATTGCAAACCTCGGATTGTTCCAGAACGAGCTAGCCGGATCGGGCGTTTGCGATCGCGGTCAGGGCGGCTCGACGAGCCGCGCTCGATCAAGCCGGCGGACCTATAATGAGCGCACGAATAGGCGTCAAGCCGCGGGCCCGCGCCGGCCGATCGGGCGCCGGCGCGCGCGCGAGGCCGGCTTCTGCGACCCAGGCGGCTGAGCCGTCGAGCTCTGCGACCGCCTTGATCGGGCCAAGATGCCGCGCCATGGGTGCGGGGAAGGGCGGCCGAAAATCGACCGGCCCTGCCGGATTGGCTGGTCAGGGCAGGCGGTTCCCGGCAACAAGCGGGCGCGCAGGGATCGGACTTCGTGAGCTCATACCGCCTCACTCGTCACGCGATCGTGCTGAGCGCGGCCGCGCTCGCGGCAACGGCGGCGGATGCCGGCCGGGGCTCGAGCCTTGCGCAGGGCAAGCTCGATGCCCGATACGCCGTGACCCTCGGCGGCCTTCCGGTCGGCCAGGGTGCCTGGGTGATCGACATCGGCGACGATCATTTCACGGCGTCGGCGAGCGGGGCGACCGCGGGCCTGCTGCGGATCTTCGCCAGCGGTCACGGCCAGAGCGCTTCGCGCGGCCTCGTCTCCGGCGGCCAGCCCGTGCCCTCGACCTATGCGTCGAGCATCATCACCGACAAGAAGTTCGACGAAGTCCGCATGGTGATCAGCTCCGGCAACGTGAAGGAATTCGTGGCCGATCCGCCGACCATTCCGAGCCCGGACCGTGTTCCGCTCACCGACGCCCATCGCCGCGGCGTGTCCGATCCCATGACCGCGTCCTTGATGCGCGTTCCCGGCAACGGCGACACCTTCGTTCCGCAGGCTTGCCAGCGCACGCAGTCGATCTTCGACGGCCGCATGCGCTACGACCTGCAGCTCTCCTTCAAGCGGCTCGAGCGGGTGAGGTCGGAGAAGGGCTATCAGGGCCCGGCCGTGGTCTGCGCGGTGCATTTCTTGCCGATCGCGGGATACGCCCCCGATCGTACCGCCATCAAATATCTCGTGGAATTGCGCGACATGGAGACGTGGCTGGTACCGATCGCCGGCACGCGGGTGATGGTTCCCTACCGCGTTTCGGTGCCGACCCCGATCGGGGTCGGGGCCCTGCAGGCGATCCAATTCATCTCGGTCCCGCAGCCCGGCAAGGCGGTCGTCAAGACGCAATGACGGGGCGCTCGCGCGCGGCCGGATGCGCGCGCGCGACGATCCACCGCATTTGCACGCGCTTCGGCGGCGATTTTAACCGATCGGAGGGCGTTGCACCGCTGGTCCACTCGGCCCGCTACACGATCTGGTGGGGGAAGGGACTGATGCCACGAGATGTGGCCGTGAACGAATTCCGACACCTGGCGAGTCAGCGATTCGGGCGCGATTCGTTCCAGTCTCGTTCCACAGCTTAACCACAGACCCCGCCGCAGACCTGTCCCGTCGCATTGTGGCACAGTTCGCCAGGAACGGCGGTGGCCCCGACCGCTTGCGCGCGGACCGAACGCCCGTATCGGCAGGCCGACCCGGCATCGTTTGGAGGAGATGGCGAAGTGACCCTGGCCCGGCCACGACACCAGCCACATGCGGCATCATTCGCCCCCGATGATGCAGAGCGCCGGCGATGTGAGGATCGATGCGCCACTGCTTTTCCGTGCACCGTGATCGCCCAGGTCGAGGCGTCGTGGGGCGAGCGCCGCGACGTTCTCTTGCCCTTGCTTGATGGCATGATTGATCGCGACGATGTCGGCGATGCAAGACGCGCCATGGCGTTGTGCCGCGCACCGATGGATTCGCGCGGCCGGTCGCGATGCGGCGACGCTCGCCGGTATTGCAGTCATGGGCGGGCGCGATCAGGTCGCCTGCCCGGAGGGGCGGACTACCGGCTCGAATGGACGTTTGCGGGACATGGCGGAAATCGCTATCTTTCCTCCGGCGAAACGCACGCGCGGCTTACGGCATTGCTCGAACGGGACGGCGAGGGCACAGACGCGCGGCTCGATCCGCTAATCCGCCATGCTCCGAACTTCGCTGCGCATGCCGCAGGGTGACGGGTAGCATCACGCAACAGCAACGCCGCGCAGTCTCGATCGTCGATGCCCATCTCCTTCTCCTCTCCGACCAACCGCGATTCCGGCGCCCGCGGCGCCGGCGTCACCGCCGTGCTCGGGCCGACCAATACCGGCAAGACCCACCTCGCCATCGAGCGCATGCTCGGCCATTCCTCCGGCATCATCGGCTTGCCGCTGCGGCTGTTGGCGCGCGAGGTCTACAACAAGGTCGCGGAGCGGGTGGGCGAGGACGCGGTCGCCCTGGTCACCGGCGAAGAGAAGATCAAGCCGCCTTCGCCGCGCTACTGGGTCTCGACGGTCGAGGCGATGCCGCGCGATCTCGACGTCGCCTTCCTCGCCATCGACGAGGTGCAGCTCGGCGCCGATCTCGAGCGCGGCCACGTCTTCACCGACCGCATGCTCAACCGTCGCGGACGCGAGGAGACGCTGGTGCTCGGCGCGCAAACCGTTCGCCCGATGGTCGAGCGGCTGCTCCCCGGCGCCCATGTGCTGACCCGGCCGCGGCTGTCGCAGCTTTCCTTCGCCGGCGAGAAGAAGATCACCCGGCTTCCCCGCCGTTCTGCCGTCGTCGCCTTCTCGGCCGAGGAGGTCTATGCCATCGCGGAATTGATCCGCCGCCAGCGCGGCGGTGCCGCCGTCGTCATGGGCGCGCTCTCGCCGCGCACGAGGAACGCGCAAGTGGCGCTCTATCAATCCGGCGACGTCGAATATCTCGTCGCCACCGACGCCATCGGCATGGGGCTCAATCTCGACGTCGATCACGTCGCCTTCGCCTCCGACCGCAAGTTCGACGGCTATCAATTCCGCAAGCTCAATCCCGCCGAGCTCGCGCAGATCGCCGGCCGCGCCGGCCGCGCCACCCGCAACGGCACCTTCGGCACCACCGGGCGATGCCCGCCGTTCGAGACCGAGCTCGCGCAGGCGCTCGAAAGCCATTCGTTCGAGCCGATCAAGGTGCTGCAGTGGCGCAATACCGCGCTCGACTTCTCCTCGGTCGGCGCGCTGCAGGCCTCACTGGCCGCGCCGCCGAAAGAGAGCGGGCTTACCCGCGCGCCGATCGCCGAGGATATTCTGGTGCTCGACCACGCCGCGCGTGACGACGAGATCCGCGCGCTCGCCACCACGCGGGCGGCGGTCGAGCGGCTGTGGGACGTCTGCCAGGTTCCGGACTACCGCAAGATCGCGCCCGCCACCCACGCCGAGCTTGCCACCACGCTCTATGGATTCCTGATGCGGGAGGGGAGCATCCCGATCGACTGGTTCGCCCGCCAGGTCGAGCTCGCCGACCACGCCGAGGGCGACATCGATACGCTGTCGAACCGCATCGCCCACATCCGCACCTGGACCTTCGCCGCCAACCGTCCGGACTGGCTCGCCGATCCCGAGCACTGGCAGGGCGTCACCCGCGCGGTCGAGGACAAGCTGTCCGACGCCCTGCACGAAAGATTGACCGAGCGGTTCGTCGACCGGCGAACCAGCGTGTTGATGCGGCGGTTGCGCGAAAACACCGTCCTCGAGACCGACATCGGCAAGGGCGGCGAGGTCGTGGTCGAGGGCCACGCCATCGGCCGGCTCGACGGCTTCATGTTCACGCCCGACGCCTCGACCGCGGGCTCGGAAGCAAAGGCGCTCGCCGGCGCCGCGCAGAAGGCGCTGGCCGGAGAGATCAACGCGCGCGCAACCCGGCTTGCCCACGCGGCCGACGGGCAATTCGTGCTCGCCGCCGACGGCATCATCCGCTGGCTCGGACAGCCGGTCGCCAGGCTCGTCGCCGGGGAGGAGGCGCTCAAGCCCCGGCTGCGGATCATCGCCGACGAGCGCCTCACCGGCGCGCCGCGCGACGCCGTGCAGGCGCGGCTCGATCTCTGGCTCAAGTCGCACATCGAGCGGTTGCTCGAGCCGCTGTTCCGCCTCGCCGCCGCCGAGGACATCACCGGCATCGCGCGCGGCGTCGCGTTCCAGCTCACCGAGGCGCTCGGCGTGCTCGATCGGGCGAAGGTCGCCGAGGAGGTCAAGGGGCTCGAGCAGCCCGCGCGCGCCACGCTGCGCAAGCACGGCGTGCGCTTCGGCGCCTATCACATCTACGTGCCGGCGCTGCTCAAGCCGGCGCCGCGGGTGCTGGCGACCCAGCTGTGGGCGCTCAAGCACGGCGGTGCGGAAACGAAGGGGCTCGAAGCGATCGAGCAACTCGCGGCGAGCGGCCGAACCTCGATCGCCGCCGACAAGGAGACCGCCAAGGTGCTCTACCGCGTCGCCGGCTACCGCGTCTGCGGCGAGCGCGCGGTGCGGGTCGATATCCTGGAACGATTGTCCGATCTGATCCGGCCGGCCCTCGCCTGGCGTGCCGACGCGCCCGGTACCAAGCCGCCGGGCGCGATCGGAGGGTTCGGATTCACCGTCACCGTCGGCATGACGTCGCTCGCCGGCTGCTCGGGCGAGGACTTCGCCTCGGTGCTGCGCTCGCTCGGCTTCCGCATGGAGAAGCGGCCGAAGCCGGTCGAGCCGCCGCCCTCCGCGCCGGCCGATGCGGTGCCGTCCGCAGCCACTGCGGACGTGTTGCCGTCGGAGGCTGCGGCGAGCGATCAAGCGCAGGCGC
>WNFB01011819.1_pt1 | contig 11248 bp, 14 predicted proteins | sample 5400501 | NCBI WGS metagenome assembly WNFB01 (sample SAMN13153341, study PRJNA577476) | soil metagenome | isolation source: 200 cm saprolite under Douglas fir tree site 2 hole 1 | place: USA:California | collected 2015-04-18 | reverse complement strand
CACCTGCGGCCCAGCCGGCAGCGAGTCACCCGCAGCCAGACCCGCCGCGGCCTTCCAGTTGGACGGCGCAGCCGGGTTTGGTTGCGGGTTATCCACATTCTGTATACAGTCTGGGGAAATCACACAACATCTAGCCTCTGTGGTCAATATGCTGCGTCGCCTCCTGCAGCGGTGGCCGGCCCTGGAGCGGCTCGCCGTCCGGGTGCTCGGGCACTTCACGACCTGGCCCGCGGACGAGTTCGCCCGCTTCGTCAGGGCACCTATCCCGGCCGGCGCCGGGGGGGCGGGGGCCGCCCGGCCGCCGGCGGTGGCTCCGCGGCGGCCGCCGGAGCCCCTGGCTTCCGCGCCGGGCGCCTTCGAGCTGCGCTTCAACCGCCTCCAGGGGGAGGGGCGCTACGAGGAGATGTGGAGGCTGGTGGCCGAGGACGCGCAGCGGGCCTGGGGGTCGGAGGCCCGCTTCGTCGAGGGCATGGCCCGCCAGGCGGCGGGGGCGGAGCTGCTGGACGCTCAGGTGGCCGGCGTCGCCCTCCTCTCCGAGTGGACGGACCAGCGGCACCAGCGCAGCTACCGCAACGTCGCCCGGCTCCAGGTCCGCTACCGGCTGCGCCACCAGCACCGGGAGTGGACGATGGAAAGGCAGCTGCACCTGGTACCGGCGGCGGACGGTTGGAGGACCCTCTGCTACCCGCCCGGACGCTGAGCTCGAGCGGCCGGCAGGGAGCTTCAGAACCGGCTGTTATAGTGGGCCGACGGTCATGCTTCGACAGACCCACGAGGAGCAGCAGCGGGCCCTGCACTGGCACCGCCGGCGGCAGCAGATGGTGACCCCGCGCCGGCTGCTCCGGGAGTCGGACGAGCTCTTGTACTGGGTCGAGGAATGCCTGGTGCAGCGGCTCCGCATCGTGCCCGGCTGGCTCTATCCGCGGCTGGTGCACGTGCTCCGGCAGGCCGACCCGCGGCTGCCCCTCGAGCTCGGCCGCGAGCGCCGCCCGGCCAAGGTGATGGACCTTCTCTACCGGGCGCAGGCGAGCCTCATGCGGCAGGCGCTGGCGGTGCGGCGGCCGGCCAAGGTGATCCCGCTCTTCAGGTGACCCGGCCGGGGCGGCGCCCCGAGCTGATCGTCGCCGGCTCCATCGCGCTCGACACCCTCGAGGGGCCCTTTGGCGCTGTCACCGACGAGCTGGGCGGCTCCGCTCTCTACTTCTCGCTGGCGGCGGGCCTGATCGGACCCGTCCGGCTCCTGGCCCCGGTCGGCGGTGACGGCGTGGAGCTGGTGCGGCGGGCGGTGGCCGGCCGGGATGTCAGCCTCGAGGGGCTGGCGGTCCTGGAGGCGCCCACCTACCGCTGGCAGGCCCGGCAGCTGGAGGGCCGCAACCTCGACCTGGGCAGCCGCGACAGCATCTACGACGCCTGGCAGCCGGAGCTGCCGGCCGGTTTCTCGGGCTGGGCCTTCGTCGGCTCCATGCGCCCGGACCTGCAGGTGCGGGTGGCGCGCGGGCTGGCCGGCGCCCGGCTGCTGGCGGCCGACGCCATGCGCTCGTACGTGGCCGCACAGCCGGAGGCGGCCCGGGAGCTGCTGCGCCTGAGCGACTGGTACTTCTGCAACCACGAGGAGTTCGCGGCCCTGGGCGGGCAGATTCGATCGCCCGGCGGGTTCCGGCGGAGCTGGGGCCTGGACGGGCTGGTGGTGAAGGCGGGGCCGGCCGGCGTCACCGCCTACACCGAGGGCGGTGTGCTTGGGGTTCCGGCCCTGCTCAGCCGGAAGGTGGTCGACACCACAGGGGCCGGCGACACGCTGGCCGGCGGCATGCTCGCCCGCTGGCTTAATCTCGAAGGCGAGGCTGGCGGCCTGGAGGACGCGATGGTCCACGGGGTGGCCTGCGCCTCGCTGGCGATCGAGCAGGTGGGCGTGCGCGGGATCGCGGCAGCGACCCCCGAGACGCTCGCCGAGCGCGTCGAGGAGGTCTGGCAATGCCTGCGGGAAAGCCGAAGATCCGCATCCTCGCCGGAGACCTGACCGAGCAGGACACGGAGGCGATCGTGAATGCCGCGAACAACGACCTCCAGCTGGGCGGCGGCGTGGCGGGAGCCATCCGGCGCCGGGGTGGGCCGAGCATCCAGGCGGAGTGCGACCGCCAGGGTCCGATCCGGGTGGGTGAGGCCGCGCTCACCGGCGGCGGCCAGCTGCCGGCCCGCTACGTAATCCACGCGGCCAGCATGCAGCTGGGCGGGATGACCACCGCCGAATCCCTGCGCTCGGCCATGGACGCGACCTTCCGGCTCGCCCGCGAGAAGGGCATCCGCTCCCTGTCCGTCCCGGCCGTGGGGACCGGCATCGCCGGCTTTCCCCTGGAGGACTGCGCGCGCATCATGCGTGAAAGCCTGGAGCGGGTGCTGGCCGCCGGCTGGGAGCCGGACGTGGTCCGATTCGTGCTCTTCGACGAGGGCGCCAAGGAGCGCTTCGAAGCCGCCTTCGGGCCTTAGTGTCCCGTCCCAGAAATACGTTGGAAATTCATCGGCCCCAGCGACACTTGTTACACGTGTAACAGTCCAGGGATCGAGGTCAGGAGCAGGAGAACCGAGAGGACGATCAGCATCACGACCGTGGCACCTCCGATGACGTTGGCGACCGGGCCGTTGACGTAGCGGCCCAGCAGCCTGCGGTCGTTGACCAGCACCAGCATGTAGATCAGGATCGCGGGCAGGATCAGCCCGTTCACCTCCTGCGTGGTCAGGATCAGCGACACCAGCGGGACGCCGGGGACGAGCACCGCCAGCGCCCCGATCACGATCAGGCCGGTGAAGATGCCGAAGAAGACGGGGGCTTCGGAGAAGCGCTGGCCGACTCCCCGCTCCAGGCCGAAGGCCTCGGTGACGGCGTAGGCCGTGGAGAGAGGCACCACGCTGCCGCCCAGCACCGAGGCGCCGAAGAGGCCGGCGCCGAAAAGGAGCGCGGCCCAGCGGCCGGCCACCGGCGCCAGCGCCCGGGCGTAGTCGCCGGCCTGCATGTTGGCCAGCTGGTCCGCCGACAGGTGGCCGTAGAGGGTGGCGGCGGTGGCGACGATGATGAAGAAGGCGATGAAATCGGTGACCAGGGCTCCGACCAGGACGTCCGCCCGACTGTAGGCGAGCTGCTCGTCGGGGATGCCCTTCTCGGCCACGGCCGCCTGCAGGTAGAACTGCATCCAGGGAGTGATCGTGGTCCCGATCACCGCGATCGCGAGCAGCAGGTAGTCGGCCCGGGGCTGCACCTGAGGCAGCAGCGATCCGTAGGCCACGGCGCCCCAGTCGGGATGGACCAGGATCCCCGAGACCACGTAGGTGACGTAGAGGACCCCGATCCCGAGCAGGACCCGCTCGACCACCGGATAGCTTCCCCTCACCACGAGCAGCCAGATCACGATCGCCAGCACCGGCACCGAGATGTACTTGCTGACTCCGTAGAGCTCGAGCCCGGCCGCGATGCCGGCGAACTCGGCGGTGGTGGTGAAGGCGTTGGCGACCACCAGCAGCGTCATCGCGAAGGTGGTGCTGCGGACCCCGAACCGCTCCCGGATGAGGTCGGCCAGGCCCTTGCCGGTGACCACCCCCATCCGGGCCCCCATCTCGTTGACCACGGCAAGGCTGACGGTGATGACCAGCAGCAGCCAGAGCATCTGGTAGCCGAACTGCGCGCCGGCCTGGGAGTAGGTGGCGATCCCGCCGGCGTCGTTGTCGGCGTTGGAGGTGATCAAGCCGGGACCGACCACCGCCAGCAGGATGAACAGGCGGCGGAAGCGGCGCAGCCGGGCCAGCACGAAAGTTAGCGGCTAGAACACCCGGGCGGGCAGCTTGCGCCTGACCGACTCGGGGAGCACGCCCTCCAGCGCGTCGTCGACTGTGACGATGCCCAGCAGCCGGTGCTCGGGGTCGACGACCGGGAGGGCCAGCAGGTTGTACTTGGAGAGCACGGCCGCCACCTCCCCGAGGCTGGCGTCATGAGCCACCCAGACGACGTCCGTGATCATGATCCCGCTGATCAGGGTCCGGGGCCGGGCGACGATCAGGTCGCGGAGCGAGAGCACCCCCCGCAGGCGCTGCTCGCCGTCGACCACGTAAATGTAGTAGATGGATTCGGCGTTCGGCTCCAGCCGGCGCAGGGTGGCGATGCACTGCTGGGCGGTCAGCTGGTCGGAGACGGCCACGAACTCGGTCGTCATCAGCCCTCCGGCCGTGTGCTCGCGGTACGCGAGGAGCGCCTGGACGTCGTCGGCCTCCTCCTTTTCCATGCGGCCCAGGATCTCGTCGGCCCGGTCCCGAGGCAGGTCGCCGAGGATGTCGGCCACCTCGTCGGGGGGCATCTCCTCCAGGATGTCACTGGCCCGCTCGAGGTCCATGTGCTCGATCACCGAGACCTGGTCCTCCCGCTCCATCTCCTCCAGGGTGTCGGCGGCCACCTCCTCGGTGAGCACGTTGAAGACCGCTTCGCGGTCTTTGGCGCCCAGCTCCTCAACGATGTCCGCGATGTCCGCCGGGTGGAGCTTGGCGATGCGCCGGCCCGAGATGCGCAGCCGCAGCGCGCCGGAGTCCAGGCTGCCGACCGGGTCGACGACGTTCCAGCCTACGATCACGAGCGGGAGGTGGCGCCCGAAGAGCCGGAAGAGGGAGACCGCCAGGCGCTCGACGCCGAGCCGGCGGAGGAGGCCGCGCACCCCCACGTCGGCCCCCACCAGCAGCATCTGGCCGTTGCTCTCGTTCAGCTGCAGGTCGTTGGCCCGGACCACGCGGCGGCCGTCGGTGTCCACGATCTGCTTGTCGAGGAGGTCCCGGCTCAGCCACACCTCGTCGGGCGGCGGCTGGCCGGCCTCGACCTCGGCGCTGGTGACCCTGAGCGCGACCTCCCGGGCGGCGAAGGTGCGGACCTGCGACCAGGGGATGAAGCCGTCGGGCCCGCGGACGAGCAGCCCGGTGACGACCGGGTAGGGCTCCTCCTGGCGCACGACCAGGTCGCGCACCCGGCCGACGTGGCGCTGGTGCACGTCGATCACCTCCGCACCCAGGAACTCGGTCAGGAAGACCATGGCTGCACCACCAAGTTAGGCTAGATGGGTCCTGGGACGCGACCCGGAGGGCGCCCGCAGGACTCTTTCGGGGGGCGCCCGGAGGCGCCGTCGGAACCAGTCTAGACCCCGCCTTCAGGAGGCGGCAACCGAATTGGGGTTGAATTGGGGAGGGGGGGTCTATAGAATGGGGCTCCGTCGGGCTCCGACTGGCGCAAATCTTGAGCGAAGGATGGTGAGGTAATCGAAGTGGAAGGCTACTGCTTGAAAGACAAGCGAAAAGTAGAGATGCGCGACCCCCGGCCTATCACCATGAAGAATGGCAAGCCGGCTACGGTGGGGACCTGCCCCAACTGCGGAACCAAGATCTACAAGATCGGCAAGGCTACCTAGCCGCCGGTCGTTGAAAGGACCGCGCTCCGCGCGGTCCTTTCTTTATTTCTGGGCCTGGCGCTCGGCCCGGGGCGGCTTCTCGGCGATCTTCTGCTCCATTGCGGTCAGGAGCACCTCAGTGGCCGAGATCGCCTCGTCGACCCCCAGGTCCTTGAAGATCTGGACGTTGGCCGGGTTGTTGACCCGGGCGATGGTCAGCGGCACGTTGAAATGCCGCTTCGCGAGCTGAAGGGCGATCAGGTTGTCCTCGTCGTCGGCGGTCACGGCCAGGACCACGTCGGCTCGCTCGATGCCGGTGGACTCCAGGAAGCGCATCTCGTCGCCATCCCCTCGCATGACGATGCTGCCGAGCTGGCTCTCCAGCCACTCGGCGCGCGACCCGTCGCGCTCGACCAGCGTCACCTCCTCGCCACGCTCGCTGAGGTCACGGGCGAGGTAGTAGCCGACCCGGCCGCCTCCGATGATGATCACGTACACGCTACTTCTCGACCACCATCCGGTGGATCGTCCTGGTGCCCTCGATGGTCGGGCAGAAGGTGTGCACGCCCAGCTTGCGGTACACCTCCTCCCGGACCGGGTCGTAGATGCGGCACACCACTCGGGGCACCTTGAACACGTGCTGCGCGATCTGCGAGGCCATGATGTTGCGGTTGTCGCCTTCGGTGACCGCGATGAAGGCGTCGGCCTCCTCGATGCCAGCCCGCCGCAGCACGTCGGCGTCGGTGCCGTCGCCGATCAGCTCGTTGCCCTTGAAGTCGCCGCTCAGCACTCCGCGGCTGGCGAAGAGCGCGAAGGCGGATGGACTACGGTCGACGATGGTGACCTCGTGCCCGTCGCGATCCATGTCCGCCGCCACCTGGGCTCCGACCCGGCCGCAGCCCACGATGACGATCTTCACGAGGGCTTGATTATAGGAACGGCGGCTCTGCGCCTAGGCCGCGCCGAGCCACTGCTAGGATGGGTCGCGGTGCGCTTCCCGTTCACCTTCATGGGCCTGCTCGCACTCGGCTTCGGGCTCTGGATCCTGGCTTACGTGGCCGGCCACCAGCAGCTGGATCCGGTGGCCCAGGGCATCGCGCTGGTGACGGCTGGCGCCTCGATCGCGTTCGCCGCCTACGTCCTCGTCCGCCGGCTGCGGCACGGTCCCCAGGCCTGATGCCGGAGGCCGTCCCGCCGTCCCGCAAGATCCTGGTCGCGGTGGGCGGCCAGAAGGTGGACGTGGAGACCGTCCGGCTGGCCTGCCGCCTGGCCGCCGGCCAGCAAGCCAAGCTCTACGCCGTCCACATCATCGAGGTCAACCGCTCGCTGCCGCTCTCGGCGGTCATGGATCACGCCGTCGAGCACGGCGAGCAGGTGCTGGACGAGGTCGAGATGCTGGCCGGGGAGGCCGAGCTGCAGGTGGAGACGGAGCTGGTCCAGGCTCGCGACACCGGGCCCGCGATCGTGGGCGAAGCCGAGGAATGGGGGGCCGAGCTGATCGTGATGGGCCTGCCCTACAAGCGCCGGTTCGGGGAGTTCAACCTCGGCAAGACGGTTCCCTACGTGCTCAAGAACGCACCCTGCCGGGTGCTGCTGTTCCGGGAGCGGCTGGACGCGTAGGAGAGCGCAGCCGCTGGCCGGGCACCAGCCAGGGTGAGGCGAAGCCGGCCCGGTGCAGCACGTAACGCAGGAGGGCCGCCAGCGTCTTGAGGCCGTAGACCACCGAGGTGTGGAAGCTGATCGAGCTGGCGTCCTCGAAGTAGCGCCCGATCGCGGGCACCTCGCCGATCCGGAATCGGAAGGCGGCCGCCTGGATCAGGATCTGGGTGTCGAAGACGAAGTCGTTGCTGTTCTCCAGGAAGGGGACCGCCTCCAGAAACCGGCGGGAGTAGGCGCGGTAGCCAGTGTGGAACTCGGACAGCTGCAGCCCCAGGACCCGGTTCTCGACCCAGGTCAGGAAGCGGTTCCCGAACCGCTTCCACCAGGGCATCCCGGCGCGCGCGGGGTCGATGCCCAACCAGCGCGAGCCCAGCGCCAGGTCGGCCTCGCCCGACTCGATGACACGGCAGAGGTTGGGGATGATGGCGGGGTCGTACTGGCCGTCCGGGTGCAGCATGACGACCACGTCTGCGCCCATCAGCAAGGCCTGGCGGTAGCAGGTCTTCTGGTTGCCTCCGTAGCCGAGGTTCCTCGGGTGCCGGATCACGTCCAGCCGCAGCGCGGTGGCCACGCTCACGGTGGCGTCGGCGCTGGCGTCGTCCACCAGCAGGATGCGGTCCGCGTGGCCGACCGGGATCTGGGCCACGACGTCGCCCAGGGTGCGGGCGGCCCGGTAGGCGGGAAGGACGATGACGCGCCGCGGGCGCGGCCCGCTCCAGCTCAGCTCGGGCAGCGGAACCGGGTCCGGGCGCACGGCCAGGCGCTCCAGCACCAGGTAGCCGGCCAGCGCCAGGCAGGCCGCGGCGGCGGCCGGCCAGCGCAGCCTGCCCGCCAGCGCCAGGTCGGCCACGGCCAGCCCCGGGAGCACCAACAGAAGCAGGTCGTGCAGGTTCTGGTAGGGGCTGAGGGCGAGCGAGGCCGCCACCGCCACCGCCATGTCCAGCCTCGGCACGTGCGGCCGCCAGGCCAGGGAGAGGGCGACCAGCCCCAGCAGCACGACCAGCACGCCGAGCGCCGGCAGGCGGCCGCCCGGGATGGACTCGAGCACCCCGCGCAGCGAGTACACCGTCTGGCCGGTGATGGGCCAGGCCTGGGTGCCGCCGACCGCCCAGCCTCCGATGACCCCGGCGTACCCGATCAGGGCCGCGGGGCCGAAGGCCGCCAGCGAGACCAGGCCGAGGCCGGCCGCCGTCGAGCCGAAGGCGGCCAGGGCCGGCCAGGCCCGCCGGGCCAGAAAGAGCACGGGCACCAGCAGCATCAGCTGGGGCTTGACCAGCGCCAACCCCGCGAAGATCCCGGCCCAGCCCTGGCGTCCTCTAGCCCAGGCGACGTAGGCGGCGCTCAGGGGCAGCAGCATGACCAGGTCCGACTGGCCCTGCAGCAGCGTGACGAAGAGCGGAAAGTAGCCCGCCACCAGCAGGGCAGCGACCCCCGCCGCCCGGCCGCGGAGCCGTTCGCTGCCGCGCAGGAGCACGACTAGCGCGGCGGCCGCCAGCACCAGGTTGACCGCCCCCCAGGCCAGGTAGGCGCTCCGGTATCCGAGCAGGCCCAGGGGGGCGATCAGCAGCGTGTAGTGCGGCGGATGAATGTAGGGCAGCAGGATGAACTGGCCGGGCCACTGCGAGGTGATCTGGTCCTGGAAGTGCTTCTGGAGGCCGAGGTCGTAGACGTGGGCCGGGCCCCGCTCCAGGAGCAGCCGGGCCGCTGCGTAGAAGGAAAAGAAGTCCGGCCCCTGCAGGCTGCCGGCAATCTCCCGGAGCCAGAGGTAGAGCCAGAAGGCGGCCGACTCAGCTCCGGCCAGGGCGGCCGCCGCGAAGCCGAGCCGGCCCAGGGCCTGGCGGTCCAGCCGCCTCATCGCCCGAATTCGAGTCGCTGCGCGAAGCGGTCCGGCAGGCCTGCCTTCAAGATCGCGCGCTGGGCGCTCCGGACGTCATACGGGAGTCGGCGGAACTCAAACCGGTCGGCCTCGGTGTCCCAGATGCCGTAGCTGGCCTCGGGAACACCGTCGCGAGGCTGACCGACGCTGCCCGGGTTGATCAGCATCGGGCCTTTGATCGGGGCCAGCCCCAGTCGGTAGCTGTGGACCACTGCGCCGTCCTTGTGCTGGAAGATGCCGGGCAAGTGCGTGTGGCCGTGGAAGCAGGCCTTGTCTTCGAGCAGAGCCAGGTTGGCCCGGGCCGAGCCGACGTCCAGCACGTACTCGTAGATGGGGTCGCGGGGACTGGCGTGCAGCAGCAGCACCCCTCGCTTAACGCGTGTCTCGGGCAGTCCCTTCAGCCAGTCCAGCCGGTCCTTGCCCAGCTGCTCAACGGTCCAGCGGATGACGGTGGCGGCCTCGTCGTTGAACCAGGCCAGGATGGCGGGGTCGGTGCAGGCGCGGTCGTGGTTGCCGACCATCGTCAGCCACTTCCGCTCGACCACCTCGTCCAGGCAGCGGATCGGATCGGCGCCGTATCCGACCACGTCGCCCAGGCAGATCACCTCGTCCAGCTTGGGCAGGTCTTCCAGGACCGCCTCGAAAGCCTGCCAGTTGGCATGGAGGTCGGAGATGATCGCGACTTTCACGCTCGCTGACCGTACAGCCGCGGGTAGACGTGGTCGAAAAGGATGCGGAGGGTGGCGGCGATGGGCACGGCGATGAACATGCCCAGGATGCCGGCCAGGCTGAAGCCGGCGATGAAGGCGATGATCACGAGGATCGGCGGCAGCCGTACAGCGTCGCCGACGACCTTCGGATAGACGAAGTTGAGGATGACGTTTGAGATCACCAGGTAGACGAGCGCGACCTCGAGCGCGGTGGTGGGACTCACGGCCAGTCCGACCAACACCGCCGGGATGGCGCCCAGGAAGGGACCGAGGTACGGAACGAGGGCGGTCAGGCCGGCCAGCAAGCCCAGGGCGACCGCGTAGTTCAGGCCCAGAAAACCGTCCGCGAGGCCTGAGACCAGGCCGATCAGTGCCGCGATCAACAGCTGGCCCCGCATGTAGCCGTAGAGCATCCTCTTGATCTGCAGCCAGATCTGATCGAAGTCCGACCGATACTCGCGCGGGAAGAGCCGGCGCAGGAGATTGGTGATGGCGGGGGCGTCGAGGGCGACCAGGAAGGCGACGATCAGCATGAGGATGAACTGCAGCAAGGTGCCGAGCGCGGCCAGGCCGAGGCTGACGGCGTTCCCGAACTGGCCGAGCAGGAACTCGTTGGCGTGGGACTCGATCACCTTGGTCGTGCTGGTGAGGTCGACGCGAAAGCCGAAGATCTCGAACTTCTGGCCGGCCAGCCGGCTGAGCTGGTCCTGAGCCGTGGACGCGATCGCCGGGGCCTGCGCCTGCAGCGCGAGCGTCTCGCTGACCACCAGCGGGGCAACCAGCCAGACCACGCCGGCCGCCAGCAGCAGCATGGCCAGGTAGATGGCCAGGATGCTGATCCAGCGCGGGACGCCGCGGCCCGCCAGCCGAGTGACCCAGGGCTGGATCAGGAAAGCCAACAGCGAGCCCAGGACAAAGGCCCCCAGGAAGTCCCGGATCATGTAGAGGACGCCCGCTGCCAAGAGGAAGACGCCGACACCGAAGGCAACCTGGAGGGCCCGGCGGCGGCCGGCGGGCGAGGCCGCAGGATGGGCTGGGACCGCGGTCAGCCGGTGGGATTCGGGGTGGGGTTGTGGGGTGTGAAGCTCAGGTTTCGACAAGGCGCCTCTTGACCGCGCGCTCGATCAGCGCAGCCTACCGTACCTGAGAAGCGCCCGACTGGAGGCTTCCGGAGTCGCCCAAGGCCACGTCGATCCGCACTTCGCCGTCTTCGCGCTCATGGTTGCCGTCACGGGCTGCCGCAGCCCCCGCTCGGGCGGGCACCAGCGGCAGATCAACCGCGACCGGACCCTCCCTTCTTCGATCCTTGTCTTCGAGCGGCTCTGGCCCCCTGGCTTCTCCGCTTCTCTCCTCGCTCCGGGCGCGCCCGAACGCGGCCACTGCGAGGAGTACTAGACCAAGGCCGATGACGGCATAGGTGAGCTGGGGACCGAGCGCCGCGGCGGCCAAGCCGCCGACGCTGGAGCCGACGATGGTCGAGGTCTGCACGATTGCGAAGCGGGAGGCCATGATTCGTCCCTGGTTGCTGGCGTCTCCGAGCTCGATGAGGGCAGTCTGGTTCCCGACTGCGTAGATGGGATTGCCGATCGAGG
>WNFB01005585.1_pt1 | contig 11248 bp, 10 predicted proteins | sample 5400501 | NCBI WGS metagenome assembly WNFB01 (sample SAMN13153341, study PRJNA577476) | soil metagenome | isolation source: 200 cm saprolite under Douglas fir tree site 2 hole 1 | place: USA:California | collected 2015-04-18 | reverse complement strand
GCTTCATTTGGTCCAGTTCCGTGATGGCTTCCCAGACGACTTCAACGGGTGCCTTGAAAATTCGCTCGATGATGACCGGCGTCTTTGCCAGTTGCTCGGCAAGACGTCCCAGGGTCTGCTCGCCGCCTTCGACAGCCCCATACGTCTTAATTACATGTTCGCGCGCGGCGGCGGACGGGAAGACCATCTTTAACGTGAGCTTGGTCTTCTCGCCTTGCGCTTCGAAAGTCCAGGTGGCCTCGGATTGCGCGCCGGAATCACCCTTTTTTCCGCCGCTATGCGAGTAGACGATCCGCTCGGGTTTGACGACCTCGAGGAAAATGCTCTTGTTGGGATAATCGGTTCCGTCGGGTCCGTGCATGGTGTGCCGCCAGGTGCCGCCCGGCCGGACATCCATCTCGTGAATCGTTGTCGTGAAGCCCTTTGGCCCCCACCATTGCACTAACTGTTGCGGATCCGTCCACGCGTCCCAGACAAGTTCGCGTGGCGCATCGAAGACGCGCGTGAGAACAATCTCGCGGTCCGAGGTATCGGAGGCGGGGCTAGTTGCTGCCCTGCGATCGGCCATGCATGGTCTCCTTATATTGACGTGGACGCTCGTTCTTTAACTCTAGTGGCTGGAAAATGAGATAGCGTGTTCACTCAGATCGCAGCGCTTCCGTAACATCTACGTGCGCGGCGCGGGCCGCGGGCCACACCGAGGCGGCTACCGCGGCGGCAAGAAGCACGACGACCGAGCCGATCACCGGCAAGGCACTCGGCATGCGCACGTCTTCGAAATAGCTGCCCGCCAGGCGCGCCAACGCGTACCCACACGCCGCACCCGTGACGACACCCACTACGGCCATCACGGCGCCTTCGGCGATGACACTGGTCAAGAGTTGGCGCGGCTGTGCTCCAATCGCCAGCCGGATTCCGAACTCACGCGTCCGCGCGCTGACAGAAAAGGCCAACACGCCCGCGACTCCGACCAGCGCAATCGCCAGGGCGACGGCCGCGAAACCCCCGAACACCAGCGTGTTCAGCCGATCCGGCGTAAGCACTTCGGCGCGGATGTCTTCGAGCGTGGCGGCGCGCTCAACCGGCTGGTCCACGGCCATGTCGCGTATGATGCGTGTGACCGGCGTTACCAGCGTGTACGGATTCGCGCGCGTGTGAACGAACAGACGGCCTCCCCAGATATCCTTCTCCTGCTGATCGAAGGGATGGTACACGGTCAGTGCTGGGCCTGGTACGACATGCTCGTCGTCGACATCGGCCGTAACGCCAACGATGCGCCTAGGCGCCGTGCTGATGTCAATGAATTGCATCACCGGATCGGTCCACATGACATGGCGGTTGACCGCGTCCTGATTGGGAAACATTCGCTGCGCCACACTCTGGCTAACGATGACTACAGATTCAGTACCCCTGCGGTCGGCATCGTTGAAATCGCGCCCGGCGATAATCGGGACGCCCAGGGCCGCGAAAAACCCGGGCGAGATTACTCGCAATTGCGCGTGCGGATATTGTTCGCCGGGGGCGCGGACGTGGCCGTCCGCAGAGAACTCAAACCCGGGACCGAAGTTGCCGGCGTCGCGCCACGGAACGGTCGTGCCGACAGCCACGCTATCCACGCCCGGCAGCTCTGTTATGCGCCGCAACATTTCCTTGTAGAAACCCAAGATTTGATCAGGCTTCCGGTCGTACGACATCACGGGCACGTTCATCGCGAGCACGTGGCTTGTGTCCAGTCCAGTCTGTGCCGTTTGCAGCGCGAGCAGCGTCTTGAGCAGCATGCTTGCGCCGGCGAGCAACAGGAAGGAGGCGGCGATCTGCGTCACGGCGAAAATGCGCAACCGGCGATTCGTGCTGCCGGTGATCCGGACGCTGCCATTGGACAGACCAATTCCGTTTGAAGCGTCAGCCGAGGGCAGGCGCGGGACAAATGCCAGCAACACCGCCGCAATAACCGCCAGCACTGCCCCAACCCACAGCATGCTGGAGTCGACGGTGAGATCGAGTGCGCGGACGGAGAAACGGGAGGCGTACCGCGCCAGGATGGCCACCATCGGCCGCGCGCTTAGCACGCCAAGCGTCGCGCCAGCACCGCAGAGCAGGAGGCTTTCGGCCAACAATGATCGGCGGAGCGCGCCGGCGCTGGCGCCTAGCGCCGCACGGATCGAAAGCTCGCCCTCCCTCCGTACGGTCCGCGAGAGAATCAGGTTGGCGACATTCGAGCAAGCGATAACGAAGACGAGCGCCGAGGCCGCGAGCAGCACTAGCAGCACGGTCCTCGCGCGCGACGTGATCTGGTCACGCAATAGCTTCGCGTCGATCCGGAAGTCCGCTTGCGCCGAATATGCTTCGGGATGCGCTTTCATCATCGCCCCATGGACGACGCGCAATTCGGCGCGCGCTTGCTCGAGATCGGCACCGGGCGCGAGCCGGCCGAAAAGCTCCGTCATACGATGCACGCGTCCGGTCACCATGGTGGCGGAGAGATGATGCGGGCTAGTCACTACATTGGCGATGATTTCGGTTTCCGCCGGATATGGCACCGACGGTTCCAGCACGCCCACGACAGTCGCCGAGCGGTCGCCGAGCCTGATGGCCTTGCCGATCACGGAGGGATCGCTCTTGAGCACTGTCGTCCAGAATCGATAGGTCAGTAGTGCCGCTCCGGCCGCCTTTGGGCCGTCGTCTTGCGGGCCGAGCAGCCGGCCGAGCACTGGGTGCAGCCCCATCACCTCGAAGTAGGATCCGCCGACCACGCCCGCGCGAACTTCGCGAGGCTCACCGAGGCCGACCATGGTGAAACCGATCGTCGAAAAGTCGCCGAACTCCGTGAGCGTTTTGACGCCCGCGCGCATATCCTGAATTTCGGGCACGGAAAACGTAGCGTCTTCCGCGCCGATTCCGCGCGCGCTCTGGCGGATGTAGACCAACCGGTCTTCGTCGCGGTTGACAAGCGGCCGAAGCAGCACGCCGCGGACCAGGCTGAAGATAGCGGCGTTGGCACCGATGCCGAGCGCAAGGGTGAGCACCACGGTGATGGCAAGCCCTTTACTGCGCGCGAGCGAACGGGCTGCGAATCTTACGTCGTGCAGGAAGGTCAGTATGGCCTCGCGGGATGGCGATTCTTTCGTTGGTCTCTCGCTCATTAGCGTAACTCCTTTGCATGTGTAGCCACGTAGGCTGTAAGACGTTCCAGGCTCTGGGTCCAGCCTTGCTCCATCCCGGCAACATACGGAGCGGCCTGGGGGGTCATCTTTATGACGCGCGCGCGCATCGTTTGTTTCGTTTTGCCATTTTGCTCGGTGAAGGTGACCGTGGTCAGTACTTCAAACATCGGGGTACCTTTATCGTCCAACGCGGCGCTGGTGAAGACGATGCGCTCCGGCTCGACAACCTCCTGAAAGACGCCCGTCATCGGATAAACAGTGCCGTCGGGTCCACGCATGTGGATGAGTATGGCACCGCCGGGCCGGGGGTCCAGCTCACACACGGGGTTCGTAAATCTGTGCGGGCCCCACCACATTGCCACGCAGTTCGGATCCGTCCACGCCTTGAACACGAGGTCCCGCGGCGCGTCAAACACACGTGTGAGCACCAACTCCCGCTCTTCACTCGCCATGATGCTTCCCGTGGCCATGTTTTTTCCCCTTTTTCTGTACGTCTTGCAAGTAGTCATCGAGACGGTCAAAACTTTCCGTCCAGAACCGCCGGTAGTGCGCTACCCAATCGGCGACGTCCTTGAGCGGCTCGGCCGTGATCCGGCAGGGCCGCCATTGCGCCTCACGCCCACGCGTAATCAAACCGGCGTGTTCCAGCACTTTGAGGTGCCGGGAGACGGCGGGCATGCTCATCGCAAAAGGCGCAGCGATCTCCGTGACCGTGGCTTGGCCGGTGGCCAGGCGCGCGAGGATGGCGCGGCGAGTCGGGTCGGAGAGGGCAGCGAGGGTGGTGCTCAGGTGGTCGGGTGCCAAAGGCATTAAACACTCCTGTTAAATAACACGCCTGTTAAATACTACAGGAAATTCAAGGTGTCAAGGGTTTTTTGCGGCGCCCTAGGGAGCAGCCGAGGATGTCTGGGAACGCCGCGTTTTCTTGGGGCGTTACGCTTGATTCAGATGCAAAACACAAAAAGTCTAGAGAGGCTGTACGATGGCGACGGGGGTGCGTTTGGAGGAAGTGGCGCCGGCTTGAGAAGAGGCTGGGGACATTTTGTAGTGGAGGCGGATGATAGTGAGGCCGAGGAAGGAGATGGTGTGCTCGGTGCGGAGCACGCCTTCGTCGTCGACGTAGACGTGGAAGAGTTCGTGGAGGGTCTTGACGTAGCGGACGCGGCGGTGGTCCGCGCCAGAGCGAACAATGCGATAAAAGCCGGAGCGGCCCCAGGCGGAGCCGGCAGAGTCCAAACCAAAGGAGCCGTCGGGATGCGCGACGGGGCTGAGATAAACGTTTGCGCTGCCGTTGCATGGGAAGGTGACCTTCACACACGGGTTAGGTTCGCCGGGCACTTGCACGGTGGAGTAGAGGCCCGCGTAGATAACGTGTCCGGAAGATTTCAGGCGGCGAAGCCAGCCGGTGTAGACGATGCGGCCCGACACAGGTTCGAGGAGTTGGACGACTTCGCTGCTCATGCCTTTGGCCACTTCCAAAGAAGAAATAGGGAAGTTGAGCTGTTCCATGCGGCGGCTGATGAATTCCACCAGAAGCCAAAGAAAAAAGCGGCCGAGGAGGGCGACCTCGGTCCAGACTTCGAGGTGGTACGCGGCGGCGTGTTCATAGAAATGGCGAATGGCCGGATGAATGGCGTCAGGGTGGAAGCCAGGGCCGCGGAGCGCGTTGAAATCGGGAATCAGGCCGGCGCAGGGGGGAACCCGGATTTCAAGATTTTCGTCGCGCGCGATGCGCTCGTAGATTCCCGTGCCGATGCGGCCGGGTTCGCCGAGCGGGCAGCGGAGCCAGGGCGCGTCGGCTTCGCGAATGCGCTTGCCGGAAAGGTGGACCCAGATCTGGATGCCGCCTTCGAGAAAGAAGGCGATCAAATCGTAGAGCACGGAGCGTTTGGCCGCCGTTGGCGGGGCCTCGGCGTTCACAACCGCGGGGGCCGCATTCGGCAGGGAAGGAGCAGGGTCCATGGCTCTATCTTCTCATTGATGGGCTTCGGTGGATGTCCGGCAGGGGGATTGTGCCCGCTGGAGTAAACGTTTGAGGCGGCGGGATTAGAGATTCTTGGGTTGACCGATTGCTGATTCAAGTCAAGAATGATTGGATCATGGCACAAAAACTTTCGGACAAAAAACTGGCTGTCTTAGGCGCGGGAAAACTCGGTGGGATATTGCTGCGAGCCTACCTGAAGCAGGAGATTTTCTCGCCGAAACGCGTGACGGCAACAGTAAAACATGGCGAGAAGGCCTCGGCGTTGGCGAAAGAGCTGGGCGTGTCTGCGACGACCGAAAACCGCAAGGCGGTGCACGGCGCGGACATCGTGCTCCTCGGCGTGAAGCCGCAAGTGGTGGGCGAAGTGTTGAAAGAGATTGCGCCGGAGCTGAATGAGAAGACGCTGGTCATTTCCGTTGCCGCGTCGGTGCCGACGAGCTACATCGAGCAGCGTCTTGGGGGAAAAGTCCCCGTGGTGCGCGCGATGCCCAATACGCCTTCAGCCGTGGGATGCGGTATGACGGGGATTTGCCGCGGCGCACACGCAGGTGCGGAGCACCTGGAGATGGCGCGCGCGATGTTCGATGCCGTTGGGCGTACCGTGGTCGTTGACGAGAAAAACATGGACGCAGTGACCGGGCTATCGGCGAGCGGCCCGGCGTTTGCCTATATCATTCTTGAGTCGCTCGCGGAAGCCGGCGTGAAAGTGGGGCTGCCGCGCGACATCGCGACGCTGCTCGCAGCGCAGACCATGAAGGGCGCGGCGAGTGTGGTTCTGGAAACCGGCGATCACCCCGCGCTGCTGAAGGACGCTGTGACCACGCCCGCCGGGTGCACCATCGACGGGATTATGGAATTGGAAGAGGGCAAGCTCCGCGTGACGCTCATCAAAGCCGTGGTGAAGGCCACTAGCCGCGCCGGAGAGCTGTTGTTCGAGAAGTAAGCCGGCCCCAGGATTGACAACGGTGGTAGGATGCTGCGTGTGAGGGAGCGATGCAGAGCGCGTACATTCCTGTGCTGATTTACGCGGTGTTGGTGATCGCGTTTCCCGCGGTAACGCTGGTCCTGGCAAAGTACATCCGGCCGGCCTCCACGTCGTTCGGCGCGAAGCTCAAGCCCTATGAGTGCGGGATCCCTCCGGAAAGCGATGCGCGCGGACGGTATTCGGTGCGGTTTTACATCGTAGCCATGCTGTTTGTGATTTTCGACGTGGAGACGATGTTCCTCATTCCCTGGGCGATTCTTTATAAAGGGTGGGTCGCGGCGCACCTCGGACTATTCGCTCTGGTTTCGATGGTGGTGTTCCTTGGAATCCTGCTCGTGGGGTATTTGTGGCTGTACAAAAAGGGTGCTCTTGAGTGGGCTTGAGCCGTAATTTTCCTCCCCTCCCCAAAGCCCATCACCCCGTTCGCAAGCTGTTATGATTGACTCGGTTTGCAGCGTGTGTTAGAAACGCGACGTTTGAATTTTCGGCTGCTTCTCAGTTGCACATTGTGAACCGTCAGCGGTTCACCGCAGTTTGTTTCACTCTGGGTCCATGGCTGACGAGCCCAAAGAACCTAAACCGCCTCAAGTCCCCACGGGCGACAAGCCCGCCAGCACTACACCCCCGGTGTCAACTCCCCCTGCCAAGCCCGCGAACGCAAGTGCGCCCGCTGCGCCTCCAAAAGCGGCAGCTCCCGCCCCTCCCAAACCGCCTGTGGTGCTGCAGACTCCACTCGCCAACGAATTCGTCACACGATTTCGCGCCAAATTCGGTCCGGCGCTTCTGGAAGCGACGGAAGACCGCAAGCAGGCCATTCTCACGGTGGACCGCGCCCGGCTGGTGGAAATTTTGCTTCACCTGCGCGACGAAGAAAAATTCGACATGCTCGCCGACTTGACGGCGGTCGATTGGCCCAAGCGCGAGAAGCGGTTCGACGTAGTGCTGAATCTTTACTCCTTCCCGAAGAACGAGCGGCTGAGGCTGAAAGTGCATGCTGCAGACGCGGAAGAAGTGCCGAGCGTCGTGAGCGTTTGGCCCACGGCGAATTGGCAGGAGCGTGAAGTGTTTGACATGTTCGGAATTATTTTTTCCGGGCACCCGGATTTGAAACGCATTCTGCTGCCGGACGAATGGCAAGGCTACCCGCTTCGGAAGGACTATGACATCTTGCAGCAGGACACGGCTTGGGTACGCGAAAACCTTGGAATTGAAAGCGGGCAGTGAAGCGATCTTGACAGAAAAGGGAACACGACCCTGAGTATCGATACCACGAACGATCAAAAAACGCTGTTGGGCGCGGATGAACTGGTCATCAACATGGGGCCGCAGCATCCGTCCACGCACGGCGTGTTGCGCGTCAAGCTGAAGCTCGATGGCGAGCGCGTGATCGGTTCGGAATGCATCATCGGGTATTTGCACCGGGGCGTTGAAAAAATCGCAGAGCACCGCACGTATCAGCAATTTGCTCCCTACGTCGACCGCATGGACTATGTCGCGGCCGTCAGCAGCGGCCTGGGATATTGCGAGGCGGTGGAAAAATTGCTCTTAGCGGAAGCTCCTTTGCGCGCGCGCGTCATTCGAACCATCCTGACCGAACTGCAGAGAATCGCCAGCCACCTCCTGTGGCTTGGCACACATGCATTGGATATTGGCGCGCTCACTCCGCTCTTCTACTGCTTCCGCGAACGCGAAGAAATTTTGAAGATTTTTGAAAAATACTGCGGAGCGCGCCTGACGACGCATGCGTTCCGGATCGGCGGGCTGCAATACGAGGCCTACGACACTTTCGAGAAAGACGTTGAACGGTTCTGCAAGGATTTTGAATCGCGCATCGTTGAGTACGAGACTTTGCTCACACAAAACCGCATCTGGATCGGGCGCACGAAGGGCGTAGGGATCCTGACTGCGGCAGACGCCATCGCGTTTGGCGTGACCGGGCCGGTGCTCCGGGCCAGCGGTGTGAAGTGGGACATTCGCAAAGCCGCGCCTTACGCAGCGTACGATCAATACAAATTCGAGATTCCTGTCGGCACGACCGGCGACACTTATGATCGCTATCTGGTCCGGATGGAAGAGATGCGGCAATCCCGGCTGATCTGCCTGCAAGCCATCGAGAATATTCCCACTGGTCCAATTATGGCAAAAGTGGGAAAGGTGCTGAAGCCGCCGCCGGGTGAGGTCTATCACGCGATTGAAGCGCCGAAGGGCGAAATCGGCTATTACATTGTGAGCGACGGCACGGTCATGCCGTATCGTGTGCACATCCGGCCGCCTTCCTTCATCAACTTGCAGGCGTTCGACCGCATGGTGCGGGGACACCTCGTGGCGGATGTGGTGGCCATCATCGGAACGATTGACATCGTGCTGGGAGAAGTGGACCGATGACGAATGCCGCATCCCAGGCAACGCTTGAATTTCTGAAGCTGTACTGGGCGCCGCTGCTCTGTGGCGTTGCCGTCGTGGCGATTCTGCCGCTGATCGTCGGCTATATCGTGCTGGTGGAGCGCAAGCTTATGGCAGACATGCAAGCGCGGCTTGGGCCGATGCGCGTGGGGCCGCACGGTTTGCTGCAACCGATCGCCGACGCGGTGAAACTGCTTATCAAAGAAGACATTATCCCGGACAATGCGGACAAGCTCGTCTTCTGGCTCGCGCCGGTGCTTTCCGTCGGCGCGGCGCTGCTTTCGATGGCCGGCCTGGCGATCGGACCCGCATTCCAGATTGCGCAGGACATCAATATTGGCATTCTCTTCGTTGTCGGAGTCAGCGCGATGGGAATTTTCGGCATCGTGCTGGGCGGCTGGGCCTCGAACAGCCACTATTCGCTGATGGGAGCGTTGCGCAGTTCGGCGCAGTTGGTGAGTTATGAAACCGCTGCGGGGATGGCGCTGGTGAGCGCGCTTTTATTTACAGGCACCCTGAATATCAAATTGATCGTGGAAGCGCAGAGCAAAGAGGGCATTTGGTTCGCGCTGCTGGCCCCGGTCGCTTTTTTTACATATCTCGTTGCCTCCATTGCGGAGACGAACCGCGCGCCGTTCGATTTGCCGGAAGCCGAATCCGAGCTCGTCGCCGGGTACATGACGGAGTTCAGCGGGTTCCGATGGTCGCTTTATTTTCTCGCGGAATACACAAACATGATCGTAGTTGCCTCCGTGGCCACGACTTTGTTTCTCGGCGGCTGGCTCAGGCCGTTCTCCGGTGTCCCCTGGATGAATTTTCTGGATTTTGTTCCCGCGCTTTTGATGGTGGCTATCGGCGCGTATTGCGTCGTGCGCGTTCCAAAGCAGCCGACGCGCGTGCAACAGTTGTTCATGCTGGCCGTGGCGGGATTGTGTTTTGTCGTGGGTTTAGCCCTGGTGGCGCCGGTTCTTGTGCCGATTGCGAAACCGTTTTATGCCGGAATTCACGGCGGCTTCTGGTTTATTTTCAAAGTGAGCCTCTACATCTATTTTTTCATGTGGCTGCGATTCACGATACCGCGGTACCGCTTCGACCAGTTGATGCGCCTGGGGTGGCATTTCCTGATCCCCTTATCCATCATCAACGTTTTGCTTGTGGGCGTGGCCTTGATCGCCGGATCGTATTTTCACTTGCAAGGCTGGGGGCTGCTTTTGGTTACGACTCCTGCGGCCGTCATAGCGCTTGTAGCCGCGTTGCTTATTTTAGGCGCAGGGAAAGAAGGCGACGCGCGGCAGAATCGACCGGCCGCTTCCGATTTTTATGCTGGATAAAGTCCTATTTTATTTCTTCGCGGGGATCGCCGTGGCGAGCGCGGTGCTCATGGTGACGCGGCGAAACGTGGTGCACGGCGCCATCTTTCTGATCACCGCCCTGCTCGCGACCGCGGGGATTTTCTTACAGCTTCGCGCGGAGTTTTTGTTCATCGTCCAGATCATTCTTTACGTCGGCGGAATCATGGTCCTGTTTGTCTTCGTGATCATGCTGGTCAATCTGGACGTGGCGCTCCAACAGATCCAGTTCGCGCGGCAGAAGTGGGTGGCGCTCCTGGTCGCGCTGGCGTTGGCTGGCCAGGTCGGCCTGATGTTCTGGTCTTCCGGGAAAATGCCTGGGCAGGGGTTGCCGGTGCTGACGGCAGCGGTCGCGGAGCATTTGCCGGCAAATTCTGAAACGGTGGCACACAGCCTGTTCGAATCGTATCTACTGCCCTTTGAGATCGCCTCGGTCCTGTTGCTGGTGGCCATGATTGGGGCCGTTGTCATGGCCAAGAAAAGGACTTAACGCAGCGATGCTTCCGATTGCACATTATCTGTTCCTGAGTCTCGCGCTCTTCATTATCGGCGTGATCGGAGTCGTCACGCGGCGCAACGTCATCGTCGTGCTCATGTCCATCGAACTGATCCTGAATGCCGTGAACATTAACCTGGTGGCATTTTCCCGTTTGTACGGTGATGTGGCGGGGCAGGTCTTCGCACTGTTCATCATTGCCGATGCGGCTGCGGAGGCCGCCGTCGGCCTCGGTATCATCATCGCTTTTTTCCGCAACCGCGAAACGGTGTTGGCGGACGAAATGGATTTGTTGAAGTGGTAGCGTGATGATGCGAAGGCAGAAATGAAACCGGCATGACGCCCACGGGCTACTTTCTCGATCATATTTGGCTCATCCCGCTGTTTCCTCTAGCGACAGCGGCCCTGATGCTTTTCTTTGGCAAGCGGCTGACAAATATCGGAGTAAGTATGCTGTGTGTCGGAAGCGTGGGCTTGTCTTTCCTCTACGCTCTCGGCGCGGTTTTCCAATTGCTCGCGGCAGAGCCGGAGCTTCGCGTCTTCCAGAAAGTGTTGTTCGAATGGCTGACGCCCGGGCCCATGCAGATGACCGGTGGCCACCTCATTCCCTTTGTTGCGGACTGGGGATACCTTCTCGATCCGCTTTCCTGCGTCATGGTTCTCGTGGTTACCGGAGTTGGCTTTCTGATCCACGTTTATTCCATCGGGTATATGGGCCACGAAAGCGGCTACTACCGTTTCTTCGGTTACATGAATCTCTTCATGTTCGCCATGCTGACGCTGGTCCTCGCGAACAACATGCTCCTCATGTTCGTAGGCTGGGAGGGTGTCGGCCTGTGCAGCTACCTGTTGATCGGTTTTTATTTT
>WNFB01005584.1_pt1 | contig 11248 bp, 10 predicted proteins | sample 5400501 | NCBI WGS metagenome assembly WNFB01 (sample SAMN13153341, study PRJNA577476) | soil metagenome | isolation source: 200 cm saprolite under Douglas fir tree site 2 hole 1 | place: USA:California | collected 2015-04-18 | reverse complement strand
CACCCCGAGGTCGCCTACGAGATGGTGCTCTGCCTGTTGATCCTGGCCGCGCTCCTCCCGTTCCATCAGCGGATCAAGGCGCGCACGCCGGATGGCGTGATCGGCCTGACGTACTTCGCCCTCTACGGGGCGGGCCGGTTCTTCCTGAGCTTCCTGCGCACCGACCCGGGCGTCATTCTCGGCCTTCGCCAGGCGCAGATCGCGTCGGGCCTGGTGGTCGCGATCGCGATCATCGCCGTGCCGGTTCTTTTCCGGCGAGCCGCAGCAATCGGCGCGCCAGCGCCGGTGACTCCGGATCGTGCCGAAAGTACACATGAACCTCCTCGTGAGCAGCCAGCGCCGCGCGTACCTCGGCGATCCAGGGTCGGAAGGAAGAGCCGGCAGCGTAGCCGCGCCGCAGGCGAAAGTAAGCCACCGAGCTGACGTCGACCAGAGGCGCGCGCGGCCACTTCTCCTCGTCGGTGACGACGAGCGCGCCGCGATGCTCCCGAAGCACGCGGTAGGTCTCTTCGTCGAACCAGGACTCATGCCGAAACTCCACCGCGGCGATCCTGCGAAGCGCGGACATCAGTGAGTCGAGCAGCGCGATGTTCTTCTGGCGCGCCGGCGGAAACTGGAGGAGGACCGGGCCAAGGCGCTCACCGAGGACGCCGATCCGCTCGGTGAAGATCCGCGCCAGGCCGACCTTGTCGAAAGCCTCGGCCGAGTACGTCAGGCCCCGGTTGGCCTTCATACAGAAACGGAACTCGGGTGGAACGTCGGCTGCCCATTTCTGCAGCGTCGTCTCGGGCGGTGTGCGGTAGAAGCTTCCGTTCAGCTCGATCCCGTTCAGCCGCTGCGCGTAGTAAGCGAGCATCTTCGAGCCCGGCAGCGAGACGGGGTAGAACTTTCCCTTCCACGTCGCGTAACTGAAGCCGGAGGTGCCGGCGAACAGCATCGAAGGTTAGGAGGCGGTGAGCAGGTTGGAGCGGATGATGCGCTCGTGCAGCTGGCCGCACGCCGCGTCGGCCTCGCGACCTCGCGTGTCGCGCACCGTCACGTTCAATCCCTGCGCCTCCACCATCCCGCGGAAGGCGCGCACCGACGCACGGTCCGGCGCGCGGTACGGCGTGTCATCGACAGGGTTGAACGGGATGAGGTTGACGTGCGCGAGCTTTCGCTTGAGCAGCGCACCAAGCTCACGGGCGTCGCGTTCGGTGTCGTTGACGCCGGCGAGCATCACCCACTCGTAGCTGACGCGGCGCCCGGTCTTCGCCCCGTACGCCTGCGCCGCGTCGACCAGGTCGCGCACTGGGTACTTGCGGTTGATCGGCACGAGCACGTCGCGCAGATCGTCCCGCGCCGCATGCAGCGAGATGGCCAGCGTGACCGGGAGCTTTTCCTCACCGAGCTGCTCGATGCGCGGGATCAGACCGCTCGTCGACAGGACGATGCGCCGCGGGCTGATTCCCAACAGCTCTGGGTCGGACAGTCGCCGCACGGAATCGATGACGGCGCGGTAGTTCGCCATCGGCTCGCCCATGCCCATGAACACGACGTGCGAGAGCCGCCTGCCTTCAGCCACGAGCACGCGCTGCGCGTCGACCGCCTGCTCGACGATCTCGTGCGACTTGAGGTTTCGCCCGAACGGGAACTTGCCCGTCGCGCAGAAGGGACATCCGATGGGACAGCCCGCCTGCGACGAGATGCACAGCGTCGAGCGATCGGCGTAGCGCATGACGACGGCCTCGACCGAGTGGCCCCCGTCCAGCTCGAACAGCGTCTTGCTCGTCAGACCCTTGTCGGCCACCGATGAGGCGACGGGCCGCAATGAGGTGGCGCGAAACTCGCGCTCGAGCGCATTTCTCAAATCTTTCGGCACATCCTTCATCGCATCGAAGGACTCGGCACCCCGCGCGAGCCAGCCCCAGATCTGCTTGCGCCGGTACGACGCTGAGCCATGCACTTCGAGCCAGGACTCGAGGTCCTTCGCGCTCAGAGAAAGAATCGGGGGCCGGGAATCCATGACCGGGCCTACTGTACCGACGCCTCGTACGTATCCCCGCTGATTCTCACAAGGCCGTCGTCGATCAGCTTCTTGAGGTGGGCCTTCATCGTCATCTCGGCGGCCAGCGCCAGTTTCTCATCGAGCTCGCCGTAGACGCGCCTCGTCAGCTCGGCCGCTGTGCCTCCCCCACGCCGCACCTCGGCGAGCACCTGCGCCTCACGCTCGACGCGATGGCGACGGTACTCGTCGATCTTGCCCATCGCGTCGGCCACAGGGTCCCAATGGCCCGGAAACAGGATGCGCGGCGTAAAGGAGGAAAGGCGATCGAGCGAGCGCAGGTACGCGGCAACGTCGCCCTCGGGGTAGGTGACCATCGAGCTGCCCTGGCCGAGGATCAGGTCGCCGGTGAAGACCGCGCGATCCTCGGGCAGAAGGAAGGAAACGTGGTCCGCGCTGTGGCCTGGCGTGTAGAGCGCCGTGATGTTGATGTTGCCGGCCCGCACGACGTCGCCGTCCTCGAGCTCGGGGTAGCGGCGCACGGTCGCGTGATGTGGACGAGCGAAGCGCTCGGCGAGAGGCAGGTGATCAGGGTGCGAGTGGGTGACCAGAACGACGGCGACGGTCCTGCCGGCGAGCCGCCGGTTCAGCGCCTCGAGATGCCGGTCGTCGTCCGGTCCAGGGTCGATCACCGCGACCACCGGCCCGGCATCGATGATCCATGTATTGGTGCCGGGCCCCGTGTACGGCCCCGGATTGGGAGCCACCACGCGCGAGACGGCGGTCAACGCGCGCGGTAGGCGGGCAGGTAGAGGTCGACGCCGGCGGGGACGCTCGCGTCGAGCCAGCCGCCGAGCTGCACGTCGACGATAAGTCGGACGAGCGGCTCGCCCATCTCCGGCACCGGCAGCGGCGTGCGTTCGCCGGAGGCCGCGAGCCGCACCCGCCACCACGCGCCGCGGGGCTCCGCCTCGACGGTCAGCGATTCGCCGCCGAGCCAGTCCCGCGCTCGCGAGAAGGCCTCGACCAGCAGCGGCTCCGAGCCGAGGATTACGGCGTCACCGGGCAGGCGGCGCACGGCTGAAGGCAGAGCGAGATTCAGGACGGCTCCCAGGACGACTCCCCGCGCGCCGTCCTTCGGCTCGATCGCCGTGGCTTCGAGCGCCGCCGCTCGGCGCCCGACCTCCTGCGCCTGCTCGAACAGGTCCTCGAGCATGTCGGGGCGCCCGAACGCGGCCTGGCGCGCGGATTCCTGCAGCGCGAGGACCGACGACCGCAGCTTGTGGCCGAGGCGGCCGAGCAGGTACTCGCGCTGCTCGTCGGCGAAGGTCCGCCCGAGCTCGGCGGACTGCCGGGCCAGGCGCAGCCCCGCCCGCTCCGCCCACCCGACGAGGCGGCTGTTCAGGATGAGCGCCTCCCAGGGGCCGCCCGGCGGCGGGAACTCGATGTCGGCGGGACCGTGCCGCAGGTGCTCCGGGATCGACTCCATCCCGCCGCCCACGCGGACCCACATCGGCGCGGCGGCAGCGCTCATATCCCGCTTAACGGAGGATCAGGTGCGAATCCGGGCTGGAACGGTGAATTTGAAAGTCGTGCCGCGCTTGTCGCTCGCGGCGACCCAGATCCGCCCGCCAAACGACCGCTCCACCACCAGGCGGCAGAGATAGAGCCCGAGCCCGAGGCCGCCCTGCGAGCGGCTGCGGCCCGCCGGCCCCGTCTTCTCGAACACCGTCTCGAGCGTCGCCGGCGGCAGGCCCTGCCCGTTGTCGGCGACGGTGATCTCGAGCCACGCGCGCTGCACCTGGCGCGCTTCGACGGTGACCGCGCCGGTCGAGTACTCGAGGGCGTTGCCGATCAGGTTCGTGAGCACCTGGCCGAGGTGGGCCGGCTCGCAAAAGGCAGGCGAGAGGCCTGGAGGGAGGCTGACGTTGATCGCGGCCGTCCGCTCCGCGTAGCGGTGCTGAAGCACCGTGATCACGCCGTTCAAGGCTGACCCGAGGTCGACGGGCTCCGGCACCGGCTCGAAGTGCTTCGTCTCGAGCTTGGCGATGATGAGCTGGCTCTCGACCAGGCTCAGCAGGCGATCGGACGATTCGTACGCCTCCTGCAGGAGCGTGCGCCGGCCGCCCGAATCGATGCTGTCCTCCCACTGCATGATGCCCGCGAGCGTGTTCTTCATGGCGGCCGCCGGACTGCGCACCTCGTGTCCGATGGCGCGCAGCATCAGGTCCTTCGCCTCGAGCGCCTGACGCTGCGCGGTCACGTCCTCGTGCAGGGTCAGGACGCCGGCCGGCTCGCCCTCGAGACCGGGGATTAGCACGCGCCGCACATGCACCATCCGGTCGGGGTCTCGCATCCGCAGCTCGAGCGTGCCGTCAGAGTCCGGGTCTTCGGCGGGCGTCGCGCCCGCGGCGGCGTACACCTCCTCCGGCTTGCGGCCGGGCATGTCCGCGGCCTGCAGGCTGTAGATCGCCTCGATCTCGGGGTTGGCGTAGACGATGCGCCCGGCGGCGTCCTCGAGCATCACGCCGACCGGCGAGTGGCGGAGGATCGCGTTCATCATCCGGCGCTCGCGGTCGAGCGCGTCGACGAGCTCCAGCTGGCCGAGCAGCACAGCGGCCTGGCCGGCCAGCACCGCCGCGAGCCTCCGCGTCTCGGCTCCACCCGTGGTCATACGCGCGACGAGAAGCCCGGCGAACCTACCTTCGACCTGGATCGGTATCGCGAAAGCGTCCTGTGGCGCGCCCAGCAGGTCGAGGAGGGCGCGCAGGCGCCTGGCCCCGGCGGCGGACGTCAGGGCGCGCAGGAGCTGCGCGCTGTCGCTGACCGGCACCTTCGGCGACGCTTCACCGTTGTCCGACCGGCGCACCAGCTGCGCATCCTCGAGAAGCCACAGCTCGCCCTGCGAGCCGGCTAGGGCGCGGTTCACCAGCCGCGCCATCTCTGACCGAGCCCGGTCGGGCTCGGTCGGGGTGAGCTCGGTGAATGCCGCCACGGCCTCGAGGGTCCGGATGCGGCCGCGCGTTTCCGCGACCAGGCGCGCGTTTTCGATCGCGACCGCGGCGTGGCGCGCGAAGTCCAGCGCGGCAGAGCCGGGCTCGGCGACGAGCGTCGAAGCGTGGACGGCTCCGATCGCGCCGACGAGCCGGTCGCCGTACCACAGCGGGATCAGGTTCCACGCCTGGTCGTTCATGGTCCCGCTCACGATCCCGGCGGGCGCGACGCGGTCGTCAGGGCTGAGCCCGGCCCAGCCGAGCACCTCTTCTGCGGCGACCTCGCCGCTGCCGCGAGTTGCGGTCACGCGTCCTTCGGTGTCGAACGCCCAGCAGACCGTGCCGGCGCACTCGAGCATCGTTCGCGCCTGGTCCGCGATGTTGGCCAGCACGCTCATCAGCTCGTGGCCCGCGAGGGCGGCCAGCTCCTGGATGCGGACGGACTGGGCCAATGCCAGCTCGTTCGCGTGGTGGAGCCGCATCGTGCGCAGGGCGATTCCGACCACGGGCATTGCCGCCTCGAGCAGCTTGATGTGCGTCGCCTGGAAGCGGGCGCCGTCGTTGCGCATGGCGGCCACGCCGGCCACGACCCGGTCGCCCTGTGTGATCGGGGCCCACACGACGTGAGTGGGATTCCGGCTGAAGAGATAGCTCCCGATCGGTCCCGCGAGGTCACCTGGATCGGCGACCACGGCCTCGGTCACGTGCGAGCCGCTGTCGATCATCCGCCGGAAAAAAGGCGCCGAGTCGATGGACACCGGATCGATGGCGGTCGACGGCTGGTCGCGCTCGGCGGCAAACCCGGCGACCTGGCCCGCCACGTCGAGGTATCCGAGCACCATGTGCGTCGAGCCGAGGTAGTCGCCGGCGACCGAGAACACCGCCTCGGCCAGCTGCCGCTCGTCGGATGCGCTCGCGACGCCCAGCTCGAGCAGGTGCAGGGCCTCGAGCCGCGCCCGCTCGGTCTGTGCTTGCAGGAAGTGGTCGGCGTTGGCCAGGGCGAGGCTGACGTGGGCGGCGATGTCCTGCAGCAGCTTGATGTGCCACTCGTCGAACGCGCCCTCCGTGTACGACTGCAGCGAGAGCATGGCCGTGATCTGGTCGCCGCTGAGCACAGGCACCCAGACGAAGGAACGCGACACGCGCCGCCGGTCGGTCGGCGGGCCGGAGACGAATACTGCGGCGCCCTGGCCGATCGTCCAGACCTCGCGCTCGAGCTCCTTGCCCTCGAAGCTGCGCGCCCAAGGCGACTTGCGCACGAGGACCGGCTGCCCGGTCTCGTACGCCTCGCGCGAGGGGCCTGTCACCGCGAGGGCGACCGGCGGCACGACCTCCTCCACGCCTCCGACGTACTGATAGCCCTCGGCGACCGGCCCGTCAGGGGCCTGCGTGATCGTGGCAAGGATGAAGCCGTCGAAGCTCAGGTGAGCGGCCAGCCCCTCGCGCAGGGTGCGCATGATCGACCACTTGTCGAGGCTCGACGCGAGACGCCGCCCGATCGAGTTGACGACCTCGAGCCTTCGCCGCTGGTCCTCGATCGCCTCGTAGCTGCGCGCGTTCCGGAGCGCGAGCGTGACCTCGTCTGAAACGAGCTCCAGGAAAGCCGCGGTCGAATCCTCGTACGCGTACGGCCGCGAGCACCGGATGCCGAGCGCGCCGCGGGCGGCGCCACCTTCTTTCAGTGGCACCCACAGCGAAGAGTGCGGGTAGTGCACCAGCACAGACTTGCCGTCGCGGACGATGTCGCGGGCCGTCGATGCGAGCGGCGACTTGGGCGGCAGCAGACGGGTACGCGGTCCCGAGTCCGCCTCCAGGTCGAGGTAGCGCGCGCGGTCAGAGCCTTCCTGCAGCGTCACGATCTCGAGCGAATCGACCGGGAGGAGCTCGCGCAGCGTCGCGTACAGGCCTGTGAGCACGCTGGTCTCGTCGAGGGTCGAGGTCATCGCGCGGGCGATGCTGTTCAGCGCCTCGAAGCGGCGCGCCTGGTTGCGAGTCAGCTCGTTGAGGGCGGCGTTGGCGAGGAGCACGCCGAGGCGCTGATGCACGTCCTCGAGGAAGCCGAGCTCAGTCGGCGGAACCTTGCGCTTGCGATACGACTGGTAGATGACGCTGCCGATCAGCTCGCCCTGGTGCGACACAGGCACCCAGATCGCGAACTTGCTGCGCGCGCGGGAGCCCGGGCCCTTGCCGAACTCCATGCGCCACGATTCGACCGGTAAGACAACCGTCTTCGGGCTAGCGAACTGCTTGGCGAAGCTGGATTCGCGGAGAGGCCGGCGGCGCACGTCCTGGAGGACGCCGGCGTCGAGCGGAACGGAGTGATACCAACCCTCGCGCTCGAGGACCTGGAGGTTGATCGCGTCGTACCCGAAGCGCGGCTGCAGTCCCCGGTAGAGCACCTGGACGAGGTCGGCCTCGGTGACGCAGCTTCCCAGCTCGTGGACGAGCGCGCTGGCGGTCGGACCGGGTCCCGTGCGAAGGCCGGTCGGCGCCGTGGGCCTCGCGACCGGGCGCTTGGCTCCCGCCTGAGTGGTGTGTGGCCTCGAGCGTCGACGGGCGGGAGTTTCCATTCGCACCGATATACTGCGCCACGGGCACGATGCCTTTCACACCCCCCAAGCCAATCGCGCCCACCCCCGAGGATCTGCGGGGGTCAACGGTGCTGGTCGTCGACGACGAGCGCGCGTGGCGCGTCATCCTCGAGACCGACCTGAAGATGCTTGGCTACAAAGTTTCGATGGCCGAGGACGCGGACCAGGCGTTGATCCGCGCGCAGGCCGACAAGCCGGAGGTCGCGATCATCGACCTGATGCTCCCCGAGCCGATGGACGGCTGGGGCCTGCTCAACGAGCTCCGGACACGCGGGCAGAAGGTGCCTGTCATCTTCTACACCGCTTACCCCGTGTTCCCCTCAGGGACCGACGATCCGGACGTGGTGGGATACATGAGCAAAGCGGTCGATCGGGCGGATCTCTACGCCCTTCTGCCGCCCGCAATCCGGCGCTCTCGCGAGCGCCGAAACTCAGATGGTTAGTTGCCCCACCCGATGAGTGACTCGAATTCGTCGACCCATCCGGCACCCGCGGCGATCGCGAGGGCACCCAGCACCACCAGTGCGAAAACCACTCCCTGGACCTTAAGTCGCCAAGTCATCCCCAATTTACCCCTTTGTTTTTCCAATCCGCACCAGGTCCGGCAGCAAGTATGACCAGATCCAGGTGAGTTTGATCGTTCAAGCGTAGTCAATCTTCGTTAATAATGATGTAGGGGGAGTCTTGGAAAATCCGAGCATTCGACGGCGAGATGGGGCGCCGAAGCGCGAGGTCAGGCTTCCGCCCCTTCCGCCGGGCCTCGAGGTGTACCGGCCGGCCGACGTCCTCGGCTCCTCGGTCCTCGTGGTCGAGGACGAGGCAGCCATGCTGCAGCAGCTGCGGATCGACCTGAACGACCTCGGCTACAAGCCTTCGGTCGCCGCTTCGGTGGCCGAGGCGCGCGACCTCCTCGAACGCGAGCGCGTCGCCGCGGTTCTGCTCGACCTCGTCCTGGACGAGAGCGAAGACTCGGGCTTTGGGCTCCTGACCTGGATCCGCCAGCATCACCCCGGCCTGCCCGTGATCGTGCTCTCGGCGGCCCAGGTCAACTCGGCCTCCATCCGCAAGGCTTACGAGCTGGGAGCCAGCTCGTACTTCGTCAAGGGCAACGTGCCGATGGCGCACATCTACTCCGACCTCGCCGCGCGACTGGTCGAGCGGGGCACGGGGCGCCCCGGCACCTATCGCTTCGGCCGCCTGCAGTTCGACCCGACGCGCCGGATGATGAAGATCGGAGAGCGCGAGGCACGGCTCACCCAGCAGCAGGCCGCGCTGGTGCTGTTCCTCGCCCAGGGCTCGAAGCCCGCCACCGCGCGCGACCTCATCCAGGCCGGGCTGTTTCGCAGCAACGCAGCCCACTCGACCGTGCACTCAGCGCTGCTCACGCTGCGCCGGCGGCTCGACGACCTCGAGCCAGGCCTCGGGCCAACCTTCGTCCGCGCGTCGGCCCGCGGGTACAGTCTCGTCGCAGTCCATGAGTGACGAACGCCCCACTCCGCTGCCGAGCAAGTCGATTCTCGACGACGTCGTCGACCTCCGCCGTTACTTCCACAAGCATCCGGAGGTCAGCTTCAGCGAGCACGAGACCACCCGCTACCTGACCGACCGCCTGCACGAGCTCGGTCTCGACATCGCGCCCTCCCCCACCGAAACTGGCGTTGTGGCGACGCTCGACACGGGCCGGCGAGGCAAGACGGTGATGCTGCGCGCAGACATCGACGCGCTGCCGATTCAGGAGGAATCAGGCGTCGACTTCGACTCGCGAATCGAAGGCCGCATGCACGCGTGCGGCCACGACGCGCACATGGCGATCATGATCGGCGTCGCCCGCACGCTCATCGAGCGCATCTGGGATGTCAACGGCAAGTACGTGTTCGTCTTCCAGCCGGCCGAGGAGATCGTCGAAGGCGCGAAGGCGATGATCGGGCGAGGGCTGCTCGACGACCACCACCCGGACTCGGTGATCGGACTGCACATCGTGAGCTTCATGGACTCGGGCACCGTCATCTCGCGACCCGGGCTGCTTTGGGCGGGATCCGACGCGTTCGACATCAGCTTTTCAGGCCCCGGCGGGCACGGCGGAATGATGGGGCGGCGCGGCAACGTGCTCGCCGCGCAGGCGTTCTTCGTCGAGCGCCTGCACACCGTGGTCGAAGGCCTGGTGCATGAGGGCGTGCAGTGCCACACGACGGTCGGCAACATCAGCAGCGACGGAGCGTGGAACATCGTGCCGCGCGGGGTGCTCGTGCAGGGCAGCCTTCGCACGTTCAACGAAACGCTGCGCGAGCAGGCGCTCGACCGGCTCAACGACCTTCTGCGCGAGACGCAGAGCGAGTTCGAGATCAAAACGAAGCTGGACCTCGTCCACGGCACGGTGCCCCTGATGAACGAGCCCAACGTCACGCGTACAGTGCTCGAGGTCGGGCACGAGCTGATCGGCGACAAGGCGAGCGTGCTGGGTCGGCCGCTCACCGTGAGCGACGACTTCGCGGAGTTCCTCACGCGCATCCCGGGCTGCTACTTCATGCTCGGCGCGCGCCCGGAGGGTGACCACACCCCGGCGCATCATTCGCCGGGCTTCCGCATTGACGAGGCGGCGCTGCCGGTGGGCGTGAAGGTGCTGGCGGGAGCGGCGTCTCGACTCGCCACCGAATCGACATAGATCGAGCCGATGCCCTTTCTGATCGCGATCGCGTTGGGCCTCGTGTTCGGACTGCTCACCGGCGGAAGGGTCGGCAATCTTGCCAGGGTGAGGTTTCGCTGGCCGTGGGTGATCCTGGCCGCGATCGTGGTCCGGGAAGCCGTCCTCGTGACCCCCCTGAACCGTGTAGACGGCGCGCGTTTCGCCTACGTTCTGTCGCTGCTGGCGATCGTGGTCTGGACGATCGTCCACATCGAGCGGTTGCGCGGCATCTGGCTGGTGACGGCGGGCACGGCACTGAACCTTCTCGTGATCGCCGCAAACGGTGCTCGCATGCCGGTGGCGCCGGAGTTCGCGGGCATCCTCGTCCAGCGTGGAACAGTCGGGCAGTACACGCTGATGGGTCCAGCCACCAATCTCAACCTGCTGGGGGACTGGATCCGGCTGTATCCGGTGTCCACGGCTTACAGCCCCGGCGACGTGCTGGTCGGCCTCGGCCTCGCTATCGTTGTGTTTCTCGCGGTCCGAAACCCAAGGCCGTATAGGAGTGAGCTGACACCGCCATGATCATCTTCTGGATCTTCGCGCTCTTCATCGCCGCCTCGACGCTCTCGTTCGCGATGATCTACCTCCAGTTCAGCCTCGCGTGGTCGCTGGTCTACGCGCTGGTCGCCCTGCTTCTGACGGGCGGAATTCTCAGCATCGTGCGGCGCTGGCTGATCGTGCGCGAGCACATGGCGCCCCCGGCGGACGTCCTGGCGCGAACGGTCGAAACGAATCGCGCGGTCTTCTGGAGGCGCGTCCTCTTCATCGCCGTCTTGCCGGTCGCCTATTTCGTGATTGCGGACCTGTTCTTCGGGCTTCCTCCGGAGGACGCGCTCGCTGTGCTTCCGGACTTCCTGCTTGCGGTCGTCATCCAGGTGGGACTGCTGCTCCTGCTGTTGGGCGCGAACTTCCTGCTGTTCCTCGGACCGTTCTATCTGTACACGCGCATCGGCAAGACGATGATCAACCCCGACGACGCGAACTTCGGGGTGAA
>WNFB01005583.1_pt1 | contig 11248 bp, 13 predicted proteins | sample 5400501 | NCBI WGS metagenome assembly WNFB01 (sample SAMN13153341, study PRJNA577476) | soil metagenome | isolation source: 200 cm saprolite under Douglas fir tree site 2 hole 1 | place: USA:California | collected 2015-04-18 | reverse complement strand
CACAAAGCTCTCCGCCCACGAAGTGCTCTTCCAGCCGTGCGAGATCCTGTTGCCCGCCGCGGTTGAAAACCAGATCACCAGCCAGAATGCGCATCGCGTCGAAGCGCGCATCCTCTGCGAGGGCGCCAACGGGCCCACGACGGCAATGGCCGACGAGATTCTGGAGAAGAAGGGCGTCTTCGTCATCCCCGACATCCTGGCCAACGCCGGAGGGGTGACCGTGAGCTACTTTGAATGGGTGCAGGATCGCCAGGGGTTCTTCTGGCGCGAAAGCGAAGTCAACGAGCGCCTGCAAGACGTCATGGAGCACAGCTTCGACGAAGTGGTGCGCTACGCTGAAACCCATGGCGTGAACAACCGCATCGCCGCGTACATGCTGGCGATTGACCGCGTAGCCTTCGCGCTGAAGCTCCGCGGAATCTACGCCTAGGAGAGGTTCGCTCGCCGCAACGCCAAACTCTGCGTCGCGGCACCGGGCCGACCCATTACGCATGTTTGCTGATTCCATCGCGCCCGGTCACCTGAAAAGCGAGGACGAACACCGCCGCGAAGTTTGCACCGTGGGCCGCTGGATCCACCAGCGCGGCTTTGTGGCCTCGACCGACGGCAACGTCTCCATCCGGCTGGACCCGCGCCGCGTGCTCACCTCGCCCACCGCCATCTGCAAGGGCATGATGGCGCCCGACGACCTGGTCATCACCGACATCGAGGGCCGCAAGCTCAGCGGGCGGCGCAATCCTTCCTCCGAGCTGGCCATGCACCTGCTCATCTACCGCCGTCGGCCCGATGTGAACGCCGTCTGCCACGCGCATCCTCCCGTCGCCACGGGCTACGCTGCGGCCGGGCTGCCGCTGAACAAGGCGCTGATCAGCGAGGTGGTGCTGGCGCTGGGGTGCATCCCGGTGGCGCGCTATGGCACGCCCGGCACGCCGGAGCTGAGTGAAGCGCTCGAGCCGCTGGTGCAGCACTACGACGCCGTCCTGATGGCCAACCATGGCGTGGTCACTTACGGACCCGACCTGCTGACAGCCTTCTTTCGCATGGAGACGGTCGAGCACTTCGCCCGCGTGTCCCTGGTCACTGAACTTCTCGGCAAACAAGTCTTGCTTTCTAGCGGCGATGTGGAAAAATTGCTCGCGGCACGGGCGCGGTACGGCAGCACTACGGCTGCGCAGGTGAGCCCGGGATGTCCGGTCACGGCCGAAGGTATTGCGGGCGACCGCATCACGGTGACGCGGGAAGAGCTGGAAGCGCTGATCGAAGAGGCGGTGCGCAACGACCGCGCGCGGCGATAGGTGTTGGCGAATCTCGGGTCTGCGGAATGACAGGGCTTTAGCTGTGCCGCAATAAGGAAGCAAGCGCGGGGCTTTTGCCCCTTGAGGGAAGTTCTTCGTTTGCGGCTCTGCGGGAACGCCGGCGCAAGTTGGGCTCCCATGGAGACAAGCCGGCACTCTGAGTGGAGGATGGAATGGGTGAAGCACTCGGCATGATCGAGACGCGCGGTCTGGTGGCGATGATTGAAGCCTCGGACGCCATGGTCAAGGCGGCCAAGGTGACACTGGTGGGTTGGGAGAAGATCGGTTCGGGCTACGTCACCGCGCTGGTGCGCGGCGACGTGGCAGCGGTGAAAGCAGCCACCGACGCCGGCGCAGCAGCGGCGCGGCGCGTGGGCGAGCTCATCGCGGTGCACGTGATCCCGCGGCCGCACCAGTCGCTCGAGGACGTGCTTCCCATCGGCAAGTCTGCCCTGGCGGCAGCGAAGTAGCCGGCGGAAACATCGGGCGGCGCGCCGGCGTCCTGCTGCTGAGGACGCTGGTCGTTCCTGTCGTCCGGAGTGAGTGCCGATCCCACAACTTCGGGATTTGGCCCGACACATGTCGGTGTTGAGGGCAGTTTCGAGGGCCCGCACTGCGATTCTTTCAATCGTTCTGACCTATGTCCTATCGGTTGCCGTTGGCATCGGGATGGTGCACGCAGGAAACAGATTCGCCCTCTCTTATCGCGACAAGCTGGTGGCCCGCGCAGGGCGCAGTGATCCCGCCGCTATCGCTCTTAGGCAAGGCAACCGGCTGCGTGCCGCGCTGCTGGATTTTGGCAGGAACCTCTTCCTGGGCGCCGTGCCCCAGACCGTCGGAGGGCTGGCGATCGCCCTTCCGTACCCGGTGGCGGCGTACCGTGGCTGGGTGGGCGGCATTGTTTCGGTGGATCGCGCGCACGCAAGCCGATTGGCGAAGCGGCGCTCTGCGGCCTATTACGTTCTTGTCTTGGTGCTGCAACTCGTGCCTTACTCTTTGGCGGGTGGAGCGGGAGTAAATCTGGGGCTGACCTATTTGCGTTCGCGGCCGCACGGTCGCGGCGAAAAGTGGCTCGGCTTGCCCAAAGAGGCGGTGCAAGACGTGCTGCAGATCTATCTGTTGGTCGTGCCGCTGTTCTTGATCGCTTCGCTCTGGGAGTTTTGGAGTCCTTGGTAAGAGGAGTTCAAGGAGAATGATTCTCGGCCGCATCGTCGGCACGGTCGTTTCGACGCGGAAAGATCCGCGCCTGGAGGGCAAGAAGCTGCTGGTGGTGAAGCCCGTCTCGCCCGAGGGCGCGGACGAAGCCGGTTATCTGGTCGCGGTGGACACGGTGGACGCGGGCTTCCGCGAGACCGTGCTGGTGGTGTCCGGCAGCTCGGCGCGCATGGCGTCGGAGTGCAAAGACCGCCCGGTGGACGCGGCCATCGTCGGCATCGTGGATACGGTCCAGCTCGACGCGCAGCACGAAGCCGAGCTCGCCGCGGCCAGGAAGAAGTAAAGGACATGATGCTTGGACGCGTGATCGGCAACGTGGTCTGCACGATGAAAAATGCCACGCTCCAGGGCAAAACGCTGCTGCTCGTGCAGCCGATTGACCGCCACGGGCGCGACAAAGGCCGCCCGTTTGTCGCTGTGGATTCGGTGGGCGCCGGCGCCGGCGAGACGATTTACTGGTGCCGCGGCCGCGAGGCCAGCTTTCCTTTTCTGCCCAGTGAGACGCCCACGGAGGCCACTATCGTCGGCATCGTGGACACCATCCACATTCCGGAGGCTGGAGGCGGGAAGCAGACGTAACGCGCAGGGGCTTTCGTGCTTTTTGCCTTTCGGCGGGTTTTTTGTCCGGAAGCTGCTGGGGCTCCAAGTTTCGTTTTGCGGGTTTCGAGTTTAGTTTTTTTGCGATGTTGATCGGCAGAGTCATCGGCGACGTTGTGGCGACGCAGAAGGCGCGCTCGCACGAGGGCCGGAAGATTCTGGTCGTGCAGCCGCTCAACCTCGACGGCTCCGACCGTGGCGAGGCGGTGCTGGCGCTCGACGCTATGGGTGCCGGAATCGGCGAGCGCGTCCTGGTGGTCACCGAAGGCTTCTGCGCCATGACTGCGGTCGAGCGCCCCAACTCCCCGATTGATATGGCGGTGGTCGGCATCATCGATTCGGTCGAGCTTACTGAAGGCGTGCGGTAATTCCCGATGAGCAGCGGGACACAGCCACTCGGCGACACGCAGAGCTTCCTCGAAGCAGTGAGAGCGGGTGACGCTACCCGCGTCGCAGGGTTGCTCGGCACAAACGGTGCGCTGGCCAAAGCGCGCGACGACGCGGGCCGGTCGGCCATTCTGCTGGCCCTTTACTACGGGCGCACCGAGATCGCCGGCCTGCTGGTGGCGGCGCGAACCGATCTCGACATCATCGAAGCCTCAGCCGCAGGCCAGGCTGACCGAGTCGCCGCGCTGCTGGCTGAAGACCGTGGCCTTGCCAACACCTACGCCGCGGACGGGTTTACGCCGCTCGGCCTCAGCGCATTCTTCGGCCACCGGAGCGTCGTGGATCTGCTGCTCGCGCACGGGGCGGACGTGAACGCCGTCTCCCATAACGCCACCGGATACACGGCGCTGACAGGAGCGGTCGCCGGCGGCCATGCGGAGACCGTCGCCGCGCTGCTGGACGCCGGGGCAGACCCCGCCCACCGGTACGCACAGGGATACACTCCGCTGCATGAGGCCGCCGCGAGCGGCAAGCTGGAGATTGCGCGGCTCCTGCTCGACCGCGGGGCCGACCCGAACGCGCGCTTGGACGACGGCAAGACCCCGCTCGCCGCGGCGCTGGCCAAAGGCCACGCCGAGGTTGCGGCCCTGCTCCGCCAGCGCGGCGCCACGGCCTAGCGTTTTTCCGCCGCTCATCGCATCACCTCGGCCGGTCCCCGGCAAGGCGCGAGCAACTCTGCTGGACTCTTCGACCGGCGCGTTGACACCCCGGCAACGCTGCTCAATAATCGCTGCGCATGATTGGGCAGCTCCGCGGCAGGCTGGTTGACAAGCGCCCGAACCAAGTCCTCGTGGACGTGGGCGGGGTAGGCTACCAGGTGTACATCCCGCTCTCGACCTTCTACGCCCTGGGAGAGCTTCACGCCGAGGTCTCCCTGCTGACCCACACGCACCTGCGCGAAGACTCCATCGCGCTCTACGGCTTCCTGACCGCACGCGAAAAGCATTTTTTCGAGCTGCTGATTTCCGCCTCCGGCGTCGGCCCGGCCCTGGCGCTGCGGATTCTCTCCGGGATGAGCGTGGACGAGTTGGTGCCGGCGATCCGCCGCGGCGACCTGGTCCGGCTTACGCGTATCCCGGGGGTGGGCAAGAAGACCGCTGAGCGCATGGTAGTCGAGCTGCGGGACAAACTGGCGGCGATGGAGGTGTCCGAGGAAGCCCCGGCAGCTTCGCGCACAGGCCTGGGGGCGGATGTGGTTTCGGCGCTGTGCAACCTGGGATACGACCGCCGTACCGCCGAGAAGGCGGTGGAGGAAGCGCAGCGCAACGGCGGCGGCGAAAATTTTGAAGCGCTGCTGCGCGCCGCGCTCCAGCAATTGAGCCGCGCGGCGCAGAAGCCTGGGCGGGCCAGCGCGAGCGGATAGAGATTGCGCGGGCCGGCCGCTGTGCAATCCCCAACGGGTGACCACGCAAGGGGTCGCCGCGACGATGATTTCGCGGAAGCTGCAATGACAAAACCGCAGATGCAAAGAGCTCCGCAGCGCGTGGTTTCCGGACAGGCCACGGACGAGGACGCGCGAATCGAGGCCAGTGTCCGCCCGACACGGCTCGCGGAGTTCATCGGGCAGGCGCGGGTCAAGGAGAATATCGCGATCGCCGTCGAGGCGGCGCGCAGCCGCGGCGAGGCGCTCGACCACGTCCTGCTCTACGGTCCCCCCGGTCTGGGCAAGACCACGCTCGCGCAGATCCTCTCGAACGAGCTGAGCGTAACCATCAAGACCAGCTCCGGCCCGCTGCTCGAAAAAAAAGGCGACTTGACCGCCATCCTCACCTCGCTCGAGCCCCGCGAGGTCCTTTTCCTCGACGAAATCCACCGCCTGCTGCCCGCCATCGAGGAAATCCTCTACCCGGCGATGGAGGACTACCGCATTGACCTGGTGATCGGGCAGGGGCCGGGCGCGCGCATCCATCCATTCAAGCTGAACAAGTTCACGCTCGTGGGCGCCACCACCCGCGCCGGGCTGATCACCGCGCCGCTGCGCTCGCGCTTCGGCATCGTGCATCGCCTCGACTTCTACACTGCCGACGATCTCGTCGAGATCGTCCGCCGGTCGGCTAAGATTCTGGGCATCGCCATCGACGACGCCGGAGCGAAGGAGATTGCGCGGCGCAGCCGCGGCACACCGCGGGTGGCCAACCGGCTGCTGCGCCGCTCGCGCGACTTTGCCGAGGTGCGCGCCCAGGGGCACATCACCCTCGAGGTAGCGCGCGAGGCTTTGCAAATGCTCGGCGTGGACGAGCACGGCCTGGACGAGGTGGACCGCAAACTCATGCTCACCATCATCCAGAAATATTCCGGCGGCCCGGTGGGATTGAACACGATTGCCGCATCGCTGAGCGAGGAAGAAGACGCCATCGAAGAGATCTACGAGCCCTACCTGATGCAGCTCGGGCTGCTCGACCGCACGCAGCGCGGGCGCATGGCCACCGCGCTGGCCTACCAGCATTTCGGCATTGATCCCGCGGCCGCGGGACGTCCCCAGCAGCCCCTGTTCTGACGCCCCAGATTTGCAACCACAGAGGAATTCATCTGTGGTTACAATTCCCGGCATGGCGCAGGCGACGACCATCTACCTTTCGCTCGGGTCCAATGTGGGCGACCGGGCCGCGCAGATCGCGCGCGCGGTTGAACTCCTGGCGGCGGCAGGACTGCGGGTGGCGCGCCAATCGGCGCTTTATGCCACCGAGCCCGTGGACTTTTCCCCGCAGAGCTGGTTCCTGAACTGCGTGCTGGAAGCGGAGACCGAACTGATGCCGCGACAGTTGCTGCGCGCGCTCCAGGAGGTGGAGCGCAGCCTGGGGCGCCGAAGGATGGTCAGGCGCGGCCCACGGACGATGGATATTGATCTCTTGCTCTACGGCACGAGCGTTGTGCGCATGGCCGACCTTGAAGTGCCGCACCCGCGCATGGCCGAGCGGCGGTTTGTGCTCGTGCCGCTGGCCGAGCTCTCGCCTTCGCTGCGCCATCCCACGCTGCGCAAAACAGTGCTCGAGCTGTTGGCCGAGACGCGCGACCGCAGCCAGGTCCGGCGCTGGCGCGGCTGAAGAACGAAACCCGAGAATCGAAAAGTGCAGCTCGGGCTTGGCGACGAATCTCGGGTTTCGATTTTCATGATGGTCCACGGCGTAGGAGGCACGGCATCCTTCGGCCCTCTGCAGCGGGGCCCTCCTTCGCCCGCCAGGGCTGGCTCAGGGCAATGGGGACAAGCGCCGTGCCCCTACGACCTGCGCTAGCTGGTACGGTGGACCTTCAGCCAGTGCAGGGTGACGGCGAGCGGCCGCAGCAGCGCCTCGAGCTCGATTTCGGCGTAGTGGCCCCGGGTGACCTGCCGCCAGCGATACACGCCCGGCTCGCTCTCGACGCTCTCCCGGCCCTCAAGCGGCCGCAGGAAGTCGCGGGCATCTTCGAGCGAGGCGCGCTCTTTGGTTTGCGGCCGGGCCAGCGCCTCCACCACGTAGCTGCGGAACAGCTTGGCCCGGTAGCGTTCAAACAGCGCGGGTGAGGCGAAGATGTCGCTCCAGGCCACCTCGCCGCCATAGGCCACCACCACCCCCACCACGCGCTCGCCCTTGAGGTTGGCGGCGGCGCGAGCAAAGCGCCGCTCGATTTCTTCGACAAAGGTTTCGATGGGCACGCCCAGCGATGTGGACTGATAGATCTTCGCGTAGGATTCCGTGCGCGCTCCGCCAATCGCGGCGTCAAGGCTCCGCGAGGAGATCCGGGGCGCCGCCGCAGCCGGGCTGGCCCCTGCGGTAGTTCCGCTGCGCACAGCGGCCCAAACTTCGGTCTGTTTCTGGTCCACCGCCGCTTTTTCGCGCACGCTCGGGTGGACCATTATCTTGGCCGAGGCGAACTGGGAGCCGGAAGACCAGCGGCCGTGCTCGACGCAGAAGACGTCGAGGGGCAACGGGTCGGCCCCCGGCGCCACGATGCGGTCTTTGGCGATGATGCGGTCCTGCTTGCCGCCGCTGACAAGCTCGCCGGCCAGCAGCACCAGCGGCCGCTTGCCGCGGTTGATCAGCACCAGTTGGTTCACGGAGGCCCCGCCGCCCGGATAGATCATCGGCCGGCCATCCCGCTTGCGACGGATGATCTCGCCGCCCTGCTCGGTCACGACGGCATCGCCGGAAGCCAGCGCCTCATCGAGCGTGACAAAACCGCCGGTCTCTCCCGCCTGGTGGCTCGCCACCGGAAAGATGGTCAGGTTTTCATAGGTTACCGGCTCGGCCAGCCGCCAGCCGTTCAAATCAGTTCGTTCGGGCTTCTGCCCGCCCGCGGATATCGCTGCCGCCAGACATCCACCCAGCGAAGCGACCGCCAGCAGTCCACAGGTAATCAGATTCCCTCGGTCCATAGCTTCCTCCTTGGTCCCCGGAATAGGGGCTGTATACTCGACGCCCCTATGAGCGGTTCTCTGACTCTGAACGGAAAGGCCGCGGTTTCTTGCAGGCTTTTTAAGGCTATGGCAGACTCGCGCACCCGGAGAACAACCATGAAAAACCTATCTGGCTGGGGGATTGCTATTGTCCTGGCGGTGTGTCCGGCGGCCCCGGCGCAAGGCCCGAAGAATGCCCAGGGAGCACCCCCAGGCCAGCACGTCAACGCGCAGCGGCTCCAGCAGACGCTTGAGAAACTCGGCGAATTCGGCCGCAATCCCGAAGGCGGCGTCACCCGGCTGGGCTTCTCCGAGGCCGACCTAGCCGCCCGCGAATACGTGATGGGCCTGATGCGACAGGCGGGGCTCGAGGTGCGCGTGGATCCTGCCGGCAACATCTTCGGCCGACGTGCCGGCGCAGAGAATCTACCCGTGCTGCTGTTCGGTTCGCACATTGATTCCGTGCCGCACGGAGGCAACTTCGACGGGGATGTGGGCAGCTTAGGCGCCCTGGAAGTGATCCGCGCTTTCAATGACCGCAAGGTGACAACCCGGCACCCGCTCGAGATGGCGATCTGGGCCAACGAGGAAGGCCACCACTTCGGCAAAGGCGTGTTCGGCTCGGCCGCCGCGGCCGGCCTGTTGGGACCGGAGGTGCTGGCGCGTCGCGACGAGCAAGGTCTCTCGCTGGGCGACTGGCTGCGGCGCTATGGCCAGGATCCTGCGCGCTTCGGCGAAGCCCGCATCCGGCTCGGCACAGTGGCGGGATACGTTGAACTGCACATCGAACAGGGGGCGGTGCTGGACGAAGCGCGCATTCCCATCGGCGTGGTGGAAGGCATCGTGGGGATTCGCTGGTGGACGTGCACCGCCACGGGCTTCGCCAACCACGCGGGCACGACGCCGATGAACCGGCGGCAGGATGCGCTGGCCGCCGCGGCGCGCGCGGCGCTGGCCGTACGCGAAGCCGTTCGCGCGGAGCCTGGCCGCCAAGTGGGCACTGTCGGCTACGCGAAGGTGGAACCCGGCGCGCGCAACATCATCCCCGGCCGCGTGGAGTTCCCGGTGGAACTGCGCGATCTCGATGCAACGAAGATCGAGCGCATCTGGGCGCGCATCCAAAAACGTTTCGCGGAGATCTCCCAGGAAGAAAACGTCCCAATCGAGTGTGCGCCGCTTAGCGCCGACCAGCCGGCGCGCACCGATCCCGCCTTCCAGCAGACGATTCGCGAGGCGGCTGAAGCGGCCGGGCTGGCCACGATGGATCTCCCGAGCGGCGCCGGCCACGACGCTCAAAACGTGGCGCGGTTCGCGCCCATCGGGATGATCTTCGTTCCCAGCCGCGGCGGAATCAGTCACTCGCCGAAGGAGTTTACCCCGTGGGAGGACGCGGCCAACGGCGCGGAGGTATTGTATCGGACCGTTCTGTTGCTCGACGCACGGCTAAACCGCAATTGAGCAGGCGCTCCCGCTAGGGGCGCCCCAGGTCTTTGCGCGGTTTCCGGGTCTTCTTGCGTTCCTCGGCTTCCTGCTGCTCGAACTCGGCGATTTCTTCCTCCGTCATCATGTATTCTCCGCGCCCGGCAAACATAGCTGTTTGGCGGAGGTTGCCGCCGGAGCGGAGCTCCCTGCCCACGCGACGGTCAATGGTGCTCTGGCGTTCATGGTCCTTCGACTCGTAGCGGACGCGCCGGATGGGCGTCGAGATAGACTGCGTTTCAAGCAGCAGGTCGCTGACCTTGTCGAGAAAGTCGTGGAGGTGAAAGGGCTTCAGCGCATAGGGCAGGCGCTCCCGCTCCAGCACGGGTTGGATCTCCTGCCCGACTGACTCCGGCACCAGGAAGAGCACCCGCGCACGTGTTCGCCCGGCCTCTATCGGGGCCGCCAGGGCCAGTTCCTTGAGCGTGCTAAATACCGGCCCATCGAGGCCGATCAAGGCCACGTTGACGATCACCAGCGTCCAGTTACTGCTGGCCAGCTCCGCCAAGGCCCTGTGGGCCTGCGGCACGACGCGCAACTTCCAGCCCTCGGAATCGAGCACGTACCGCAGAGCGGTTTGCGTGCCCTCGTCATCGTCAATGATCAGGATACCGACGGGGTTCACAGCAGGCTCCTATGCCGCCCGAGCCAGTATAGCTGCCGGCTCAGCACGCGGGCGGGCAGGTTCGCCCAGGCTCAGCCAATAGGTCAACAGGGCTGCGGGCCCCATGTACGTCCGGGGCCTGGCGGCAAACCTGGGCAGAAAAGAAGGCTTGACACAGCGAAGAAAAAGCGAATATCATACGTGCCGACGGCGAGGCGAGCCATGGCCATTTCCGGTGAGGTCGCCCTAGCGACCCGAACCACTTCCCCCAATCCCACTCTCTCCTTGTTCCCCAGCGTCCCGCCCCCACAGGACGCCGAGCCGCAGGCCTTAAGTGAAGCGAGGCCTGCGGCCGAGTTGGTCGGCATTGCCCGCCTCGCCGCTCATTCCCCGCGGGCCGAGGTCAAGCGCGGGGCGGAGTACTTCCTTCTACCGGTGCGGTCGATCTTGAACCGCTGCGACTCCGAGCGCGTGCCGTTTAGCTGGACGGTGAACCCCTACCGCGGGTGCGAATTCGGCTGCCGGTACTGCTACGCGCGGTACACGCACGAGTACATGGAACTGGACGGAGGCGAATTTGAACGCAAGATCTACGTCAAGCAGGCCGCGGGGCAGGTGGCGGCGCGGGACCTGGCGCGGGAGAAAATCTGGGGCGAGCACATCGCCATTGGCACCGCCACGGACCCTTACCAGCCGGCGGAGCGCGAGTATGGCGCCACGCGGGCGATTCTCGAGCAGATGGCGGCCCGCGAGGGGCTGAGCGTTTCGATGACCACGAAGTCGAACCAGGTGGTGCGCGACATCGACCTGCTGCGCCGAATCGCCGCCCGCTCGGCGCTGTACATCAACATCACCATCACCACGCTGCGGCCGCGCCTGGCGCGGCTGCTCGAGCCGCGCGCCCCGCGGCCGGACTTGCGGCTGAAGGCGGTGCGCGCGCTGCGCGATGCCGGCCTGGCCGCGGGCGTTTTCGCCATGCCGGTGCTTCCGGGTCTGACCGACCGCGAAGCAGACCTCGACGCGCTGGCCCGCGCGGCGCGGGACGCCGGCGCGCAATGGTTTGCGGGTCAAGTGCTCTTCCTGATGCCTTCGGCGCAGAAACAGTTCCTGCCGTTCCTCGAGCAGAAGTTTCCCCGGCTCGCGCGGCAATACCGCGAGTGGTACGCGGGGTCGGGCTATGCGCCCGAAGGCTATCGCCGCGCAATCGTCGAGCGGGTCAAAGGCTTGCGCGCGAAA
>WNFB01005582.1_pt1 | contig 11249 bp, 10 predicted proteins | sample 5400501 | NCBI WGS metagenome assembly WNFB01 (sample SAMN13153341, study PRJNA577476) | soil metagenome | isolation source: 200 cm saprolite under Douglas fir tree site 2 hole 1 | place: USA:California | collected 2015-04-18 | reverse complement strand
CGATCGCCGGGGCCGGTTTGGAAGCGATCTGGATGCTGTTTGCGCCCGACTCGCGACTGCTGCGCAAGACCTGGTTCGACAAGCGTTTTGAAGAAGAGCTGGCGGAGGCGCGCAAGCTCAAGATGGACGAGAAAGCCAAGTTGCTCCCCAAGCCCGAGTGGGTGCGCTGGTGCGCGATCGTGCAGAAGCAGGATCAGATCAACCAGTTGGCGCGCCAGAATCCCGCCTTTACCCTCGAGCTGCTTTCCGGCGAGCTGAAGAAATTGGACGATCTGGTCGGGGCGTTCCTTGATCTGTCAGTCACTTGTTCTCGATATGAGGAGTACATCGCGTCAATCGCGGTGGACGAGATCGAGCGGGATCTGCGGCGATATCAGAATCTCCTCGAGCACGAGACGGGGGAAAAGCGCACCTTGGCGCAGAAAAACATCGCCGTCTTGGCCAAGCGCAAGGAAAAATACGCCGAAATTCACGCCAACTTGTCCTCCGCGCGCGGTCAGCTCGAGCTGATCGAAAATACTTTTCGGCTGCTCGCCGATCAGATCGTCACCATGCGGTCTCCCCAAGAGCTCAGCGGTCAGCTCGATGAGTTGCTCGATGGAGTCGAGGCGGTTCGCCAGACGACCCGGGAAACCGAGCACTTGTTGCAACCCGCCTAGCCGTGGGCTTCGTGGAGCGCTACTCAGGCCTTTTCCCGAAGGGACTCGTCCATGACTACCGCTGATCTGGCGCTGCCACGCCTCCTCTCCAGACTCCGCAAGCTCCCTCCCCGCATCCTGGCGATCATCGCCGGCGTCGTGCTGCTCCTGGCCTATCTCGGCTATCGGCTTTATCTCAGCCGACAACCCTACGAGTGGAGCGGAACGGTGGAGGCCCGAACCATTTCCATCGGCTCGCGAGTGGGCGGGCGGATCAAGGAGGTGTTGGTTCAGGAAGGGGACCAGGTGACGGCGGGGCAAACGCTGATCGTTCTCGAACCCGGTGACCTGCCTGCCCAGAAGCTCGCCGCCGAGGGCCAGTTGCTTCAGGCCGAGGCGAACCTCGAGAAGCTGAAGCACGGGGCGCGGCCGGAGGAGATTGTGCAGGCCCGGGCTCGCGCTTCCACCGCGGTCGCTGCGCTGGCCGAATCGGAAGCCGGAGCCCGCCCGGAACAGATTACAGCCGCCGAGGCGCGACTGGCCGCCGCCCAGGTGATTGCGGACAAGGCCCTTTTGGACGCTGGCCGGATCCGCAAGCTGTTCAAGAGTGCGGCTGCCTCGCGCGCGGATCTGGACAACGCCGAGGCGCAGCTTCGCAGTGCGGTTGCTCAGCGGGAGGCGCAGAGGGCGGCTCTGGATGAATTGAAGAATGGAGTGCGAAAGGAGGAGCTGCGGCAAGCGCGGGCTCGGGCTCAAGAGGCCAAAGCGGGAGCGCAGCTGGTTGAATCGGGCTCGCGCGGCGAGGACATCGATGCTGCCCAGGGTCAAGTGGAAGCCGCGCGGGGGAAACTGGATTCGGTCCAGGTGATGATCGACGAGCTGGCGGTCAAGGCGCCTCGGCCCGCGAGAGTGGAAACACTCGACCTGCGTCCGGGCGACATCCTCGCTCCCAACGCAGTCGCCGCGAAGCTCCTGGAGGATGACCAGCTCTACGTTCGGATCTACATCCCTGAAACGATGATCGGGCACATCCGGGTTGGCGGGGTGGTTCCGATCTCGGTGGACTCGTTTCCTGGCAAGTCCTTCCCGGGGCAAGTCGAGCACATCAATAGCATCGGAGAGTATTCTCCTCGAAATCTGCAGACCGCCGACGAGCGGGCGGATCAGGTGTTCGCGGCGCGGGTGCGAATAGAATCCGGTCGCGATCAGTTGCGCGCTGGAATGGCTGCCTTGGTCCGGGTACCCCGATGAATGGGTCGACTCAGAGCCCGGAGGCTAGCGATGAAATCGCCATCCGCGCGGATCGGCTGACAAAGGACTTCGGAAACTTCCGCGCGCTGGATCGCGTGAGTCTCGAGGTCCATAAGGGAACCATCTACGGTTTGCTCGGACCGAACGGCTCGGGAAAATCCACGATCATCCGGATCCTCTGCGGGCTGCTTGCTCCGACGCAGGGAAGGGCGAGCGTGCTCGGATTGGACGTGGCGACCCAGGGCGATGAGATTCGCCGGCAGATCGGCTACATGAGCCAGAAGTTCGCGCTCTACGAAGACCTCACCGTCTCCGAGAACCTCGACTTCTATGCCCAGATTTACGGTTTGACGGGAGCGCGACTGCGGCAGCGGCGGGAGGCGGCGATCGAGCTGACGCATATCGGCCCCTATGTCGATCGCCGCGCCGGATTGTTGTCTGGCGGCTGGAAGCAGCGACTCGCGCTCGGCAGCGCGCTGATGCATCAGCCGAGGGTGGTGTTTCTCGATGAGCCCACCGCGGGAATCGATCCGGTGGCTCGGCGTGAGCTGTGGGACCTGTTGTTCAAGCTCGCTGCGCAGCGAATCACGCTTCTGGTAACCACTCATTACATGGATGAGGCCGAGCGCTGCGGAGAAGTCGGCTATCTGTACCTCTCGAAGCTGCTGGTGACGGGTACGCCGGAGAAATTGAAAACGCTGCCTTCGGTCAATCCACCCGGATATCGCCGAGTGGAAATCGAAACGCGGCAAACGGCGCGAGCGCTCAGCTGGTTGAAGGAACGGCCTTTTTGCTCCAGCGCCACCATCTTCGGACAGTCCGTTCATGCGCTGATCGACGCACAGATCGATGACGCCCAACTGATCGATCGCTTGCGGAAAGCTGGCTTCCCGCAAGCCACCTTCCGTCCGATCGCCCCATCCCTGGAGGACGTCTTCGTCACGCTGACGGAGCAAGCGGCGCAGGAGCGACAGAATGGAAAGGCGGCCTGAGGCGATGTGGAGCTCCTTCCGAGCCATCTTCCGCAAAGAGTTTCTACATATCCTCAGAGACCGCGGCACCCTGGTCCTGGCATTCGCCATTCCGCTGTTTCAGCTGGTGCTCTTTGGCTTCATCGACCAGACGGTCAAGAACGTTGCAACGGTGGTGGTCGACCAGGACCGCTCCTCCGACAGCCGACTGCTGATCGATCAATTGCGTGCGACCAAGACCTTCCGGATCAGCCGGATCATCGACAACCCTCGCGATGCACGGGAGGAGATCACCGCCGCTCGCGCCAGGGTGGGGATCGTCATTCCCCCTGACTTTCGCGGGAAGCGCGCGAGGGGGGCAAACGCCAAGGTTCTGGTGCTGATCGACGGCTCCGATTCCAACGTCAGCGCCCAGGCCCTCGCCTCGGTCAATGGCCTGATCGCGCAAGCGAATCTGGATGAAATTCAACGAAACATTCGGAATCCCTCTCAGCCGCTGTCGGTCCAGCCGATCGTCTTGTTCAACCCGGACGGGCGGACGGCCAACTACATCATTCCCGGACTGGTGGCGATCCTCCTTCAGATCGTGGCAATGGTTCTGGCCGCGGTGGCAATCGTGCGCGAGCGGGAGCGGGGAACCCTGGAGCAGTTGATGGTGACACCGATCCACCCGTTGGGCCTGATGCTGGGCAAGCTCGGTCCCTACCTGTTCATCGGGATTGGGGAAATGGCGATGATACTCTTGGCGATGAGATTTGGATTCGGGGTTCCGATCCAGGGCAGCCTTCTGTTCCTGTTCCTGATCGCTTTCATCTATCTCTTTTCATTGCTCGCGCTCGGCCTCTTCATCTCCACCCGCAGCAAGACGCAAGCCGAGGCCCAGCAATTGGCGCAGCTCTTCCTGCTGCCCTCAATTTTCCTCAGCGGGTACATCTTCCCGGTGGAAGGGCTTCCGATCGTGCTGAGGACGATCGGACGACTACTCCCGGCCACGCACATGGTGGCGATCATGCGGGGGGTTGTTTTGCGCGACGCCGGACCTTTGGACCTCTTGCCCCATGTTCTGGCGCTGGTTGGGATCAGCGTCGCGCTGGTGTGGTTCAGCGTTCGAAGCGTTCGGAAGATGGCGGTGTGAGGTGCCGCCAACTTGCCGCCGTTCGGATCAGGGCGACGACGCGTTCTGCAATTGCGCAACTCTGGGAAAATGCACCGTCACCGTCGTGCCGCCCTCCTCGCTAGAAGTCACTTCGATGCTGCCCCCATGCGCCGTGACGATCTGCTTGGCAATGAACAGACCGAGGCCAATACTTCCAGGCTCGGCAGGCGTTTCGCTTCCGCGGCGGAACGGTTCGAACAGGCTGGGGATCTCCTCTTCGGAAAGGACCCGGCCCTGGTTATTGATGACCAGCCATACTTCCCTGTCGACCCCGCGCGTGGCGACGCGCACGATGGTACCGGAAGGACTGTGCTGGATCGAATTGGTGATCAGATTCACCAGCACCTGGGTGATGCGGTCCTGATCCCACATCCCCTCGCCATTTCCCGCCTGGGTAAAGACGATTTGGCGATCTGGACGCGAGAGGCTCATCTCGTCGACGATCTGTTGCGCCAGATCATGAAAATTGAACGATTTGACTCGAATCGGGATGCCGCCTCCCACGCGCGCTTGCGTGAAATCCAATAAGTCCGCAATCAACCGGGTCGCCCGTTTCGCGGAAGACAGGATGCGGGTCAACCCCTTGACGTGGAGCTCGTCGATTCCCGTTCTTCGCAGAAGGGTGGCCGCCGAGAGCGCGATGGTGTTCAGCGGATCGCGCAGGTCGTGGCTGACGATTCCCAAGAGCTGCTTTTCGAACTCGGACCGATTCCGGACCTCCTCTTCGCGCTCCCCGGCGTATTCGGAGATCGCCGCGGCGATCGCGTCGATCAGGCACTTCGACAGCAGCCGAAACTCCTGCACAGTGGGGGAATAGTCGGGCTCGGCAATCAGCTCGAAAATGCACTCCCGAACGACTCCATATTCGAGGACTACCGCTTCGATGTCGAAGCCGCTTCTGAAACGCTGCTTTCCGTGCTCCTTGGCCGCGTCGGTTACCAGGGACACGGGCGACGATCCCTCGCCGCGCAATGCGTAAACCAGCTCGTCGATGAAGTTCGGCAGACGGTCCATCAGCTCGGGCTTACTCAGCTTCCTGGGAGCCAATCTTGCCTGGACGCGCTCGGCCCATCGCTTGAGCAGCTGATCGCGGTTTGCGTGGATTAACTCAGCGAGCCGGTTCTTATCTGTCTGCGCAGCGGGAGTGATCATGCCGGTACTAGATATGCTCTCCACGCGCGCGCGGCAACGGTTCACCGCACAACAGGATGGGTCAGTAACTCAAGACAAAGACACAACCCGCGCCGTCGAGGCTTTGAGGACTTGCGTAGGGGGCTCCGATAGCGACCGCTGAGCGTCCATCGCCGTTGAGGTCTCCGACGAAGGCCACCGATCGACCCAAGGTGTCGCCGCGCGTCTCCCCATCCAGCTGGAAAAGCAACTGCCCCGAAGCGCCGGAGAAAACCAGGGCGCTCCCCGCTCCGATCCGGCCACCGGGGCTGGCGCTGGGGGATCCAATGGCGATATCCGGCACGCCGTCGCCGTCGATGTCGCCCCCAGCCACCGCGGCTCCGAACTCATCGAATGCCGCGGCGCCGTCGAAGCGATAGATGAGAGCGCCGGTGGCGCCAGAAAAGACAAAGGCGCTCCCACTCTCGGGCAACCCTTGCGCGCTTGCCGCTGGAGCGCCCACCGCGAAGTCGTCGAACCCGTCGCCGTCGAGATCGCCCACCGCCGCCAATGAGCGGCCCAAATACGCCGCAGGCTCCTCTCCATTGATCCGATAGAGCAGGCTACCGGTCCTTCCGGAACGCACTTCAACGCTTCCAGCCAGCGAGAGCCCAGCCGGACTTGAGTTGGGCGCTCCCAGAAGAAGGTCTGGAATGCCGTCTCCGTCGAGATCGCCGATCGAGGCGACCGCCCAACCAAGGAAATCTCCGCTCTGCTGACCTTCAATCTGATAGAGGAGGTCTCCGGTTGCTCCAGAGCGGATATCGACCCTGCCCACGCCAATGACGTTGCCCACGCTCGCAAAGGGAGTACCGATTGCGAGATCCGGGACGCCGTCCTGATCGATATCCCCGACACCGGCCACCGACCATCCCATGTACGTCCCGCCCTCTTCGCCAACAAAATTGAAGAGCAGTTTCCCAGTAGCCCCGGAGAACACCAGCACGCTGCCCACGCCATAGGCCTCTTTGCGGCTGGTAAAGGGTGCGCCGACGATCAGATCGGGTACACCATCTCCGTCCAGGTCCCCGGCGGAGGCCAACGCCCCTCCAAAAAATCCACGGAGCTCGAGCGGAAAGACTTGATAAAGAGTGGACCCCTTGGCACCGGAATAAACAAAGGCAGTTCCGATTGCAAAGTCATCATTCGGCGCCCCAACGGCGATGTCCGGCACGCCGTCTCCGTTCAAGTCGCCTGCGCCGAGGATCGCGCTGCCTAACCCCTGCTCTGCTCTGGTCCCATCGAAGCGGAACAAAAGCTGTTGTGCGCCCGCCTCGGCCCAGGGGCACAACACCAAGACCACCACCTCAAGCAACATTTTCCGGTGTGCGGTTGTCAATCTGCCTTGCCTGCGTTGAAGATTCCGCGAAAAGCGTCAGCGTCGCTATGGGGCAGGGCACATGCTCTGTTCAGCCCATAGAATTCGGGCCGTTGGTGGCGAGGCCTCCTGATTGAGTTCGATTAAGAAATACACGTCGTTGTTTGAGTAGTCGCTCTCGATGAGGAGGCCAGCTGGGTTGATGGTGTGCACGAACCAGTACTGACCACTGGGAACACCCTCAACGGGGATGAACTGATCCTGCCAATGAAACGGATAGACGTCTCGGGTTCCAGCATTGATGCTGTCGGTTTGCGGCGGGAGGGAACACGGAGGGTTGGTACTGCAGGTAGAGATGCTGATCAGGCAGCACCACCGCTTCATTTGGCAAACGACCAAATCCCCAAGCCCACCGTCTTCGGCTACGTTGTAAAGCGAAAAACTCGCGAGCGGTAGCCAGCGGCTGCCCTGGCCAGGTGGGATGATAGCGATTTCCTGTTCGATCGCAGAACATGTCCCAGCCTCATCTATCTGTGAGGTGGTCTGGAAGAAATGCCATCCATCCGACATCGATTGACGCCGAGTTCGCAAGTGTCCCCGCCCCAGGTTCGCCGAGCCCACTTGGAAGGTGATGATCTCCTGCCCAGAGATGTTGGTCGGGTCGATCTGGGTCCAGTCGTCGCAGGATACGAGCTTGTCATTCGAATTGGCGGTCGATATGCCAAAAGTCTGAATCTCCTCCGCTGACCAGGGCTGCATGTCCGGCAGCACGTCGGTCAATACCCCGCCTTGAGCTATGCCTCCGCCGATAAGCGCTAGTACTGCCGGTACCGATATCGCTCCAAAACGTTTCATGAGTTTCTCCCTAAAATCCCATCAGTGAAGAGTTTCTGGTTGGTCGCCGGGCGGTCACCGCGCTGCGACGCTGGGCCTTATATCAGTGCGCTTTCTGAAAACACACTTCGCCACGGATCCGACAGGAGGGTTGAGTGCTGCCTCCCGAATGTGCTTGACCCGCTTTCGCCTGCCGCCCAGCATGCTCCCCTTTCTGCGGGCGAAAAGTGTTCTGCTTTCGCGCGGATAACTCTGATGGAGGGCGCGGCACCAGGGACGGGATTGATGGCAGCCAAGCTCCCGGCTCTCTTCGACGCCCACTTGCATCCGGGCGGGATACCGGACGCAGACCTGGAGTCGATGCGTTTTTTTGGCGTGGTCTCAGCCGTCGCGGTGGCTTATGCCTCCCCCCTGCCTGCCCGTAGCGCAGAGATTTTTGCGCACTTCGAGGACATCCTTCAGACGCAGCTTCCCCGGCTGGAGCGCCACGGCATCCGCAGCTATGCCGCGCTGGGAATCCATCCCCGGTGCATCCCGAGGCGCGGCCTTGCTGAAGTGCTGGCCGAGCTTCCTCGCTATTTTCAGGGTGGAAAGGTGCTGGCGGTGGGCGAGATCGGTCTCCACCACGGCGGTCAAGCGGAGGAGGAGGCCTTCGCGGAGCAGTTGGATCTCGCCCGCAAGCTGAGCCTGCGCGTTCTGGTGCACACTCCCGCTCGCGAGAAAGAGAGATTCACCCGGCGTATTCTCACCGTCCTACGGGCCTGCGGAATTCCTCCTCGGCATATCCTGGTCGACCACGCGAATGCGCGCACTGCCCGACTCGCGCTGGAGTGTGGCTACTTCGCGGGGCTCACCCTCCATCCCGAAGAGCTCCGCGCCGAGCGAGCAGTAGCGCTGATCCGAAAGTTGGGAAGTGAGCGGCTGATCCTGAATACCGATTCCGGAAACGGTCCTGGAGATATCGTCGCCCTGGCGCGAATGGTGCATCTCATGACCAAGGCCAAGCTCTCGGGGCGAGTGATCGAGCGCGTGGCGAGGAAGAACGCCGCGCAGTTCTTCGGAATCGCCGACTGAGCGCGCTGGCTCAGAATGCTACCTCCAGACCCACGATCAGCGACGTATCTGTGGAGACCCTGCTGGGCGCTGGGGCGCTGTCGTACTTGACCAGGAATCCAACTCCCAAAGACACCCCGTCGGTCAGGCGCGTGGACAGTTTCGACTGCGAATTCACCAGCACCCGGGAGTCGCCAGTCACGTTTGGCATGACCTCAGCATCCTCGGTGAAGATGATTCCCTTGTTCAGAGCGTAGCGAAAAGCCAGGCCGAATCGGGGAGCGATCAGCGTTACTCCAGGTAGGCCTTGCACAGTCGGGTAATATTGGAACCGCGACTCCTTGGAGTATCGGAAACCTAAGTCCGTCCGGAAGAAGCCTTTTGAAAAATCCGCCTCTTTGAGATCCCACCAGATCAAGGCAGCTCCCGCTTCTCCGTACCCGCGCAACTCCACGCTCTGCACATGGTCCGTCTCCAGGCCGCCCAAGAGATAAATCGAAAGCAGCAGACTGAATCGGCGATCGGCGCGCAGTTGTCCCGCGGCCGAGAGCGCGTTCACCTGCGAGGTGCTGCTTCCGGCGGGCTGGGCCGTGCCGTAGGCGCCGTTCGCCTTCGCGGTGAAAATCCATTCCTGGGACTTCCGCTCCACCGTCGCATTCGCGCTGAAGGTCAGCGCCTTGGCGTTGCCGGTCACCGAAATCAACCCTAGCCCCGCCGTTCCGGACCAGGTCGCGGCGGAAGGCGCCGCCGGTGCGGCTTTGCCAGCCGGGGCTGTCGTCAAAGGAACTCCCGCAACCTTGGCAGCCGCATTGGCGGCAATTTCGGCGGCGGCGGCCGCTCTCTCGGCAGCGGCGGCAGATCTCTCGGCGGCGGCGGCCGCCCGATTGGCCGCGTCCTGCCTGCCAGACGATTCGTTGGTGACTTGTCCCGCGATGGTTACGGCAATCACCGTTGCAATGCTCAGCATGGGCTACCCCCGGTTCTAAAATCGGCTCTTTCGTACGAGCACGCGGCGGCATAGCAATGGCCGCCGGGGTGAAAATCCACAAAATTGTGGAGGCGATGGTCGGAAAGCGAACGATACTTGACCGAGGTCTCGCTCAACATGCGCTCGCACACTTCACCCAATCTCACTGGACGCTGCCGGCGCTGCTTTTTGCCAACCCGATATTGCTTGTGCGATGCGGTGCCCCGGGTGGAGACCAGGGCCCGCTTCGTCATCGTCCGGCACGCGCGAGAAATCTGGAAGAGCACCAATACCGGCCGGCTGGCTGCGCTTGCCCTGTCCCACTGCGAGCTTCGAACTTATGGGGGACCTGACTCTGCCCTGAGCCTAGAGGACCTCGCCCGGGCCGGAACCTGGCTCCTCTTTCCTGGCTCGCCAGAGGGCGATGCCGGGATAACGGAGGCGAGGCAGATCGTGGTCCTCGACGGGACCTGGCACGAGGCGCGTCACATGCTCAATCGACTCAAACCCTTGGCAGGTTTGCCAAGACTTTCACTCGCTGCGCCAGCGATCGGGATCAACCGGCTGCGGCGGTCGCCCTTTCCAGCGGCAATGTCGACGCTCGAAGCGATCGGTCGCGCCGTTGCGCTACTGGAGGGAGAGGCGGTCGCGGCTCCTCTTGCCACCCTTCATGCAATGATCGTGGAGCGGGTCCTCGCAACGCGCGGAAAGTTCCCAGCTACTTCAGCTTCTCGCCGCTCAAGTCTTCCAGTGCTGTGACCACCGCACCGATGTCTTGCGAGCCCTTCCCCTGTGCGCGCGCCAGTTGGTACACCTCCTTGACCGCCGCGACAGCCGGCGTAGGAATACGATGTTTCGCCGCGCTCTCCAGGAACAAAGACAAATCCTTGAACATCAGTTCGATGGAAAAGTGCGTATCGAACTCGCGGCGCAGGATGGAAGGTCCTTTGAAATCGTAGTACGGCGACCTGAATCCGGAAGCCTGTACCACCTCCAGGAACTTGCGGGGATCCACCCCCGCTCGCTGAGTCAGCAGCATGCCCTCGCAGAGGCCTTCCAGCATCATCGAGATCAATGCGTTTCCAGCCAGCTTCACCTGACTGCCCGCCCCCACCGGGCCGCAGTGAATCGCCTTCTCACCAACGGCGCGAAAGATCGGCTGCGCCCTCTCGAATGCCGCGCCTGTCGCACCCACCATCAGAACCAGCGTCCCTTTCGTTGCGCCGGTCTTCGAACCCGTCACCGGGCACTCCACGAAGTCGATGCCACGAGCCGCCGCTGCTTGCTCCAACTCGCGTGAAAAATCGGGCGACACCGTGGAAAAATCGATGAACAGCTGGCCGGCTTTCGCAGTCTCGAGCAGTCCTTTGGCTCCGAAGACCACCTGCCGAAGGGCGGGCGGATCCGTCACGCAGGTGCAAAAAGCGTCGACCTGAGCAGCCACTGCAGCAGGGGAATCGGCCACGCGTAAGCCGTCGGAAGCCAGCGCCTCGGCGCGAGAGCGGGTGCGATTCCATACCGCCACGTTGAAACCTTTGCGCGCCAGGTTGCGCGCCATTCCGCTTCCCATGATTCCCAATCCGATGAAGCCCACACTTCGGATTTCAGCCATTGTGAATCCTCCCATCCCTCTATGTAGCGGGCCTGCCCGTAGCGCAACCACTCTCGATCTCCTAGATTAGAGACATGAAGTTGCCTCTCCCGTTTCGGTCCCAGAAGACCTCTCATGCCCTTCGCGCCACCGAGGACCGGACCGAGAGGCTCCTGGCCGAGGGCCTGCGGCTTCTCGGCCAGTTTTGCGCCAAGATGGCTGACTACGTGGAGGCCCAGCGACTCGCCCGCTCGGGCTACCGAAATCAAGGTAAGTTCCTGGAAAGACAGGAATCCCCGA
>WNFB01005581.1_pt1 | contig 11249 bp, 9 predicted proteins | sample 5400501 | NCBI WGS metagenome assembly WNFB01 (sample SAMN13153341, study PRJNA577476) | soil metagenome | isolation source: 200 cm saprolite under Douglas fir tree site 2 hole 1 | place: USA:California | collected 2015-04-18 | reverse complement strand
CATCCCGAACGGGCTGCTCGCCGTGGCCGCTTGCGTCAGCGCCTGCGTCGTGTTCGGGGCAGTCGCCTACGGCCTCGACGCTGGCGACCTGCGCGCCGCTGCGGCCAGCCTGGCGAGGTGGGCCCGGTCATGACGGCTCCGCGGATCGCCTGCGTCTTCAGCACCGCCGCCGCGGGCACCGGCGTGCATGCGGCGATGCTCGCCGAAGGCTGCGCGGCGCGGGGCCTGAGCGTGGCCGCGTTCGGCCCGGCGCAGACGTGGCACCGGTTCTTCCAGGAGCGGGCCGGCGTCCGGTTCGAGCCGGTGGAGATCGCGGACCGGCCGCGCCCGGCCAGGGACGCCGCCGCGGTCCTGCGGCTGCACGGGCTGCTGGCGGGGGCCGGGCCGGACGTCGTGCATGCGCACGGCATGCGGGCCGGGGCTGTCGCCGCTGTTGCGCTTGCGCGCGGCCTCCGGCCGGCTCCGGCGCTGGTAGTCACGGAGCACAACGCCCCGCCTGGACGCCTCCCGGGGAACCTCATCTACCAGGCACTTGAGCGCGTCATCGCCCGGCGGGCGGATGCGGTGCTGTGCGCGTCCGGCGACCTGGCCGTCCGGATGCGCCGGCTGGGCGCCGGTGAGGTCGCGCAGGCCGTGATCCCGGCCTCGGCCGCCGAGATGCCGTCGGCCGAGGCCGCGGCGAAGGCCAGGGCGGCCGTCGGCGCCGCCGGGCGGCCGATGGTGCTTGCGGTCGGCAGGCTCGCCGAGCAGAAGGGGTTCGGCGTGCTGCTCGACGCCGCGGCGGCCTGGCAGGGCCGTCAGCCGCTGCCGCTGCTGGTGATCGCCGGGGAGGGGCCGCTGGCCGGCCAGCTTGTCGCGAGCGCGCGGCGGTCCGGGCTGGACGTGACCTTCCTCGGGCGGCGCGACGACGTGCCCACGCTGATCGCCGCTGCGGACGTCATGGTCGTGCCGAGCATGTGGGAGGCGCGGGCGCTGGTCGTCCAGGAGGCCCTGCGGGCGGGCACGCCGCTGGTGGCCTCCCGGGTCGGCGGAATCCCGGACCTCACTGGCGAGGACGCGGCGCTGCTCGTGCCGCCAACGGACAGCGGCCGGCTGGCCGCGGCGGTGCTGTCCGTACTCGGGGACGAGGCGCTGGCCCGCCGGCTGGGCGCGGCGGCCCTGGTGCGCGCGAGCGCACTTCCGTCGCAGTCCGATGCGCTCGACGCCGCGCTCGCCGTGTACCGGCGGGTCGCGGCCCTGCGCGGGCGGCCGGGATGAAGCGGCCGGCCGGGGACAGCGGCTTTTCGCAATATGCAGACGACAATGTGCAATCTACAAATTTCACGACACATCATAGCGTTTTGGTAACAAACGTGTATTTCGCCTGAACTGCCTGGTCAGAGTGTGCTGGGCTGGCCGACTGAGGCCACTTTATCCCCGTGTGCGGTCTCGTGGGGGGTTACAAACGCATGGGCGAGCCGAGCCGTGCCCGGCCGCCGGAGTGGTGGGCAGGCAGCGACGACGACCTGGAGCCGGCCAGCGACGATCCGGGTCGCCCGGCTGAGCCATCCTGGGCGGCGGTGCTTGCCACCACGCTCCGGCTGTGGCTGGAGCGCCGGGGCCTGCGCAGGCCGGACAGCGCTGACCCCGAGCCCGGGCCGCGGTGGCGCAGGTACGGCCTGGCCGGCCTCGTGCTCATGGTCTTCGCCGCTGGCGCGCTGACGGTCGCGCTGATCGGGCGCACCACGGCGGTAACTCCCTCGGGCGCGGTGAGCCCTGGCCTGGGTCTGCGCGGCGCCGCCGCTGTCCGCGGTGAAGCGGCGGCCTGGATCGTCCGGCAGGTCAGCCGGGGAGCGATCGTCGCCTGCGATCCGGTCATGGGCTCAGCCCTGCAGTCGCGCGGATTCCCGGCCGGCAGCCTGCTGATCCTGGGATCATCGGCTGCCGATCCGCTGGGTTCCGCCGTCGTGGTGGCGACAGCAGCCGTCCGCAGTCAGCTCGGAAGCCGTCTGACCAGCGAATATGCGCCCGTTGTGCTCGCCAGCTTCGGATCGGGAACAGCGCGGGTCGAGGTGATGGTGACCGCTGCCGATGGCGCTGCGGCCTACCGGCTGGCCCTGCGTGCCGACCTGCAGGCCCGCCGGGCGACCGGCAGGCAGCTGCTGCAGAACGCCCATATTGACCCATCGGCGCCGGCCAGGGCGGACCTCGCCGCCGGCCGGGTCGACGCGCGGCTGCTGATCACCCTGGCCGCGCTGGCGGCGCAGGATCAGGTGCGCGTGCTGGCATTCGGCGGCAACGGCCCTGGCGCCGGCCCCGGCGTCCCGCTGCGCACGGCCGACCTAGCCAGCCCGGCCGGCGCGAACACCGACGCCTACCTGCGGTCGGCGCTGGCCTTCCTGCGCGCGCAGCGCGCCCCTTATCTCGCCTCCAGCATGACCATAGCGAGGCTAGCCACCGGCAGGAACGTCCTGCACGTTGGATTCGCCGCACCGAGCCCGCTCGGGCTGCTTGGCACCTCCGGCCCGCCAGCGGCGGGCCGGAAGGCGCCAGGGTAGCAGTCAGGGCACCCGGAGCGGCCGGGAAGCAAGAAGCACTGAGGACATGGAAATTGACGGGCCGCCGGCCCGTCAAGGGAGGGAAAGAGGAAGCATGAGACTCACCGCGAAATTTGCGCGGCCAGCCAGGCTGGCCGCGGTCATCGGGCTGGCGCTCGGCCTGGCCGGGCTCGCCGGGCCGGCCGCCTCCGCATCGCCCGTCGCCGCAGCGCACTCGCACGTAGGCTGGCTGCGGCTCGCGCACCTGTCGCCGAACACGCCCGCCGTGGACGTCTACCTGTACTCGTTCGGCAACCCCAGCGCCAAGATCGTGCTGAAGCACGTCGCCTACGGCACGGTGTCGGGCTATGAGGCGGTGCGTGCCGGCGAGTACACCGTCGCGATGCGGGGGGCCGGCGCTCCGGCGGGCTCCAAGCCGGTGCTGTCTACCACCGTTAACGTGGCGGCGGGGAAGACGTACACGGTGGCCGGCATGGGGCCGGCCTCCGGCCTGCGGCTGCAGATTCTCAAGGACAGGCTGACCACGCCGCGCGGCAAGGCGCTGGTCCGCGTGATCCAGGCGTCACTGCAGCAGCACAAGGTCACGGTGCGCACAGGCAGGAACGTGCTCGTGCGCAATCTCGCCTTCGCCGCCGTCACGCCCTACAAGACGGTGTCGGCGGGAACCTGGAACGTGCGCGCGGCAGGCGAGACCGGCAACGCGGCCGAGAGCATCCACCTGGCGGCCGGCACCATCCACACGCTCGTCATCCTTGATGACCCCGGTCACCTGGCGATCGACAACCTGGTCGACGCGGCAGGCAGCCGGGTGCTCCCCGCCGGGGCTGTTCAGACTGGCTTCGGCGGCGCCGCCCCGGTCCCTGGCTCGTCGCCGCTGCCGTGGCTGATCACGGTGGCGGCCGGGCTGCTTGTCACCCTGGCGGGCATCGCCCGGCTCCGGAAGTCTCGCCGTGCCCTGCACGTGAGGTGAGATGACGAAGCGGGCCGGCCGGCACGCGACGGCTAGCCGCCGCGGGCCGGCCGTGCCCCAGCGGCGGCGGCACCGCCGGCTGCGCCCCGTGAGCAAGCGGGGCGCAGCGGCAGTGCTGCTCTGCGGGGTGCTCGCGGTCGGAACGGGCGCATGCGGCCTGGCCCTCGCCAGCCAGAGCGGTCATGGCGCCAGGCCGGCCGGCCGGCCCAGCCTCGTCCCGGTTCCGCGCGGTGACGCGGCACCGGTGCCGCAGCCGTCCGACGGCGAGAAGGTGGCCAGGCCGGCCAGCCTGATCATCCCGTCGATCGGGGTCCGGACCAGGCTGATCAGGCTCGGCGTCACGTCCTCGGGTGCCCTGCAGGTGCCCGCAAGCGCGGCAGTGGCCGGCTGGTACACGTTCAGCCCGCGGCCAGGCGGGATCGGGTCTTCGATCATCGCCGGCCACATCGATTCGCTGGCCGGCCCAGGGGTCTTCTACCGGCTGCACCTGATGAAGCCGGGCCAGCGAGTGTACGTCCGGCGGACGGACAGCTCGCTCGCGGTCTTCCGGGTGACGGCTACGCACATGTACCTGAAGGCCCATTTCCCTACCGCGGACGTGTACGGTCCGACGCCGACCCCGCAGTTGCGGCTGATCACCTGCGGCGGCACCTTCGACCCGGCCACCGGCCACTACCTGAGCAACGTCATCGTGTTCGCGACCCTGGTCCGGTGACGCCGCGGCCGGTCGGCCGCGGCACCGCCAGCGGCGGCCTGCAGCCGCCGCCGGGGGCCCGTTAACCATTCTCTTTCTGTGCTCTTTCCGGCCTGGCGCACCGCCCCGGCGCCGGCATTACGGGGAGCCGGCCTGGGCGGCGGCCCGTGAGCCGAACCGCCGCAGGCCGAACCGCCCGGCCGGGAAGTCAGCAGGCTCGCCCGCGGCCAGGCTGGCCAGCCAGCCGCCGAGCAGCGGGCCGAACTTGAAGCCGTGCCCCGACGTCCCGCTCCCGATCACCACCCGGCCTGCCCGGTCCAGGATGAAGTCCTCGTCCGGCGTGTTGTCGTAGACGCAGCGCTCGGTCGCCACCGGCAGCGGCTCGTAGCCGGGGACATGCCGGGCCGCGACCTGGCGCAGCCGCGCGGCCAGGCTGGCGTCCGGGCCGCGGTCCTGCCGGTCCGGGTCGGTGGCCGGCCCGGTGCGGTGCAGCCCGATCTTGTACAGCGCCGAGCCCGGCACCGGCAGGCCGTACGGCACCAGGCCGGAATAGCAGATGAAGATCGGCATGTCCGGCGGCGGGCCGTCGGCCGGGGCGAGGTAGGCCACCTGCTGCAGCGTAGCCGCGGCCGGAACCGTGAGGCCCGCCGGGCCGAGCAGCCGCGCCGTCCACGGGCCCGCGCAGACGATGACGGCCCGGGCGGTGAGCCTGCTGCCGTCCGCCGCGCGCAGCGTGACCTGCCGGCCGTCGTCCCGGATCCCGGTCACCCGCACGCCTGCCCGTACCGGCGGCCCGGCGGCGGCCAGTGCGGCCAGCGCTCGGTCCGCGGCGATCACGCAGGACTCCGGCTCCAGCAGGGCGGGCCCGCCGGTCACGATCCCGGGGAACCTGGCGGCCGCCGCTGCCTCGGTCAGCAGCTCGGCGGGGGCCCCGGCACGGCGCATCCCGTCCCGCACCGCGGTCAGCCCGGCGCCGAAGCTCAGGTGCGGGGCCGGGCGCAGGATCCGCTCGCCGGACGCGGCTTCCAGCTCATGCCAGAGCTCGCGGGCCCGGCGGGCCATGGCGACGTAGCCGGGGTCGTCGTAGCCGAGCCGGAAGATCCGGCAGCTGCCGTGCGAGCCCGAGCCCTGGTGGCCGATCCCGGCCTGCTCGAGAATGATCACGTCACGGCCGCGGCCGGCCAGCGCCCGGCCGGCCGCCAGGCCGAGCAGGCCGGCGCCGACGATGATGAACTCGTGGTCGGCGGCCATCACCAGCCCCGGGCGCGCCACTCCGGCACGTGCGGCCGCTCGGTCCCGATCGTCGTGTCCGCGCCGTGCCCCGGATACACCCAGGTGCCGTCCGGGAACGCGGCGAAGATGCGGTCTGCCAGGTCGGTGATCAGCTGGCCGAACCGCCGCGGGTCGCCCTGGGTGTTGCCGGGGCCGCCGGGGAACAGCGAGTCGCCGGTGAACAGGTGCGGCTCGGCGGCCAGCGCGCCGTCGGCGTCATAGCAGAGCGCGATGCTGCCGGGAGTGTGGCCGCGCAGGTGGATGACGGACAGCCGGCAGTCGCCGACGGCGATCGTGTCGCCGTTGCTGACCAGCCTGTCGGCTGGCACCGGGATAGCCGGCGCGTCGTCCGGGTGGGCGACCGTCACCGCGCCAGTGGCCTGCTGCACCTCGGCGAGGGCGGCCCAGTGGTCCCCGTGCCGGTGGGTGGTGACGATCGTGGCGAGCGGGGTCTCGCCGATCAGGCCGAGCAGCGTGCCCGCGTCATTGGCCGCGTCGATCAGTAGCAGCTCGCCGGTGCTGGTGCAGCGCAGCAGGTAGGCGTTGTTGTCCATCGGGCCGACGGCCACTTTGGTGACGGTGAGCCCGGGCAGCTCCCTGGTCTCGGCGGGCCCGCCGACGCTGACGTCTCCGGTGTAGCTCATGCGCTCCTCATCTCCGTGCGGTTCGGCATCTCCCGTGCAGTTCGGCCCCGGTCCGGCCGGTCCGGCCGGGCCTGCTGAATTACTACCATGCGGGCATCTCGGGCAGCGGCCCAGGCGGGTCCTTGGCCAGGCCCTCGCCGTCGCTGCGGCCGGTCAGCCAGGCGAGCAGCAGCCAGGAAGGCCCGGAAATCCGCGGCTCCGGCGTCCCGGCGGCGGCTGCGCCGGCCGTCCCGATCCGGTACTCCCGGCCGGTGCCGGCCACCACCAGCCGGGCGGTCGGCACGCCCACGCGCTGGCTGAACTCGGCCGTGACGGACTCAAGGCGCTCAGCCACGAACGAGTCCGGCCAGTCCGCGGCCTGGTAGCCGGCGCCCAGGTCGACATGGTGAATCTGCACCTCCGACAGCCGCCTGGCGAGCGTGTACCAGCCCGGATGCCCCGGCCCGCGCAAGCCGTGCACCTCGGCCTGCCAGCCGCGCTCCGGCATGCCCGCCGCCTCGGCGGCGAACGCGGCAGCCGACTCGTGCAGGTCAGCGAGCAGGTCGGCGGCGGGCCGGCCCGCGCCGGCCTCGATCGCGTCGTTGCGGGCCTGCTGGCTCGGGTACTGCGGGGTCACCACGCCGGTCCGCGCCCAGATGAGCAGGTTACGCAGCCCGTCCGCATTGCGGGCAATGTGCGTGAGGACATGCCCGCGGCTCCAGCCGGGCAGCAGTGACGGCTCTCGCGCCTGGCCGCCGGTGAGCCCTTCCGCCGTGGCCAGTAGCCGGTCCGTCGCGTCGGCCAGCTGGCGCTGCAGCTCGGCGGGATCGTTCACCCGTGGCGCTCCCATCCTTCGTTGGCCCGGGTCATCATCCTCGCCTACGGCCTGAGCGGCCGGAACCCCGGCACGGCAGCGGCGCCCGGCGGCCAGGCTCCCGCGGCGCTGGCCGGTTTCCGTGGAAACGTCCGGCACCGCGCCCCCGCGGAAAAGCCCGGAGCCGCGGTTGCGCGGAAACGCCCGGAGCCGCGGTAGCGCGGGGGCGTCCCGTCCCGCGTTTCCGCGGAAACGCGCCGCGGCGTGCCGCGGGAATGCGGCTGGCGGCGGGAGCGTTGGCACGGCAGCGGGGCGCGCGGCCGCCGGGGCTAGCCAGCGGCCTGCGCCCGCGCCGAAGCCCGGCGTTTTGTCAGACCCCCTGGATACGATGAGAGCGTCCCCTTTCTCTCGGGGATCTGGCTCGCCTGACCCTGGAGAACTGCCCTGCCCGACCCCGGAGAACTGAGCGGAATTGGCTGATCGCCTCGTTGTTCGCGGTGCCCGCGAGCACAACCTCAAGGACGTCTCGCTCGACCTGCCCAGGAACGCGATGATCGTCTTTACCGGGCTGTCCGGGTCGGGCAAGTCGAGCCTGGCCTTCGACACGATCTTCGCCGAGGGCCAGCGGCGGTACGTCGAGTCGCTGTCCGCCTATGCCAGGCAGTTCCTCGGCCAGATGGACAAGCCGGACGTCGACTTCATCGACGGGCTGTCCCCGGCGGTCTCGATCGACCAGAAGGCAGCCGGCCGGAACCCGCGTTCCACCGTGGGCACGATCACCGAGGTCTACGACTACCTGCGGCTGCTGTACGCGCGGGTGGGCAAGCCGCACTGCCCGATCTGCGGCAGGCCGATCGCGCGGCAGAGCCCGCAGCAGATCGTCGACCGGGTGCTCGAGCTTGACGAGGGCACCAGGTTCCAGGTGCTCGCCCCGGTCGTCAGGGGCCGCAAGGGGGAGTACGGGGAACTGCTGCGCGAGCTCCAGGCCAAGGGCTACTCCAGGGCACGGGTGGACGGCGTCGTCATCCGGCTGGACGGTGCTGGCTCAGGCGGGGCTGGCTCAGGCGGCGCTGGCTCTGGCGGGGCCGATGCAGGCGGCCTCCCGGCGCTGAAGAAGTACGAGAAGCACGACATCGAGGTCGTCGTCGACCGGCTGGACGTCAAGGCGTCCGCCCGGCGGCGGCTCACCGACTCCGTGGAGACGTCGCTGGCGCTGTCCGGCGGGATCGTGGTGCTGGACTTCGTCGACCTGCCCGACGGCGACCCGCATCGCGAGCGGATGTACTCCGAGCACCTGGCCTGCCTCTACGACGACCTGTCGTTCGAGGAGCTTGAGCCGCGGTCCTTCTCGTTCAACTCGCCATGGGGCGCGTGCCCGTCCTGCACCGGGCTCGGCACCAGGATGGAGGTCGATCCCGAGCTCGTCGTTTCCGACACCTCGAAGACGCTGGCCGACGGCGCGATCGGCCCGTGGAGCGGCGGGCACATCAGCGACTACTTCATCCGGCTGATCGAGGCACTGGGGGAGTCCATCGGCTTCGACATCAAGACGCCGTGGCGCAGGCTCCCGGCCGCCGCGCAGCGCGCGCTGCTGCACGGCCACGATCAGCAGGTGCACGTCAAGTACAAGAACAGGTACGGCAGGGAGCGGTCCTACTACACGAACTTCGAAGGGGCGATCCCGTACATCGAGCGCCGACATTCGGAGGCGGAGAGCGACTCGAGCCGGGAGCGGTTCGCCGGGTTCATGCGCGAGGTTCCGTGCCCGACCTGCCACGGATCACGGCTGAAGCCGATCGCGCTGGCGGTCAAGGTTGACGGCCGGTCCATCTCGGACTACTGCGCGCTGCCGATCGGCGAGCTGGCCAAGCTGCTGCTCGGCCTGGAGCTGTCAGAGCGGGACCAGCACATCGCGGGCCGGATCCTGAAGGAGGTCAACGCCAGGCTCGGCTTCCTGCTGGACGTCGGGCTGGACTACCTGACGCTGGACCGGGCATCGGCGACGCTGGCCGGCGGCGAGGCCCAGCGGATCCGGCTGGCCACGCAGATCGGCTCGGGCCTCGTCGGCGTGCTCTACGTGCTCGACGAGCCGTCGATCGGGCTGCACCAGCGGGACAATCACCGGCTGCTCGAGACGTTGCTGCGGCTCCGTGACCTTGGCAACACGCTGATCGTGGTCGAGCACGACGAAGACACGATCAGGTCGGCCGACTGGGTGGTCGACATCGGCCCGCGCGCGGGCGAGCACGGGGGCAGGATCGTCGTCTCCGGCTCTCTGGCCGAACTGCTCGCCTGCGAGGAATCGCTGACCGGCGCCTACCTGACCGGCCGGGAGTCGATCCCGCTGCCTTCGGCCCGCCGGAAGCGGGTCCGCGGCCGGGAGGTGGTGATCAATGGCGCGAGCGAGCACAACCTGCGCGGCGTGGACGTGGCCTTCCCGCTCGGCTGCTTCATCGCCGTCACCGGCGTGTCAGGCTCGGGCAAGTCAACCCTGGTCAATGACATCCTGTACAGCTCGCTCGCGAAGGAGCTGCACGGGACGCGCATCGTCCCCGGCAAGCACACCAGGGTCAGCGGTATGCAGCACCTCGACAAGGTGGTGCACGTCGACCAGGGCCCCATCGGCCGGACCCCGCGGTCCAACCCGGCCACCTACACCGGCGTGTTCGACCATGTAAGGCGGCTGTTCGCGCAGACCACCGAGGCCAAGGTCCGCGGCTACCAGCCGGGCAGGTTCTCGTTCAACGTCAAGGGCGGCCGGTGCGAGGCGTGCGCTGGCGATGGCACGATCAAGATCGAGATGCAGTTCCTGCCGGATGTCTACGTGCCGTGCGAGGTCTGTCACGGCGCCCGCTACAACACCGACACGCTGCAGGTGCATTACAAGGGCAAGACCATCGCCGACGTGCTGCAGATGCCGATTGAAGAGGGCGCGGAGTTCTTCGAGCCCGTTCCCGCCATCCACCGGCACCTGAAGACCCTGGTGGACGTCGGGCTTGGCTACGTGCGGCTGGGCCAGCCAGCGCCGACCCTGTCCGGCGGGGAGGCGCAGCGCGTCAAGCTCGCCTCCGAGCTGCAGCGCCGCTCCACCGGCCGCACCATCTACGTGCTCGACGAGCCCACTACCGGCCTGCACTTCGACGACATCCGCAAGCTGCTCGGCGTGCTCGGCAGGCTGGTCGACGGCGGCAACACGGTGATCGTGATCGAGCACAACCTGGACGTGATCAAGACCGCCGACTGGGTCATCGACCTCGGCCCGGAGGGCGGCTCGCGCGGCGGCAGCGTGATCGCGACCGGCACGCCCGAGCAGGTGGCGATGGCCGAGGACAGCTACACCGGCCAGTTCCTGAAGAAGCTGCTGAACTTGTAACTGCTGCCTTCGGGCAGTGACCGCCGGCGTATGGCTGGCGATGCATAGCCTGAACGGATGGTCGCGTGGCGGGTCTTCTTCGTCTCGGAGACGGCCGTCGTGCTGGCGGCCGGCTCCTCGCCGGACGGGAGCGTGGTCTGGTGACGGCCAGGGGAAGCGATGCGCTGCTCGCGTTCTCCGCCGCCAGGCTGCGCACCGATCCGGCGCACTCGCTCATCGCCTCGTCACCAATGTCAGTTCAGCCCAGCTCGAGTCCGTGAATGTGGCTGACCTGCCCTGACCGGCCGCGACAGCGCCGAGAGCCGGGACGTACGCTGCGATCGTGGAGATCCGCACCAGCTACGGCGCCGCCCGGGCCGAGATCGATGCGCAGGCCGGTGCTGCGTTCCTGGTGGTGCTCACGCACGGCGCCGGCGGCGGAGTCAGCACGCCCGACCTGCTCGCGGCCGGCGACGCGGCGGCCGGGCTTGGCGGGACCGTCGTCAGGGTGACGCAGCCGTACCGTCTTCGCGGCGCCCGGGCGCCCGGCTCAGCCGCGCGGCAGGACGCGGCCTGGCTGGAGATCATCGAGGCGCTGCGGGCGGGATTCCCCGGGCTGCCCCTTGTGCAGGGCGGCCGCAGCAACGGCGCCCGGGTGGCCTGCCGCACCGCCCGCGCGGCCGGCGCCCGCGCCGTCCTGGCGCTGGCCTTCCCCCTGCATCCGCCCGGCAGGCCCGGCGCCTCGCGCGCGGCCGAGCTGCGGGAGGCCGGCACCGAGGTGCTGGTGGTCAACGGTGACCGGGATCCGTTCGGGGTACCCGGCAGCGCCGACGCCAGCAAGGTCGTGGTGCTGCCGGGCGAGACGCATGCGCTGTCACGGCATCCGGCCGCGGTGGCCAGCGCAGTGCGGACATGGCTGGGCGATATTCTGGCCAACCCGCGCGCCGGGCCCTAGGGCCTCCGGCCAGGGCGTCCGGCCAGGGCGTC
>WNFB01005579.1_pt1 | contig 11250 bp, 9 predicted proteins | sample 5400501 | NCBI WGS metagenome assembly WNFB01 (sample SAMN13153341, study PRJNA577476) | soil metagenome | isolation source: 200 cm saprolite under Douglas fir tree site 2 hole 1 | place: USA:California | collected 2015-04-18 | reverse complement strand
AACTGGAATTTGTAACTCATCTTGCCAAGTTCTTGCTGGAAGTTGGCGATAGTGACGTCGTCCAGCTTCTTTTTCCAGTTAAAGGACGGCGAGCAATTGTAGGCCAGAAGCTTGCCAGGGAATTTGGCGTGGATGGCGTCAGCGAACTTGCGCGCCTCAGCGAGGTCAGGCGTCGAGGTTTCGCACCACAGCATGTCCGCGTAAGGAGCGTAGGCCAGGCCGCGCGCGATGGCTGCGTCAATGCCGCCGCGGAATTGGTAGAAGCCTTCGGCAGTGCGCTCGCCATGGATGAACTCACGGTCGCGCGGGTCGGCATCAGACAAGAGCAGACCTGCTGAATTGGCGTCTGTGCGTGCAATGAGGATCGTAGGCACGCCGCAAACATCGGCGGCCAGCCGCGCGGCGGTCAGCTTTTCGATGAATTCGCGAATGGGCACAACGACTTTGCCGCCGAGGTGGCCGCACTTTTTGGCCGAAGAAAGCTGGTCCTCGAAGTGCACGCCGGCGGCGCCCGCTTCGATCATCGCTTTCATCAGTTCGTAGGCATTGAGCGAACCGCCGAAACCAGCCTCCGCGTCCGCGACAATCGGCGCGAACCAATACACGCCGCTGCGCTTGCCTTCCGCGGACTCGATCTGATCGGCGCGAATAAGCGCGCGATTGATGCGCTTGACCAGCGCGGGCGCGCTGTCGCAAGGATACAGGCTCTGATCGGGGTACACATCTCCCGCGGTGTTATTGTCCGCGGCCACCTGCCACCCGCTTCCGTAAATCGCCTTCAGGCCGGCTTGCACCATTTCGATGGCTTGATTGCCGGTGACGGCGCCGAGAGCGGGAACATAGGCATCGGAGTGCATCAGGTTCCACAGGCGTTCTGCGCCGAGGCGCGCCAGGGTGTACTCGATCTGGATCGTGCCACGCAGGCGCAACACGTCGGCATAGGAATACGGTCGAGTGATCGCCGACCAGCGCGGATTCGTGGCCCAGTCGGAATGGCTGTTGTGCATTTGGTGTCCGTTGTTGCCGTTCAATGACATTGCATCTCCTTGATTTGTGCCCTTCAGCAGAGAATCTATCGAACTCAAACCGGATTGAACTCGCCGCGGCGAATCATCTCTTCGCTCAGCCGGCGCGCTTCTGCAAGCCTGGCTGCTTGTGTGGCAGCTTGCTCCGAATCGCCGGACTGCTTGGCGTTTTCCTGCGACAGTCGCTCCAGCTCTTCGTCAAAAAGCTCGGTTATCAGTTCGGGTGTGTGTCGAATTGTCTGTCCGTTATCGTCAAGTACCGCAACCGTGTCCGCGTGCTTCATGCGCTGTGCGATCATCAGCCGGTAGATGCGATCGGTGGCCAGGTCTTCCATGTAGCCGTCCAGCAGGCTCGCGCCGCGGCCGTTCAATACGCCGTTGCGATAGCGAATTACGGTGCGAATCGCTGCGCGAGTTCCCGCCAGCGTGCGCTTGCCGACACCCGTTGGCAGCGGGCGCAGGTCGGGGTGCGGATCAGCATTCTTCGGGCGCGCACTGAGCTGGTTCGGAGCAGGGAACTGCGTGACCGCGATTTCGTTCTGGTCCGGATGGCCGGTCCACGCGCCGTCCATCAAGCAGGACGCTTCGTTCTTTTTGTCTTCGGCGAGAACGGCACTGGCGCGCGCGTTCAGCTCCGGATTTTCGCGGCTCGGATAAAGCGCGGTCATGCCACCGATGGCCAGCATGCCGTGCTTGTGGCAAATCTCCGGCATCAGCGTGCGCAGATTCTGGAAAAACGCAACGTTGTGTGGAATCGTGTTGCGATCCGGCAAAACCCATTCGCTGTTCTCAAGGTTGAAGTGAATCAGGCTGGCCATGTAATCCCAGCGGCCGAGGTTCAAGCCCAGAATGTGTTCGCGCAGATTCCAGGCAAACTCTTCCATCTGGAAGGCCAGCGGATGCGCTTCCACCAATGCCATGCATTTGATGGAATCGGCGGAAATACCCCTGGCGCGCGCAGTCATTTGCAAGAGATCGCGCCACCATAGCGCCTCGTCCGCTGATTCCGATTTGGGGATGTAAAAGCAAAGCGGATGCTTCAGCGCGCCGAGATCCACTTGGTAGGCGATCATCGCAACATCGAAGAGGGAAGCCGGCAGCAGTTCACCCGGAAGAACGCCAGCTTGATGCAGGTGCAGGCCGCGCGGGCGCGTGAAGAGGACCGTCTTGCTCGGCTGAATACTCACCGTACGATTCCGCTTCTTGTCGAAATAGGTGAGCCGACCGGCGAGCGCCTCCAAGACGTTGTGGATGCCGGCGGTGAGATGCTCCCAGGTGTTCGCGTTGGAATCTTCGAGGTCCAGCATCACGCCCGGCGCGCCGGAGTTGAGCATCTTGACGACGAGCTCGGCGTCGTCCGCCGGGCCGGTCATCTGGTTGCGCTGGTCAAAGCACCATTCCGGCAGCTCGATTCCCCACGGTTGTGTGGTCGCGACGGATGGCGGCAGGAAGTCGGGTTGCTTACCGCCGTGCGCTTCGTTCAGCGTCACCTCGCGGCGAGCGATCAGTGCGCGCTGGCGAAGCGTGAGCGCGGCGTGTAGCGGCGCTAGGAACTCCAGAAAGCCAGCGGGCAGGTCGCGGGCGGCATCGAACCCGGTTGGGGCCGTATTTACGGGCATCAGCCCGTAGGAGAGCGTGCCAAGTGTAATGGAGGCCGCTTTGGTGCCGGATGTGGCCATTCAGTTGGGTCCTCGCGATCGCTCGCTTAGAGCGTGCCGCAGGGCTCCTTAGACGGAAGGCAATTGACAGGCCAACCTGAGGCTGTGCCACGCGGATAAGTCCCTGATAATAAGCTATATACATCCCAGCCGCGAAAGCCTCGCCTGCCGTCCGAGACCGCCGTCCTGTTCTAACGGCACAGAGTTACCCTACTGGGACTGGGAACTTCCCGAGCAGTTCTGCGGCTCGGTATCCTGAAAATTGGGTCGAAGACGGCTCGTTCGGCCAGTGCCCAACCGTTGAGGGAGGGCAAACCTACTTTCCAATCCCGCCGGCCTCAATGTTGAACGATGGACGGCTTCAAGGCCACGTACGGGTCGAGGGCCGGGACCGCCGCACGGTTCACTTGTAAAGGCCGCGAAAATCAGTGTAATTGCAAGGGAAACAGGGCCGCTGTAACAGTAGCGCGGCCCTAATGCCACAAAGAGATGTCTTCCTCGTAATCAGCGGTTGCCATTGACCCCCAGATTGTTTTTCACCTCGAAAACGTTTAGCACGCCGTTGGCGCGCAAGCCGGCGAGATTCTTGTCCGCCTCGCTGTCGACCACGCCCTCGAGACTGACTCGCCCATTTTTCACGATGATGTGAATCGAAGGCATGGAAGACCAACCGTATTTGGAGAGCACCGCGTCTCCGTAGATGGCGCGATAGAGCGCGTGGCGCAACTGGTCATCCATCGGGGATGGAGGTAGCACTTCAATGTTGTTGGTGACTCGGGAAACGCCCTCGATGCTCTTAACCGCGGCTTCGGCGTCAGACTTGAGCGTGGGACGAGTCACCTGGCCCTCTAGGGTGACGCGATCGCCATCCACTTTGAACACCAGGTTGTCAAAAACGGAGTAGTAGGGAAGAAGAAGAAGCTGATGGCGAACTTCGCGCACCAGATTTTGATTCGATTTGGTTTCGCGCTGGCCCTTCGTGGTCGGCGGCACGCTCGCCGTCGTTATAAGAGGGATGGTAAGTAAAATGGCTGCCAGGGCAAGACCGAATAGGGTTCGGTTCTTCAGCATGGAACGTCTCCTTGTGTGAATTCTTGGTGTTGCGGTTATCGGTTATTTAGATTCAGGACCCCTGGGGGAAGGCTGCAACCCGAATGCCTTGCAGCGGGTGTTAGCATACTCACGACGGGTCATTCAACTCAACTCTGCAAATGGATTGGCGGGTGAGGGCATCGTGCTGGTGATTGCGCATCGTGGGGCTTCGGGGCACGCGCCGGAGAATACGCTGGCGGCGTTTCGCAAAGCTGTTTCCCTGGGCGCTGAGTTCATCGAGACGGACCTGCAGCTTTCGCGCGACGCGCACTTCGTGGCCATCCACGACGCGACCGTTGACAGAACCACCGGCGGGCGCGGCGCCGTGCACGACCTCACGCTCGCGGAATTGCGCCGCCTCGACGCTGGCTCCTGGTTCGGCAGCGAATTTGCCGGCGAGCGCATTCCTACGCTGGAAGAAATTCTCGAGTTTTCAAAGAAGCACGATGTCGTGTTCTATCTGGAACTAAAACCCAGTGGCTCGTGGGGCGGCGAGCACGCCTTGATCGGTGCGCTGCGCGAATCGGGAGAAATTCCGCGCGCGGTGGTGATTTCGTTCGACGTCGCAATTCTCGAGTCGCTGCGCAAGATTGAGCCCACGCTGATGACCGGCGTGCTTTATGAGGGGCAAATTGATAGGCCGGTCGAGCGCGCGGTGGAGATCGGAGCGCGCCAGTTGGCCGTGCGCGGCGACCTGGTGACGCCAGCCTTGCTTGCCGGAGCAAGAAAGAAAGATTTGCAGGTGGTCTGCTGGACGGTGAACCATTCCGCGCACATGCGTCTGCTAATCGACGCCGGTGTCGACGGCATCATGAGCGACTATCCGGACCGCTTGGTGGCTGCGCAAAAGAAAGAGAAAAAGTCGGATTAAATCAAGAAAGCGGAATCAGCGCGCGGGAGGTTCTCTAGCTGTTGAAGGAGAGCGGCCAGATTGGCTACGGAAAGCTGCTCGGCGCGTGCATCGGCACGCAATTTCAGGTTCGCCAGAGCCGCACGAACCAGTTCGGGCTTCAGATGCGACTTTAGATTGTTCACCAGCGTTTTGCGCTTCTGCGAGAAACACAATTTCACAAACTCCAAGAATGAGGTTGTGTCAATCTGCGGAAGCTTTGCACGCTCGCCCGGCATACGCAGGGTGACCAGCGCAGAGCCCACTTCGGGTGGCGGCCGAAACGCCCCGCGCGGAATTTCCAGTACGAGTTCGGGCCGTGAAAGATATTGAGTCAGCACCGATAAATAGCCGTAATCGCGCATTCCCGGCTGGGCCGCGAGCCGTAGCGCCACTTCGTGCTGAATAACGATGTGGATTTCGTCGATGGATTCAGCGCTGGCAAAGAGGTGATGCAAGATCGGCGAAGTGATGTAGTACGGGAGATTGCCGTAGATGCGCACGCGCTTCCCCGCAGCAATCTTGGCGATATCCGATTCCAGGATGTCCGCCGAAACAATCTCCACATTAGGAAAGCGTTTTGCGAGCCGCTTCAGCGTCGCCGCAAGCTGGAGATCCAGCTCGATGGCATGGACCGGTGCGCCCGTGGAAGCAAGCTGCTCTGTCATTTCGCCGTGCCCGGCGCCAATCTCAATCCAGCAAAACTCAGCGCTCTTCCCGGCTGCAGGCGGCGCGATGGATTGCGGCGAAACGCGAATAGCTCGCGCGATCTCTTCGCGCCAGCCGGCATCAGCGAGGAAATGCTGTCCTAAGCGTTGACGTGCCATTCTTCTCTGCGACCTCTTCGCCCTCTGCGGTGAAAGTGCTCTGCCTTTCGCGCCCAGCCAGAATTCCGTGGAGGCACATTATACGTGCAAGCCCGCTTGACGACAGTGGTAGCGTCGGATAGCGTTAAACCTTCTCAATTTTCTTGGGAGCACAGTGCGAATCCTCTTCGTGGCATCGGAAGGCCTGCCCTTCTCCAAAACCGGCGGCCTCGCGGACGTGGTCGAGGCCTTGCCAAAAGCGTTAGTCGGCCTCGGGCATGAAGTCGCAGTGGTGCTGCCCCGCTACCGCGGAACGAAGATTAACTCCGTGGTCGTGCCCAGCGTCACGATTCCGATGGGCGGGACGCGCCTCCGTTTTCCGTCGGTGGCGGATGGTTCCGTGATCAGCGGCGTGCGGTATTTTTTCGTCGACGACCCCGCCTATTTTGATCGCGATAGCCTCTATGGAGGCCCCGGCGGCGATTATCCAGACAACGCCGAGCGTTACAGTGAGTTTTGTCGCACGGCCATCGAAATCGCCAAGCACGTCTGGTGTCCCGACGTAATTCATTGCCACGACTGGCAGTCCGCTCTGGTGCCCGTGCTGTTGCGAACCTCCTATGGCGATGATCCGTTGGTGCGAGACATCCCGGTGGTTTTCACCATTCACAACATGGGCTATCACGGCTTGTTTGGCAGGGACGCGCTCGACCGCGCCGGCGTTCCTATCGGCGTGTTCCATCCCGGCGGACTCGAATTTTTCGGCAGCGTGAATTTTCTCAAGGGTGGACTAGTCTTCTCGGATTATCTCACCACCGTCAGCCGCAAATACGCGCAGGAAATTCAGACGCGAGAATACGGCTACGGACTCGACGGCGTCGTGCGCGGACGCGCCGACCGCATGGTCGGCATCCTGAACGGCGTGGACTACGCGCTCTGGAGCCCGGAAAGAGACAAATTCATCGCCGCCAGGTATTCCGCCAAGGACTTGAGCGGGAAGCAAATTTGCAAGCAAGCGCTGCTGGAGATTTTCGAGCTCCCTGCCGAACATTTGGTGAAGCCGGTGATCGGAATCGTGTCGCGTTTTGCCGACCAAAAGGGCTTCGACCTCATAGCCGAAAGAGCGCACGAGCTGATGCACGAAGACTTACTGCTGGTTGTGCTCGGCACCGGCGACCGCAAATATGAAGAGCTTTTCCGCGCGCTGGCCGCGGCCTATCCCGGACGCGTCGGCGTGAAGATCGCGTACGATAACGCCATCGCGCACAAAATCGAAGCCGGCGCCGACATGTTCCTGATGCCATCGCGCTACGAGCCCTGCGGCTTGAACCAGATCTATAGTCTGAAGTACGGGACGGTGCCGATTGTGAGGGCCACCGGCGGACTTGATGATACGATTGAAGCGTTCGACATCGAGCACGGCACCGGAACCGGTTTCAAATTTGTGGAGTATATCGGCGCCGCGATGATTCGCAGTGTGCGCCAGGCGCTACACCTCTTCATGGACGAGCGCATTTGGCGGCGCATCCAACTGAACGGCATGGCGAAGGATTTTTCTTGGAAGGGGTCCGCGGTGGAATACGCCAAGGTTTACGCCGCGGCGCGTGCGGCGCGGGGCTTGCCGGCCGTACCGGAAACCGCTCCGGCGCCGAGAAACCAAAAGCCTGTTGCAACATCTAATTAAACTGGTTGAGGAGAGGAAAAGGCGCTTGCTCCGGTAAGCCCTTGAGGACAAAGAACATGGCCGACAATAGCATCCTGGCGGTAAACGATGGAAATTTCGAAGCGGAAGTTTTGACGGCGAGCAACGCGCAACCCGTCATGGTCGATTTTTGGGCGGAATGGTGCCGCCCGTGTCACATGCTGGCGCCCACGGTCGCGGAAATTGCGCACGACTACGCGGGCAAGCTCAAGGTGACCAAGCTCAACGTCGACGAGGCGATGAACTCCGCGGGCCGGTATAACATTCGCGGCATTCCCACGCTGCTCGTTTTCAAAAATGGGCAAGTGGTTGAGCAAATCGTCGGCGCCGTGCCAAAAGAGCAGATCACCAAGGCGCTCGAGCGCCACTTTCCACCATCCGCTTAATCCACTCGCCATAAGTAGGTGGTCGATAAGCTTCGCAACAGCGGATTGCAAGATCAAGAAGAGGCGTGTCGCGGTGCGACACGCCTTTTGTTCTGCAGACGCGTCGTCGGTTTCTCCGGTGCCGCCCAATTGAGTTTTCTGGTATAAACCGCCAATGCCTTCCGCCTCAGAAAATCTTGTTCGCTGCCACTGGGCCAGCAATGAGTGGAACGTTCCCTATCACGACGAGGAGTGGGGCGTGCCGCTGCACGAGGACCGGAAATGGTTTGAGCTGCTGATTCTGGAAGGCGCGCAGGCGGGGCTGAGCTGGGACACCGTGCTGCGCAAGCGCGAACGCTACAGAGAAGTGTTCGACGCCTTCGATCCTGAGAAGGTTTCCCGCTATGGCGCAAAGAAGGTGCGGCAGTTGCTCTCCGATCCCGGCATCATCCGGAATCGCCTGAAAATCGCCGCCACGATCAGCAACGCTCGGGCCTTCCTGAAAGTGCAGCAAGAATTCGGCAGCTTCGACGCCTACGTTTGGCGCTTTGTAGGCGGCACGCCCAAGCAAAATGCCTGGAAACGTAAAGTCCCCGCGCGATCGAAAGAGTCCGACGCGCTGAGTAAGGATTTGGCGCAACGAGGCTTCCGCTTCGTCGGCTCCACAATTTGCTATGCCCTGATGCAAGCCACCGGCCTGGTCAACGACCACGCTGTTACCTGTTACCGCTACAAGGACCTCGGCGGCATACCGCGCTAAACATGTTCTCTTCTCTGCGAACTCTGTGCTCCGACCTCTGCGCCCTCTGTGTTAAATCCTTTTCTTTTCCCGCCCGGCGCTTGCACGGGAGGCAAGCCCAGCGTACGATGCTGGTTCTGTCGTTTTCGTGCAATTCCCACCTGACATTTCCTTCTCAGAATCGCTGAGGGAAGGGTGCGGGTGCTACGGCCAGTAAGCTGCAACGGTGTGCAAGTGAGGGCGCTGCATGAAATCAGTCGTAGTGGTCGGCGCGCAGTGGGGTGACGAAGGCAAAGGCAAGGTCGTCGACTATCTCGCTGGCGCTTTCGACTTCATCGCGCGCGTCGCCGGTGGACACAATGCCGGCCACACCGTCATCATCGGCAAGGATCGCTTCGTGCTGCAGCTCATCCCCTGCGGGATTTTGCGCCCCAAGCAGCAAGCGGTCATTGGCACCGGCGTGGTGGTCGATCCCGCGGCCCTCGTCGCGGAGATCGAGACGCTTTCTAAAGCTGGCGTGGACGTGAAGGGCCGCCTGCACCTCAGCAACCGCGCGCATCTGATTTTTCCGTATCATCGCGAGCTAGACCGCGCCGCCGAAAGTGCCCGCGGCGCGAACAAGATTGGCACCACGTCACGCGGCATCGGTCCCGCCTACGAAGACAAGATGGCGCGCCGCGGCCTCCGCGTCTGCGATCTGCTCGACCCCGCGCTGTTCCGCGAAAAAGCCGCGCGTGTGGTCGCCGAAAAGAATCGTTTGGCCAAAGGAGCCTACGGCGCCGATATCGATTTTTCCAACGAAGTGGAAGCGACGTTGCAGCTCGGCGAAAAGATCCGCTCCTACATCTGCGACACCGCCGAACTCGTGAACCGCGCGCTCGCCGAAGGCAAGTCCGTGCTCTTCGAGGGCGCGCAAGGCACGATGCTGGACATCGATCACGGCACGTATCCGTATGTCACTTCCTCGAGCGCCATCTCCGGTGGCGCCGCCACCGGCGTCGGTGTGCCGCCGACAAAAATCAAAAACGTGCTTGGCGTTTCCAAGGCTTACACCACGCGCGTCGGCTCTGGCCCCTTTCCCACGGAGATGCCCGATCTCGAAGCGCGTGAAGTCCGCGAACGCGGCAAGGAATTTGGCGCGGTCACCGGGCGCCCGCGACGCTGCGGCTGGCTCGATCTCGAGGTGCTGCGCTACGCCAAAATGATCAACGGCATCGATTCGCTGGTGCTCACCAAGCTCGATGTTTTCGACACACAGCGAGAGATTCAAGTTTGCGTCGGCTACAAATACAAAGGCTCGCCGCTGCGCGAAATGCCTGCGCTCGCCGAAGAATACGAGCGCGTGACGCCGGAATACAAAATGCTTCCCGGCTGGTGCCAATCCACCTACGGCGTGAAGGACAACGCGAAATTGCCCAAAGCCGCGGTGGAGTACCTACGCTTCATCAGCGATTTCCTGCAAGTGGAAATCGGTATGATCTCCACCGGCCCCGAGCGCGACGCCACCATCGTGCCGCAAGGCACGCAGCTCGCGCGCTGGCTGGAGTAAGTCGCAGCCAGGCGAAATCTCCACCATGCTCACCTACGAGCAAGCTCGCCGCGCGGTCATTGAACAAGTAGAAAAGGCCAAAGGTCCGCGCGAAACAGCAGTCGTCAGCGTGTGGGATGCGCTCGGCTTCGTGCTTGCGAAAGAAGTAAAAACCGATCGCGAATATCCACCGTTCCATCGCTCCACGCGCGATGGTTACGCCGTGCACGCAGCGGAAGTGCCGGCCGGTGCAACATTGCGATGCGTCGCAGAAATCAAAGCGGGCGACACCGTAACGCAGCCGCTAGCTCCAGGCGCTTGCGTCCAGATCATGACCGGCGCGGCAGTGCCGGACGGCGCCGACGCGGTCGTGATGATCGAGCACACCAACCGCGATGGCGATTCGGTGCGATTCGAGCGCGCCGCGCAACCGGGGCAAAACATCGTGCCGCGCGGCAGTGAAGCCAAGCGTGGAGAGACGATTCTGTCACCGGGCATGCGCCTGGGCTACGCGGAGCTCGCGCTGGCCGCGCAGGTCGGTGCAACGCAACTGCGCTGCGCCAGCAAACCGCGCGTGGCAATCCTTTCGACCGGCGATGAAGTTGTTTCGGTCGATCAGCAGCCCGGCGCGTTTCAGATTCGCAACAGCAACAGCGTTTCCCTTGCGGCACAGGTGCGCCTCGCGGGCGGCGAGCCCGTTCTGCTGGGTAATGCCGCCGATCGCATCGATGATCTCCGCGAGAAAATCTCTCGTGGCTTGCGGGAAGAGGTGCTCGTTCTCTCCGGTGGCGTCTCGATGGGGAAGTACGACCTCGTTGAAACCGTACTCAAGGATCTGGGCGCGCAATTCCATGTCGACGCCGTAGCCATCCGCCCCGGAAGGCCGGCCGTGTTCGGGAAATGCGGAGACACTTTTGTCTTCGGGCTGCCCGGCAATCCCGTCTCCACCATGGTAACCTTCGAGTTGTTCGTAGTGCCCGCGATCGACCTGCTCAATGGCGCACCCGCCCGCGATTTGCCCCTCGTCGAAGCGCGGCTGGGTGCAGCGTTGAACGAAAAGCCAGGGCTGACCCACTTTCTCCCCGCCCGAGTAGAATGGCGCGGCACAATACCAGAAGTAAAAGCTCTGCCTTGGCAAGGGTCGGGAGACGTGACGGCATTGGCGCGCGCAAACTGCTACCTGGTTGTCGCCGCGGACCGCGGGCAGGTCAACGCTGGAGAAACGATGCCAATTCTGCTCCGCAAGGATGTAATTTGAGATCTCTTCCCTGTGCCCTCTGTGCTCTCCGCGAACTCTGTGTTAATTCTTGCTGTTTTTCCCGGTAAAGTGAGCCAGTGTCAAAACTCTCCCACTACGGCAAACGCGGCGAAGTGCAGATGGTCGACGTCTCCGCCAAGCAAGTGACCACGCGCACCGCCAAAGCCCGCGGCTTCGTAAAAATGAAG
>WNFB01005578.1_pt1 | contig 11252 bp, 10 predicted proteins | sample 5400501 | NCBI WGS metagenome assembly WNFB01 (sample SAMN13153341, study PRJNA577476) | soil metagenome | isolation source: 200 cm saprolite under Douglas fir tree site 2 hole 1 | place: USA:California | collected 2015-04-18 | reverse complement strand
TCTGGAGGCGGGACGCTGTTCACGCTCTCTCTGCCAGCCTCTCGCAACCATTTGCTTGGGGTTCGGGCTGCGACGGGACTGGTGGAATTGCTCGTGCTTGCCCTCGTCCCCTCTCTCCTGCTCCCGGCGCTGTCGCCGACCATCGGGCAAACCTACGGCATCGGAGACACGCTGATCCACGGTGGGTGCCTGTTCATCGCGGGCGCCGTGTTTTTCAGCCTGGCGTTTCTGCTGAGCACCGTGTTCAGCGGCGTGTGGCGTCCGTTGCTTATTGTCCTCTGCGTAGCGACTGCGCTGGCGCTCTTCAAACAGGTCTTTCCTGACCTGTCGCGCTACAGTCTGTTTCGGGTCATGAGCTCGGAAACCTATTTCCGCGGTGGTGGTCTGCCGTGGCAAGGACTACTCGCCAGCGCGGCTGCGTCGGCGGCGATGCTGTACGGCGCCACCGTCAACATCGCGCGCCGGGACTTCTGACGCGTGCGGACTCAACGCTGCCGATTGAGGGCGACCAGCGCTGGTCGCGACCGTTTTCACTAGTTGTATCCAGTGCTTACGCTGCACTTCTGCAAAAAAACTGCACGGTTCGGATCTTCGAACCACCCCTCATGAGGACCTACCGCGGGTGCTCGCGCTGCGGGGGGACTCAGCAACCCAGCGTCTGGCAGAGCTTCGGGATGTCCTTCTGGTCTACGAAGAGGACAGTTGCGAACTTGCCGCCAATGGCGAAAGCGTCGGTGGCCTGCAGATTGATCCCGGCATCAGCGATCTTCTTTAGGAGCGTTGCGTAGCGACCGATCTCGTCGACATCCTCAACAAAAACTGCCTGCTCCGTCTTGGGCGCCTTTCCGATCTTCGTGAGCAGGTCCTTCGCCTTCGTCGTGTCGCTCGCATAGATGTGACCTTGCGCTTCGCCGGGGCCCATCTCGTAGGCCCACGTGGCAAGCACGTTTACGTTGGCTTCGCGTAAGGAAGCGAACACCTTCGCCAGCGAGCCCGGTTTGGTCTCGAGTTTGAAGGTTAGCGTATCAATCTTCTTGGTCGTGGCCATGGTACTCCTCCTTTGGGTTAGGCCACGCTTCCCACCAGAGCCGGATCTAGTCAAGCTTCAACCTTGCCGATTTGTCGGGACGGTCGGGTCGCGACCGCCGCCGCCAGCGTGGCAGGTCAGAGCGCGGCTGTGCTACGCATCGGCCGCGCAGGAAAGGAGCTCTTCATGGCCCCCACGCTGGCCAACGGCAAGGTTTGCTACATCGAGATCCCCGCTACCGATGTCGATCGTTCAGCCAGCTTCTACGAAAAGGTATTCGGCTGGCGCACCCGGCGGCGAGGCGACGGCCACTTAGCCTTCGACGACGCGACCGGCGAGGTGAGCGGGTCGTGGGTGACCGGCCGCCCGCCCATGCGCGAGGTCGGCCTGCTCGTCTACATCATGGTCGACAGCGTGGCGGCAACTCTTGGCGCGGTCGTCGCGAGCGGCGGCGAGATCGTACAGCCCCTGCGCGTGGACGCTCCCGAAAAGACCGCGAGGTTCCGCGATCCCGCAGGCAATGTGATCGGCCTTTACGCGGAACCTGGGTAGCGCCGTGCCGGCTCTCGTGCAGTGAATCGGTCTCCTCACGCCGGAAGGGGAGGCCCGTGGGTGGCCATCCGCCTCGAAAAGCTTTGAACCACACGGGGCAGTGAGGCAATCTCAAGCCGCTGAGCTCAGCTTCAAAGGAGGCTGCATGAAACCTTCCCTTGCCCTGTCTCTCGCATGGATCGCCCACTCTCTTCTCCCCGGGACCGCATCGTCCGCCGGGAAGATCGTCAAGCAGGACTACAAAATCGATTCGGTTGACCCGGGCGTCAAACTGTTTGTCCGGAGCAAGGTGGCCGAGGGAACGAAGGCGTTCACCAACGACAACATCATCTTGTTCGTTCACGGAGCGACGTTTCCTTCCACTCCGGACTTCGACGTGCAATTCAAAGATTATTCGTGGGCAGACTGGATGGTTCAGCACGGATACGTTGTGTACATGTTCGATAAGCGGAACTACGGCTTTTCCACCCGGGAGAAGGCGATGGACACCCCGGCCACGGAGAGTCGGCCGCTGTCCCGCTCTTACCTAGTTATTCGCGACATCGGCGCGGTGGTGGATCACATCCGGGCTAAGCACAAGGTGCAGAAAGTGACGCTGATCGGGTGGTCCTGGGGCGCCATGACAGCCGGTTACTACACGTCGCTTCACAGCGAAAAGGTTCAGAAGCTGGTCCTCTACGCCCCAGCCTACGCGTTCGCATTGCATACGAATCTCGGACCCGGATCGAACTTGCAGAACAAACGCAAGCCCTACGAATTCAACTATGGGTCGGGCGCATATCGCCTGGCAACCGCCGCGGCAAACCAGGCGCGGTGGGATGGCGAAATTCCGATTCAGGATAAAAGTCAATACCGAGAGCAGGGGGTGGTGGACGCTTTCAACGCCGAAGCGCTGGCCAGCGATCCCACGAGCAACACACGCAACCCGCCGAGCCTGCGCGCTCCCAACGGCGTCCTCGAGGACAGCTTCATGCAGGCCACCGGCCGGCGCATCTGGAACGCCTCTTCCATTTACGTGCCTGTCCTGGTGATCGCCGGAGAGTTCGATACCTGGTCCTATCCAGAAGACCGCGAGGGATTGATGCGGGATCTGACGAATGCTTCGTTCAAGCGCAGCGTGCTGATCAATGAAGCAACCCACTTCGTGCTGTTTGAGAAAAAGCGCTTCGAGTTCTTCGAAGCGGTCCTCGCCTTTCTGAAGGAGACGGCTCCGAAGGCGTCCTGATCCGGTCGCCTTGAGTTCAAACCTCTCGCTATTCGGTTTCCCTCGGCTCTATTTCGTTGGCGAGGATGCTCCCGTCGGCCTGCCGGATGCCCTCGACCTCTACAAAGCGACCGTTGCTCAGGCCGCTGCAGGCTACCTCCTTGAAACGGGTGTGAGCGTCGGTGACGATGCGTGAATAGTCGAGGAAGAAGGTGAGGTGTGGGCATGAACCATCGAGATTGCGGATGACGTCGCGAATCTCGACTTCCCGGACCTCGATCTCGGGTTCGACTTCCCGGGCGAGAATTCTACCGTCCGCCTGGCGAAACCCTTCGACCTGCACGAATTGGCCATTGCGCAAACCCCCGCACGGTAATTTCTTGAACCGCGTGTCGGCGCTGGTGGCAATTAGCTCGCTGCCGAGCGAGAACGTCACGTTTGGGCATGAGCCATCGAGGGCCGTGAGCGTGCCGAGGATTTCAATTTCTTCGGCCTCCACCTCGGGCTCGACTTCGCGAACGAGAACAGTACCATCGGCCTGACGCACTCCGCGGACCGTGATCAACAGACCATTTCTGATGCTGCTGCAGGCTACTCCATCGAAACGGGTGTTGGCGTTCGTGACGATGTGCTCGGCCCTCAGCAGAAATCGGAGATCCGGGCACGAACCACGCAGTGCGCTCACGCCGCCGACAAGGTGGACCTGTCGGGGCCCCGGTTGATGCCTTACCTTTCGCGCCAGCACCGAGCCATCAGATTGCCATCCACCCTCGACCTCGATGGCGGTGCCATTGCGGAGATCCGAGCAGTTTCCATCGGGGAAGGCGCTGTTTGGGTTTGTTACAACACCTTTGCTCCCCAGCTTGAAGCGCATGTTGGGACACCCGCCGGTGACACTACTGATCAGCCCGGAAATCCGAACACCAGACGGGTTACTGGATGAATTCTTCCCCATGCCACCGCAGGCTGCAGCAAGGAAACTCAAAGTGACAGTGGTCACAGCCACCTGCCGCGCTGAAGGTTTGGCTTGAGTTTTCATGTCGATCTCTCCATAGACTGGAGACACCTCCAAAGTGAGGATGTTGCGCCGAATACGCTAATAACTCTGCGACCCCTGCCGTGTGCAGGCCAATCAGGAACATTTGCAGAGGACACCAACCTCATTCAACCCCGCACAATTCTAGGTGAAATAAGCGGCGCGGCAGGTCAAACCCGTATCATGCCAAATTCAGAAAATCGCAAGGTTGGGGCCCAAATTCTAATCCTTGCTCGGTCCGACCGCCGGCCCTTCGCTTCCCAACGGCGAAAGCTTGGCCGAGAGAGCGCCGGCCCGCTCATGCGGCATCAGGTCGCGCGGCGAGCGGAAGTATTGCATCGGCGAATAATGCAGAAAGTTCGAAACACGGCCGGTGTAAACGCAAGCGTACTGCTCGATTTGCTCGCCGAATCGGCTGTTCTCGTTCCCCTCCTTGAAGAGCAAACCCCAGTACCGATTGAAGCCCTCCTCCACGTCGCGCTCCAGCGTGTCGGCGATCTGCGACGTCTGGCGCAGCGCGCTACGCAGCTTTTCCACTTCAGTCTTGGCCCGACGCCGCTCGTCCTCAACCGCCGGCCGCCGATCCTGCTCCACCCCATTCTTTTCTAGCTTTCGCTCCAGCGCGTTCAGCTGGCCCTTGCGCTGGTTGAGCTCGTCGTCGAGGCGAGCGCGCAACATCTCGATTTCGAAAAGCCGGGAAATCGGCTCCTGACGCGAGTCCGTGTAATTGATTTCGTCCTCGATCTCTTGAACGATCATGCAGGTGCGCCAGAGCGACGTCTTTTTCGATTTCAAAATGTCGCCATAGATGTGGTCGCCAACGTACAGGACGTTCTCTCCTGTAAACCCGGTCATCTTCCCGAAGTCCGCCAAGTTTCCGCCCTGATACACCTTCCCACGGATGAGCGATTGCGCGGGTCCCAGCGTTCGTTCGTCCTCCCGGGTCGCATCCACCTCCAGGAACGGAGCGTTCCCCGAAAAGAAGGCCGGCTTGAGTGCTCCGGTGACGATGAAATCGAAGTAGTGGCGCCAGCCCGGGTACTCGGGAAGAACGCCGTTGAGCAAATAGCTCATCACCGCGTTGGTGTAGCCCCAGAGCGAATTGGTCAGCAGAAAGAGCTTTTTCCCACCGGAACGGAGCCGATGCAGCGCCGGGCCGAGCTCGGGATCCTTGTAGATGTACCGTCCAATGTCCTTTTGAAGCTCTTGCTTGAGGATGTTCTCGCGGTGAACGGCATCGATCGCCTCCCGGATGTCATCGTAGAGCTTGCCATAGTCGACCTTGAGCCCGCGGCCCTCGAGCAGATCGATCGCCCCGGCGAAAAGACAGGCTTCGGGGAGTGCAAACAGAGTGTCGATCCACGCGTACTGCGGATTTTTCAATTGGACCCGGACTTCCCGGTATAGCTTTCGCCACAGCTCCTGACTCAATGGATGTCGACCGTGGTAGGCGCGCCCCACATGGCCGAAACGGTCCATCTTCAGGAGATTTCCGTTCAACTTGTCCACCGCCAGCCCGCGCATCACGAACTGGTGGTCGTATTGAACCTCGGCCATCTCCCCGGGGTAGCCGTATTCGGCGATCAGCTTGGCCACCGTCATGTCGAAGGATAATCGCTCGATCCGGCGCATGTGGTAGATGGCCAGCGTGTAATCCATATCGAAACCAACCAGCTCGATCTTGCTCATCCGAAGGTTGCGATTGACGAAGATCTGCCGAGCCCGTTCGACTTCACGGCGCTCGCGCGGGCTGGAGAGCAGTCGGGACAGCTCCGGATCCGCGAGCACCTGCTGAGCGCGGCACTGCGCGTCGACCAATGACTCTCCCTCGCGGCCAGCTCCCGGCTCGGGGTGGCGGGCTCGGGATGGTTGGGCGGAAGTCGGCACGCCGGAACGAGATGACCGTGACACGGGAACGATTTTCATAACACGGCTCCCAGAGTGACGCCAAAGTACGACAGCAGCGCGAATTGGGGGCGGCGGGTTTCTTGCACGTTTTTCAATTTGCGTGGCATCTTCAACCGTCCCCCATGGCTCGTCGAACCGGGCAGCGCCCGAACATCCCAAGCTGCGAAGAAAAGTTGGCAGCGCAAGTTGCCGAGCTGGAGCACCGCATGAAGCTCCTGGAAGCGAGACTGCGAAACGCGGTGGCGGACGGTGTGCTGGCCAGCGCTTCGACGGCGGTGAGCGTCGGTCGAAACCGAGGTGCGAAGCGAGCACGAGCGCGTGCGCGGTGCCCTGGTTGCCTGCTGGAGCTCCCACCGGGCCGCCATGGAACCAATTGCGTTTGGTGCGGCTTCAGCTTCGAAGCGGTGCCTGCCCGCCCATAGGACGGTTGCCGTGAATGCCGCCCGCGTGGCGGTGCTTGAAAGGCCGCTCCGAGCGCCGCGCACGACGCTCGCCTTCACGCTGGAAGGCGAGGGCGGGTTTCAAATCATCGGCCCGTTCGACTCAGCAAGAGCCGCGGTCGCCAAGCTGAAGGGTGCAAACCCGGAGGTCGCCACCGTGAGGCTCGGATCCAGCAGTCTGGAAGCGATCGCGTTGCTCAAGCAGGAGCTACCCCAGCTGCCAACCCTTGTCTTGATGCGCCTGAGTCGCGAGCAGGATGTTTATCGCGCGCTTACGGCGGGGGCCTCCGGTTGCTTGGGAGAGAGCTGCACGGTCGATCGCATCCGTTCTGCAATCGTCGATGTGCTCGGCGGGGGAATGGTGATCGAACCGGAGATCGCCAAGGGCTTCTGGAGATACGTCCGGTCGCTCCGCTCCCCGTTGGACTCCGCGCGGGCCGGCCCCTGGAGGCTCTCCGCGCAGGAACTGCAGATCCTCCTGTTCCTGGCGAAGGGGCTTTCGAATGCCGAAGTCGCTCGCCTGCTGTCGATCGGGCGGCGCTCGGTGCGGACGCGGCTTTCCCACATCTACCGGGAAATGGGAGTGCGTTCCCACTTGGGCGCAACGTTTCTGGCGGCGCGCGCCGGTTTGATCGAGCTTTGAGAGTTCGGTGTTAAAGAAGTTGCCGTGACTGCGCCTAAGCAGACCCGGGGCCGCCATCAGCTCTCCGACGATTTCGACGTCCGGGAAGCGAGGCTGGCCAACGGACTGAAGATCCGGCTCCTACCGGATAACGATGCTCCGATTGCGAGCGTCTACACGTTCTTTCGCGTCGGATCCCGCAACGAGCAACCGGGGATCACGGGGATCAGCCACCTCTTCGAGCACATGATGTTCAACGGGGCCAAGAAGTACGGGCCCAAGCAGTTCGATCGCGTGCTTGAATCGCACGGGGGACGATCCAACGCCTACACCACCAACGACATCACCGTTTACCACGAGGATTTTGCATCCGATGCGCTGGAGAAGGTCTTCGACCTCGAATCAGATCGAATGCGATCGCTTCGGATCAACCAGCAGGTGCTGGATAGCGAGCGCGAGGTCGTCAAGGAGGAGCGTCGCCTGCGCGTTGACAACGAGATTCTCGGGCTCCTGGATGAGGAGCTGGGAACACTGGTGTGGAAGGCGCACCCCTATCGTTGGCCGGTGATCGGCTGGATGGGCGACATCAACAACATCTCCAAATCAGACTGCGATCGCTTTTTTAAGACCTTCTATGCGCCCAACAATGCAACGCTGTACGTGGTGGGCGACTTTGAGCCGCGCTCGGCGCTGAAGATGATTCAGCGCTATTACGCGGATATCCCCAGCGGCCCGGCCGTGGCTCCGGTGGTGGATTCCGAGCCCGGGCAGAAGGGCGAACGGCGCGCGCTGATTCGCCACCCAGCGCAGGCCCCTTCGCTGATGATCGGCTTTCGAGCTCCCGCCGCCAAGAGCCCGGATGCGCTGACCCTGGACGTCCTGCAGTACCTGCTCTCGGTAGGGGAGGGGAGCCGACTGTTGCGAGAGCTGGTGTATCGGCAGTCTCTGGCCGCGTCGGTCTTCATGGACTGGAGCTGGCGGATCGATCCAGGGGTGCTCGTCTTCTACCTGGAACTGAATCCGGGCTCGAATCCGGAGCGCGTCGAACGAGCGCTCTACGCCGAGCTCGCGAAGGTCGCGGAGAAGGGCGTTTCCAAGGCGGAGCACACCAGGGCGGTCAACAACCTTCGCGCCCACCAGCTGCGGGAGCTGGCAACCAACAGCGGCCGCGCCCACGCCATGGGCACCTATGAAGTATTGCTGGGTTCCTGGGGCGAAGGGCTCCGGCTGCCGGCCAGATATGGGGAGGTCACCATCCAGCAGTTGCGAGAGGCCGCCGCTCGATATTTTGCGCCGGACCGTCGCTCCGTCGTCACGCTCGAGCCTTCCCCGGGTTCACCTTCATGAATCGAGCGGAAAGCGGAATTCGGGATTTCCATTTGCCGCCGATCGAGGAATTCCAGACGGCGTCTGGCTTGCCGGTGCTTCTTGCTCCTCGCGGCAAAGTCCCGCTGGTCGCGATTCGACTGGCGTTTCGATCGGGGAGCGCGGCGGATCCGCCCGGGAAACGAGGCCTGGCCGACTTCACCGCCGGACTGCTTCGTCGGGGCACGCGGGGGCTCACCGCAGAGCAGCTGGATGATGCGGTGGAGTCGGTGGGCGGCAGTCTGAACACTGCCGCCGCCGAGGACTTTCTCACGATTCAAATCTCCTCTCCCTCCGAGCACCTGGCACCGATGCTCCGAGTGCTCGCGAGATTGGTGGAGGAGCCCTCTTTCCCGCCGCGGGAAGTGGCCACCGCGAGAAATCGGCTCCTGTCGCAGATCGCCAACGACATGGACGACCCGGCGCATGTGGCGGCTCGGGCCATCGGGCTGGCGATCTGGGACTCACATCCGTACGCGCATTCGGTGGTGGGGGTGGCATCGGATGTCGCAAGCTTCACCCGGTCCGATCTGGTGCGCTTTCATCGCCAGCGCATCGGTCCCCAGCTGGGCCTGCTGGCCATCGTCGGGAACTTCTCCGTGCGCGAGACGAAGCGGGAGGTGGAAAAAGCCTTTGCAAGGTGGGGGGCGAAACCGATCGGCCCACCGTCGCTTCCGCCGAGGTCCAAACCGGCCGCCGTGGGGGAGGCTCTGGTGATCGACAAGCCCGAGCAGACCCAGACGCAGGTCCGGATCGGCGGTCTCGCATTTCCCCGGGGGCACCCGGACTTCTTTCCCGCTGAACTCCTCGAAACCGTCTTCGGCGGCGTTTTTACTTCCCGCCTGATGCAGGCGATCCGCGTCGACCGCGGGCTTTCTTACGGCGCCAGCAGCAGCTTTGATCCCCTCCTGGCAGGCGGCACTCTGACCATCTCCACCTTTACCAAGACGGAGACGACGCGCGAAATTCTCGAGGTCGCGCTGGGCGAGGCGGAAAAGCTCCGGCGCCGGGCTCCCAGCCGCAAGGAGCTCGATGCCGCCAAGACGTACCTCTCCGGTTTGTTTCCTCTTCGCCTGGAGACCAACGAAGCGCTCGCCGGGATGCTCTTGGAAACCCGGATTTACAGTCTGGGCGATGATTGGGTCTCGCGCTACCGGTCGCGGCTGCGGGAGGTGACTGCCGAGCAGGTGCGGCACGCAGCGGAAAAATACTTCGATCCAGAAGGCTTCACTTATGCCCTGGTCGGAAATGCTTCGGCGATCGCCAAGCAGCTGCGGGACTTTTCGCGGATACGCATCCTGCGCGTATCAGACCTGCAGTGATTTCGGTACTTCTTCGAACCGATTCGCTGATCGCCGTGGATAAGCCGGCGGGGACGATCGTGATTCCGGGCCGGGCGCAAGGGCAAGAAACCTCGCTGAAGGAGGATCTGGAGAAGCAGCTTGGCCAGCGGCTCTGGGTGGTCCACCGTCTGGACCGGGATACTTCGGGCGTTCTTCTGTTCGCCCTCGAGCCGGCGGCGCATCGAACGCTGTCGATCGCCTTCGAGCTGGGGAAAATTCAAAAGATCTACCTCGCCATCGTCCAGGGGCGACTCAGCACGCCGCTGGAGCTGGATTGGGCCCTGGTCGCGGACCGACGAGGAAGAATGCGCACCGCGCACGGAAACGAGATGGGAAAGGCGGCGCGCACTCGCGTACAGCCGATCGAAACGTTCTCTGACGCAACGCTGGTCGAAGCCGAGCCGCTGACGGGCAGGACCCATCAGATTCGCGTGCATCTGGCGCAGGCGGGATACCCTCTGCTGGTCGATCCCCAGTACGGGCGACCTGCGGTCGCAGTCAACTCGATCATCGAGCGAACGCCCCTACACGCCCTGCGACTGAAGTGGACCGGTTTGGAAGGCGTGCCGAACGCCGAAATCGCGGCTCCCGTGCCCGAGGACATCGACCGGTGTGTTCGGGCGCTTCGCAGAGCGACGATTTCCGGAACCTAAAGGGCCGCGCTGAGGCCGGCCCACCGATGGGCCTGGGTCTACTGCTGAAACTTGTTGTGGCCGAACGCCAGCGGCGGCGGCTTGTCGCCGGGCTGATCGGAAGCCGGAGAGCTGGCGGGTGGATGGAAGACGGGGCGAGCGGCGGGCACGGCGCTCTGGCGGTGAACCAAGGTTTTCTGAGCGGCCTTGAAGGCGACGTCCAACTTGTCCTGCCGCACCGCTGTCACCAGGCCCAGCCCGAAGCTGGGATGGTTGATCAGCTGCTCCACCGTATACACCTGCTTTGGGCTGTAGGGGACGGCGGTGGCGGGATTGGCGTGCGCCAAGCGATCCGCGAAGGAGACCACCACTTTCGCTCGGGGGCTTCTGGGTGCGGAGGGCGCCCGGGCGCGAGCGCCTGGTTCGGTGCGATACGCATGCTCACCGCCGCAAGTGTTGCAGCGAGCGCGGGCGATTTTCGGGCCGATCATGGCCACGATGATGTGGGCCAAACTCAGCTTGCACCGCGTGCAGAACGCATCGACCTCTCCAGCCACCTTATGAATCGCCATGCGCTTCGCTCCCGGCTTGGTCCGAATGATGTATGGAGTACACCATAGGCCGATAGCGGTCATCGAAGGAAGGTATGGTCCCCCGGGTGAGGAACGAGAGCTCGCTTCTTAGGCTGCGGCCTGGCGACCACACTGCGTTTTCCAGCCGGCAGCGAGCGCGGTCCAGCGGCGACAATCGAGGAAAGCAACAATGAACCCTGGCTCGCTCGAGCACCGGCGTCCTTTTGACCTGCGCATCAGAGCCACGCGCGCCGAGGTCGATCTTGGCCCACTCCGGCACAATCTGAACGCCGCCAGAGCGCTGACGGGCAGCGCCGAGATTCTGGCGGTAGTAAAAGCCAATGCTTACGGGCACGGAGCCGTCTTGGTGGCGCCAGCTCTGGAAGCTCTGGGAGTGAGATTCCTTGCCGTTGCGCTGATCGAGGAGGGCGTCGAGCTGCGCCGTGCGGGCGTTCGCGTCCCCATCCTCGTTCTGGGTGGATCGTACGAGGGCGGTTACGACTGGCTGGTGAATTACGAGCTGACGCCAACCTTGTTCCGGCTCGAGCACG
>WNFB01014289.1_pt1 | contig 11253 bp, 15 predicted proteins | sample 5400501 | NCBI WGS metagenome assembly WNFB01 (sample SAMN13153341, study PRJNA577476) | soil metagenome | isolation source: 200 cm saprolite under Douglas fir tree site 2 hole 1 | place: USA:California | collected 2015-04-18 | reverse complement strand
CCATGCGCGCGCCCACCAGCAGGGAATCGGTCACCGTCCACGGCCGCGGCGTGTACTTCAACAAGCGGAATTCCAACGAAAGCCGGTCGCGATGCGAATCGAGAAACGCATTCACTCCCCGGGCGTAAGCGTCAAAATAGGCCCGGTCGCGCGCGGAGATGTTCTTCTCCGCCGATTCGGCCGCCGGGCGCAGCCCCAGAATCCGCTGCTCGCGGTCCAGCTTCACCGTGGCTTCGCCGATGACCTCTGAAAGTTCTCCAGCAGCGGCGCGCCGCATCATGTCCATCTGCCAGAGCCGGTCCTGCGCGGTGACGTAGCCCTGGGCAAAAAACAAGTCTTCGAGAGTAGACGCCTCAATCGTCGGCACGCCGTGCTCATCGCGCACGACGCGCACCTTCGCTGAAATGCCAGGCAGAGCAATACTGCCATCCAGTTGCGGCAGAGCCGAGCGCGCGATCCAGTAAGCCCAAGCCGCCACGCCAACGATAGCGAGCAGCAGCACGAGCAGAAGCAGACCGGAGACGATCCGCACCGACGAGTGCCTCGGACGAATCTCAGGCAGGGAAGCGGTGACCGACATGCTAACGATTGTAGGGACGCTCTCCGCACCTGACAACCGCGGGGCGGCAGAGGTCGCGTCACCCCCGCTTGTAGAGACGGGGCTTGCCCCGTCTCCGGGCGGCGGAAGAATTCAGGGGCGGAAAAAATCGCGGTTCGTATCAGGGCATCGCTTTAGCGATGCCGAAAGTTTCGAAATCAAGCGCCCTTCAGGGGCTGAACAGCGACAGTCGACCCTGCCAGCAGGCGGGGACGCGGCAAGCCGCGTCCCTCCGGAGAGTCGAAAGCCGGCGGCCGGGTAATCGTTCAATTTGAATTGCCAGCCGCTTGTTTCTCTTCCATAGCTATTCCAGACGTTAATCTCGCTCGATTCCACTTTCCAAATAACGCGTTGGCGTCGTCCCCAACTGCTTGCGGAACATCGATATGAACGCGCTCGTGCTGCTGTATCCAGCCTCCAAAGCTGCTGCAGTCACTTTTTCCCCGGAAGCCAGCAACTGCAATCCATGGAGCAGGCGCAATTGCTGCCGCCACTTGGCGAAAGTCATTTTAGTTTCCTCAAGCAATAGCCTTTGAACAGTCCTCTTGCTTGCGCCGCAGTCTTTGCACAGCTCCTCCAGCGTCCTCTGATCGCCGGGATTTGCAAACAGCGCTTCCACTACTCTCTTCGCCCGCGAATCCACCGGATGCGGCAACTGCAAAGGCACAGACTCGACCCCCTTCAGCTGATCGACAAGTAACTCGACAATCCGCCTCTCAGTCGCCGTTTTCTTGTTTAATTTCGAAAATTTGCAAGCATGAAGGATTAGCTCCTTCAAAAGCGCCGACACATTCATCACAAAACACTTCGTCGGCAGAGTACGACAAAGCTTCGGCAAAAGATAAAGAGTCCTCATCGAAACCTGCCCTGACATGCTCACCGAGTGCGGCGTGTCCGCCGGAATCCACATCGCTCGCATCGGCGGCACAACCCAAACGCCCTGCTTCGTTCGGAGGGTCATCACGCCTTTCGAAGCAAACAACAATTGGTCTTCAGGATGAGAGTGCTCCAGAATCACATGACCATGCGGCAGGTCCGTCGACACGCTCGCAATCTCCGCGAGCGGACAACCGTTCTTACCCCAAAGGATGCTGTGGCACTTATGCGACACTACTTGTCACAATAGCGAGAGAATTTACCCGCCACAAGTGCTATTCCTAACGTGCACAAAGAGTCACGGAGGAAGAGATGCTCGCTTCGGGAAAGATAGTTGGGTTTGTTCCCACAAGGGATTACGATAAGGCGCGCGCCTTCTATGAAGGAAACCTCGGATTTGAGTTCATAAGCCTCGATCAATACGCACTGGTCATGGGCGTCGGAGGACACAAGATTCGGATTGCAAAAGTCCCAAATTTCACTCCATTGCAGGGCACGATCCTGGGCTGGGAAGTAGAAAATATCGAAGCCATCGTCACGTGGCTTAGGGACAAAGGCGTTGTCCTGGAAAAGTATCCCTTCGTTCAAGATCGTGAACTCGGAATCTGGACCACTCCCACGGGTGACAAGGTAGCTTGGTTCAAAGATCCAGATGGTAATATCCTCTCTGTCAGTCAGCATCATTAACCCGAGATGTGCACGTTTGAGATCCGCCCGGCGATTGTGCTCGAGTGACAGGTGATCCGGAAGTTGACCGCCGATGACTGCTTGCGTACCGGACTAGTTCTGGTTTGCCGACCAACCGCCCACAATGTGGCGGAACGGGGGCTTGTCGTCACGGTCGACAATTGTGTCAGAGAGCCTTGGACGCGCGGGCTCGATGCGCGGCCAGTGATCCCTCGTCGCGGCGTCGAATCAGTCCGCCCTCGTCAGAAACGGCAGTTCCCCGGGTCTGGAACGTCAATCCGACCCGGCTGACCTGCCGGAATGAGCCGGACGGCGATGACTTGTGCCTCGACTGAGCCTTCGTTTCGGACAATGCCGCTCGCTGTATGTCAAGTGGAAAGTTCGATCCCAACCCCAAAAATGGGGCTGTGCTATTGGTGGACCTCGAATATCAATAAAGCACGTCATTTGTGGAGAATAGGGCTAGATGACAAGGGAATGTCTAGAAGGGAAATACAGGGGGAAAGCAGGGGGGAAACAGGGGGAACCGGGGGAAATCAATTCCCATCCTTTTGGGCGCGGTTTTTTATTAAATTCGAGCGGTCTCTTGTTGCTGGATAACAGACGGCGAAACGCGAGATCGGGCGTTGATCCATTTTTCAATTGGCCAGCAAGCCAACGCTTCCATTCTCGATAGTGTTGTCTAGCACCCCAGCAAAGGTCGCGAATCTTAATCTTTTCATTCGGAAAATTCGCTAGATAAGACTTGAGAAGCACCTTTGGAGCAAGCCACCTATCGACAATCGCCTGTTCGGTAGATGGCTGCACTTCTCCTTCTTCGGGGAAGAAAAATTCGGTCTCAAGTAGTCGTTTGTGAAGGTCGGAAAGCTCTAGTGAGTTCGATGCTGATTCAATCTCGTCTTTCATGCATTGCCGGTACTCACGTTCTGGAAGTTGACGCGGCTGAACTCCTGCCGATAGACCGATAAACAAGCTTTGGCCTTCTGGAAATTGGCTTTATTGCGTAACGCGTGTGCTTTCTCACTATCAATACCTAGATGCCGATCTCGTATTGCGATTTCGGCTTCCCAAATGAATTTATCCGCTCCGATGATGGCGCGTTGAATGCGCTTACGGGCCTCTATGGAAAGAAGGTTTTTGGGATCACCCGGAAGTAAACGGGATAGGCCGTCGCTCATCGCGCCTCTTGCATCCGGGACGATGAAGGGCTTACGATGAGGGTGTCTAGTCGCTCGTCGAAATGCCCCGGCCATCGCGCCGGGCTTTTCGTGTTAGAGCACCATTGTACCTATTTGGTGGGATCGAGTTATAGTAGCTGGCTTACTGGATGCAATGGCCCTTTCACCTACGCAGGGTACTGAAGGCGCATCTGCCATCATTGCGCAAAGATGACATGGGCCAAGGGCTGGTCGAATATGCGCTAATAGTCGCGTTAGTTGCGCTTGCCTCTATTGCCGTATTGCAGGTCTTCGCCTGCCGAGTAAATTGCGCCTTCGAGGCCGTGGCCAACCGGGCAGAGCAAATCTTTACGAACGGCAAGAAGATTCCACCAGGGCAGCAAAAGCACTGCAGCAAGAAGTGTGATTGAAGGAAGCGCGACTATTCCGATTCCTTGCGCGGTCTTCCACCGCCGTGCGTCTTGCGCCGTGCGGCCAGCTTGCGGAAGTAGTCGCTGCCACGTTTGGCAATCACGGAGCCGCCTTTGCGCCCCAAGGTGACGGCTGCTACGGACGGCTTGGACTGGGAGAGAAGATCGTCGGTGAGGGCTAGGGCCGAGCGGAGCAATTCACGGCACCGGGCGGTGCGGTTCTCTGGGAGTTTCGTGGTGGACAGGATGAGATCGGCTTCGGAAAGCAGGTTTTTTTAGGGCTGCGAGTTCTTTCCGCTGTGACATGCTTTCAAGATAAAGCGGGCATTAGCGAAAAGCAACCGCTCGCTGTTTTCCTGCAACGCACATTTCAGACACTACCCCATGGTAACGATTGTAGGGACGCTCTCCGCACCTGACAACAGTGCGGCAGGCGAGTTTGCAGCGAAGCTTTTCGAGATGCGGTCCGGATCAGAAGGGTTTGGTTCGACGGGGCACTTTCTTGGTTTTGGAAGGAATTTCGTCTCTGCGAACTTTGCCTTCGCTCGCGATCTTCCAGAGATACATTGCGGCGTAAGCTCGCCACGGTCGCCAGGCTATAGCGCGCCGTTCAAGCTCGCGCGAACTCGCTAAAGCCATTGCGTGCAGAAGGCCGAGGTCACTGGAAGGAAACGCATCGGGTTCGCGGAGTGCTCGCATCGCCACGTACTGTGCTGTCCATTTCCCAATGCCAGGAATTTCACAGAGTCTATCCAGGAACGCGTCGGAGTCCACGACCCCCTCAAAGCTGATTCGTCCATCGCAAACAGCACGGGCAAGAGCGCGAATGGTTTCGGCTCTCGCTCCGGGCAAGCCGATATTAGCAAGCTTGGCGTCGGCAAGAATCTGCGGCGGAGGGAAAAGATGAGTGAGCCCATTCGCTCTCGAGTACGGCTTCCCGAAAGTTCTCGCGATGCGGCCTGCAAGGCCTGTCGCGCCCTTTACCGTGGTTTGCTGGCCGAGAATCGCGCGCGTTGCGAGTTCGAAACCATTCCAGCAGCCGGGAACGCGGATCCCAGGATCGGCCTTAACTTGCCCAGCTAACACTGGGTCAGTTCTAAGACTTTCCACGATGGCAGCCCAATCTGCACTCAAATCAAACATTGCGCGGATTCGCTCGATAATGAAGAAGAGCGAGTGGGGATCACCAAATTCAATCCGGACGACGAGCGCGTCACGTTTCTCGTCGAGTGAAACCTCAAAATAGCCGTCACGACCGTTCAAGGAAATGGTGCGTCGATAACCGCTGCCTTCCACCACTTCGACGCCGGGTGTGGCACGGGCGGCCAGAAAAGTCAGCATACCCTTCCAGTGGTAAGGTGGCCGGAAATGAAGGCGGAAGAGATACTGATCTCCTGGCTGGATATCCTTCTGCCTCGCCAGGCGCCGGATTTGCGTCGGGGTTCGATGATAGACCTTGCGGATTCCGGCGTTGAAACGCCGTACACTACCAAATCCGGCAGCAAGAGCAATTTGACTCATCGGCAAACTTGTCTCGTCGATGAGCTTCTTCGCAAAGTGCAGGCGGCGAGTTTGAGACACTGCAACCGGCGTCGCCCCCAGATATCGTAAAAACAAGCGGCGAAGATGCCGCGATCCAACCCCCAGGCGTTCCGCAAGCGCCTCTATACCACCGCCTTCCAATCCACTCTCGCCAATCAACCGCAGAGCTCTCGAAACCGTGTTTGAAGTTCCCAACCACGCCGGAGTTCCTGGCGAACTTTCTGGCCGGCAACGCAGGCAAGGGCGAAAGCCCGCTTCCGCCGCGGCGGCGGCAGTCTGGAAATAGCGGCAGTTCTTTTCCTTCGCTGTAGGCGCAGGACAAATCGGACGGCAGTAAACCCGGCTGCCAATCACGCCAATAAAGAACTTGCCGTCGAAACGAGCATCCCGTGAAAGCCGAGCTCGCGAACACACCTGCCAATCCAGATTCATGGCCTTCGCGAATCCTATGATAGTCGATCCTATCGAACGCATTGGACGTTTTCGGACCGCGCTCTCCACGCTGGTGGCCGATTTTGAGAGCAAGGTCCACAAACGTCCAATTTCCGAGATGTGCGTCCGCAAACGTCCAATCCATGAATATCCATTTTGCTATGGTCGAGATTGCGCCGCGCAGTTTGTGCTTTTTCAGCGGAAAAGTCGTGTTAACTGCGAAGGAAAACCGCAGACCGGCTGTTCGGTTCTCGGCACCAAACACAAACCCAAAGGAGATCCCATGACATACCGCACTTTGACATGCATCGCTGCCATCCCCCTATTTATGGCACTAATTGACTTGGCTAACCAAGCCATCTAGGCTGGAAGCGCCGTGACGGGGAAAAGATTGCCGATGGTTATTCTCCGGAGTGCGTCTAAAGGGCCAAATACGGGGCAAATGACCTTCCGGCGAACCCAACCGTAAACCTTACGCATCCATAGATATGGCAGTTCGTGCTCTGGATTCGCGACTCTGGCATCCGGATGAATTGTGTACCTTAACGATCCTATTTTAAGTGTCTTAGGATCAAGTGGCGTCACTGGTCCAGATGGGCACGTATAGTAGTGTGCGGTGCCAACCTCGATCCCACTTTGGTCACGAATCCAGACATGCTGGCTTATGGTATCCTTCGGGTGGTTAGGCAGTTTTGAGGGTTTCGCTTTAGGACGCGGCACCAATATAAATTCCCCCGCTTCAATTCTCCGAGGAATGTGTGACTGGTTAAACATGCATCTGAGAACCCAAGCATTCACTTCTACGACAGTGTAATTAGCCATGATTAACGAACACGACGTAAGGAACAAAATGGCGGCAGTACTGAATCGCGAAATCTCCATTGTAGAGTTTGCGCGATGGGTCATGTCTAATAGCTGGAACATGCATCAAGACAGTTCTCCTGATGCCGTATCTTTGGTCTCTGAAATTCATTTGCTGCTTGCCGAGCACAGCGATCCCTCGCTTGACGATGCCGCATTTCTTAGCGAACTGTTGTCATTGAACAGCAACGCGGTTGTGTCCACTCCAGTTGACGTTGACGAATGGGTAGCTTATTCGCAACCCCGCTTCGCTAATTCGGAGCGCTGGTTTTCTCCGGCAATTTGCCCTGTTGCAGCCTGAGTGGAAAGCGCGTCAGAACCTCGCCATTCCATGTGACGTCAAACCATATCAATCCAAGGTTCTTCACTCCTAATAGGAAGTTGATTTTTACTTGGAAGCCATGCTCGCCGCCTTGCATGACTACTGGCCAACCGTCTTCAGGAGACAAAGTGACGACCTTTCCTGTGGCCGTGTGCATCACTAGACCAACTTTGCCATCGCCAACTACGTCCCCAGACTTCAACGCTATAAGACCCTTGATCGCGACGGTGCCCTGCACAGCATTCTGTGGCAGAACGAAATCGGGTGGCAAGGGACCAAGGGTAATGGTGTCCAGAATGGTTTGGTATTTGCCATGTCCAGACACACTATCAAAAACGGACCACTTTTTGCGAATTCTATTGATTGACTTTTGGCACACGTATGACTACCCTCGTTTCCGAGGCTCAGACGTGTCTCAAAAACCAACTCGCCCCAGCCACTCCGCCAAGAATGAACAGGGCGAATATGCGACGTTTGAAACAGCCCTTAAGAAAGTTTTGTCGGTCCCGCACTCGGCGCTCAAGGCTCACCTTGACGCCGAAAAGCGAGCGCGGAGACAGCGGAGGAAACGGGCTTCCGGCCACGCTTCCCGCGAAAAGGACTAGAAGGCCGTTTCTCCCACCTTGCCAGTCACCTCCGCAAAGGTTAACCGCTTCCCCGCGATCTGCGATAAAGCTAACTCGAAACGCTGTGCATCGTTCAACTTGTTTCCGGCCTCGTCCTTGCGGTGATTGTAGCGGAACGCCTGCTCGTCTACGTATCGGAACAGGTGAAAGGGTTCGACCGCCACATAGGTTCCGCTCAATCCGCGCTTCAAGAGTGACCAGAAATTTTCGATTCCCTGAGTGTGGATTTTCCCGTCCACGTAGTGCTCAAGGTGGTTGATGACTTTGTGGGTAAACTCGTTCGACAAATCCATGTAGCCGTTGAACTCGTCGGTGTGAACTTCCGCGCCGGTAGCTACGTTCTCGCGCACGATCCTATCGACCGTCTTTTTGTTGCGTTCAGGGATGACGGCGGTCTTGACGTTTCCACCGCGTTCCAGCATTCCCATGACAACGGTCTTCGCCCAGTTGTTCTCTCGTACCTTCATGCGAAGGCGGCGCGACTTGTGCATGTTCCGCGCCTTGCCGCCCACAAAGGTCTCATCCACTTCCACAGGTGCGCTACCGCCGCCCAGCTTGACAATGCTGCCAGTCTGCAAGGCGAAGCGCAGACGGTGCAGAACGAACCATGCCGACTTCTGGGTGATCCCGATGGCCTTGGCGATCTCATAGGAACTGACGCCGTTCTTGCAGTTGACCAGCATCCAAAGCGCGGTCAGCCACTTGTCCAGCTTGATCGGGGAATCCTCGAAGATGGTGCCCAGTTTTACCGTGAACTGTTTGTAGCACTCCTTACACTTCCAGCGCTTCTGGGTCGCGAGGTAGTAGTGCTCTTTGTGGCCGCAAGCGGGGCACCCAGGGCCGTTCGGCCAGCGGAGCCGAGCCACGGTGTTGATGCAGACTTGCTCGTCGGAGTAGTGCCGAATGGCCTCTTGCAGCGTCTTTGGCTGTTCCATGATTAGCAAGGTAGCACACTAACCATTGGTTCGTCAAGTAAATTAGTGCCCTATTTATTGCTCTGGCGGCACCGTTTCGGCTCGCCGCACAAATCAATTACAACGTAATCGAATTCGGCGAACTCGGCGGAACCGCAGGCTCAGCCAACGGCATCATTAATCGGGGCTGGGCCACGGGCGCCGACAACCTGGCCGGAGACGCGACCTCCGGTCGCCACTCTTTGGGTGAATGGGTCAACCGTCCCCCTGGGCACACTCGGAGGGCCGAATAGCGCCGTGGCCTGGCCAGTCAAGAGCAACAATGGCGTGATCGTTGGTATTTCCGAGACAGCAGAGAGCGATCCACTTGGGGAGGACTTTTCGTGTTGGCCGTTCTTTGCCGCGGGAGTCCCCACAGGCCGAATTTGCAAAGGCTTCCGTTGGCAGAACGGGGCCATGACCGCCCTGCCAGCGTTCCCTGGCGGTTACAGCAGCTACGCCACAGCCGTCAATAATCGAGGTCAAGTGGTCGGCTGGGCGGAGAATGGTGTTCACGATCCGACCTGCGACCCTTCGTTCCAAATCCTGCAGTTCCCGGCGGTGATATGGGGGCCGAACGGCACAATGCGGGAACTCCCGCCGCTGCCTGGCGACAGCACCAGCGCCGCCACAGCGATCAATGACTATGGTCAGGTGGTTGGCATCTCCGGCGATTGTGGTATCGCGGTCGGAGGTGTCAGCGCTCAACATGCGGTGCTCTGGGAGAACGGTGTTCCGATTGACCTTGGGAACATTGGAGGCGATGCCTGGAACACTCCCACTGCGATCAATAATCAAGGAACGATCGTCGGCTTCGCCAACACGGCCCCTGGCACTGCAAGAACTTTTGAAGCCTTCATCTGGACCAAAGCGGGCGGCATGAGGTCCCTGGGTAAGCTTCCGGGCGATCTCCGCAGTGAGGCCCTCGGCATCAATGAACAGGGCCAGATCGTAGGTCTGTCTAGAGGAGGGCCGTTCCTCTTCCGTGCGGTTCTGTGGCAGAACAACAAGTTGACCGACATGAACTCTCTGACTGAGGCAGGCTCGCCCTTTCTGCTCTTGGCGGGTGGCATCGATCAACAGAGTCATATCGTAGGGGAAGCGTTCCATCCCGAACGTTGCTGGCTCCTGGCTACATAGCGACTCCGGTTCCTCCCGGAGTTGCTGTATCCTCGGCGGTTCAGGCAAACCCGCAGGGGAGTCTGCCCGAGAACGTCCGGGAGCGGCTTGAGCGACGGCTGGGCTTTGCTTCGGAATTAATCCCATAACGCCGTAATGAGCATCCGAAGATGGCCCTTGCTAGTAACGTCGCGAACCACGGCCTAAAGAGGGCAGGGGAAAAATCCCCGCCCTCGTTTTCCTCGAGAACAAGGTCCGCAACCGTCCAACCTTGGCTGGCCAACGAATCTATTTTGAGTGATGTGTGCCATGACACCCCGTGTTCGCCATTGCGTCGAGTGCCCGAAGTGCCTGACCCGGTATCTGGTTGGTTTCAGTCCGTACCGTAACGGGTCGTACCTGATGCCCCTGGTGGCTGGATTCTCGGAAGAATGGACACTGTACTGTGCGTGCGGCAGGCCTCCCATTTCCAGCCGATGGAACTGGAACGAGTTGAAGATGTATGCGGTCTCCAATCAAGCTCACGATCGCGGTTATGGTCCACCCGAGGAGATTGTTCCGGTATGCAGGGAGTCGCGCCAGTCGAGTTAGGTTCGCCGAGATGCCAGGATTGCGCAGTCTGGGTGCAATTTAGCTCAAATATTATTCGACCGGAAGAACTTGTGAATCCAACCAGTGCAGTAGCGTCGGTGCAGAATTCCAACCCTCTGTTCAAGTTGATAGCTTATTAAGAGTAAGGAGTAAACAACAAGGAATAAATAAAAATAAGGTTCTCGATGTTATCAACCCCTGGCAGCAGCGAGGGAGTCGGTTGGCGCAACCCGCCCTTGCCCAGTATCATGTTGGAACCTTGGCGTGGCAATATCATCTTGAGTGCCCGCGCCGCCCAACATGCTGCAGAAGCGAATCGACGATCAGCCGACTATCTCGCGGGAGAACATCCGCGAGGCCGAAGGAATTTTTCTTCAGCATCTCCGCCGCGTGGGTTTGAAGCAGACTGAACAGCGCAGCGCGATTCTGCGGACCTTCCTGGAGACTCGCGAGCATCTTTCGATCGACGAATTGCATCGGCTGGTCAAGAAAACCGACCCGCGCATCGGTTTCACCACCGTCTACCGGACACTGAAGCTTCTGGCTGGTTGCGGACTGGCCAGCGAAGTCGCCTTTCATGACGGCATCGCGCGTTACGAGCATCAATATAACCGCCGCAGTCATCACCACATGGTGTGTACAGAGTGCGGCGCTTCAGTCGAATTCTTCTCCGAGCAAGTCGGAGCGATCGAGCGGGAGATCGGACACAAACACCGTTACGTAACCACCCGCCACACTTTTCAGATCTACGGCGTTTGCGAAGAATGCCGCGATTCGAAGAAAACGAATGGACGCCGAATTGTCTAGTTCAGAAAATAGTTCAGCGAATATTCCCGCGAAGAGTCCGGAAAATGGCGCAGCGAATTCGGCGCAGGCTACAGTGAATTGTCCCCACTGCGGAACGGCGATGCCTGCGAATGCGGCATTCTGTCCGGGATGCGGATGGTCGATGACGCCGATTGCTCCCGCGGAACGTGCGGCCGCGGCTGCCGCTTATCTCACCTTCGTCCCTGCCGCTGCGCTCTTGTTCTTGCCGGCTTTTCGCAGCAACCGCTTCG
>WNFB01005577.1_pt1 | contig 11253 bp, 9 predicted proteins | sample 5400501 | NCBI WGS metagenome assembly WNFB01 (sample SAMN13153341, study PRJNA577476) | soil metagenome | isolation source: 200 cm saprolite under Douglas fir tree site 2 hole 1 | place: USA:California | collected 2015-04-18 | reverse complement strand
TCCCCATCAAGCTGGCGCTGGCGGCAGGCTCATTCGACCCCGCGGGGCCGCCCTGGCGCGTGCTGCTGGTGGCCTTCTATTTCAACGTCGCGCTCGGCGTCATCAGCCTGGTGCCGATCCCCCCGCTGGACGGCTACATCTTCCTTGAGAGACTCTTCCGCCGGCGCTACGGCCGGCAGTTTGCCCGGATCGACGCCCAGCGGCAGCTCATCCAGCTGGTGTTTGTTCTCCTGGTGTTGCTGACCGGGATCCTGAGTTTTCTTTACCTCCCGGTGGCACGACTCATTCTTCGTTTGCCGCCCTTCGCGGTGGGGTCGTGACGATGGATGCGCTTCGCGCCCTGCCGAGTGTGCATCAGGTTCTCGAGCTCGCCGAGGCGCAGGCCCTGGTTACGGTCCACGGCCGGGCACTGGTTCTGTTCTCGGTGCAGCGGGCCCTCGATGAGGAGCGCACCAGCGGCACGATCGCCGACCCAGCCGCCCGTATGGCACGGATCGAGGCGCTGGCTGGCGAGTTGCGACGGCCGCGCCTGCGTCCCGTGATCAACGCGACAGGGGTTGTTCTTCATACCAACCTGGGCCGAGCCCCGATGGCGAGCGCGGCGGCGCAGGCCGCCGCGAATATCGCGGGTCGCTATTCCACGCTGGAGTTCGACCCCCGGACGGGGCGGCGGGGACGCCGTCACGACCTGGTGGCCGACCTCCTCCGCTACCTGACCGGCGCCGAAGCGGCGGCGGTTGTCAACAACTGCGCCGCGGCGGTGCTCTTGATGTTGACGGCCCTCGCCAAGGGTAAGGAGGTCATCGTCGGGCGTGGAGAGCTGGTCGAGATCGGCGGTGGATTCCGGATGCCCGACGTCATGCGCCTCTCGGGTGCTCGCCTGGTCGAGGTGGGCACCACCAATCGCACCCGAGCCGAGGATTACGCCGCCGTCATCACGCCGAAAACGGCCGCCATCTTGAAGGTGCATGCGAGCAACTTTCATGTGGTCGGCTTTACCGAGAGAGTTGAGATCGCGGCGCTGGCTCGGGTCGCCCGCCAGCAGGGTGTGCTGCTGCTGCATGACCTGGGCAGCGGGTCGCTGCTCGACACCGCGGCCTATGGACTGGCGGTGGAGCCGCGGATCCAGGACAGCCTGCGAGCCGGAACCGACCTGCTCGCGTGCAGCGGCGACAAATTGCTGGGTGGACCGCAAGCCGGGTTGCTGCTCGGCCGCGCCGAGGTGGTCGATCGAATCATGAAACATCCGCTGGCGCGCGCGGTGCGCATCGACAAGCTCACGCTCGCGGCGCTGACGGCGACCCTGGACCTGTACTTGACCCAGTCGATGGCCGAGCTTCCGATCTGGAACATGCTCGGTGCCTCCGCCGACGCGATTGCCGCCCGCGCACAGAGCTGGCAACGCTCGCTCATGCAGCGTGGCATCGCGGTGGAGGTCGTCCAGACGGAGTCGACAGTGGGCGGTGGTTCGCTGCCCGGTGAGCGGCTGCCCACGTCCGCGCTGGCCATCACGCCACGCCCCGGCCGCGCCGCAGATCTCCTCCGCCGCCTGCGCGAGCACGAGCCGCCCGTCATCGGGCGGATCGAGCAGGAGCGCGTGCTGCTCGACCCGCGAACCGTGCTGCCCGGTGAAGACGATGCCCTCATCGACGCGGTGGTTGCCGCGCTCGCATGACCGAGTCCCGCGGCGCGTCCTTCGTCGTCGGGACCGCCGGCCACATCGATCACGGGAAGTCGGCGCTGGTCAAGGCGTTGACGCAGATCGACCCCGACCGGTTGGAGGAGGAGAAGCGCCGTGGCATGACGATCGACCTCGGTTTCGCTTACATGACGCTGCCCAGCGGCCGCCGGGTGGGGTTCATCGACGTGCCGGGTCATCAACGCTTTCTGAAGAACATGCTGGCCGGCGTCCATGGCATGGATGCCGTGCTGCTCGTGATCGCGGCGGACGAGGGTCCGCGGCCACAGACGCGCGAGCACCTCGCCATCATCGATCTCCTGGGAATCGAGCACGGCCTGGTGGTCCTCACCAAGGCGGACCTGGTGGACGACGCCTGGCTCGCGCTGGTTCGCGACGAGGTGGCCGGCGTGCTCGCCGGAACGTCGCTCCAGCGGGCGCCGATCGTCGCCGCCTCCAGCGTTACCGGCGCGGGGCTGACGGAACTGCGGGCGGCGCTTGACGGCGAGCTCGCCAACACCGTGGCGCGACCGGACGTCGGCCGCCCGCGCCTGCCGGTCGACCGATCGTTCGCCATGTCGGGCTTCGGCACGGTGGTGACAGGAACCCTGGTGGGTGGGGCCCTCCGCCAGGGCGCGGAGGTCTCGGTGCTGCCTGCCGGGCGCCGGGTAAGGATCCGCGGCCTGCAGCAGCACAACCAGCCGGTCGAAGAAGCGCGGCCGGGGAGTCGTACCGCGGTGAACCTCAGCGGCCTCGACCATTCCGACGTGCACCGTGGTGACGTGCTGGCGCTACCCGGGACCCTGGCGCCCAGCCGACGCCTCGACGCGCGCCTGCACGTGCTGTCGGGAGCTGCCCAACCGCTGCGTCATCGCCAGCGGCTGCTGATGTATCACGAGACGGCCGAGGTGATGGTGGAGATCAGCCTGCTCGAACGCGATGAGCTCGCCCCCGGAGACACCGGGTGGGCGCAGCTGTTTGCGGCCGGACCGCTGGTCGCCCTGGACGGCGATCGCTTCATCCTGCGCGTCCCCTCTCCGGCGGCCACGGTCGCCGGTGGCGTCATCGTCGACCGCGCGCCGCGCCGTCATCGCCGTCGCGATCCCGCGCTGATCAGCAATCTCGCCGCTCGCGAGCGTGCCGACCCGGCAACCGCGGCGGTCCTCGAGCTGGGCAAGCATCCCTGGGGTCTGCGTGACAAGGAGCTCGCTCGCTTTCTGGGCGTCCCCAGTGGACAGTTGGCGGAGGTCCTCGCCCCACTCACGGAGGGTGGCGTCGTGCGCCGCATGCCGTCGGGCTGGTTGGCCCGGGACCAATGGGACGGCTTGCAGTCACGCGTCACCACCTCGCTCGAGGCCTACCACGAGGCGCAACCGCTCCGTCGCGGGATGCCTAAAGAAGAGCTCCGCAGCCGGACCAGCATCCCGGCCGAGGTGTTCGCGGAGGTGCTCGGCCTGCTGGCGGACGAGGGTCGGATCGTGGAACGAGGAGGCGAGGTCGCGGTAGCCAGCCATAAGCAGTTGCTGAGCCACGAGCAGGAAACCCTAATCGGCGAGTTTCTAGCCGAGCTCGAGTCGCAGCCGTTCAACCCTCCGCCGCTGGCCGACCTCTTGCGCCGGCACGCGCTGACGCCGGCGCTTCTGCAATACCTGGTCGCCGACGGGCGGATCGTGCGCCTCAACGAGGACACGGTGTTTGCCCGATCCGCCTATGACGAGGCGGTCAGGCTATTGGGCGCCCATCTGACCGCGCATCGGACGCTGACCGTGGCGGCCGCCCGCGACCTGCTGGGTTCGAGCCGCCGTTACGTTCTTCCCTTGCTCGAGTGGATGGACGCGCAGAAGATCACGCGCCGGGTCGGAGACGACCGTATCCTGAGAGGTTGATGCGCGCGGCGTCGCCGCTCCGTGTCGTGGCGGCCGGTTTGGCGCTCGTCATGGCGCTGACGGCCTGCGGGCCGCAACCTCCAGACGCCGCGACCTTGCTCAAGCAGTCGAGTCAGCGCATGCTCGGTCTGAAGGGCTTTCATTTTCAGATGCAGATCACCGGCTTCACCGGTCCCACCGAGCCGGTGCAAAGTGCCCAGGGTGATGCGCACCCGCCGGACTTGCACGCGAAGGTGAATCTCAAGGAGGGCGGAATTCTGCTGGAGGTCGAGGTCATCTTCAACGCCGACAAGATCTATCTGAAATCGTTCACCGGCGGCTGGCAGCAGCTGACGGCCGCGCAGGTCGCCGAGTTCTTCGATGCGCGGCTGCTCTTCGATCCACAGGCCGGCCTGTTCGCCGCGATGCGTGATACCACGGCGCCATACCGCGGAAACAGCGAAAAGGTGAACGGGCATGACGCCTATCCGGTCGATGGCGTCCTGCAGGGGCCACGAGTCAATCAATTGCTTCCGTTGATTCGCGAGCAGGGTGCGTACCACGCCACCTATTGGATCGAGAGTTCGAGCAGCAACCTCTGGCGCGCACGTGTCAGCGGTAATCTCTTCGATGCGTCACAGGCGGCAACGATCGTTTTCGACTTCTCCAATCATGATCACCCCGTTTCGGTCAGCCCGCCTCCGCTCGGTTAACCGCCCGGCCCTGCTCGCGCTGACGGGCGCCGGGCTGTTCCTGGCCTCCCTCGACGCCTACGTCGTCGTCACCGCCCTGCTGCCCATGCTGACCTCGGTTCACATCGCGGTCAACCGGCCCGAACAGGCGACGCCGATCATCACCGGGTTTCTCCTCGGCTACCTCGCCGTCATGCCGATTGCGGGTGGGCTCAGCGATCGGTTCGGGCGGATCCGGGTTTTCGCCGCCTGCCTCGCCCTCTTCGCCTTCGGCTCGTTCTTGACGGCCAGCGCGCCGTCGCTCTCGCAGCTTGTCACCGGCCGGCTGCTGCAGGGCGCCGGTGGGGGCGCGCTCGTGCCGGCCGTGCTGGCGCTGGCTGCCGATCTGTACCCGGCTGGCGACCGCAGCCCGGTGCTGGGTGCAGTCAGTGCTCTCCAGGAGATCGGCAGCGTCCTGGGGCCGCTCTGGGGCGGTCTCGTGACGGCATCATCCTTCGGCTGGACCTGGATTTTCTGGCTCAATATCCCCGCCGCCGCCGCGATCATTTGGGCCCTCTGGCCTGAGATTCGCTCGCGGCGTGAGGAGCGCCGCCCCACGCACCTCGATTGGATCGGCGCCTTGCTGGCCACCGCCGGACTCGCCCTCTTGACGCTGGCGCTGTACGCGGCCAATCCCGAGCAAAGTCCGGTGGGTGCCGGATTCATCTGGCAGGCGCCGCTGGCGATCGTGTTTTTTGCCCTCTTTGTCTGGTACGAGCGGCGCGCGGCGCAACCGTTGATCAATGTCAGCCGGTTCCGCGATTCGTCATTCAGCGGGTCGGCGCTCACGAACGCGATCGCCGGCGCTGGTCTGATGGTCGCCCTCGTCTATATCCCGGTGCTCGCCAACGCGGTCTTCTCGATGAATGCGAGCGGGTCAGCCCTCCTGCTGGTGCGGCTGATGCTTGGCATTCCCATCGGCGCGTTGCTTGGCGGCTGGCTCGCGTACCGGTTGCGGAGTTACCGATTCGTCGCCGCGCTCGGTCTGGTCCTGGCGGCCGTCGGATTCTTCATGCTGTCGGGTTGGAACGAGGGATCGCTCAAGCCGCACCTGATCGGGCCACTGACGCTGGCAGACGGCGAGCTGTTTCTCACCGGGCTGGGGCTCGGCATCGAGATCGCGCCGGTCAGCGCGGCGTTGCTGGACGCGGTGGGGGAGGCGGAGCGAGGCGCGGGCGCATCGTTCCTGATCGTCATGCGACTGGTCGGGATGCTGGTCGGCTTCTCGCTGGTCGCGGGATTTGGGCTCTGGGAATTTCATCGCGCCACCGCGCATCTCTTGCCGCCACTGCCCGGTCTCAATCCAAACTTCGCGGCCCAGTTCGCCATCTACACGCTGAAGGTCAAGCAGGCGATTTTCGACGAATACCACCTGATCTTCCGCGCCGCCGCGATCGCACTGCTGCTTGGCGCCGCGGTGGCCGCCGCGACCCTGCGGCCGCTGGCTCGACCGCGCTGGCGATAGCGGGTCTATTCTGAGCCGCGATACCCATGGCCCTGGTCGGGATCGATCTCGGCGGTACGCAGCTGCGCGTGGCGGTCGCGGACGACCGCGGTCGTCTGCGTACGGTCGTGCGCCGTCCGACCGAGGCCGCCCGCGGACGGCAACACGTCATCAACCGGATCGTGGCGGCGGTCGGCGACGCGCTGGTGGAAGACGGGACGCCGGTGCGCCGCGTGCGGGCTTTGGGAATCGGCCTGCCTGGGCCGGTGGATCCGTCCGCCGGCCTCGTCATCAGCCCCGCGAACCTGCCGGGATTCCGGAATGTCCCGCTGAACCGGATCCTCACCCGCGCCACCGGTATTCGCAGCTATCTCCATCACGACGCGCACCTGGCGGCCCTTGGCGAGCACCGGCGCGGTGCCGGTCGCGGCGCCAGCGAGCTGATCTACGTCACGGTTTCCACCGGCATCGGGGCCGGGCTGCTGATTCGGGGCGAGCTCTACGCCGGCGCGCATGGGAGCGCCGGGGAGATCGGCCACATCGTGGTCCAGCGCGACGGGCCCCTCTGCACCTGCGGCAATCGCGGCTGCGTCGAGGCACTCGCCAGTGGCACCGGCATTGCCCGGGCCGCGCGTGAGCTGGGGGCGCGAACCCCCGCGAGCGCGCTTCATGAACTGCCAGCGCCGACGGCCGAAGATGTGGTGCGGGCCGCTCGCGCAGGCGATCAGCTGGCGATGAGCATTCTCGACTCAGCCGGCACCTATCTTGGGATCGCGATGGGGACGCTCATCAACCTCTTCAATCCACAGTTGATCGTGCTCGGCGGCAGTGTCCTCAAGGCTGGGGCGCCGCTGCTGGCACCGATGCGTCGCTCGATGGTCGCGTCCTCCTGGAAGGCGGCGCGGCGCGGTCTTCGCATCGTCCGGCCCGCGTTGGGCGACGACGTGGGACTCATCGGTGCCGTCGAGTTCGCGCGCCTCCGCGCAGGGCATGCCCGTTCGGCTTGATCCGCCGGCGCTCCCGGGATGGGAGCCGGCGTTCGCCGCCGTGCGGGAGCAAGCCCAGAAGCGCGGACTACGCGCGCTGGTGGTCGGCGGCTACGTGCGCGACCGCCTGCTGGGTGGGGACCGAGAAAATCAGATTCGCGAAGTCGACATCCTGGTAGAGGGGAAAGGAGCGATCCAGCTGGCGACCGATGTCGCCGCCGCGATGAAGCTCCACCCGCCGGTCGTCTTCGAGCGATTCGGGACCGCCCATCTCGACTTCGATCATCGCGCGCTGGAATTCGTCTCCAGCCGCGTCGAGACCTACGATCCATCGAGCCGTAAACCGCAGGTAAGCCCGGGCACGCTCAAAGACGATGTCATGCGCCGTGACTTCACCGTCAACACGCTGCTGATGGATTGGGATGGCAGTGTGCTCGATCTCACCGGGCGCGGCCTTGCCGACCTCGAGTCGCGCCGGATCGTCACGCCCCTCGAGCCCACGTCCACCTTCGATGAGGATCCGCTGCGTATGTTGCGAGCGATCCGCTTTGCCGCGACGCTCGACTTCACCCTCGATGCGTCCGTCGAGGCGGCCATCAGGGACCAGTCGGGCCGGCTGCAGCCACCGACGGTTTCGATGGAGCGGATCCGCGATGAATTCTCCAAGCTGCTCGTGGCGGACCGGGTGGGGCGTGGATTGGAGCTGCTCGATGCGACCCGGCTGCTGGTGCGGATCCTGCCCCAGCTCGAGTCGGGCAAAGGCATGCAGCAGGGCGGATGGCACAGCCACGATGTGTTCGGCCACGCCCTGCTGGCGGCGACGCTCGCCCCGCCCGATCTCACCACGCGAATGGCCGCGCTGCTGCACGATGTCGGCAAGCCGGCCGTCCACGAGCTGCGCGAGGGAAAGCCGACCTTCATCGGCCACCAGGAGGTTGGTGCGACCATGGCGGGACCGGCACTGAGACATCTGCGCTATCCGGGCGAGTTGGTCGACGCCGTGATGACCTTGATTCGCCTGCACATGCGCCCCATCCAGTACGACCCGCAGGGTTGGGAGGACAAAGCGGTGCGCCGCCTGGTGCGCGATGCGGGTGACCAGCTTGACCGGCTGTTGGCGCTGGCGCGCGCCGACATGCGCGCCAGTCATTACCCGGACGTCCAAAAAATCGATGACCTCGAGGCCCGCATCCGGCGGCTCGATGCCGACGCCATCGCGGCCATCCGTTCGCCGCTCACCGGCGAGGAACTGATGAAGCGCTTTGGACGGCCCCCCGGTCCATGGATCAAGCGCGTCAAGTCGGCGCTCGAAGAGGCGATCGTCGATGGCGCGCTCACGTCGGACACGCGAGCCGCCTGGGATTACCTCGAAGCGCACCCCGAACTGCTTTCCGAGTGACCGCCATGCGCCGGTGGCCGTGGCCGTTCTTGCTGCTGCTGGTGGGGGCCGTGCTGGCCACCACACGGGTGGTGCCAGCCTTCACCGTGAGCCCGACCCTGGTGCTGGTGGTCTTCTTGCCGCCATTGCTGTTTGATGCCGGCTTCTCGTTGCGGGTCGCCGCGGTGCGCCGCGAGCTGCCCTGGATCCTATTGCTCGGCGTCGGCGGTGCCGTGCTGGCGGCCGCGCTGGTCTTCGTTCTCCTTCGTGCGGCCGGATTTCCCTCAGACGAAGCACTGCTGCTGGCCGCCATCCTGGCTGCGACGGACCCGGTTTCGGTGTTCGCCGCCCTGCGCCGACTGCATACGCCCGAGCGGCTTCGCGTCGCGCTCGAGGGCGAGAGCCTGGTCAACGACGGAGTCGCCGTGGTGCTCTTCGTCGTCGCGCTGGCGGTGGTTCAGCGCCGTGTGGTCGCACCACCCGGTGTCCTCGGCCTCTTCCTGCTGCTGACGATCGGCGGCCTGGCGGTCGGGGGGGCCCTCGGGCTGCTGACACGTCAAGTTCTCGCGACCCTCCCAAAGCCGCTGCAAATCGCGCACACGGTCGTGGCCGCCTACGCGTCGTACTTGCTGGCTGACCGAATCGGCGCGAGCGGTCTCCTCGCGGTGATTGCGCTGTCGTTGATCCTGGGAAGCGCTTATCAACCAACGACCCACCATCAAGTCCATCGGTTCTGGCGCCAACTGGGTTTTGCTATGTCGAGTGTTGTCTTCCTGCTTGTCGGCCTGCAGGTCCATCTCGACCAGGTGGTGCGGGTCGGCGGCCGCTTGCTGCTCCTGGTCGCGGTGGTGATGCTTGTTCGAGCGCTGATGGTGACCCTCGTCACGCTGGCCAGGAGCGATCTCTGGCCCTGGTCCTGGCGGGCCGCGCTGGTCTGGGCCGGGTTGCGGGGCGCGCTGTCGCTTGCGCTCGCGCTTGCACTCCCTGCGGATCTGGCGGGCCACGACGAAATCCTGGCCCTGACCTTCGGTTTCGTCTTCCTTTCGCTGGTTGTTCAGGGTCTTTCCACAGGCCCCGTATTCCGACTCCTGGGGATATCGCGACAGACAGCTGTCGCAACGGTTCATTAGGCTGATGCTCTGCTAAACTCTGCGTCGCCACGGACGCGTCGGAGCAGGCTCGACGCGACCAAAGGCTCGCGGACATAGGGGAACATGCTGCTCAGTCTTCGGCTGCTCCGGCGAATCGCGCGGGAACTTCCGCGCTACGGCAAGCTCACCTATTGTCTCTACCGCGATCCGCGCGTCCCGCAGCGCAACAAAATCGCGTTGGCGGGGGCCATGGCCTTGATCCTGAACCCGGTCGTCGACGTCCCGCTGCGGCTGCCGATCTTTGGCGAGATGGATGCGGTGGCCCTCACAGTGCTGGCGGTGCGGGTGTTCGTCGAAAAGGCGCCCAAAGACGTCGTGTCCGAACACCTGGAACAGATCGCGTTGGGGACAAGCCTCTTCGACCAGGACCTGCGCAACAGTCGCCAGGGCCTGCAGGCAAGATTGAACGATTTGCGTGGGCGTGGACGTCTGGTCGTCGCCCGCCATCGGAGGAATGCAATATGAAAGTTGTCTTGATCCAGGATGTGAAAGGCACCGGGAAAGCCGGCGAGACGAAAGACGTCGCCGACGGCTTTGCCCGTAACTTCCTGCTCCCGCGAAAGCTGGCTCAGCAGGCCACCCGCGGCGCTCAGGAACAGGTCGATCGCCAGAAGGCCACCGAAACCAAGCGCGAGGAGCGCGAGCTGGCCGATGCGCGGGCATTGGCGGTGCGGCTCGAGGCGGCGCAGGTCGTGTTGAAGCTCCGGAGCGGGAAGGATGGCAAGCTGTTCGGCGCCGTGACGAATGCGGACGTCGCGTCGGCCCTCAAGCAGCAACATGGGATCACGCTCGACCGTCGCAAGATCGAGTTCGAGCAGCCTGTCAAGGCGATGGGGCCGGGCAGCGCGCACGTCAAGCTCCACCGTGAGGTCACGGCCCGCATCCCGTTGATGGTCGCCTCCGCTTGACGGTTGACCTGAGACGTTCGCCGGCCCCGCCGGCGGCCGGTGGCCGCGTGCCGCCGCACAACCTCGAAGCGGAAGCGTCGGTCCTTGGGTCGTTGATGCTCGACCGTAACGCGATCGTGCGGGTGGCTGACTTTTTGCGACCGGAAGATTTTTACCTGGACCATCACGCGCAGGTCTACCGCGCGGCGCTGAACCTCTACGACCGCGCCGATCCGATCGACCTGCTCACCCTCGCCGCCGAGCTGGAGACGATGCGCGTGTTGGAGCGGATCGGCGGTCAGGCGTTCCTCGCCGAGCTGCAGAGCGGCGTGCCGACGGCCGCCAACGTCGAGTACTACGGCCACCTCGTCGAGGAAGCCGCGACCAAGCGAAAGTTGATTGGCGCCGGTGGACGGATCACAGCACTTGGTTTCGACGAGAGCACACCTGCGAGCCAGGCGCTGGATACCGCGGAAAGCGTCATCTTCAACATCGCGGAAGGCCGCATCACCCAGGACTTCGTCGCCCTCAAAGACATTCTCAAGACGACGTGGGATCAAATCGAGCAGATCCACAAGGATCAATCGGTTATCTCCGGCGTGCCGAGCGGTTTCAACGACCTCGATGCAAAAACCGGTGGCTTCCAGAAGTCAGATCTGATCATCATTGCAGCTCGCCCAGGCATCGGGAAGTGCGTGATTTTTAGCACCCTAGTTGACGACCCGGAGACTGGTGCCCGGCTGTCCATTGAAGAATTCGTTAGGCGTAAGCGGCCTTCCGTTTTTGGACTTTCACCGGGTGGCCGGATCGAAGCCCGTCAGATCAGCGCCTGGGTTGACAGCGGTGTCCAGCCGTGTTTTGCGGTCACCACCCAAACTGGAAGGCGAGTTGAGGTTACCGGGCACCATCCGTTTCTGACTGTCTCAGGCTGGCAGCCGCTCCACGATCTTGTCAAGGGTGATGCGATCGCCGTCCCTCGGCAGCTACCGGTCTTCGGTAAAGATAAAGTGCCGGCCGGGCTGGCGCGCCTACTCGGGTACTTCGTGGGTGACGGAGCTCTTTCGGGTAATTCGCCCGAATTCATCAACATAGATGCCGAAATAATCACTGACTTTAAAGATGCCATCGCGTCC
>WNFB01005572.1_pt1 | contig 11258 bp, 6 predicted proteins | sample 5400501 | NCBI WGS metagenome assembly WNFB01 (sample SAMN13153341, study PRJNA577476) | soil metagenome | isolation source: 200 cm saprolite under Douglas fir tree site 2 hole 1 | place: USA:California | collected 2015-04-18 | reverse complement strand
TCCACATCCACGGCGTGTTCGCCTACACGACGGCCAGCTTCGAGCAGGCGCTGCGGCTCATCGAGTCCGGCCGGCTCGACGTGGCACCCCTCGTGACGCACACGTTCGCTCTGGGCGAGTTCCAGCAGGCCTTCGACCTGCTCAGCAACCGCCCGGAGCCCGTGGTAAAGGTTATGCTCAAGCCGTGACCACGAGCGCGCGCACGTACCTCAACCGCATCGGCGGCGAGTGGGTGCCGGCGTCGGACGGCGCCACCACTCCCGACCTGAACCCCGCCCGCACCGACGAGGTGGTCGCGGTCTTCCCCTCCGCCGGCCCCAAGGACGCCGACCGGGCGGCGGAGGCGGCGGCCCGGGCGTTCCCCGGCTGGTCTCGCACGCCGATGCCCAAACGGGGCGAGATCCTGCTGAAGGCGGCCCTCCTGCTCGAGGCGCGCCTCGACGAGGTCGCCGAGGCCCTCACCCGTGAGGAAGGCAAGACGCTCGCCGAGAGCAAGGGTGAGACCGCGCGCGGCGTGAGCCTCCTGCGCTACTTCGCCGGAGAAGCGACGCAGCCCACGGGGGAGGTCTACCCTTCCTCGGCCGCCGCCACGTTCCTCTACGCCGAGCGCGTGCCTCTAGGTCCCGTGGCCCTCATCACTCCCTGGAACTTCCCGGTGGCCATCCCGACCTGGAAGGTCGCTCCGTGCCTCGCCTTCGGCAACACCGTGGTGCTGAAGCCGGCGGAGCTGACCCCCGTCACCGCCTGGCACCTGGCGGACGTCCTGGAGAAAGCCGGCCTTCCTCCCGGGGTCTTGAACCTCGTCGTCGGCCGCGGATCGCAGGTCGGGCAGGCCCTGGTAGGCGACGAGCGGATCAAGGCCATCAGCTTCACGGGCTCGAACGAGGTGGGCACGCGGCTGGCGGTGCAGGCCGCGCAGCGGGGAGCGAAGTTCCAGCTCGAGATGGGAGGCAAGAACCCGGTGGTCGTCCTCGACGACGCCGACGTCGACAAGGCGGTGGAGCTGACCATCGCCGGGGCCATGCTCTCCTCTGGCCAGAAGTGCACCGCCACCAGCCGCGTCATCGTCGAGAGGCGGATCGGAGACCGCTTCCGCGAAGCGCTGGCCGCCAAAGCGTCGTCGCTCAAGGTGGGCGACGGGATGAAGCCCGACACGTACATGGGGCCCCTCGTGAGCGCGGACGCCGAGAAGACGGTGCTGGGCTACGTCGAGGCGGGCAAGGCCGAAGGCGCCCGCCTTCTCGCCGGCGGGACCAAGCTCCGGGGCGACGAGTACGACCGCGGTTACTTCGTGGCCCCCACGGTGTTCGACCGGGTCGGCCCCGACATGCGCATCGCCCAGGAGGAGATCTTCGGCCCCGTGGTGGCGATCCTCGAAGCGAAGGACTTCGACGATGCGGTCCTGCTCGCCAACCACACGCGGTTCGGCCTCAGCGCCTCCATCGTCACCCGCGACCTGGGCCTGGCCATGCGCTTCGTGCGGGAGATCGAGGCCGGCATCGTCCACGTCAACTCCCAGACCGCCGGGGCCGAGCCCCAGGTGCCCTTCGGCGGGTTCAAGGGCAGCAGCAGCGGCAGCCGCGAGCAGGGAAAGGTGGCCCGGGACTTCTTCACGCAGATCAAGACCGTCTACATGGACCCGCCGTAGGGGCGGGGCCGGCTACTCCCCCTTCTCCCACTTCTTCCACTGCTCGAGATACGCGTCCACGTTCTCTTTCGTGACCACGTCGACGCCGGAGTCGATCTTCTTCTCCGCCGGCATCCGGCCTTCCTTGATGCCGGCAAGGAGCTTCACCGGCTCGGCGCCCCAGCCGAAGTACTTCTGGCCGATGAGCACCTGGACCTTACCCGTCTTCAGCAGCTCGGGCGCGGGCGGCACCGTGTCGAAGCAGACGAACTTCGTCTTGGCGGGGTCGATCGGATCCAGGGCGTTGCGCACGAACACCGGCCAGCCGCCCACGGAGACCCAGACCGCGAGGTCGGGATAGCGGCTCATGCCGGAGGCGATCATCTCCGCCGAGCGTGTGGGGTCCTCCTTGATGTCGTAGGTCTCGACGACCTTCATGTCCGGGTGCTTCTTCAGGCTCTCCTTCACGCCGTCGAGCCTGCGGGCGAGGTTCTCGGCCCCCAGGCTGGTCATGAGCGCCACCTTCCCCTTGCCCCCGACGAGCTTGGCCGCTTCCTCGCCCATGATCTGGCCGGACTTGAAGTCGTCGACACCCCAGAACGCGATGCGCTTGGAGCGCGGCGCATCGGAGTCCCACGTGACGACGGGGATGCCGGCGTCCATCGCGTTGTTGATGGGGTCGTTGAGCAGGTCCGCGCTGGTGCAGGAGATCGCGATGCCGTCCACACCCTGCGTGATGAACGACTCCAGGATCTCCTTCTGCTTGAGCGGATCGGCGCTCTCGGGAGCGCGCCACAGCACCTCGACGTTGCCCAGCTCCTTGGCCGCCCGCTCCGCGCCGGTGCGCGCGTAGGTGAAGACGGGCAGGTTGAGGGCCTTGGGCATCACCGCGAAGCGGTACTTCTTCGCGGGCGGGCTCCCGGCGGGCGCCGCGGCCTCCTCCCTCTTCCCGCACGCCCCCGACGCCAGGGCCGCCGCCGCCGCCACGACGAGGAAACGCGCCGCCACTCGGTGCATGCTCATGCTCCTTTCCGCGCGATGAACTGGTCGACGACGACGATCACCACCACCACGACCCCCACGATCAGCCGGTCGTAGAAAGTGGCCCCCGGGATCTGGGGCAGGGCGTTGCGCAGCACGCCGAAGATCAGCGTCCCGAGCACGGCCCCCACGACCGAGCCGCGGCCGCCGGTGAGGCTGGCGCCGCCCACCACCGCCGAGGCGATGATGTCCAGCTCGTACCCGGTCGCCAGGTCCGCCCGGCCCTGCCCCTGGATCACCACCAGGATCACTCCGGAGAGCGAGGCGAGCACCGCCGCGACAATGTACACCGAAGCCTTCACCTTGCCGACCCGGATGCCGGAAAACAGCGCGGCCGTCTCGTTGCCGCCGATGGCGAAGATGGCCCGTCCCCACTGGAAGCGCTGCATCAGGTACTGGAACACCGCCGCCAGCACCACGAGCACGATCGGCGCCAGCCAGTCGGCGGGCAGGCCGAACGGCTTCCAGCCCGCGGGCAGCCGGCTCGACAGGTCGAAGAAGCGTCCTTCGGTGATGATGAACGCGATGCCGCGGGCGATTCCCATCACGCCCAGCGTGGCGATGAACGGGGGCAGGTTGACCAGCACCACGAGCAGCGCGCTCAGGATGCCGCAGAGCAGCCCGGCGAGGATCCCCGCCGTCACCGCGACCGATAGCGGCTGGCCCTGGATGACGAAGAGGTCCCCGGTGACGACCCCCGCGAGCGCCATCACCGCTCCCGGCGCGAGGTCGACGCCGCCGGAGATGATGACCATGGCCGCGCCGATGGCGGCGATGCCGTAGAGCGAGGAGTACTTCAGGATCAGGACGAAGTTGCCGAGGTTGAAGAACGGATGGCTGCGCCCGCCCTCCGGCCAGAGGTACCAGGAGAAGAACGCGACCTCGAGGGCGAGGACGAACAGCGTGCTCAGCTCGCGGGTCTTCCAGATCGACTTGAGCCGCGCGTTCATGGCGTGATCAGTGCCTCACCGCCGTGGCCAGCCGCATCACCGACTCCTCGTCCGCCCCCGCCCCCGCCAGCTCGCCCTGCACCGCTCCCTCGCGCAGCACGACGATGCGGTCGGCGAGCGCCAGCATCTCGGGAAGCTCGCTCGAGACGACGAGGCAGCCCATGCCCTGGTCGGCCTGGCGCCGGATGAGGTCGTGGATCTCCCATTTTGCCCCCACGTCGACGCCCTTGGTGGGCTCGTCGAGGAGCAGCAGGCGGGGCGCGGCCTGCAGCCATTTGGCCATGACCACCTTCTGCTGGTTGCCGCCGCTCAGGCTGTCGGGCGGCGTCTCCACTCCCGCCGCCTTGATGCGCCACTGCTCGACGAGGCGCCGCGAGGCGTCACGCTCACGCCGGTCGTCGATGCGCCACGGGCCGGAGGCGTTCTCCGCCGGGATGAGGAGGTTGTGCCGGACCGTGAGGTTGAAGAAGAGGCCCTGGCGGTGGCGCTCCTCCGGCACGAGGCCCAGGCCCGTGCGGATGGCCTGGACGGGAGAGGCGAAGCGGACGGGCCGGCCGGCGAACGAGACCGCGCCGGCATCGGGCCGGTAGAGGCCGAAGAGCGTCTCGAGCAGCTCGGAGCGGCCCGAGCCCACGAGGCCGAACAGGCCCACGATCTCCCCCGCCCGCACCCTCAGGCTGACGTCCTCGAACCACGGCTCCCGCGTGAGATGCTCGACGCCCAGGACGACCGGCGCATCGGGCGGCACGGTGCGCGGGACGCGGGCGGCGGGATCGATGTCGCGTCCCACCATCGCGCGCACGATCTCCCGGGGCGTCGTCTTTCCCGCCTCGAACGTGCCCACGTGCTCGCCGTCGCGCAGCACGGTGATGCGCTGGCAGAGCCGGAACACCTCGTCGAGCTTGTGGGAGACGTAGATCAAGGTCACGCCGCGCCGCTGCAGCCGGTCGAGGATCGCGAAGAGGTGCGCGGTCTCCGCGTCGGTGAGGCAGGTGGTGGGCTCGTCGAGGATGAGGATGCGGCACTCGAAGGCCAGGGCGCGCGCGATCTGGACGAGCTGCCGGTGGGCGATGCTGAGGGAAGCGACCTCGGCGTCGGGAGAGACGGAAAGGTGCAGCTCCTCGAGCAGGCGCGCGGTGCGGGCGCGCATCTCCGGTTCGCGGAGCCGGCCACCGGGGCCCGTCACCTCGCGCCCGGCGAAGATGTTGCCGCTGACGGTGAGGTTCGGGAACAGCAGCATCTCCTGATAGACCATCCCGATGCCCTGATCGAGGGCGACGCGCGGGCTGTGCAGCTCGAGCTTGCGTCCGTCCCAGACGAGCTGACCGCCGTCGGGACGCACGATGCCGGCGAGCACGCGCATGAGGGTCGACTTGCCGGCGCCGTTCTCCCCGACGAGCGCGTGCGCCTCGCCCTCCTCCACGGGGAAGGTCACGCCCTTCAGGGCGCGGACGGCGCCGAAAGACTTCGTGACGCCCTGGAAGGACAGCCCGGGCATTGCGGCGTGATTGTACCCGAGGGCTCCAAGTGCCAAGATTCGTCCTCGCGGTGTCCACCCTCCTGTTCTTCTTCTTCGCCGCCGGCATCCTCCCCCCGATGGGACCGGCCGCCGCCGCCGATCCGGTCTTCACGACCTATGCCGCTCCCCTCCACCGCTCCGAATACCTCGTCGACGAGGGTTATCACCTGCGTTTCTACTCGCCGAAGGAGCCGCTCGCACTCACCACCGACACCGCGGGGGATTGGGGCCTGAGCTTCCGTATCAGAGAGCAGGTGGCCCATGCCATCGGCGACTACGCGGTGCCGCCCCGCGTCGAGTCGTCGCTCTCCAGCCTCGCGCGCCTCTCGTTCCAGCCGGTCGCCGGTCTCGACGCGAGGGCGACGTTCGCCGTCTGGTCGTCGCGCGCCGCCGTCCTCGCGATCACCGTGGCAAACGCTTCGGACCGCCCGGTCCGTGGCTCCGTCATCGTCTGGTATCGCCGCCCGGCCGGAACGCGGGGGCGATTCGATCCTGCCCGCCGTGGCTTCACCTTCACGCACAATGAGCCGCCGGACCAGCTCTCCGAGACGCCGCCGGCCGGCTTCACGGGCCGCTTCCGCGACGGGCTGGCCGCCGACGCCAAGCCCGAGGCCGCCGGTGTCTTCTCCGGCGAGGAGGAGATGCTGGCGGCGGCTCCGCCCGCGGGCTTCGGGGCGGCCGTGCCCGCCGATGGCAGCTTCGCCGCTCTGCGTTTCGCACTCGACCTCCGTCCCGGGGCGAGCGGGCGCTTCCGCTTCGTGCGGGCGGTGGCGCGCGAAGAGGATCGCACGGAAGGGCTGGAGTCAACCGCCAGGGATGCGCTTCGCAAGAGCGAAGAAGACCTGGTCGAGGACGCCGCGAAGCCCTATCGCACGGCGTACGACCCCGGGCTCGCCGACCCGGCGCGACGCATGGTCTATTGGAGCGCCCTCGGCCTCGCGCGGCAGTGCATGCTGCCCGGCGAGGGCCGCGTCCGCTACAACTACTACGTCTTCTCCCGCGAGCCGACCTGGGGCTGGGGGCACGACGGCCAGGTCTTCCACGAGAGCCTGTCGATGCTGGCCTACGTGCTCTTCGACGCGCGCAGCGCGATGGACTCCCAGCGCGTCTTCATGGAGGCCCAGGACGGGGACGGCTACATCCCCTACCGCATCGGCCCCTACGCCGTGCGGACGTTTCCCGTGAAGGGCGAGCGAACCAGCTCCGCGCCCTTCATGTCATGGACGAACTGGGAGATCTACCGCACCGCCCGCGACCTCGGACGCAAAGGCGTGGGCAACGTCGACCGGGAAGACGCGCGGCGGTTCCTGAAGCAGGCGCTGGGGGCGGGCGAGAGCTTCGCGCACTTCTGGATCGAGCACCGCGACACCGACCACGACGGCCTCTTCGAGTGGGGCGGCAACGCGGTGCTCGAATCGGTGCGGGACTCGCAGGTGCCGATCTGGGACCTGCTCGGGAAGGACGACCCGACGGCGCCGTCGCTCGTCGAGGCCGTGGACCTGAACAGCATGATGGTGCGCGAGATGCGCGCGCTCGGCGACATGGCCCAGGAGCTGGGGGAAACGGACTCCGCCGCGCGCTGGCGGCAGCGGGCAGAGGCGCTCTCGGCCCGGATCAACGCGACGATGTGGGATCCCGAGACGCGCTTCTACTACAACGTCGATCGGGCCACGAACGGCTTCACCGTGAAGACCGCCGCCGGCGCGACGCTCGACCTGCGTCGCAAGGAGATCATCGGTTTCCTGCCGCTCTGGGCCGGGGTCGCGCCCAAGGACCGGGCGCAGGCGCTCGTTGAGCACCTCACGAATCCGGCCGAGTTCTGGCGGCGGTTCGGCGTGCCCACGCTCTCCGCGGACGACCCCGCCTACGAGGCCCATGTCACCCGCTGCTGCCAGTGGAACGGCGCCGTCTGGCTGGAGTGGAACTACCTCGTCTTCGACGGCCTCCGCCGCTACGGGTACCGCCGCGAGGCGCGGGAGCTCGGCGAGCGCATGATCGAGGCCGCGGCCGCGCAGCTCCGCCGGAATCACAGGTTCTGGGAGTCCTACGGTCCCGACGACGAGACGCTCGGCTCGCCGATGAACTACATCTGGGACAGCATCCTCGCGCGAGTGATCGTCGATCTTGAAGAGGACGCCAGGTCGGCCACGCCTTGACGTTCCGATATGATATATGATACCGCCTTCGCATCAGATCCATGGGGGGGGTGCCTCGAGTAAGCCGGCATCGGTCCCTGCCGCCGCGAGGGAGTCCTTCGCGTCGCCGACGACGGCCACGAAGTACGTCGTGATCAATCGCTAGCCGCCGGAGCATCCCGGCTTACTCCTGCTCGGAGGAAATGATGAAGCAGACGTGGACCGCCCTGGCCGCCGGCGTGGCGCGGTGTGCCGTCGTCTTTCTGGCCCTCCTTCCCTGGTTGTCGCCGCCGCCGGCGTCCGGCCAGGCCGTCAGTGGGACCATCCTCGGGACCGTGCGTGACTCGTCGGGGGCGGCGATGCCCGGGGCGAGCGTCACGCTGACGAACACATCCACGGGCCTCACGCGCGCCGTGATCACCGACCCCAACGGCGAATACACCGCCCCGATGCTCCCCACCGGAACGTACAGCGTCACGGCAGAGATGAGCGGCTTCAAGAAGACGAGCATGTCGAACGTCCATCTCGGCGTCGACCAGAAGGTGCGGACCGACTTCAAGCTCGAGTTGGGCCAGATGACCGAGGCGGTGACGATCCAGGCCGAGACTCCGCTCGTGCAGACCTCGTCATCGGATCTGAGCGTCACCGTCGAAGGCAAGACGATCGAGAGCCTGCCCCTGAACGGGCGGAACTTTGTAAGCCTCACCCGCACCATTCCCGGGATCGTGCGCGGCATCCCCGGCCAGAACATCGACGGGGCGGGCAGCCTGGCCTGGCGCACCTCCGCCTCCTTCGCCGCCAACGGCCAGCGGCCCCGCGACAACAACTACATGCTCGACGGTGTCGACAACAACGAGACGTGGCTGCAGACCGTGGTCATCTTCCCGAGCGTGGACGCCCTCGACGAGTTCAAGCTTCAGACCAGCACGTACTCGGCCGAGTTCGGCCGCTCCATGGGCGGCGTCGTCAACCTCCAGATCAAGTCGGGCAGCAACGACTTCCACGGGAGCGTCTTCGAGTTCCTGCGCAACGACGCGCTCGATGCCAACAACTTCTTCAACAATCGGGCGGGCCGGGCGAAGCCCAAGTTCAGCCAGCACCAGTTCGGCGGGACCCTGAGCGGGCCGATCATCAAGGACAAGACGTTCTTGTTCGCCGACTTCCAGGGGATGCGGATCAACCAGGGCCAGTCCTACCTGTCCACGGTGCCGTCCGCCAAGATGCGCCAGGGCGACTTCTCGGAGATCAACCGGCCCATCTACGACCCCCTCACCGGGCAGCCGTTTCCGGGGAACATCATCCCCGCGAACCGCTGGGATCCCGCGGCCCGCAATGTCCTCAACGACCTGATCCCCGCGCCGAATACCAACGGCTCCCGGAATGCCCTCGGCCAGACGATCAACAACTACCTCATCACTCCCGCCACCCTGCGCCAGGACAACCAGTTCGACGTCAAGGTCGATCACGCCCTGAGTGCCTCCAACCGCTTCTTCGTGCGCTACAGCTTCCAGAAGACGCACCGCGACCAGCCGGCGACGCTGCCTCACGGGGATGCGGGCACCACGTTCGGCGCCGGCAAGGGGGACATCAAGGCGCAGAGCTTCGCCATGAACGATACACACACGTTCAGCTCCCGCTGGCTCAACGAGGCGCGCGTCGGTTACAGCTACATCAAGTTCTTCATGACTTCGATCGACTACGGGGAGAACCTCGCCAACCAGGTCGGCATACCCGGTGTGAACATCAACGGCGTGACGTCCGCCTTCAGCCAGGTCCAGTTCGAGCAGGGGGGCTCCCGCAACCTGGGTGCCAATGGCAACCAGCCGCTCATCACGAACCTGGGCAACCTGCAGCTCTTCGACAACGTCACCCACATTCGCAACCGGCACACCTTCAAGGCCGGTGGGAGCGTGACGCTCCGCTCGCGCGAGGTCCTGAACGCGGACAACATCGTCGGCCAGTTCTTCTTCAGCCAGAACCAGACGTCGAACTGCGCCGGCATCACCAGCGGCTGCTCGGTCAACGCCAACACGGGCTTCGACGTCGCGAGCTTCCTCCTCGGAACCGCGCGCCGCAAGAACCGCACGCTGTTCAACGAGAAGCCCTACCTGGAAAGACGGCCGGAGTGGGCGGCCTATATCCAGGACGACTTCCGGGCGACGCCGAAGCTCACCTTGAACATGGGCCTGCGCTGGGACATGTTCGTTCCCTGGGTGGAGGACAACAACCTGCAGTCCAACTTCGACCCTTCGACCGGAATGTTCGTGGTCGCCTCGGACAATGCCGTCATCAACGGGGTCAAGGTCGGCCGATACCTCCAGACCTACTCCAAGGCCGACTTCGGCCCCCGCTTCGGGTTTGCCTATGACCTGACGGGGGACGGGCGCACCACGATCCGCGGTGGTGTCGGTGTCTTCTGGAACTGGGGCGTCGGCGGCACGTCCTCGTCGAAGGCAACGAACCAGCCGTTCCTGCAGGCGACGGACCTCATCGCTGGCTCTGGCGCGACCAACCTGTTGCTGTCGACCGGCCTGCCGCCACCGCCGGCCGTGGACGCGAGCCTGCGTCCCGGCGGGAGCACGCGCTCGGCCTTCGACATCAACTACCGCGACCAGTATTCCACCAACTTCAACGTGAACGTCCAACGGCAGTTCGGCCGGGACTACATGATCGAGCTGGCGTACGTGGGATCGAGGGCCCGGCATCTGACGACCAAGACGGACCTCAACCAGGCGCCGCCGACGGTGGGCGTGACCGACCAGAACGTCAACCGGCCGTTCGCGAAGCTCTCCCCGGCGCTGCGCACGGTGAGCACGGCCATCAGCGACGGCCCGCTCGACTACAACGCGCTGCTCTTCAAGGGCCAGAAGCGGTTCTCGAACGGTTTCTCGATGCTCGTCTCGTACACCTTCGGCAAGGCCATCGACCTCATCTCCAACAACGACGGGCCCATCTACACGAACATCTTCAATCGGCTCTACGACCGCGGGCCCGCCGAGTACGACGTGACCCACACGCTGGTCACGAGCTTCATATACGAGCTCCCCTTCGCCCGGCAAAACGTGCTCGGCGGATGGCAGGTGAACGGGATCAGCTACTGGCGCACCGGCATCCCCGTGAACATCACGCAGACAGGAACCATGGCCTCGACCGGCATCACCAACAACCGTCCCAACCGGATCGGCAACGGCATGAACTCCGATCCCACGATCGACCACTGGTTCGACCCCGCCGCCTTCCAACGGACTCCCGATTCGACCGGCACCTACGGCGACGCGGGGCGGAACATCATGCGCGGGCCGGGGATCTTCAACATCGACCTGTCCCTCGTCAAGCACACGAAGTTCGGGCGCATCAACAGCGAGCTGAGGCTCGAGGCGTTCAACGTCCTCAACCACCCACAGTTTGGACAGCCCAACGGTCAGCTCGGGAACTCCGCCTTCGGCACGATCACGGCCATGTCCAACCCGACCTGCGGCACCTGCGGCACCTCAGAGCGGCAGATCCAGGCCGCGCTCAAGCTGCGGTTTTAGCGGCTCGAAGGACGGGACGACTCAAGGGGGCGCGCCGCGACGCGCCCCCTTTTCATTTTGATCGGGAGGCGTGATGACGTTGACGGCCGCGCACGGGCGTCGCGGGTTTCTGCACCGGCTGGTGGCGGCGGCGACGACGCCCTCCCTGCTGACGTCCACCGAGGCCGGGGATCGGGCCTATTGGCGGCGGACCCTCACTCGGGTGGCGCGCCCGGTGCTGGAGGGCCTGGCGGCGAACCGCCTCCGCGCAACGATGCCGATCGAGTGTCCCACGGGGAAGATCGAGGAGCGGCGGGCGGTGACGCATCTCGAAGCGGTCGGCCGCACGGTCGCGGGGATCGCTCCCTGGCTGGAGACGGAGGCGCGGAGCGACGCCGAGGCCCGACGCTGCGCCGAATGGATCCGGGCGGGCCTGGATCACGCGACCGACCCCGCGGCGCCGGACCATTTGAG
>WNFB01005568.1_pt1 | contig 11261 bp, 13 predicted proteins | sample 5400501 | NCBI WGS metagenome assembly WNFB01 (sample SAMN13153341, study PRJNA577476) | soil metagenome | isolation source: 200 cm saprolite under Douglas fir tree site 2 hole 1 | place: USA:California | collected 2015-04-18 | reverse complement strand
CCGTGCCAGTGGGGCTCACCTGCCGGTATGAGAGCGACATCGCCCGTCTCGACGCGATGTTCGGCGTCGGCCGTCGCCACGATCCCGGCGCCCGCGGTGACGAGGATCGCCTGCTCCGAATCGTGCACATGCAGCTTGGTTCGAGTGCCGTCGCGGAACGTCATCTCGGCGAGGCGGAACTGGCGACTCTCCGCGCCGACGGCCGACCGATACTCGTGCTCGCCGACGAAGAGCGCGCCACCGCGTGGTACGCGTTCGGCTTCGCGCGCGCGTTTGATGATCACGCAGCTGCGTGTGCTCTTCGCACGCGGAGCAGCCTATATGCTCGGCCCGTGAGCGGCACCGCCCGCATCGTCGTCGTCGAGGACGACATGTCTGTCGCGGAGCTCGTCACGCTGTACCTGCGGAACGCAGGGTTCATCGTCGAGCACGCTCCGACGGGCGCGCGTGCACGTGCGCTGTTCGACGAGATGCGACCCGCATTGGTGGTGCTCGACCTCGGCCTTCCGGACGCCGATGGCCTCGATCTGCTGAAGGAGCTGCGCGCCAAGGGCGACACGCCCGTCGTGGCCCTCACCGCGCGCGCGGAGGACATGCAGCGCATCGCCGGCCTCGACGCGGGCATGGACGACTACATGACCAAGCCCTTCAACCCGCGCGAGCTCGTGTCGCGCGTCAGGGCCGTCCTCCGGCGCGCGTCGGGCATGCCCGGCGGCGGCCACGTCCTCGCGGTGGGCAATGTAAGCCTGGATCCGGCCCGCCACGAGGTTCGCGTCGGCGACACCGTGGTGACCCTCCGCGCAAAGGAATTCGAGCTGCTCGAGGCCTTTTGCCGCCAGCCCGGCCTGGTTCTTACACGAGACAAACTTCTCGAGGACGTCTGGGGCTTCGCGTACCCCGGCGAGACGCGCACTGTGGACGTGCACGTGAAGCAGCTGCGCGACAAGCTCGTCGGCGCCGACGCCAAGATCGAGACGGTCTGGGGGGTCGGCTATAAGTTGGTCAAGCCGGCCGGAACGCCCTGATGTTCCAGAGCGTCGGCAGCCGGCTGTTCCTCTCCTACCTCGCCGTCGTGGTCGTCGGCCTCCTTGCCGCATCGATCACGATCTCGAGCCTGCTCGTGCGCTACGAGAACGAGGTGCTGCAGCTTCGTCTCGCGGAGCTATCTGCGCCGCTGCTCACCGCGATGACCGCAGCCCTGCGCGCGAACCAGCAGCCGAGCGCGGTGGTGGAAGCGCTCACCGAGCAGGCCAAGTCCGCGAACGCGCGCCTGCTCATCATCACCAGCGCGCGCCGCGTGCTCGTCGACAGCGACAACACGCTCACGAACCAGACGCTCGACCGTCCCACGAACGGGAACTTCGGATCCTTCACCGACAAGAACGACCAGTGGGTGTTCCAGCAGCAGGTCTTCCGGCAGACCGCGACCGGCCTCACGCCCGCGGTGATCGTGGTCGCGCGCCCGCGGGCCGCGTTCGCCGACGCCCTCCGGATCCTGTTCCCGTCGCTGGTCGTGGCGGGCGTCGTCGCAGCCGGCTTCGCGCTCGTCGTCGCCGGACTGCTCTCGCGCACGATCACCCGTCCGCTGCGCGAGCTCGTCGGCATCGCGCGCCGCTTCGCCAAGGGCGAATACCGCGCGCGCGTGCCCGTCGCGGGGCCGAGTGAGGTCGCGGAGCTGGGGGGCGCGTTCAACGACATGGCCGGCGAGATCGAGCGCGCACGCGGCAGCGAGCAATCCTTCCTCGCGGACATCTCGCACGAGCTGCGCACGCCGCTCACGTCGATCCAGGGATTCGCGCAGGCGATCGCGGAGGGTGAGGCGACCGGTGCGGCCATCACGCCCGCCGCGAAGATCATCCAGCGCGAATCGCGCCGGCTCATGCGCATGGTCGAGGGACTCCTGCAGGTCGCGCGTCTGCAATCAGGAACGCAGGAGCTCGCGAGCGAACGGATCGAGCCCGGGACGCTCCTCGCGACCGCGCGCGCCGCGCTCGAGCCGCAGGCCAACGAGGCCGGCGTCCACTTCGCGTTCGCGGAGTCACCGGACCTGCCTGCGGTGCGCGGCGATCCGGACCGGCTCGCGCAGCTGTTCCTCAACCTGCTCGACAACGCGGTGAAGCACTCGCCGAAAGGCGGCACCGTCGCGGTGAACGCGATGCGCGATGACGGACACGCCGTGGTGCGCGTGCGTGACCAGGGCTCGGGGCTCCCGCAGGGCGCCGAGAAGCGCCTCTTCCGCCGCTTCTACCGCGGCGAGAACGCGCAGCGCGACGGAGCCGGCCTCGGCCTCGCGATCGCGCAGGCCATCGCCGAGGCGCACGGCGGATCGATCACCGCGAAGAACGTCGACGCGGGCGGCGCGGAGTTCACGGTCCGCCTTCCCAGCGCCTAGCATTTTCCCGATGGCACTCGGCGGCACGATCAAGGGCAAGACGACCACGCTCCGCTTGCCGACCGAGGACGATCTCGGCGCGTACGCGCGGTGGATGGCGGACGTGCGCCTGCGCTCGCTCACGCGCCCCTGGCACGAGCCGGCGATGCCCGCGACGTGGAAGGAGCGCCTGACCGAGCAGAACAAGGACAAGGGCACCGTGCTGTGGTCGATCGGCGCCGATGCCAAGCTCGTCGGCCTGGTGCGCATCTATCTCGGGTGGGAGCCCCACCGTTCCAGCGCCCACATCAGCAACTTCAACATCGATCCGGACCTGTGGCGAAAGGGCTACGGCTGGGACGCGGCGCTCGCGCTCCACCGCTACCTCTTCGACTACCTCGATCTGCGCCGCGTCACCGTGAACTTCACGGCGGAGGACGCCGCCGCTCGGCGCATCGCCGAGCGACTCGGGTACGTCGAGTTCGCGCATAAGCACGAGGTGCATTACCGGAACGGCGGCTACGTCGACGAGCTCGAGCTGCTCATGGACCGGCCGGCATGGGACGAACGCTGGGCCAAGACTGAGCGCGAATACGAGCTCGCGGGGGCGCGCTGATGTTTGGACCACGGATCGCCGGCGACAAAGGCACCGACCTGCGGCCGCCGACGCGCGAGGACTACGTCCTCTTCGGCAAGTGGCAGCTGGAGCCCGGCACGACGCGCTACTGGGGACCGCGCTTCACCTCGCAGACCCCGGCCGAGGAGGAGGAGCGGATGAAGAAGGACGGCGACAGCAAGACCGCCTTCCTCTGGTCGATCGCGCATCAAGACGAGACGGTCGGCTTCACCGGGATCTTCGACATCGACTGGGTCCGCCGCGACGGCGAGACCGGCATCTTCATCGGGCGCTCCGATCTGTACGGCCGTGGGATCGCGAGCGAGGCGGTGCGCCTCCGCATGGCCTACATCTGGAACGAGCTCGGTCTGCACCGGACGCACAACTGGATCGCGTTGCCGAATCAGGGAAGCTGGCGCGCGAACCAGAAGTCCGGTTACCGCCAGGCGGGTACCTACCCGCGATCGCTCTTCCGCTCCGGCGTGTGGATCGATGAATGGCTCGGCGAAGCTTTCCCAGACACGTTCCCGGCCGACAAGCTGCCGGGGGTTTGGAAGAAATAGACCGCTTCCTCTGTTACCATTGCTGTGCCCGAAAGGGCAGCGGCGACGAGAGTCATCCACGCGGGTCGAGTGAGGCGTTTTTCCTCCCAAGTCCTAGCGAAGGCTCAAAGCGTCAGCAATACATAAAGGGAGGAAGCTTCAAGAATGAGCTTCACCGACAAGACCCTGACCTGCAAAGACTGCGGTCAGGAATTCATCTGGACCTCTGGGGAACAGGAGTTCTACCAGTCACGCGGTCTCGTGAACGAGCCAGGGCGTTGTCCGTCCTGCCGCTCGGCACGACGTGCCTCCGGCGGCGCCGGCGGGTACGCGAGCCGCGGGGCCAGCACCGGTCCCCGTGAGTTCTTCACGGCGACCTGCAGCAACTGCGGGAACGAGGCGCGAGTTCCGTTCCAGCCACGTGGCGACAAGCCCGTGTACTGCAGCTCCTGCTTCGAGCAGGTCCGGCCGTCCGCTTCTCGTCGTTACGCCTAACACGCGCTAACCGCTAGAAGACAGAGGAGCCCCGATCCGAAAGGGTCGGGGCTCTTGCTATTTCCGCCCCATCGCGCCGCACGGCCCGCGCGCTGATGAGCAGAAGGAGACCGAACAGCAGCGGGACTGCGCCGCTGACGCTGGGCAGCACCGGCGCGAGGTAGCTCAGAAGAAACAACGACCAAGGTACGCCGAGCGCGAGGAGGACCACGATCCAAAGATGCGTGACGCGTAACGCGCCCGCCACCGATCCCGCCGCCGCGAGGGAGAGCACGAACGCCGGCACGAGCATGGTGTGGTCGTACGAGTATTGGTACGGGGACGACAGGAGCGAGACGCACGCGGCTGCGGCGAGGATCCACTCCCGACGCCGTCCCGCGTCGACCAGGGCCGCGGCGCCGAAGGACAGCGCTGCCGTGAGCAGCGCGAACACGGCTCCGAGCGCGACCCACCCCGGGCCGCCGACACCGTACGCGAGCGACCACACGCTGGCGTAGAGGCCGACGTGTGACGCCTGCTCCCCGCCACGGTCGAGGATGAAGCCGAGCGCGTGCGGGTCGAGCGCAAGCGACGCGGCCCCGACCGCGAGCGGCACCCCCGCGAACGCGGCCACTGATCGCCAGGCCCGGCCGCGAACGAGCGCGATGAATACCGCGAGCGCGAAGATCACCGTGAGGTGCGGCTTGAGCGAAAGCAGCAGACCGCTCGCGGCGAACGGCAGCGCGCGGGGTCGCGCCAGCGACGTGACGGCAAGCGCGATCCCGAGGAGCGTCAGGCCGCCCGATTGTCCCCAGCGCGACGAGATGACCTGCGGCTCGAACACGGCGACCGCGCAGAGAGCGAGCGTGAATGCCGCGGGCCGCCACCAGCGGCGCGCGCGCACGAGCATGAACGCTGCCCCGTACCCCGCGGCGAGGAACGAGAGATGGAGCGTGACCGACGCGATCGCGGGCGGGAGCGCGCCGAACGGAACGAGGAGGTACGCGACGTGCGGCGGGTAGAGCCACACGACCGCACCGAGACCGAGGATGCGATCGATGTTCGTGCTCCCGTACTGGGCCGCGCCGGCGATCCACGCCGCCTGGTCGTAGGGCGAATTGCCGTCGAGGACCATGCGACCCGCGTACCAGAAGATCCAGCGATCCGAATTGACGAAGTCCACGGGCCACAGCGAGGGCACGAGCGCGGCGACGAGGGCGACCACCGCGAGCAGCCGCGAGCGACCGGCGCGGATCACGACGTCGCGAGCGCTTGCGGACTACGAGGCCGGCCCCGCCAGCTCCCGACGAGCGTCGCGCCGCCGATCACGAGAAGCGCGAGGAGCCCATAGAGCGGGAGCGTGAAGGAACGGCCCGGCTCGGGCCAGACTTGCGCCTGCATGACCAGCCACGCCGCGGCGCGGCCGGCGATCGCGATGGTGACGAGAGCCTGCGAGCGCACCAGCCGGATCGTGGGATCGAGCAGGAGCGGGAGCGCGAGGATCAGATACGGGTACCGCACGCTCGACGAGAGCAGCGGCGCGGCCGCGAGCGCCACGGCGAAGGCCAGGCCTTCGAGCGCTGGCGTGCGACGCGCAGCGATGCCCGCGACGATCGCGGCCACGAGCGCGCACGCGGGGAGGACATAGCGCGCGGGCACCTCCGCGAAGAGCGTGGGAACGATGTTCGGTCCGGAGAGCGGGGTACCCGTGAGGAGCGTCGCCAGGAGCGCGAGGTAATCCCGCCATGCATCGGCCAGCCAGATCGCGCTCAGCCCCGCGACCGCGACAGCGACTCCGATCGTCCACAACACGATCCGTACTCGTCCTAGCAGCGGGAGGAACAGCAGGAGGGTGAGCGGCAGCAGCTTGAGACCGAGCGCGAGCGCAAAGCAGAGCCCGGCGAGCGGCGCGCGGTCGCGCAGCCGCCAACCGGCCAGGCAGAAGAAGAGCGTGAGGAGCGAGAGGTTCCCGAGGCTCACCTCCCATATCAGCGGGAAGAAGAGGACGTAGGCCGCCGCGGCCCATGGGCGCGACGGGGCGGGCACCGGCCTCACCAGCCACCACCCGATGATCGCCGCGATCGCGCACTGGAGGACGAACCACACGCCGACGGCGACCGGACCGGGGATCCAGGTGAACGGGATGAACGCAGCGGCGACTGGCGGCGGATACAGGAACTCGCGGAGGTTGCCGACGCTCACGCTGTCGTGCGAGAACAGATAAAGGCTCTCGCCGCGCTGGAGACGGCCAACGGCCTCGAGATACGTCGTGAAGTCGTAGCCCGGGTCGCGCTGCGCGAGGAGATAGAGCGAGAGCGAGAGCGCCGCGCAGAACGCGCCCAGCCCGACCGCCCGCGAGAGACGGCCGGCGTTCACTTCAATCGCTCGAGCCAGCGGTGCCCAGGCTCGACCGTGCTGATCCAGGCGAAGAGCGTGGCGCGCTGCGCCGGATCGAGCCGCGGGAGCACGGTCAGCAGATCGGTCTCGTCCGCTGCGCGTCCGCCCTTTGACTTGTAGAGGAGCTGGATGTCCGGCCGGATGTACGGGATGCCGTCGTTGCTGAACCGGCCGATGTCTTTTGCCAGCGCGCCGATGTCGGGGTTGCGGCGGTAGGTCCAGCGCGAGCCAGCGCGCTCCTCGATGAGGATCTCGAGCTGCCAGGTCTCGCGGCCCTTCTCGCGGGACCAGATCTCGTGTGCCGTTGGGGGGAGCGGCTCCTTCTGCCAGGGGATGAAGCTGCCCTTCTCGGCGATGACGTACTCCCAGCCTTTCAGCTGCGCGCGTAGCTTCTCCTCGTCGCCGCGGAAGATGGCGATCTCGACGTCGGTGTGCGCGCGGGTCTGGCGTCCCAGGAACAGATCGAGCGCCCAGCCACCGGCGATCCACCAGGGGATCGCGATGCCGCGCAGCTTCTCCGCCACTTCTTGCGGCGTGAGCGGCTCCCAGCGCGAGTTCTCGGGCGTCGCGGGTATGGCGCGCGGATCGACGGTCATCGCTACTCGCTACCGCTCGTCCGATTCGCTCGTGCAGCAGCGTCTGCTGCGGCAGCCGCTGCGTGTCCTCGCTTCATCGGTAGTCGTACACCCGCCTCGTGGGGAGGCGGTACGTGATGCGCTCCTCGGTCGCAAATCGCGCGATCGACTTCTTCGCGTCCTCCGCGCCGTGGTAGCGGACCGCGAGGCGCGCGATGTCCCGGTGCGCGATGTCCGGATCGACGATCGCGCGGACGCGGCCGTCGATACGAATGTAGCGATAGCCACTGCCGTCGTACACCAGAAGCGACACACGCGGGTCGCGTGCGAGATTCGACTCCTTCGCGCGGCCGGCCTTGGTGTTGAAGACGATCTCGTCGCCGTCGAGCACGTACCACATGACCGTGAGATGCGGCGCCCCCGAGCGGCTCACCGTCCCGAGGACGGCGAAGTTCTTCTGCTCGAGGAACGCGCGCTGCTCGGCGGTGAGCACCATCAGCGGAAGAGGTCCCGCGCCTCAGGACGTACGTAGTCGCGCGCCGTGTCGGTCGTGCCGTTCGGCGGAATCCCGCGGACGATCGCCGCGGGGCAGCGGTCGAGCTTGCCCATGACGAGCTCGGCCATCGCGGCGACCTCGTCCGCGACGGCGATCTCGGTCACGCGCAGCTCGTAGCCCTCCGGATCGAACTGGCCGACGTAGCGTTTGAGCGCGGGCAATCCGGCGATGCCGATCGCCACGTTCATGTGGCCCTCGCGCCAGGCGCGTCCGAACGTGTCGGTCACGATCACGGCCACGTTCTTTCCGGTCTTCGCGCGGATCGCCGCGCGCAGACGCGCGGCCGACGCGTCCGGGTCGAGCGGGAGCAGGATCACGGTGTCGGGCGCGCCGGCGTTCGAGCGGTCGACGCCGGCGTTCGCGCAGATGAATCCGTGGCGCGTCTCGCTGATGAGGACGCCGCCCTTCCAGCGCACGACCTTGACGGTCTCGGAGAGCACGACCTCGAGCTGGCGCGCGTCCTTCCCCGACTCGGCGGCCATCGCCTGGGCCCGGGGGCCCGGAGTGACATCGGAGAGCCGCACGATGCGGCCCTCGGTCTTCGAGACCACTTTCTGCGCGACGGCCAGCACGTCGCCGTCACGCAGCGCGTCACCCTGCGCCGACGCGGCCGCGACGATGAGCGCGGCAAGGTCGTCGCCGGGCTGGATCTCGGGGAGACCGTCGACCGCGGTGACGGTCAATGAACGTACGATGGGCTCCATGTTGACACTCGGCTGGAAAGCGTCGGCCGAGCAGTTCGGCCCCCGCGACCTGCTGCGGTACGGCGTCCTGGCCGAGGAGCTCGGGTTCGACAGCGTCGTGGTGAGCGACCATTTCCACCCGTGGCGGGACACCGGTGGCCACGCGCCCTTCTCGTTCGCCTGGCTCGGGGCGATGGGCGCCAGCAGCGAGCGCGCGAGGCTCGGCACGAGCGTGGTCACGCCGACGTTCCGCTACCACCCGGCGATCGTCGCCCAGGCCGCTGCGACGCTGGAGCTGCTCTTCCCAGGACGCTTCTTCCTCGGCGTCGGCTCGGGCGAGTCGATGAACGAGACGCCGGTGACCGCGGGCGAGTGGCCCGAGGCCGGCGAGCGCGTTCGACGGCTGCGCGAGGCGGTGCGTCTGATGAAGCAGCTCTGGTCGGACGACTACGTCACCTTTGAGGGCAAGTACTTCAAGACGAAGGCGGCCAAGATCTTCGACAAGCCCGAGGGCGGCGTCCCGCTCCACATCGCCGGCGCCGGACCACAGGTCGCGGAGTTCGCGGGCAAGGAAGCCGACGGGTTCATCTGCACGTCGGGCAAAGGCGCGGAGCTCTACCGCGACACGCTCCTCCCCGCGCTCGACAAGGGAGCGCGCGAGGCCGGACGCGATCCGGCCAAGATCGAGCACACCATCGAGATGAAAGTCGCGTACGACACCGACCGGGAGCGCGCGATGGCCGACACGCGCGAGTGGGCGGCACTCGCGCTCCCGGCCGAGGACAAGGCGGGCGTGGAGGATCCGCGCGAGATGGAGCGGCGCGCCAAGGCCGCTGAGTCGAAGGCCCACACGCGCTTCATCGTGTCCACCGATCCCGACGAGCACGTCGCGAAGATCCGCGAATACGTGGACTGGGGGTTCACCCATCTCGTGTTCCACCTTCCGGGCCAGGACCAGGAGCGCGCGATGCGCCTGTACGCGCGCGACATCCTCCCGCGGCTGCGTCGGTGATCGATCTCAGCGCGATCTCGCACGAGCTGCTCGACGGGGCGCGCATCGCGCACCTCGCCACCGCCGACCAGTACGCGCGGCCACACGTGATCCCGGTCGTGTTCGTGTGGGGCGAGGGCCGTTTCTACTTCCCCCTCGATCGGAAGCCGAAGCGCGAGGACGACTGGCACATGCTCCGGCGGGTCCGGAACATCGAGACCAACGGGCGCGTCTCGATCGTCATCGACCGCTACGACGAGGACTGGTCGAAGCTCGCATGGGTCCTGCTCGAGGGTGTCGCGTCGATCCTCGAGGACGGGGTCGAGCGGGAGACCGCGACGAAGAGGCTCGGCGCGAAGTACGCGCAGTATGCGGACGGGAGCCTCGAAGGCCGACCTGTGGTGCGCGTCGTGATCGAGCGCACCGTGCAGTGGAGCGCCGCCGACGCGCAGCGGTAACGCCCGCGCGCACTACCATTTCGCGTCTCATGGAATTCGGCTTCACGCTCAAACCTGACGTCGCGCTCGAGCGGGCCGGCGCGCTCGCGAAGCTCGCGGAGGAGAACGGTTTCACCTACGGCTGGATCTTCGACAGCCACGTCCTCTGGAAGGAGCCGTACGTCCCGCTCACGCTCATGGCGCAGGCCACGAAGAAGATACGCCTCGGGACCTGCGTGACCAATCCGGCAACGCGCGAGCCCTCGGTCACCGCGAGTACGCTCGCGACGCTGCAGCTGCTCTCCGGCGGGCGGTTCGATCTCGGCATCGGGCGCGGCGACTCCGCCCGGCGCGTGCTCGGAAAGCCGCCGACGACGCTCGCGGTCCTCGAGGAGGCGACGCGCGTCATCAAGGAGCTGGCCGAGGGCCGTGCGGTCGAGTACGAGGACAAGACGATCCAGCTCGAGTGGGCGCCGAAGCATCGCCTTCCGGTCTGGATCGCCGGCTACGGCCCGAAGGCGCTCGAGGTCACCGCGCGCGTCGCCGACGGCGCGATCATCCAGCTCGCCGACCCGAGCCTCGTCGCGTGGTGCGTCGGGCTCATTCGCGACGGCGCGCGGAAGGCCGGCCGCGATCCCAACGAGATCCAGGTCATGGCCGCAGCCGCGGCCTACGTAGGCACGAAGGAGTTATCTCTCGAGCGCGTGCGCTGGTTCCCCGCCCTCGTGTCGAACCACGTGGTCGACCTGGTGAAGCGCTACGGCGAGGCCGGACTGCCGAAGGACCTCACGGCATACGTGAAGGATCGCAAGGGCTATGACTACCAGCACCACGCCGAGGTCGGGTCATCGAACGCCGCCTTCGTCGACGACGAGTCGGTCGAGCGATTCTGCGTCGTCGGCGAGGCCGACGAACACATCGCGAAGCTGCGGGAGCTGGCGAAGGCCGGCGTGCGTCAGTTCAATGTCTATCTCATGAACGGCGACGAGGAAGCGCAGCTCGAGATCTACGGGAAGAAGATCATCCCCGCGCTGAAGGGCGCCAAGCCGGCGGCGATCGCCTGATCAGCGCGCGCTCACTGTGAGGCTCGCTCGGCAGCCACGCGCGCGGTGCGTTCCTAACATGCCTGGGCGCATCCTTGGGCGCGGAGCGGGCCGCGCCCAGTAGTTCTCATGGAGGTGTGAGTGAAGGATCAGAGCAGCATCACGACGATGAAGGACATCGCCATCGCCCTGAAGGACGACCGGCCGGGCGAGCTCGCGAAGGCCGTCAAGGCGATCGCGAACGCCCAGGTCAATATCGAGGGCTTCGCTGAGATCGATGGCAAGTTCCACTGCGTGACGGACGATCCCAAGAGCGGAAGGCAGGCGCTCGAGTCCGCCGGATTCTCCGTCCAGGAGACCGATGTGCTCGTGTTCGGCGCGGAAGATCGCCCGGGCTTCCTCGCGAACGTGCTTCGCGCGATCGCCGAACAGGAAGTGAACGTCATCACGTCGTACGTGTTGACCGGCACGCGGATCGCCCTGGGCGTCGACCAGCCCGCACGTGTGAAGGAGACGCTCCAGACATCCGCGCCACAGGCGGCGCAGCGCCGCTAGACCCGACCCGCGCGAGGAGAC
>WNFB01005567.1_pt1 | contig 11262 bp, 11 predicted proteins | sample 5400501 | NCBI WGS metagenome assembly WNFB01 (sample SAMN13153341, study PRJNA577476) | soil metagenome | isolation source: 200 cm saprolite under Douglas fir tree site 2 hole 1 | place: USA:California | collected 2015-04-18 | reverse complement strand
CATCGGGGCGCACGAGTATCCGGCTCGCGCTTTGCTGCTGCGCCATAACCGCCCGGCAAATCTGGCGGGCGTGCCTGCCGTTTCCGTTCCGTGCGGATTCACTCGTTCGGGGTTGCCGATCGGTTTGCAATTCATGGCCGGTGTCTCGAGCGAGCCCGTCTTGCTCCGCATCGCCAAGATCTTCGAGCGCACTCAGCCGCAATATCGCAGGCCGCCCGTTTAGTGCGCTGCTGGTGCGAGCGCACCTCGCGTCTTCATGATCCAGCCGCCAATCACATACCCCAGCGTCCCGGTGACCATCCCGCCGAAAACATCCACGACGTAGTGGTACCGACCCCACACTGTTGAAACGCACATGCAGGTCACAAACGGTACCATCACCCAGAACAGCCAACGCCGGTGCCGCCACGCGCCCCACAATGCCGCGACGGAACCTGCCACGTGCTCCGAAGGAAACGCCGCGCCGCGCACGCGTCCAAAGTGTTCGATGAAATTGATCGCAGCCGTGAACGGCCCGCCCTGCAGCGATCCGTGCCACGCCCCTGCCATCGAAAACCACGGGCTCTCGATCGGAAAGAAAATCGCGATGCAATATCCGATTGCATACCCGGCGGCAGAATACGTCATCACCGACCAGTAGCCGCGCCAATCTCGCCGGTAATACAAGACGCCACCGAGCACCAGCAGATACGTGAAGTAAGTGAGATAGGCGAACTGCATGAAATCGTTCCGCGACGGCGTTGCAAACTGTTCCAGCCAGACTGTCGGATGCACGCCGGTCAGCCAGTAATCGGCGGCGATGAGCTTCGCGTCCTGCCAGCCTGGTGTCACCAGATGCACGAGCTTTCCCAGCTCCTCAAAACAAAACAGAAAAAACAGATGCGGATACCAGTGCCGCCAGAAGTGCCAGAACTTTTGCGCAGCTGTAGGACAGACATTCCTGTCTGTCCACCTTCGTGATTCCTTGCTCCATGCCTCCCGCCCTACTGATAGTGCTTCCACTCGGCACAAAATCAAGATCATCCCTGCCGCCAGCGTTTGCTCGCCGAACAAGTTCACCGGATGTGCAAGATTATCTGCAAACACCGCGATCAGCGCGCTCGAGACCGCCAAATACCCCAGCGCCACCCATTCGAATGCACCGCACGCCGCCCACGCCGCCGCTGCTTCCCGCGTGACCCATGCCGTGATTCCTTGCTTCTCCGCCTCGAAGCTTGCCGCGCGCTCATCAGCTCTCGTGGCACCCACTTCCGCCCGCCAAGCAAGCGATGCTTCGTTCCCGCCGTGACTCTGCCTTTCCGCGCTATTCATCGTGGACTCCGCAAAGCTGGTTCCCCCATTGGACCCTGATTCATCAGTTGCTCTTTCCTTTCTCCACGGCGCACGTGTTTCTTTGTTTCACCGTCCAGGCCGCGCGCCAATCCAGGCATTTTTCCCTGCAAGCTCTGCGAACTCCGCGCGCTCTGTGATCTCTGAGTTAAATCTTTTTCTCGATTCCACTGGATCGTCAGCCACCCATTCTTCTTAGCAATCCGCCCAAGCTCGTTCGATGGATTCACTGCCGCCGGCCGCCCTACCGCCGCGATCAACCATCGATCATTCAAGCTGTCGCCATACGCGTAGCATCGACCCAGGTCGAATTGCATCTCTTCCGCCAGCCGCTTCGCCGCGCGCGCCTTCGCTTTCCCAAACATCGCTTCGCCCAAAACCTTTCCGGTAAACTTACCGTCCCTTTCTTCCAGCCGCGTCGCAATCACGCGAATCGTCACAGCGATTCCGCGCGCCGCAAACTCTGCTTCCATGGCGCGCGCTGCTCCTCGCGCCAACGGCTCGAGCGTCCCGCTGATCATCACGATCTCGTGCCCCTGCTTCGCATGCCATGCCACCGTCTCGATCGCTTGCGCAAAAAAGGTGGGGACAGGCAATCGTGGATTGCGCCGCGGAGGAGCCGACGCCTGTCCCTCGGCCTGGTGGCCGTCTTTGTGCCAAGATGAGACCTTTCTGTCCCCCTCGCCACACTCGTCAAAAATTTGTACGCCGCGCAGATACATCCTGTTGCCGTGCAGAATCTCGATAATCCCGCGCGGCATCAGCCGCAGCGCTTCCCGCAACCAAAACAAATAATTCTTCGCGCGAATCTCCCGCCGATACCGCAACGTTCGAAAGAACTTCCGTTCCAGTGACGGAAGCGCTACGAGAGTCCCATCCAAATCAAAAAACGCCGCCACTCTTCCGCACTTCTCCTTTGCTTCCTTTACTTCCTCTATTCCATTTACCTCCCTCCTTCCACTCACATCGCCCCCTGCGCCGCGCTCTTCGTTCCGCGCGCCGGCCCCAGGTTTCCCGCGATGTATTTCCACCCTTCCACCAAAACAGGCAGTCCGCGCAGCAGGCAAAACGCCGCCGTCATCCACGTCAATACCTGCGCCCCCACGCGAATCATCGCGTGCACATCCGCCGCCAACTCGCCCAGCAGCGCCACCGGCCCGCGCGTCAGCGCCAACTCCAGTCCCAAATAGCAGAAGCACAGGCACTTCATCGCTGCATACAACCCTCGGCTCCAGCGCGACGCCACCAGTGCCTGCCCCCACCAGGTCCGCAGCATGGAATTCGCGCCCCAACCAGAATGTCCCGCTTTCATGGCCAGCCCGCGCAGGAAATCCGTCGCCGCCCCGCGCGCAAAAAACAAAATCGGCAACCACAGCGACACCATCCCGACCACCGCGAAATACGTGAAGTACACGTTTTCGATCATGCGGTCGCCCAGAATGTCCAGTTGCGCGCCCACCGGCGTGGCCATTTTTTTCTTCCGGGCGAGATGCCCGTCGAGCGCATCCAGCGCGATCGCCGCAACGGTTAATCCCACGGCCGTGAGGTTCGCCCACGCCCCACGGCCGAACAAGCACACCGCCGCGAATCCCACAACAACTCGCAGAAACGTAACTTTGTTCGGTGTCCATCGCATACTCACCTGCCAGACGCGGCACAGCGTCCATTCATGCAATGGCAAGCACCATGCCAGTCCCTGCTCTTGCAAGACTCGCCTTTTCAATCACTTACAGACTACCTCGCCGCGCTTTCTCCCGCCTTGCGCAAGCCAAATCCTTCATCTGTCGCTTATTTGCACCTCCTCTGCTTTGTTTCCTTTCCGCGTTTTGTACGTCTAATGAAATGACTTCGTGTTGACCGCTCGCACAACCATCCCTCGCGGTGTCACCCTGAAGCGGAGTAATGAGGTTTGCTGCTCGCAGCTTCCGGCCCTGCCGGATTGGACCTCAACGTATGCACGAGCACGAACGAGATTTGTGGGAGAATAAGTAGAACACTTTTGCGGTCTAGAGGGGTGCGCCGTTTCGCCGCGCATCCAGATCGCCACCGAGGATTGAATCAGGATGACCGATGTTCCTCTAGCAGGAGCTTTTCTCGCCGGGCTCGTTTCGTTTCTTTCGCCCTGTGTTTTGCCGCTCGTTCCTGGCTATATTTCCATGCTCTCCGGCATCGGCATGGAGCAGCTCCGCAAGGGCGATGTCCCAACCTCCGGCCTGTTCTCTTCCGCTCTCGCCTTTGTCGCCGGCTTTTCTGTCGTCTTTATTTCTTTCGGCGCCTCCGCCAGCGCTGTCGGCTCTTTCTTGCGTCAGAATCGCGCCCTCCTCGCTCCGGTCGCTGGCGCCTTGATTCTTCTCTTCGGCCTTCATCTCATCGGCGCGCTCATCAAACTCAATCTCCGCGCCGGAATCATCGTCGGCGTCGTCCTCGTCGCTCTTGGCGTCGCCGCTTTCCTGCGCCACGCCCCGCTCTTTGCCGGCCTGGGCGCTTCCCATTTTTTCTCGCTCTCGCTCATCGGCTTTTTCGGCCCCTCGATGGCCCGCTGGCTCAATCGTGACGTCCACCTCCGCAGCACCGCCACCCAACCCGGCATCTGGAGCGGCTTCCTCCTCGGGTTCGCATTCGCTTTCGGCTGGACGCCCTGTATCGGCCCGATTCTCGCCACCGTTCTCGCGCTGGCCGCCGCCAGCGACACCATCGCCCGCGGCGTTCTGCTCCTCGCCGTTTACTCAGCCGGCCTCGCTATTCCTTTTCTGCTCACCGCGCTGGGCATCAGCCAGTTCATGGTTTTCTACAAGAACTTTCGGAAATACCTCCACGCCGTCGAACTTTTCAGCGGCGCTCTGCTTTTGTTCGTCGGGGGACTTGTCTTCGTCAACAAACTGACCTGGCTCTCGAGCAAACTGACTTTCTTAAATCGCTTTTCACTCTAGAGGAGTGCGCCTGAACTATTCGGGGAAACAACAATGAAAAAAGTCATCTTGATCATCTCCACCGTGCTCGTGCTCATCGGCGCCACTGTTTATGCTGACAGGGCCACGCGCGTCAAACTCACCGGCCTGGTGAAAAACAGCGATCAGGGCAGCGCCATGAACGACGTCAAGCCCGCTCCCGAAGTCACCTTCAAGGACCTTGAGGACAAAGACGCCACGCTAAACCAGTACAAAGGCAAAGTCGTTCTCGTCAATTTCTGGGCCACCTGGTGCGATCCCTGCTTCGTCGAAATTCCCTGGCTCATAGAGATGCAGCAAAAATATGAAGCGAAAGGCTTCACCGTTCTCGGCATCTCGATGGACGAAGAGGGCAAAAGCGCCGTCGTCCCCTTCCTCGCCAAGGAACGCTTCAACGTCAACGGCCAGAAAGTCCCCATGAACTATCCCATCGTCATTGGCAGCGACGAAGTCGCCGACAAGTTCGGCGGCCTTCTCGGTTATCCCACCAGCTTCCTCATCTCCCGTGACGGCAAAATCGTGAAAAAAGTTCAGGGCCTGATCAGCTACGAAGAACTTTCCAAAGCCATCGAGTCTCAGCTGTGAGAGAGTGGGCAGTGGACAGTGCGTAGCGGACAGCAGAGGTCTTCTCCTTCTTTTCTTCACTACTCACTACCCACTGTCCACTCTCTTCCGTTTTGCTAGACTCTTCTCACCATGAGCGTCATTGACGAAGTTCTTGCCGCCAACGAAATCTACTCGCGCACCCATGAATTCCGCAGATTGACTCCGCGCCCGGAACGCAAGCTCGCTGTCCTCACTTGTATGGACACCCGTCTTTCGATTCGCACTCTGGGACTGAAAGAGGGCGATGCCCACATCATCCGCAACGCCGGTGGCATCGTCACGGATGACGCTCTCCGTTCCCTGGTGGTGTCGCATTACTTGCTGGGCACCGAGGAATTCATGGTCATTAACCATACCGATTGCGGCCTGATGCATACCACCGAACACGACCTGCGCACCAGAATCCAGAACCGCGCCGGAACCGAGGCCATCGCCCCCGCCTTCTTTTACGCCTTCCAGAACATCGAAGAAAATGTCCGCCACCAATTGCAGAAGCTCCGCACCCATCCCTGGATTCCCAAGACCCTGGCCGTCCGCGGGTTCGTCTACGACGTCACCAGCGGCCAGCTGCGCGAAATCAAGCACACCTGATCTCTTTCTGCTTCCCAGGGGGCGAAGGCATCTAGCACTTCCCCGGCGGCTTCCCGCAACGCTAGTTCTCTCTGCTCTAAAACAAAATCTTCGCCAATGGCCCGATCGCCTCCAAGTACGCTTGCACGCGAAAAAGACGAAGCGCAGAGTGCAGTCGCTGGTACTGGCCCGGCAAGTTGGCTGCTTTTCGGAGCTGAAAATTTGGTTTGCATTGCAAACTAGTTTGCAATGCATTCGAGTTTGCAGATTGTACCTGCCGGTATATATTTTATTTTAATAGTTGTATCTATATAATATACTACTGTACGTAAGTAGTTGAGGAGACTGGGGATAGCTTTGGCGAATGCGGCCGACCGCGCGCCACATGCAGGACACACCATGCTCTAAATCGTCCTCTTTAGAAGAGCCGAGGCTGGCGTTTCGGCAGGTCGCGGCCAAAGTATTCATAGGCACGCGGCGTGGCGACGCGGCCGCGGGGGGTGCGGTCAATCATGCCGATCTGCATGAGGTAGGGTTCGTACATCTCTTCGATGGCGTCTTCTTCTTCGGCGAGGACTGCGGCCAGAGTTCCCAGGCCGACGGGGCCGCCCCCGTACTTGTCGAGCAGCGCGATCATCAGGTTGCGGTCCACTTCATCAAGGCCGCTTTCATCAACACCCAGCATTTGCAGTGCTTCTTGCGCGACTGCGCGCGTGATACGGCCCGCCGCGCGCACTTCTGCAAAATCGCGAGAGCGGCGCAGCAGGCGGTTGGCGATGCGCGGCGTGCCGCGGCAACGGCCGGCGATTTCTTCGGCGCCGCCTTCGTCCATCGGGATGTTCAGAATTTTCGCCGAGCGGTGAATGATGATCAGCAGATCCGCCGGCTCATAAAAATCGAGGCGATGCACGATTCCAAAACGCGAGCGCAGCGGCGCGGTAATCAATCCCGCGCGCGTCGTCGCGCCGATCAACGTGAAGTGTCCCAGCGGAAAAGGATGGATGCGCGCCCCCGGACCCTGGCCGATGATCAGGTCCACGCGGAAATCTTCCATCGCCGGATATAGCACTTCCTCCACCGCAGGCTGCAACCGGTGAATTTCATCGAGAAAGAAAACTTCCTTTTTCTCGAGCGAGGTCAATATCGCCGTCAAGTCGCCTTTGCGCTCCAGCAGCGGTCCCGCGCTGGTTTTGATTGGCACGTTCAATTCGTTGGCGATAATCTGCGCAAGCGTGGTCTTTCCGAGACCGGGAGGTCCGTACAGCAACACGTGGTCCAGCGCATCGCCACGGCTGAGCGCCGCATCGATGGCAATCTGAATATTCTCTTTGACGCGCTTCTGCCCGATATATTCGTCCAGGCGCTTTGGCCGCACGCTCACTTCAATCCGCGCGTCTTCGTCAAACGCCTGCCCGGACACAATGCGCTCTGGCTGCCGCTGTTGCATCATCCGTTTTGCCGTTCCATCCGCCATTCTTCTCTGCGTTTCCTCAGCGCACTCTGCATCTGTGCGTTATCTTCTTCCGCTCGTTTCGTTTCTCAAGCCCCGCGTGCAGCACGCCCTTTTGGGGCGCTCAACGACTGCAACGCCCCGCGCAGCAACTTCTCAAAATTCGATGCGCCCGCCTCACGCTTCGCTTCGGCTACAGCGGATTCCGCGGCGCGGCCATCGTATCCCAGGTTCATCAGAGCCGAAATCACGTCCGCCTCAATTCCCGCGGGCGAAGACGCCGCCGGTTTCTCCGTTTCCACGGCGACAGCTTCCAGTTTGTCTTTCAACTCCACCACCATGCGTTCCGCCGTTTTGCGCCCCACGCCCGGAATTCTCGTCAGCCGCGCCAGGTCGCTCCCGCGAATCGCCGGCACGAGTTCTTCAACGCTCATCCCGCTCAAAATTTTCAGCGCCAGCGTCGGTCCGACGCCGGATGCCGAAAGCAGCATCTCAAAAAAATGTTTTTCCCGCGCGGAGACAAACCCATACAGCGCCAGCGCATCTTCCCGGACGTGTGTGTGAATCAGGAGGGTCACTTCGGTGTGCAGTTCGCCAAGCGCGGCGTAGGTCGAGAGCGGCACATGCACGACGTAGCCCACGCCGCCCACGTCCACGAGCACCTGATTCGGTCTTTTTTCGGCAAGCCGTCCGCGAAGCTGGCCAATCATCGCTCGCCAGTATTGCCGCTTTTCCTTCGCCCGTCAACGCGCACTCGAACGTCAGCGGCCGTATCTGCCAATAAGTTCCGCTTGGGAAAGGATGTGACCTTTCATTGCGCGTTCGACGTCGGCTTTCGTCGAACCGGACTTGAGATTCAGCTTGGTATCGAGTGCATACAGCTTGAAAAAATACCGGTGCGCCTTGCCGGGTGGAGGACACGGCCCGCCGTATCCGCTCTTTCCGAAATCGTTTCGGCCTTGCCGCGCGCCGCTGGCAAGCTGCTCCTGCTTCGCGACACCTTCGGGAAGCTCTCCTGTGTCGGCCGGGAGGTCATACAGAACCCAATGCACCCATGTGCCTACGGGTGCGTCGGGATCATCCATGATGAGCGCAAAGCTCTTGGCATTTGCGGGCGGTTCATTCCATTTCAATTGCGGGGAGACGTCCGGGCCGTCGCACGTAAATTTTTTTGGGATCGCTACTCCGGCGGAAAAGGCCGGACTCGAAATCTGCAGTGCCATGGCTCCTCCTTTCGTTTGCGAGAAGATTTTTCCGGCAGACAACGTCGAGATGCAAAGCAAGAAGCCGGTCAGGACCGCAACCTTCGTGCGCGCTGACATATTCCTGGACTCTCTCTTACGCGGCCCCGTGGCTGAGCAAAAATTCGGTGACTTCGGCATGGCCACGCTGCTCTGCGAAACGCAGAGCCGTCGTCCCGTCGTTGGCCTTGGCGTGCAAATCCGCGCCGCTTGCCAGGAGCAGGCTTACGATTCCCAGGTGGCCATTGGCCGCCGCCGTGAGGAGCGGCGAGTAGCCAGCTCCATAGCGGTAATTCGGGTCGGCGCCATTTGCCAAAAGCCACGCCACAATCGAAGTGTGGCCGCTGGCCACCGCGCCGGTCAGCGCGTTGTAGCCAGTTCCGTTGGTCGCGGCGGCATTCACATCCGCGCCTTTTCCGAGCAGGTACTCGGCAACTTCCAAATGACCGAAGACCGCGGGCAGGGCGAAGACTGGAAATCCGTCCGGCGAAAAACTCTTCGCGAGCGCCGGATCCTCCTCGACGATTTCTTTCACGCGCGCAAGCTGCCCCGCCGCCGCGGCTTCATGCAGCTCCAGCGCGACTCCGCGCGCAAGCAGCAGGTCGCGAATCTCTTTTCTGCCGGTATACACGGCCATTAGCACGGCGGACTGGCCCTTTTCGTTTTTTGCGATTGCAAGGGAAGCGTTGGAATCGAGCAGCGCCTCAACTTTGCCTGTGTTTCCGGATTGAACGGCTTGAAAGAATGCGGTGATGTCGCTCACGCAGAAACTCCTAGGCGTGCTGGGGCGCGGCAGATGCGGAGGATTTGCAGCGCAGGGAATTAGCGCCGGGAGCGGTCCTTGCGCACAGCTTCGTCGATCAGCGCGTCAAGTTCGCTGCGCGTCAGCGTCACGTCATCGCCCGCGTTTTCCCCGCTGTCGCGGGTGATGGGCAATTCCGCTCCGCCGCCCGGCGGAGGTGCGACAAAGTAGCGCGGACGAGCCGCCATGAGCTTCGCGACTTCGCGGCTGGAAAGCAGCATTGGCTCACCGGCCATTTCCGCAGCCAGGGTGATCTTCGCGCAGTGCTCGATGGTCTCCATTCGAAAGAACGCCGTGAGCAAATCCGGGCCGCAGGTTACCGCACCATGATTGGCAAGGAGCAGCGCGTCGTAATGTGGCACAAACGGCTCGATGGCCTCGCTCAGCTCCGGAGTTCCCGGCGTGGCATATTGCACCAGCGGAATCTGTCCGAGCCCCACGATCACTTCGGGAAGCAAGGCATGGTTCAGCGCGCGCCCGGCGACCGCAAATCCGGTGGCTGTGGGGGGATGCCCATGGCAGATGGCCATCACATCCGGCCGCATGCGGTAAAACAGCAGATGCATCGCCAGTTCGGAGGAAAATTTGCGATCGCCGGCAAGCTGCCGTCCGTGCAGATCGGTAATCACCAGATCCTCGGGAGCGAGCATCCCCTTATTCATGCAGGTAGGAGTAGTGAGAACGCTGCCGTCATCCAGCCGCACGGAAATGTTTCCTTCGCAGGCGACGATGTGTCCGCGTTCGTACATCCAGCGTCCGGCGATACAGATCTCGCGACGGTGCTGATCTTCACTTTTCGCGTGGCCTGACAAAAGTGAGTCCGGGGTCACGGGCGGACTCCTTCCTGGCCCGGAATGTTTTCCGAGCCCTACAGATTGAATTTATCCGGACACAGTCCGTAGCGGAGTTACGGACTGTCTCGTGCCGATCCCCATAAGAGCGACAGGAGCGAAGAAGAAACTAATACAACTCGGCCCCAGAAGCTAGTGCCATTCTATACATTTACCCGGGGGCCCAGTTTGCGTCAGTTTGGCGGCTTGCTTGGGGGGAATGGGACCGCGATGGCCATGGCGAAACTTAGGTGATCAGAAACTCAGCTTTCGCTTCATCCGGCGGCCGTGCCATCCCAAACGCAAGTCTGGACAAGAGTGATTCCATCTGCGGCTTGTTTAAGAAGCCGATGGACTCGGTCGCAAAGCGGCTCTTCCCAGGATGTTCTGCTTGGCAAACTATGTACCCGAAGTATCTTCCACCTGCGCCACCCCGACAGGGAGAGCTCCGTTGCTGCTTTTCTGAAGGGGCATTAGACGTTTGATCTCGAATAATGCACTTGAAGCGGCGTGCTTCATGGCCAGAGAACTTTCAATGCCGCAAGTGCAACCCGGACATTCCCGGCGGATCATCGCCACGCACTGGCGCGAATAGGCCTCCGAAGCCAAGATAGTTGCGAGGCTGTCCCGCAGAATATTTCCGACAGGTTTCAGCGGGTAGCACCCCGTCAACACGTCGCCATTGGATAAGACGAACACTTGAAGGTAACCGAGCACACAAGCGGGCTCATCGATTTTCTCATTGTTGTAATACTGCGTGACGTAATCCACCTCGTAAGCGGGGCGCTTAAGTTTGTCGCGCAGGAACTTCACAATTTCGGCCACGTCGCCACCCTCCGGCCACATGGAAGCGTAGTCAGCATCCTTGAGAAAAGAGAGGCTTCGACTCAGAATATTGACCTCAACGTCCGCACCCAGCCCGTGAACCAGGTCGGCGAGCTTTCCAAGTTCCGCTGCGGACATTCGATTGAGGGTGATGGAGATGACAATCTGCTTATCCCGGAGCAACTTAATTCCTTCCATGCCTAAATCAAAATAGCCCTGAATCCCGCGGATCAGGTCGTTTGTCCCCTTTAGACCATCAATGGACACGGCGACTTTCGTGATGGGAGAGGCGTTGATGTCCTTATGGAGCTTCTTAAGCAGCAGCCCGTTGGTTTGGAGGATGATGCGTTTGAAGCTGGAAGTGTTCGCCTTCTGCAAAACGTCAAACAAGTCTTGCCTGAGTAATGGCTCGCCCCCGGTAAAACGCAGGGTGCCGATGCCAGCAGCGCCAATCTCGTTCAGGAGTTCGACTGCGCGATCGGTGTTGATCCTGTCTTGCCATCGCGACTTCCAGTAATCACAGCTAATGCATCCAGCCTGGCAATTTTCAGTCAGCTTGATATGAGCGGCTAATGGATTGATGGCGGAGGGCAAGAGTTTTGTCGACAGCTGGCTGCCCATCCATACGCGCGGTAGATAGAGAAACCGAAGAGACACCCCG
>WNFB01005565.1_pt1 | contig 11262 bp, 8 predicted proteins | sample 5400501 | NCBI WGS metagenome assembly WNFB01 (sample SAMN13153341, study PRJNA577476) | soil metagenome | isolation source: 200 cm saprolite under Douglas fir tree site 2 hole 1 | place: USA:California | collected 2015-04-18 | reverse complement strand
CTGCACGTCGACCGTCGCATCCATCCCGGCGATTCAGCGTCGAACTCGGCCAGCATCCGTAACGCAAACGGCGCCGCGATCAAGTCTGCTAAGTTCAATAACGTGAATGCCTGCAAGCGGGCCACTCAACTCCAGCGTTCCCTTGGATTTTCTTATCCCGTATCTGCCGGAGCTTCTGCCAAATAGTCCAATTGTCGTTAGCTAACGCGACGTTCGTCATCGGAGAACGCCGCTAGCGGCGCGGCGCCGCGTCGCGATCCAGCGCCCTCTGCTTTCGTTCCGCGGGTTGCTCGCTCCGCTCCGCGGCCCGGAGATGGTCGAGCACCAGCCGGCCCGTAGTGGACAGCTGCCGGACGTCGCGCACGACGATCTTGAGTTTCCGCTGCGCCCATTCGTCGCGCAGTCGGATCGACCGAAGGTTCATTCCTGCACCGATGACGTCGAATGCGCGATCCGGAATGAGGCCGATACCCATGTTCGCCTGTACCATTCGGCACACCGCGTCGAAACCGGGCACGTGGATGCGCAGCCGCATCGACTTGCCCGCCTGGGTAGCCGCGTATTGCGACATCAGGTAGATCGAACTGGCGGCATGAAGGCCGATGTGATCGAAATCCAGGGTGTCCGCGAACAGCAGTCTGTCGCGCGCCGCGAGCGGATGATCCGGCCGCACCACCAGCACCAGATTGTCGTAACGGTAATGAAATGTTTCGAGACTGCGGGTCTCGGCCTCGCCTGAACAAATGCCGATCTCGGCGGCGCCCTCCTCGATACCCCTGACCACCTGCCCGCTCGGCCGTTCCTGCAAGTCGACCTTCAAGAATTCATGGGCATTGAAAAAACCCGACAGATCCTCGGGCAGGAACTGCACGATCGCCGACAGGTTCGCGAGCATGCGGACGTGCCCGCGGACACCTTGCGAGTACTCGGTCAATTCGACGGCGATCTTTTCGATATTCAGAAGCGCGACGCGGGCGTGGTGCAGCAGCGCTTCTCCCGCCGGCGTCAGGGTCATGCCCTTCGAGAGCCGCTCGAACAGGGTTACGCCAAATGCGAGTTCGAAATCGGCCATCCGCTTGCTGACGGCGGATGCCGCGATGCCCTCGCGCGCCGCCGCCCGCGCCAGGTTTTTTTCTTCGCAAACCGCCGTGAACAGCCGCAACGTCGTCAGATCAATCCGGCGAAGCCGCGCGCTTTCCCCGGTGCTGCCGCCGCGCCGAGAATGCGTTGCGCCGAAATCGATGGTTTGGAGAGACATTGAAAGGCCCTGTCGCTTTGCAGGTGACGCCAATTGATCGGTCGACGTTACATTCACAACAGATGCAAAAAATCTCAAACTGGCGCGTCAATCATGGGCGTATTGGGAAATGATTCCAACCGATGTCTCACTCAGCGCGTTTCATTCCAATTGGGTGCGAGGACGAGCCGAAACGAAAAACGCGGCGCCGAAGCACCGCGTTTGGCTTGGCTGCATCTGAAGCCATCAGCTCGCTGCCGCCGCCGGAATATCGCGCTGGCGCTTCATGACGATCTTGTTGAGCGCCCCGAGATAGGCTTTGGCCGAGGCCACCAGCGTGTCCGGATCGGATGCCTTTGAGGTCATCGAGCGGCCCTCATGGGCGAGCCGTACCGAAACCTCGGCCTGCGCGTCGGTGCCTTCGGTGACGGCGTGGACCTGATAGAGCTCCAGCTTCGCCTCGTGCGGCACCAGCAGCTTGATGCAGTTGAACACCGCATCGACCGGACCGTTGCCCTCGGCCTCCTCGATCTTGATCTGGCCGTCGACATCGAGCTTCATGGTGGCGCGCTGCGGCCCATGGGTGCCCGCGATCACCGTCAGCGAGGTCAGCTTGATGCGATCATGGGAAGCGGCGATTTCCTGATCGACCAGCGCCTCGATGTCCTCGTCGTAGATGTCCTTCTTGCGGTCGGCGAGCGCCTTCATCCGCACGTACGCATCTTCCAGCTGGTTGGCGCCGAGCTTGTAGCCCATCTCCTCCAGCTTGTGCACGAACGCATGACGCCCGGAATGTTTGCCGAGCACCAGCGACGATTTTTTCAAGCCGACCATTTCCGGCCGCATGATCTCATAGGTCGATGCATCCTTGAGCACGCCGTCCTGATGGATGCCGCTCTCATGCGCGAATGCATTGCGGCCGACGATCGCCTTGTTGTACTGCACCGGAAACGACGTCGCCGCCGATACCAGTTTCGACGCCCGCGTCAGCATGGTGGTGTCGATCTTGTTCCACCAGGGAAACACGTCGTTTCGAATATTGATGGCCATCACGACTTCCTCGAGCGCGGCATTGCCTGCCCGCTCGCCGATGCCGTTGACGGTGCATTCGATCTGCCGCGCGCCGCCGGCGATACCCGCCAGCGAATTCGCCACCGCCATGCCGAGGTCGTTGTGACAATGCACCGAGAACACGGCCTTGTCGGAGTTCGGCACCCGCTCGATCAGGTTGCGCATGAACCGGGTGTATTCCTCGGGCACGGTATAGCCGACCGTGTCGGGAATATTGACCGTGGTCGCGCCGGCCTTGATCACGGCCTCGACGATCCGGCACAAAAACTCCATTTCGCTGCGGGTGCCGTCCTCGGCCGACCATTCGACGTCGTCGATGTGGTTGCGCGCTCGGGCGACGTTGGCGATCGAGGTCTCGATCACCTGCTCCGGGGTCATGTTGAGTTTTACGCGCATATGCAGCGGAGAAGTCGCGATCACGGTGTGGACGCGGCCGCGTTTTGCGAATTTCACGGCTTCCGCGCAGCGGTCGATGTCCTTGGGATGCGCCCGCGACAGGCCGGCGATCACGGCGTTCTTGGAGCGCCGCGCGATTTCGCTGACTGCCTGAAAATCACCTTCGGAGGTGATCGGGAAGCCGGCCTCGATGACATCGACGCCCATGTCGTCGAGCATCTCGGCGATTTCGAGCTTTTCCTCGAAGGTCATGGTGGCGCCGGGGCATTGTTCGCCGTCGCGCAAGGTGGTGTCGAATATAACGACGCGGTCCTTGTCGGACTTGTTCACGGTGGTCATCGGAAGATTCCTTTACGTGCGCGCTGCTTGGAGCGCTGAGGGGGTCTGGTGATCTCGCGCAACCCCTGAGTGCCCAGGCGCAATCCGCCCAGACGGCCCTCAGGGGCCGATAAGAAGCAGAAGCCCGCCAAGAAGCAGGGTGGACAAGGACGCAGCCGGAATTGCTTCGGGACGAACGGCATCGGCCGCTCTCCCCTGAACTCCGTACATTCGGCCGCGAATCAGCATTGCCAGACCCTTTGAAAGCGCATCTTCGGCCAAAACCGTTGACAGTTCGTTGCCGGAAAGACGCTCCCGGGCCGTTCTAAACGAGAAATGCCTGTCGCCGCAATGCCAAAAGATAGTCAGATGGGTTGACCTAATTGACGGGCGGGCCACGCGGCGGGCTTCAACGACCACCGGCCGCGTCCGTCTTCTCTCTTCGAGCTGCGATGGACGTGTGGCTGCTCCACAACAAACCGTCATACCCCGCGCGTGCCGGGTATCCAGTACGCCGCGGCTTCTCGATTCCATCACTGACACCTCGGAGTACCGGATCGCCCGCATTCGCGGGCGATGACGGTTGGGGGTGTGGCGCCTTCGCATTCAAGCAGACGCAACCTCGCGATCTCGCCGCGCAATGCGCCCGAGCCATTGATTTATCTCTCGCCCCCCAAAGAGGGCGTGGGGAATGCCGGATGCCCGCTGCACCCGCGGTCTCGTGTGCAATTATAGTAGTAGAACGCACACGAGTAACAACGAGTACACCGGCATCACCCGGCATTCCCGCACGCAATGGTTTTACGACTTATTTCGCGCTCTCCCCGGTGACCGGGCTCTTTTGCCACCGTCGCCCGCGAACCAACGTTGTATCCGCGCCCGGTAGGGCCGACACAACATCCGCGAACTTGACGCCAGCGTCGGGGCGTCAGGACCACACGACTTCGCCGTCCGCAGCATCGTCTCTCGTCCGCGCGCTATGGACCGCTCACGGGCTCATCACCCGCCCTGCGATCCCGTCGCGCGCAAAACGCTGCCGCGTCCACCGCATCCCTGCCCAACGTTCGTGACGATCGCGAAACGCCCCTCTGCTTGGGCGGGACACAGGAATCCATAAAGCTGTTTCTACCAATCCGTGAAGCGAAATATTTTTTGCTGGCCCACTGGACAGGATTTTCGACGGCGCGCCCGTCGGGCAAATCAGGCCTTCACCCATGTCCTACAAGAGGCCCGTACTCATCAATTTCGCCCGGTGCGAGGTCCGCTGCGCCGCATTTCGGACGCAACGCCGACATCGGCTGCGGTCCGAGAAGTGCCATTTAACGGACGTCTCTGCAATTCGATCACATCTCGCCATAGGGTTAGAACTGCCCCGCGACTGTCAGACGTATCGCCGGTGGCTCGACCGGATGCAGCACACGGTCCATCACGCCGGTCTGGCATACCGCAGGCGGCGCGGTTGGCGCCCCCACCATGGGGAAGCACATCGCGAACAGCGAATCCGATTTGAGCAACGAACCATAGGCATAGGTGATCTGGTCGGAGCGGCTGTCGAGCAGATTAAATGCATCGAGTTGGACCCGCCAGCCATTGTCAAAGCGATAGCCGAGTTGCCCATTGAGGAGCCCGGTTGCCGGTGAGACGAAGGCATTGTCTTCGGTGAGCGGGCGCGGCCCGAAATAACGATAGCGCAAGCCCGCGAACCAGCCGGTCCTTTCGCCGAGTCTGATCCCGGCAGATGCAATCATGTTCGGTGCACCGGGAATGTAGTTGCCCGGCGCATTGCCGATCTGCGCGGCAGGAAACCCGGCGAGTGACGCATACAGCGCCGCCTGATCAGGATCGTCGCCACGAAACCGCGCATGCGTGACGGCAATATCGCCTTCGAGGCTGAGCCATGACAGCGGACGATAGTCGTTGGTCCACTCAAAGCCGTAGCGGCGGCTGGGCCGGCTCGCCGCGGTGTCGCCAGCATCGCCGGAAAACAAAATCTCGGACGCGGAATCCAGCAGGAAGACCGACACTGAACTTGTAAGGCCGGGGACGAGCTTGCTCCGTACTCCCACTTCGGCTCCCTTGGTCTTGACCAGAAACGGCGAAGGTTGCAGCGCGGAGCCATCGCTGGGTGATTCCGTGATCGTCACGCCGCGGGCGTCGTTGCTATGAAATCCCTCACCGGCGTTGATGAAGAATTCGGTTTTGGCAAATGGACCAAGCACCACCCCGAACTTCGGACTGCCAATGAAAGCATTGGCGCTGCCGGAGTTAGCTGGTGTGAAAAAGGAATTGACCGAGGTTTGGTAGAAATCGCCGCGCCAGCCGACATTCGTTCGCAGCCAGTCGGTCCAGTGCAGGGTATTCTGCACGAACACTCCGACGCTTCCCTCTTGTACGGTATCGCTGCGAATAGGCGACAGGAACTGCCGCTGCACACTGTTGTTCAGGTCGAGCCTGATATCGTCATGTCGGGTTTGCACGCCGATTTCGGTCTCCATCGGTAAGCCAGCAAACTGACTTTTGAAGGTATGCGACCCATTGATACCGCCGAGAACGCGGTCGTCGTGCTGGTGAAATTGATCGCTGTTGACGGGATCGCTGAGAAAATAGGTAAAATTGTTCCAGAGGTTGAGCGAACTCTTGATGACGTAGAAATTGGCCTTCGAGGTACCGCCCTCGTCGGTCTGCGCCCAGCGTCCCGACAGCGAGAAGCGATTGGAATTTCCGCCATCGCTGGGATCGAACGCGCCATAGACGCCGATCTCGCCGGAAGCGATGGCGCGTGATGGAATCTGATCGGTGGAATTCCATTTATTCGCATAGGCCATCCCGGTCAGCGAGAAGCCGTCTTCCGCGGTGCCCTGGTTGTAGCGCACGACGCCGTTAAGTTTACGCAAACTGTCGGGATCATCCCATGGGCCATTATAGGTGTTGGCTTCGCCTGCGATCAGCAATGTGCCATCGCCGAGCTTCGTTGACGTTACGCCTAACATGCGACGATAGCCAAAACTGCCCACCGTCATCGACGCCATCGTCCTGATGCTGTCGAGCAATCCGACATGGACCGATCCCACCGAGGAGAAGTCGCCTTCGTCAGCGAAATAGGGCCCCTTGCGAATGTTGACCGAACCAATCAGTTCGGGAATCAGGAAATTCAGGTCGGCGTATCCCTGACCATGCGCGTGGGTACGCATGTTGACCGGCATGTCGTCGACCGAGATGGCGAGATCGGTGCCGTGGTCGAGATTGAAGCCGCGCAGGAAATACTGGTTGGCCTTGCCGTCGCCGCTGTGCTGGGTGATGATCAGGCCGGGCACGACTTCAAGTGCTTCCGCTGGCCGGGAAAACGGCCACGCGTTGACATCCTCGCCGCTGACATTTTTCTCGCTCGAAGACGCGACAGGCGAACCCGCCGCCGACATGCCTGCCGTATTCGCAGCTTGCGCGGCGTTGGCGACGGGAGCCGGATTTTGGATCGCAGTGCGGTTCGACCGTCCGCCTCTGTCCGCGCTGTGCTGTCGCTTGAAACGGGCGTCCTGACGCTGCTGAGGCGCATCAACCTGCACTGCCGGAAGCGGGATGGGCTTGGCGTCTTGAGCAGATACAATGGGTGAGACCGCAACCCAACCAACCAACCCGATCGCAGCCAATCCGCGTGAGGACCGATGCATCACCACCCCCGAGCGGCAACGAGCTTCATGAATAAGTCCCGCAGCTCCACCGGGCGGGCTATGGTTTGGACAACAACCAGATAACACTAGCATCCCGAGTATGACAATATCAATAAATCATCACACTTCTCGTGCCAAGGAAGACGCCATGCAACGCATCACCATTACCCTTGACGACGATCTGATGGACGAGCTCGACACCATGATCGCCGAGCACGGTTATCAAAACCGCTCCGAGGCCATCCGCGATTTCGCCCGCGCCGGGATGCAGCAGGCGGCGCACGCGAAAGGAAAATCGGGCGAGTGCGTCGCAGCGCTAGTCTACGTCTACGATCATGGCGCGCGCGACCTGTCGCGGCGGCTGGTCGAAAATTATCATGGCCATCACGATCTGTCGCTCGCCACGCTTCATGTTCATCTCGACGATGATAACTGCATGGAGGTGACTGCGTTGCGCGGCTCCGGTACCGAGGTTCAGCATTTCGCCGATCACATCATTGCCGAGCGTGGCGTCAAATACGGACGCGTAGTGATGATCCCAACCGAAACCGGCAAGAACAAAGATTTCCCACGCAAGCGCGCCGGTCATCGGCATTCGTGAGATCAAATGGGATTGGAACGGCGCGCCCGTCGGGCAAATCATGCCTTCACCTATGTCCGACAAGAGCCCTGTACTCATTAATCTCGCCCGGAATTACGGTGACAGCCCGTAGGATGGGTTGAGCGCTTGCGAAACCCATCGCCTTGGCGTCGGATTGACGTTGAAGAGGAAGCTGTTCCCCGCAAAGACCTTGCTGCGAGCGTCGGCCATATCGCCATTCTATCATGGTGACACGATGGGTATCGCTGCGCTCCACCCATCGACTACTTAACCGGCTTCGCGCCGGCCGCCCGCTTCCCCCGGCCCTTGCCTTCCTCCAGCAGCGCCTGGCGCACCTTTTTGAATTCCTCCAGCGACGCCTTGTCGGCCTTGGGGAATTTCAGATCGAGCGTTTCGAGCGCGCTGACGATCGCCGAGCCGATCACCACCCGTGCGAACCATTTGTGGTCGGCCGGTACCACGTACCATGGCGCGACCGCCGCCGAGGTGTGCCTGACGATGTCCTGATACACGGCCTGGTATCTATTCCACAGCGCGCGCTCGGTGATGTCAGCCATCGAGAATTTCCAGTTCTTCGACGGCTCGTCCAGCCGCTCGAGAAACCGCTCGCGCTGCTCCTGCTTCGACACGTTGAGGAAGAACTTCAGGATGATCGTGCCGTTGCGCGTGAGGTAGCGCTCGAACGCGGAAATATCCTCGAACCGCTCGCGCCAGATGCCTTTGGTTATCAGCCTGGGCGGGATCTTCTCCTTGACGAGGAGTTCCGGATGCACCCGCGTCACCAGACATTCTTCGTAATAGGAACGATTGAAGATGCCGATGCGGCCCCGCTGCGGCAGCGCAATCACGCTGCGCCACATGAAATCATGGTCGAGTTCGTACGACGTCGGTTGCTTGAACGAGTGGACCTCGCAGCCCTGCGGATTGACGCCGTCGAATACGCTCTTGATGGCGCTGTCCTTTCCGGCCGCATCCATGCCCTGAAAGATCAAGAGCAGCGACCAGCGATCCTGCGCGTAGAGTTTTTCCTGAAAATCGTTCAGCCGTTTCCGGTTGGCTTCGAGAATCTCTTCGGCCTCGTCCTTGTCGAGACCGCCCTTCTCGTTGGTCTTGTGCGACTTGAGATGGAACGTGCCCGATCCGTCGAAGCGGAACGGCGCTATGAAGGGCTTTAGCTCGGCGCTAAGGGATTGCGACGACTTCTTGCTCATGACAGGCGATACCCTTTCTTCTCCTCTTCTCTTATACGCGCATTTGACCAACAGGTTTAAGCCAATGCGATTTGACGCAGGTCGGCGGCCAACTGATCGACGCGCTGCGGTGCTGCGTCCCACGCGAACATGAACCGCGCGCCCCCTCCGATGAAGGTGTAGAACTGCCAGCCCCGATCGCGCAGCGCCGCGATGCAGGCGTCCGGCATCCGAACAAAGACCGCATTGGCTTGAACGGGAAACATGATTTCAAGTTCAGGCAATCCGGCAATCTGCTGCACGAGGCGCGTTGCGCAGGCGGTGCCGTGCTGAGCGTTGCGGAGCCAGGCCCCGGTTTCGAGCATGCCGACCCAGGGCGCGGACAAAAAGCGCATTTTCGACGCCAGCTGTCCCGCCTGCTTGCACCGATAGTCGAAATCCTCCGCCAGCTTCGGATTGAAAAACAGGATGGCCTCACCGGCGGCCATTCCATTCTTGGTTCCGCCAAAACAAAGAACGTCGATGCCGGCGCGCCAGGTCATGTCGGCCGGGCTGCATCGCAGGCTGGCGCAAGCATTGGCAAAGCGTGCGCCGTCCATGTGCAGATTGAGACCGAGTTCCCGGCAGACCGCCGAGATGGCCCGTAATTCGTCGAGGCCGTATACCTGTCCGGTTTCGGTCGGCTGCGTGATCGTCACCACCCGGGGTTTTGGAAAATGGATGTCGCTTCGGTTGGTCGCAATGGCGCGGATCGCATCGGGAGTGAGCTTGCCGCCGGCAGATGGCGCCACCAGCAGCTTTGAACCGTTGGAAAAGAATTCTGGAGCACCGCACTCGTCGGTCTCGACATGCGCGACATCAGAACAGATCACGCTGTGGTAGGACTGGCAGAGCGAGGCCAAAGCAAGTGAATTGGCCGCCGTCCCATTGAAGGCGAAGAAGACTTCGCAGTTGGTCTCGAACAGCGCGCGAAAGGCATCCGATGCCTTCGCGGTCCAGACATCATCGCCGTAGGCCGGCGCGTGGCCCCGGTTTGCCTCGGCCATGGCCGACCATGCCTCCGGGCAAATTCCGGAATAATTGTCGCTGGCGAATTGCTGGGGTTCGCTGGTCATTTCGCACCGCCTCTTTGTCCATCAGTTCTGCTCATCGAGGCAAAGCTGACGAAAAGCGCGGCACTGTCCCGTTGGTTGCCGGATCGGCCGCATCTCCCCTGCTCGGGGACGCCACCTTGCTCGGGAGCAGGTTGGCGTTGAGCGTCAGCTCAACTCTTGATGTTGCGAACGCCATAGACGGAAAAAACCAGTATGGCAAGGCGCCTCGCACCGACGGCACCGTGGCTCAGGGTGACGCAGACTGCGCTTCGATAAACGCGGTGACAAAGCGCGGCATGGCCGCGGTGAGATCGCCCACATCGCGCACGAGGTGGATGGCGGAAAGTTCGGGCTGTTGTTGCCGGGCGAGATTGGCTTCGATCCTGGCCTGCAGCGCCTCGCCTGAACTATCGACGTCCAATATCCTGATCATCGCAATCGCAGCACCGGTAACCACGCAATCCCAGTGTGCGCCGGCCCGATAGTCGGCCGGCGTCAAACCGGTTTCCTCCTCGACCTCGCGGGCGATGCTGCCGGACATATCGAGCGCGCCAGCGCTGACATCGTCGAGATCGGGCGTTCCCGACGGAAAGTAGATGCGCCCGGCATTCGCGGTGTGCTGGCCCATTTCGCCCAGCACGAACGCGCCGTCGGCGCAGCGCAGCGCGCCCATCCCAAAACCGTTGAACACGTCCTTGTCCGGATAACCCCAATCGCGCCAGGCCAGGAAATCAGCGAAATCGGCCTCGAAATAGTGGGCGCTGAAACCGCCCTCGGTGAAGTCGGGATCGCGCCCCAGCAGGATGCGTCCATTCCAGATTCCCGGTTTTTCGCGCTGCTGGATCGCAAAATGCGCGTCGATATCGGCGCGCCGCTCTTCTGCGAAGCGCCACGACCATGGCTGCACACTCAGATCAAGCTGCGTGACGCGATGAATGACCGGAAGCGTCATGCAAATTTGCTTGCCAATCTATTTCGCATTCATCCCCGTCGTCTTGCCGGCCTGTTCGACATATTTGTTGGTCCAGGTCTTGCTGACGTCGATATTCGCTTTCGCAACTTCGGGCGAGCTCTCGCTGAACACCGCGAGCACGGCATCGGCGCCCCTGGGATCCATCTTGCCGGTTTCCGAATACATCGGGATCGTGTTTTTCAGCGCGGCGAGATAAAGCTCCTTGTTCTTGCCGACGGTTTCCGCCGGCATTTTCGCCATGATATCTTCAGCCGAATGGGCGTGGATCCAGGCGAGCGTATTCACGATCGCATCGGTCAGGGCCTGCACGTCCTTCTCGTGCGAGGACACCCACGCCGTGGTAGAGTAGAGCGCGCCGCCGGGATATTCGCCGCCGAAAACATCCAGCGTATCCTTTTGGGTGCGGGTATCGCTGAGGATGCGCAGATCCGGATGGCTGCCTTGCAGCACGGTGACCGACGGATCCAGCATGACAGCCGCGTCGATCTGGCCCTGCTCCATCGCCGCGACCGCGGTGGCGCCGAGACCGACGCCGATCACGGAGGCGCTCGCCGGATCGAGGCCGTTTTTCTTCAGCAAATATTTGAGAAAGAAATCGGTCGAGGAACCCGGCGCGCTGACGCCGACTTTCTTGCCGGCCAGATCCTTGATCGATTTGATTTCGCTAGTGTGCGAGGGCGACACCACCAATACGAGACCGGGGTAGCGGTCATA